>Ga0302181_10000870_pt1 | contig 23789 bp, 19 predicted proteins | sample I_Palsa_E3_3_FD_198786 | JGI IMG/M metagenome (GOLD analysis project Ga0302181, IMG submission 198786) | Peat permafrost microbial communities from Stordalen Mire near Abisko, Sweden - I_Palsa_E3_3 | ecosystem: Environmental > Terrestrial > Soil > Palsa > Peat permafrost | place: Sweden...
GCCTGCCCACGACGCGGTGACACCTGGGAATTCGCGCTGGAGCCGCCTGAACGTATCGAACAGCGCAGAATCGCCCGCGGCGCCGCCCGTCGGTACATTCGCTGCCGTGCACGGTCGGGGTGTGTCGCAGCGGTCGGTGCCGGCGATCTTGGCCGTGGCGCTGGCGATGCTCGGAGGCGCCGGCCGGGCTGCGGCCGCCGGGCGTGAGCCCGGCGCGGTGGGGGCGATCTCCGGGCTCGTGGCCGGGGTGATGAAGGGGCTGCCGCCGCCGCCGAGCGCGCCGCCACGGCCGGGGGCGAGCGCCCCGGCCGGCCCGGGGCAGACCGGCTGGCGCGCCAGGCCGGCGGTGCTTTCGACCCCGTGGACGGCACACGTGTCGCCGACCAGCGTCAACTGGGGCTACCCCAGACCGCAGATGACCCGCGCCGCCTGGGAGAACCTCAACGGGGTGTGGCAGTTCGCCCCGGCGCCGGCGGGCGCGCCCGCGCCGATCGGGCTGGCTCTGCCACAGCGGATCCTGGTGCCCTTCCCGATGGAATCGGCGCTGTCGGGTATCGGCGCCCATTACGAGCACTCGTGGTACCGCCGGACGTTCACGATCCCGTCGTCGTGGTCGGGACGACGGGTGCTGCTGCACTTCGGCGCGGTTGACTGGCAGGCGACAGTGTGGGTGAACGGCCGGCGGATCGGGACTCACCGCGGGGGCTATGACCCGTTCAGCCTGGACATCACGGCGGCCCTGCGGCCCGCCGGCGTGCAAGAGGTGCTCGTCGGTGTGTACGCGCCGGTTGACCGGGGCAGCGAACCGGTGGGCAAGCAGCGACTGCGGCCCGGCGGCATCTGGTACACGGCCAGCTCGGGGATCTGGCAGACCGTGTGGCTGGAGCCCGTACCGGTGGCGCACATCGACAACATCCGCGCCACGCCCGACGTGTCACACGACACCCTGAGCGTCACCGTCGCCACGACCAATGCGGCGGGCGATACCGTCCAGGCGATTGCCTACAGCGGCACGCAGCCGGTGGCCAGCGCCCAAGGCTCCCCGACCGCGACGCTCACGCTGTCGCTGCCGGGCGCCCGGCTGTGGTCTCCCCAGGACCCCTACCTGTACGGCCTGACGGTGCGGCTGACCCGCAGCGGGCGTGCGATCGACGCGGTGGGCAGCTACTTCGGGATGCGGTCGATCTCGGTCGTCTCGGTGGGCGGGGTGGCCAAGGTCGAGCTCAACGGCCAGCCCACCTTCATGCTCGGCACGCTGGACCAGGGCTATTGGCCCGATGGCGGCTACACCGCGCCGACCCCCCAGGCGCTCGTCTCCGACCTGCAGATCGAGAAGGCGCTCGGGTTCAACGCGGTCCGCAAGCACATGAAGGTCGAACCGCAACAGTGGTACTACGACACCGACCGCCTCGGCCTACTGGTCTGGCAGGACATGCCCGCGATGGCCGTCACGACGCCGACCGCCGCCGCGCAACAGGAGTTCCTACGTGAGTTGCACGCGATCGTCAACGCCAACATCGATCACCCCTCCATCGTGCAGTGGGTCCCGTTCAACGAGGGGTGGGGAGAGTTCGATCTCGGCCCGGTCACCCATGACCTGCACACGTGGGATCCCACCCGCCTGGTCGACACCGTCAGCGGTTACAACCGCTGCACGTGCGGACAGTCAAACCCTGGCGATGTCCAAGACCAGCACTCCTACCCCAACCCCGCAGCCCAGGCCCCCAGCGCGATTCAGGCCACCGAGGACGGCGAGTTCGGCGGGCTCGCGCTCCGCATCCCCGACCACACATGGCCAGGCAGGACCTTCGGCTACGAACGAGAGGCAAACTCCCACATCCTCACCCTCCGCTACGTCGACCTGCTCGCCCAGGTCGACCTCGAGGCACTCCACGCCGGACTCAGCGGGGCGATCTACACGGCGGCCACGGACGTCGAGGACGAGGTCGACGGACTGATCAGCTATGACCGACGCGAACTCAAGGTCACGCCAGCAACCGTGCAAGCGATCAACGCGCGGGTGATCGCCGACGGGTCATAGGCACCGGCGCCGCAGGGAACCTGATACGGCCCGGCCGCGCGGGCGGCCGGCGCTCGTCGGCTTGGTCAGCGCGCTCCGAGCGCGAGGCATCAGTTGCCCGGGTGGCTTGGCGTGGACTGGCGGATCGCGTCTCTGATCGCGGCGGCGGTGACGGTCGCGGCGGCGCTGCCGAGCATGGTCAGCGTCCAAGAGGTGGCTGGTCCGGGAGTGGGGGGCGGTCCGGTTCCGGACGCGAGGCAGAACGCGACGTCACCGTCGTGAGGGGTGAACGCCGGGTCGACTGCCCTGGCGATCCCCGCGCTGGCCACCCGCGCGACGATCCCACAGCCGCGCTTGTCGAGCGCCGCGTCGATGCACACGCACGCCAGGGTTGTGCTCTGGCCCGGCCGCGCGGCCCAGCGGCTCAGCTCGGGTGTGTGCCGGAGCAGGTCGGCGCTGCGCAGTACCTCGCCGTCCTTTCCGGTCGGGCCTCCGAGGACTGTGCCGTCTTCGGCGAGCACGTCGCCGAAGGCGTTGGCCACCGCGATCGCGGCGATCGTCGCGCCGCTGGAGAGCTTGACCGCGGCGTAGCCAACTCCGCCAAGGGTGGCGTGCTCGCGCCCGAGCATCTTCCCGACCGCGGCGCCAGCGCCCGCGCCGACCCGCCCGCACTCGGGAACGCCGGGACGGGCCGCCTCACACGCCGCGTAGCCGTCATCGGGTCCCGGGCGCGCGCCAGGCTCGCCCGCGCTGGCGTCGAACACGACCGCCGTCGGGACCAGCGGAACCACGCCGAACGGGGTTGGTCGCCCGAGTCCGCGCTGCTCAAGCCACCGCACGACGCCGTCAGCCGCCGCCAAGCCGAACGCGCTCCCGCCGCTCATCAGTACAGCCGTTGGACCCTCGGCATTCGCGAGCGGGGACAGCGGTTCGAGCTCGCGCGTACCGGTCCCGCCGCCGCGCACGTCCACACCACCGCGCGTCCCCGGCGGACAGATCACAACCGTGCAGCCGGTCCCGGCCTGAGCGCGGGTCGCGTGCCCGACCAGAAACCCTTCGGGCAGCGAAAGCTCACATTCGAACCGCATCAGATCAGGATCGCACGTCGCACGACGTGTCAAGGACGCTCCGTGGAGATCGATCGTCGCCAAGCGCGTCGGGCTTCGCGAGGATCGGACCCGGGTGGCCGGGCCCGATCCTGTTCGCGCGGTGTGCTGGGACTAATCCGTTTGGTGCCACTCGCCGTCCGAACCGCAGACGTAACGCGTCACCACCGGGCCGTTGTCGTCGTCGGGGAGCTCGCCTGACACCTCAACGACTGTGCCCTCGGCAGTGGCGACGGGGTTGCCGCCGTCGTCGTAGAAAACGCATATCGCCTCACCGTTCCCGATTTTGATGATCGTGATCGCGTGTGACTTGATCGACTGGATCGACTTGATCGGCTTGGGCAGCTTGGTCAGCCGGTTGGGCTTGGACTGATGTAGCGTCACGCTGTCGGCCCTCAGCTTCGGCGCGGTGGCATGGGCCTGCGGGGTGGCGAGAGCCAGCGTGCTCGCGACGACCAGAGCGCCGAGTACCACAGCGGCCCGGCGCACGATGCGATGATGACTGTTGGTGCTCACGGCATGAATCCTGGTGCTCATGGGTTGTCTCCTATCCAGCGGGGGGAATCTGATCTCCCTGAGCATCGGGCCCGCCGACGCAGCCGACTAGGCTCCCTAGGGGTGGTTCGCATCACCCCGAGCAGCGTGCCCGTTGCCCAAGACGAGAGGGGGGTCGTGCTCGAATTGGGTACCGACGGCGCAGTTTCGTCTATGCGGAGGTCGCAACCAGGTCTCGGTCGGAGAGCGGCGGCGACACTGGTTGTGCTGCTCGGTTCGGCGGCGTGTGCTGTGTGGCCGGTTCTGATGACGGCAACCGCGGCCGCTGACAGCGTCGTCGCTGGGAGCGCCCCGTCCGCTGGCCCGCCCGCGAGCTCGCCGGTACGCGTGCTCGCCGCCAGTGCGGTTGATCGGGCTGGCTTGATACGGGCGTACCTGTCCGCGCGACCGGGTGGGAACGTGCGCGCGCTGTCGGCGGCGGCGCACCGCCGCTCGGTGCGCCAGTCGATCGCCGACATAGCGCTCAGCCAGGTTGGCGTGACTACCAACCCGCCGGTAGTGAACTTCACCGGTTTGGACTGTGATCCCTACACGACGCTCGTTGGTCCTCCGGCCCCGAACAGCAACGGCTGCGGCATCGATGCTCGGTTCAGTGTGCAGAACGAGAACGAGACCTGGTGTTCGGACTTCGCCAAATGGGTCTGGCAGCACGCCGGGGTGACCGCCGACATGAACGTGATCAATGCCGGGGCGAAGTCCTTCTACGTGTGGGGACGGGATCAGGGCGAGGTGTTGAAGCCCGACTCGGGCCGACCAGCGGTCGGTGACGCTGTCGTGTTTTACCCGCCCGGACGTGTCACCTGGTCAACATTCGCTGATCACGTCGGAATCGTCAGCGCGGTCCATCGGAATGGCACCGTGAACCTCGTCAACGGAGACTTCATCGGCACGACTGGCGTCGACGTGGCATACGACCCCAACGTGAGGCTGGCCCGCTGGGCCGCGGGCGTGTGGAACAGAAGCGAGCAGTGGGTCCTGGTCGCCCCGCCCGCCGCGCCGCAGCATCCCGTCCCGTCCGCGGGGATCACCGGCCCGGGCCTCGCCGTAACGGGCACGTCGGTCTTCTTCCAGGCACACGCAACCGAGCCTGGCGGCTCGGTCTCTCGCTACGTGTGGACGTTTGGCGATGGCGGGACCGCGAACGGGCCCGATATCAGCCACGTGTTCACCAGTGCCGAGCCCGAGACCGTCACGATGACTGCGACCTCGAGCTTCGGCACCGTGACCACGAGCACCCTGAACCTCGCCGTCGTTTCCCCGTCGGCGGCGACGGTGTCCACGCCCAGCAACGCCGTGTGGTATTTGACCACTCCAGTCGACCAGCTGCTGTTCCTGCCGACGGCCACTGGAGGGCTGGTCGCCGAAAGCTGGAACGGGGCGGGGTGGCGGCAGAACGCGATGCCCGGACGCGCCGCTGCTGGCAGCGGGCTGACGGCTCTCAACTACCCGGACGCCGGCGACGTGATGGAGCCGCACGTCTTCTTCCGCGCAGCCGACGGCGATCTGGCACAGACGTATCACAGCGGCGCAACCTGGGCCACGCAGACGCTGGCCGGCCGCCCCGCGACGGGCAGCGGACTGGTCGCGACAACCGCCGCCGCACACGTGGGCGGGCGACTGGCTCCAGACACCCCCGAGGTGTTCTACTTCAACCACGCTGGCCGCCTGACGCAGGCGTACGAGCGCGGCGCCACCTGGCTGACCAAGACCCTGCCCGGCCCGTCGGCCACCGATCTCGGATCGCTCGCTCTCCTGGACACCGCCGGCAGCGGTGACGGCGCCACGCACATCGTCTACATCGACAGCGACGGCACGCTAATGGTTACCTCATCGGCCGGTCCTGGATCGCCAAGTGCCGGGTGGCAAAGCACCCCCATCCTTCCAGCCACCGACCTGTCCGCCGGCACCACGCTGGCAGCGATCAGCACCGGCCCCGACGGTGACGAGCAGCGCGTGTTCTTCACCGGCCCTGATGGCAAGCTGGCGGCGGCGACCTCGCAACCGTCCGGTGGCACATGGACAGTCAGCGAGCTGCCTGGTACACCGGGGCCCACGAGCGCCCTGATAGCGTCAAGCTACCTGCTCCAATCCGGCGCGCTCGCTGCCGACGTGTTCTACCAGACCGCGTCCGGCCAACCAGCGGCCACCTCCGTGACCGCGAACACCCAGCAGGCCATCATGCTGCCGGGCAACGCTACAGCCATCCTTGGCGCGAGCGCCGATCCCGCGCCCGACCAGCCGCCACGACTGTTTCTCGCCAACGGCACCAGGATCACCGTCGACTCCGCGCGCGTGGCGGGCGGCCCATGGACGGCCACCAGGCTCCCAGGGGCCGCCGCAAACGTTCCCTGACAGGGGGTGGGCTCACTTTTTGTTCCCTCGTGCCAGACCTCATATGGGACTCGTGGGGCGCCGGTGATCACGAACGTCGCCTGAGGGATCCATCCGACGCGGCGGCGTTCAGGTCTTGCGCGAGCTCACCGACCCCCAGCAGGGCGAGGCGGGCTGACCGGGCCCCGCGAGGGCCGATGGCGGGTGCGTGAAGCGATAGATGAGGATCGTCTCGGCGATGCTGTCAACGGGGCAGTAAGCGCGCAGCCAGGCGAGGCTGGCGACGGTCGTCAGATCGGTTGCCGATACGGCGACCCAGCCGGTGATTTGCGCGGGCGGGACGCCGATCAGCGGCGCTGCCTGCCCGGTATCGGCCGGTGTGATCCCACGCGGCCCGAAGTACGCCACGCGCGCGACGTGCGCGCGATCCCAGCGCTGCAGTGCAAAGAGGTCCTGACCCCAGTCGACGCTCGAGTTGGTGGCAGCCTGATAGGGCACTCCGAACACCGGATCGGTCCACGACAGCGAATGCGGAAAGGACGCGACCGTGGCCCAAACGCCGAGTCCGACGACAGCCGCGAGCGCGACGAGCACGGTCCGGCTGCGTGACCTGGTTGACGCGGCGGACGCCACGACGAGCCAGAGCGCGACGACGGGGAGCAGGTAGCGCACGCCGATGTCACGCTGGAGCGAGAGATCGAATCCGAACAGGACGATCGCTGGGAGCGCGGCCACGATGGCCACCTCACGTCGCGGGACCCGATCGAGGCCCAGCAATCCCAGGGGTCCGAGGAGCAGCACGGCGACCGTCGCCGGCGGCAGCTTGATCGCGAGGCTCAGCGGCCAGTACCACCAGCGCCCGCCCGTCCACGAGATCCCGGCGAGGTAGCTCGGCGCGGGTGATGTGTCATGGCTCTCGAGGTAGCGCAGTCCCTCCACATAGGGGTGTGGCAGGAGACCGGCCCCGGCCCCGAGTGTCGCCGGATCTAACGCGATGTAGACGATCCAGATCGACGCGAGGGCGGTGAGGGCGAACGTCAGCCCGGCGAGCGCGGCTCGGCGCCGCCCGTACCCGATCTCCTCGACAGGCACGACGACCACACCGAGCGCCACGATCAGCAGCCCGGAGGCGTTGGTCAGTGCGGCGATCCCGGCGGCGATCCCCAGAATGAGTAGCCTCGTTCGCGAGCGGCCGCGCATCCAGCGCAGCAGGGCCCAGCTGAAGCCAACGACGGCCAGGGCGAACGGCATATCGACACCGTCGATATGGCCGAGGCCGAGCACGAGCGGCGAGGCGAGCCAGAGCGCGGCGCAGAAACAGCCCGCCGGGGCGCCGTACAGGTCGGACCCAAGCCGATAGAGGAGCAGCGCGAGCGCGACCGACTCGAGCAGAGCGACGACACGTGAGGCGAAGTCGACGGCGCGTAGCGTGCCAGCGCGGATCTGCGCCTGGAGGAACGCGGCGCTGTAGGTGTGCTCGTCGTTGTTGCCCGCCTCATGATCGATCGGTGTGACGGGATGCGCGAGCAGGACGGGGAGGACGGCGAGGACCTTCGCCAGCGGCGGATGCTCGTCGTTGAGCGACAGCTCGCCCGTGCGCAGAGCGGCCAGTCCGGATGAGACGTAGACGGGCTCATCGAAGGTGGGTGAGTCTCGCCACGCCTCGATCGCGCCCAGGGACAGGAAGCCGACCGCCAGCAGGGCGATCAGAACGAGCGGGAGGCGCCGGCGGATGGTCGCCCAGAGCCCGGCGACGACGTCGCTCACCCTCCGAGTGCCGCGACCGCCCGACCAGCCACCTTGCTCCACGATGGTGGCCAGGTTCGGCGTAGATGGGTCGCGACCGCGAAGCCGACTGTCACGGTGATGGCGTACAGCCAGCCGGCGAGAATGTCAAACGCGAAGTGCTCGCCCCCGTAGACAAGGATGAACGCCATCGCGAGGACGTAGGTGACCATCACGGCTCGCACCCACCGGCGTGCGCCCTTCCAGAAGAACAGCAGGATGAACATCGACACGGCGGCATGCACAGACGGGACCGCCGCCACCTGATTGTCAAATGTGCTCCCACGCTCGATGAGACTGCCGGCCGTGGTCAGCCCCGTGTGCGTCCAGACCTCGACCACGATCCGGTGCAACGGGATCCCGCTCGCCTTGGCAACCATCCACGGGGGCGATGCGGGGTAGAGCACGTAGGTGAGAAAGCCGAGCCCATACAAGACGACCATTCGCGCGCGGAACTGCCGGAAGCGAGGGTAGGCAAAGCGCCACAGAATCCCTGCGATCACGAGCGCCGTGAAGAAGTGGCTCATGTAGACGATGAACAGCGGGTACTCCCACACCTTGACGCCCGTCCCTTGGTGCAGCAGGTGCTGCAACTGCACGGCAAGCAGCGTCTTGCCGAATAGCGCTTGGTCGAATCCAAGCTGCAGCGCCTGGTGTGTCCGCATCCCCAGCAGCCGCGCGATCCCATGGGAGGCGTCGTAGAACACGAGCAGCACCCCCAGCGGCAGCCAGTCCACGAGCATGCCACGTCGCCACCGGCCGAGGTCGGTGAGCGACAGCGCGAACAGCGCCGCGAGCACCCACAGGAAGACCGTGTCCTGGGAGATCAGAAGGCCATCGCGAGAGACCATGAACACCGAGCCCGCGATAAATGCCGCGATTCCCGCGACCGCGAGAGCGCGCCGCTCGGCGCGCTCGGAGAGGGCCATTGCGACCCTGGCCACGATGCCCGGGGTGGTGCCCGACGATGTTGTGGCGGCGTTGTCGTGATCGTTCATGGCCGATCGATGCTGCGCCCGAAGCCCCCCTGAGGCGTTCGGTCTCTTCGCAATTGTAAATAAAATATATCGATTTAGTGAAGTTCAGCACATGGACCGAAACCGCCGCCAGCGCGAGGTGAGGAACGTCGCGCTCAGGGTGGCCAGCGCGACCTAACGCCGGGGCGGACGGAAGACCTGGTCGCAGCTTGACAATTACAATAGTTTCAATAAGAGTAGTGAACAATGCGGACAAGCGCGGCGCTACACACACGAAAACGAGGAACAACGTCGATGAAAACCCGACGCCTGAACATCGCGGTGCCGTCGTTGGCGGTATCGCTGGCGCTGGCCCTCGTGCTGGCGCCATCGGCCAGTGCTCGTCACCTCCGCCCGGGGGGCTTCCCCACCGCCCCGGACTTGGCGACCTCAAGCGTTGTCTTGCAGTGGTACGACATCACCAACAGCACGGTCGCCGATGCCGCCTTCCCCCAGCCGGTGACTGCGAGCAACGCATGGGACATCAGCTGGCTGGCTGCTTCGCGCGCCGTTGATCGCAGCCGGGAGCCGGACTTCCAGGTCGCAGCGTTCGCCCAGGCGCTCCACGACACACTCGTGTGGTTGGTGCCCAGCCAGCAAATCCAGCTCGACTCCGACCTCACCTCCACGCTCGCGACGATTCCGAACGCAGCGGCGAAGAGCGATGGCATCGCCGCTGGTCAGCAGGAAGCCGCTTCGGTGATCGCCGAGCGCCAGAACGACGGCCTGGATACGGCATCGGTCGACATCCCATTCACCCCGCCAGCGCCCGGACCAGGTGTGTGGCAGCCCACGCCCCCCGCCTACGGCCCCGCCGTCCGTGCCGGCGAGGGCAACGCGCAATCGTTCCTGTTGGCCGCCAACGACCAGTTCGACCCCGGGCCACCGCCCGCGCTGACTTCTCGCTCCTACCTGCAGTCACTTGCGGAGACAGAAGCCTATGGTGCCGTCGACAGCACCGTCCGGACGCCGCAGGAGACCGATGTCGCGCTCTTCTGGGAGCCGGCGATCAACATCCAGTACGTGCAGATCGTGCGCGCGATCATCGCCGACACCGACCACTCGCTTGCCTGGGACACGCGCTTCGTCGCCGCCTTCCAGGTCGTTACGACCGACGCCCAGATCGCGATCTACAGCGCCAAGTACAAGTACGTGTTCTGGCGGCCAGTGACCGCAATCCGGGACGGCAGCCCGGGAGTCAGCGCCGACCCAACCTGGACGCCGCTGTTCACCACGCCCTCCTACCCCGAATACCCCAGTGGTCACGGCGGGTACGCCGGCGCCGCGCAACAGGTGCTGACCGCTTTCGTTGGCCCGAACGCGCCCGCGCCGATCAGCGTAACCAGCCCGACCGATCCAGGCTCGACCCACGTGTACACCAGCTGGGCGCGAATCACCCAGGAAGTCATCAACGCCCGCGTGTGGGAGGGAATCCACTTCCGCTTCTCAGACGACACCGGCGCGAGATTGGGCCGCCAGGTAGCCGACTGGGACCTGCGCCGGCTGCACAAGCTCGGCCTATTCGATGGGAGACCGCGAAACGGTCGGTTGGCCCGGAGATACAACGCCAAGTGATGTAATGGAAGTGATGAGCTGGTGCAGCACTGTGCAATGGGGGTTGGGTTTCTCCCCACGCATGGGATCAGGGGTTGCGCCCTGGTACCCCGTCTCTCCTCACCTCGCTGTCAGGCCGACCGCTGCCGGCCTAGGCTGCCCTCTTCCCCGCGCGATTCGGATCCTGGACTGAGGAGTGGCGAACAGATGACTGAACCAGACCACGGGTCGGCCGAGTCTGTGGCCGAGGGGCTGGCCGCGGCAGGCGTGGTGGGGCTGACGATTGCGTGGATTGACAACAACGGGATTCCGCGCTCGCGGACGGTGCCGGTCTCACGGGTTGCCGAGGTGGCTGAGCGCGGCGTCGGGATCACGACGTTGTTCGCCGTGTTCGACTCCCACGATGGGATCACCTTCGGTCACGAGGGGCTCTCGACACCGTCGGGGGATGTTCGGCTGCTGCCTGTGTTGGGCCGCGTGACGGGGCTGGCCGGTCAGCCCGGGTTGGCGTGGGCGCCCGGGCGTCAGCTCGCCAGCGACGGTTCGGCGTGGCCGTATGACCAGCGCAGCGCACTGGAGGCCCAGGTGGATCGGGCCGCCGCGCTCGGCCTGGAACTGCGGGTGGGCTACGAGCTCGAGTTCTTCGTGGGGCATGACAGCGACGAACCGCGGCCGGCTCATCGCGGGCCGGCCTATAGCCCGCAGGCGCTGCTGGAGATCGACGAATTCGTCGTTGCTCTGCTGCGCGACCTGAATGCCAACGGACTCGAGATCGGGCAGCTGCACGCCGAGTACGGTCCCGCTCAGGTTGAGCTGAGTCTGCTCGCGTCCGATCCCGTGAGCGCCGCGGACAACCAACTGCTCGCCCGCCAGACGATCCGAGCAGCCGCCCGTGCGCACGGTGTCCGGGTGAGCTTTGCGCCTCTGGTCACCGCCGAGGGCGTGGGCAACGGCTGGCACGTTCACTCCTCGGTGTGGCGTGAGGGCGAAAACCTGCTCGGTGGGGATAGGTCTCCCGGGGCGCAGGGCAGCGGTTACATCGCGGGCCTGCTCAGAGACCTCCCGGCGCTCGCTGCCGTGGCGGCAGCGAGCGTGCCGTCTCTGGCTCGATTTCGCCCGGGCTACTTCGCCGGCGCGTACGCGTTCTGGGGGATCGAGAACCGAGAAGCCGCGCTGCGGTACGTGCCGTCCTCCCCGCTCCTTGGCGACTCGAACGCGAATGTCGAGCTGAAGCCCTCCGATGCGTCGGGCAACCCCTACCTGACCCTCGCGGCGGTGATCGCCGCCGGACTGGCCGGGATCGAAGCGAAGCTCCCGCTGGCGCGGTCGATCGAGGAGGATCCCGGCCGGTGGACTGACGAGCAACGCGAGCGGATGGGAGTCGTGCGTTTACCCACCACGCCGCAACAGCAGGAGGATGCGCTGCTCGATAGCCCGCGCATCCGTGAAGCGCTCGGCGAGCCTCTCCTGGGCGCCTTTCTGGCTGCTCGGCGCGCCGACGCGAGCTGGGCCCAGGACCGATCCCTTGAGGAGGTCATTTCCGCGCACCTGTGGCGCTACTGAAGTGCGGCCGCGACGGCGCCGGTCGGCGCCCGATCGAGCCCGAGGTGCTCGCGGAGGGTGGTGCCGGTGTACTCGGTGCGGAAGACGCCGCGCTCCTGGAGCAGCGGCACGACCTCGTCGGCGAACCGGTCGAGCCCGCCTGGGGTGATGTGAGGGACGAGGATGAAGCCGTCGCAGGCGTTGGCCTGGACGTGCGCGTTGAGGGCCTCCGCGACCGTCGCGGGGGAACCGGTGAACGTCTGACGGTTGGTCATCTCGATCACCAACTCGCGGATCGACAGGCGGCCGGCCTGCGCTCGCTCTCTCCATTGCCTGGCGGTTGCGACGGCCTCGCGATTGAGGCTGCGGGCCGCGGCACTGCCCTGGGCGCGGGCCTCGGAGCTGATGTCAGGGTCGATGTCGGGCAGCGGGCCGTCGGGGTCGTACGCCGACAGGTCGCGGTTCCAGAGCTGCTCCAGGAACAAGATCGCGTGGGCCCCAGTGACCTGCTGACGGCGGACGTGGTGGGCGCGCTCGCGGGCGTCGGCGTCGGTGTCGCCGAGGACGAACGTGGTGCCGGGCAGGATCAGCATCTCCTCGGGCGAGCGTCCGTAGCGGGCGAGGCGCCCTTTGACGTCGGCATAGAAAGCCTGGCCCGCCTCGAGGGTGCCGTGGCGGGTGAAGATCCCGTCGGCGTACTGGGCCGCGAACTCGCGTCCCTCCGTGGAGTCGCCGGCCTGAATCATCACCGGCCGTCCCTGCGGGGAGTGCGGCACCGTGAATTCACCTGAGATGTCGACCTGGCTTCCGCGGAAGGCGAACGCGCCGGGCGTGCCGTGACGCAGGAACTCGCCAGCGTCGACGTCGGCGAGCACCTCGTCAGCCGCCCACGAGCCCCACAGCTGGTTGGCGGCCTCGACGAACTGGCCCCCACGCTCGTAGCGTTGGGCGTACTTCAGGTACGCGCCGCGGCGGAAGTTGGCGCCCGTGAACGCATCGGAGGAGGTCACGAGGTTCCAGGCCGCGCGACCGCCCGAGAGGTGGTCGAGCGACGCGAGCTGGCGGGCCACCTCGTGGGGCTCGTGATAGGTGGTGGTGATCGTGGCGGCGAGACCGATCCGCTCGGTGACGGCGGCCAGCGCCGCCAGCACCGTGAAGCTGTCCGGTCGCCCAGCGACGTCGAGGTCCTGCAGGCGCCCGGCGTGCTCGCGCATGCGCAGGCCCTCGGCGAGGAAGAAGAAGTCGAATTTCGCGCCCTCAGCGGTCTGGGCGAGACTGACGAACGAGTCGAAGTCGATGTGGCTGCCGGAGTCCGGGTCGCTCCAGACGGTCGTGTTGTTCACGCCCGGGAAATGCGCCGCCAGCCGGATCTGCTTCAGCGGCCTGCTCATATGGCTGCGTATCGGTTGGCCGGACGGGCGAGCCCGAGCCCGCCGCGCAACGTGCTCGACCTGTACTCGCGGGGCACGGCGCCACGGTCGCGCAGTTCCGCGACCAGGCTACGGGTGATCGCGTACAGGTCGTGCGGCACGGCCCCCGGTCGCAACCGGAAGCCGCTGCACCCCAGCTCGGTCCAGGCCATCAGCTGCTCGCTCAGCTGTGCCGGCGTGCCCGTGAACAGCAGCGTGTCGGGCCGGTAGACGCCGCCGTCGAGGGCGTCCAGGCGCGCCTGGCGCGACGCCGCGGCAGCCGCGTCGTCGTCCAGGAAGACGACGACGTCGGCGAACACCCGCGAGAGCGTGGAGTCGCGTCCGGCGTCGGCCAGCGCGTCGTCGATCTCACCCGTGCGCTGCGCCAGCCCGACTTCGTCGCGAGGCGTCAGGAACACGATGTCGGCGCTGCGGGCCGCGAACCGGTCGGCCGCATTGGTGCCCGCGACCGTCGTGACGATCGGCTGGCCCTGCGGCGGCCGCGGGGTGATCGAGGGCCCCTTGACATCGAAGTAAGGGCCTTCGAAATCGATGTAGTGAACGCGGTCGCGATCGATGAACCGGCCGGTGGAGGCATCGCGGATCTCGGCGCCGTCCTCCCAACTGTCCCACAGCCGGCGAACCACCTCGACGTGACCGGCGGCCTCGTCGAACATCGCCTCCGAGGAGGGGATCGTTCTCGGACCCACGTACGCGCCGTCGCTGTGGCGGGTCGAGGTCTGCACGTGCCAGCCCGCGCGCCCGCGGCTGACATAGTCGAGTGTGGCGATCTGGGTCGAGACCCGAAACGGCTCGGTCAGCGTCGTCGTGGCCGCCGGAACGATGCCAATGTGCTGAGTGACGGGCGCCACGCGAGCGGCGATCAGCACCGCGTCAAGGCGTCCGCGTACCTGGTCGGTGCGGTCATCGGGCCCGTCAGCGCGGGTCGACTGCAGCCGGAACGAGTCCTCGATGGTCACGAAGTCCAGCCGCCCGGACTGCGCCTCGCGCACCTGGTCGACCCAGTAGCGCGCGCTGAACAGCTCGCCGGCGCGGGCCGTCGGCTCGCGCCAGGCGGCGGGATGCCAGCCGGCGTCATTCAGCGCGAGGGCGAGATGCAATGGGCGGGTTTGTCGACAATGTCAATCATCTTGATGGAAGAGTGTCATGCTACGGGAGTGACCGCGTTCTCTGTGCTTGATCAGGCGCCGACGCGCGCCGGCACCTCCGAGGGCGAAGCCGTCCGCGACGCGATCATTCTGGCCCGACACGTCGATTCGCTCGGCTACACCCGCTTCTGGGTCGCCGAGCACCACGCCATGGGCGGCGTCGCCAGCTCGGCCCCCGAGGTCCTGATCGGGCACGTGGCGTCAGCCACCGTCCATCTACGCGTCGGATCCGGCGGCATTCTGCTTCCCAACCACCGGCCCTTGCACGTCGCCGAGCAGTTCCGCACGCTCGCGGCGCTGCACCCCGGCCGCATCGATCTCGGTATCGGCCGGTCCGAGGGAGCCACCGACGAGGCCACCGTACTCGCGTTCAGGCGGCCCGGGGACACCGAGCACGGCGCGGGCTACGACAGTCAACTCGACGAGCTGCTGGCCTTCGGTGATGTGCGCCCACTGCCGTCCGGGCATCCGCTGGCCGGCGTGCGGGCCGTCCCCGTCGACGTGCCGCTGCCGCCGGTCTTCCTGCTCGGCTCGACCCCGAACTCAGCCGCGACGGCGGCACGCAAGGGCCTCGGCTATGGCTTCGCCGCCTATACCAACCCCGAGGCCGCGGCGGGCGCTCTGCGCCTGTACCGAGAGCAGTTCGTCCCCTTACGCCCCGGTGACCGGCCGTACGCGATCCTCGGACTCAAGGTCCTCGTGGGCGAGGACGACGCGCATGCCCAGGCCCTCGCCCTGCCGTGGCACCTGGCGCTCGTACAACATCGGGCCGGCAACCCCTCGCCGCTGATGACCGTCGACGAAGCGCTCGCGCACCGCTGGAGCACCGCCGAGCGCGAAGCCGAAGCCCGAGTCGACCAACGTGCCGACGTGGTCGGTGGAGCGCAGCACGTCCGCGACCGTATCCGCGCGCTCGTCGACGAGTCACACGCCGACGAGATCATCGCCACCACCAACACCTACGATCCGGCCGAGCGCCGCGCGTCCTATGACCGCCTTGCCGCAGCGGTCGGACTCACCCCGGCCCGAATCGGCCGTCCGCTCCGGGCCCATCTCGCAGAGCCTCAAGCCACCCCGGGCTGAGAACACACCCAACGTCAGCAACGGCGGAAATCCTGGCCGCGGAGCGTTTCGAGCCAGCGACCCCGCTGTGTTCAGGCGCCCAAGCATAGTAAAGCAATCAATTTTGTTATCTTTAGGCCGCACAAGGGTTCACGTTCTCCGACGGAGGGATGAGATATGGCGCTGGCCACGATGCAAAAGGGCAATCTGGACGCCGTTTCAGCAGATGTCCACGGCCGGATCGCCAAAGAGTCGGTGATCCTCGACGGCATAACCGTCACGCGCGTGACCTTCGGCCCCGGCGCCAGGTGGTCCGAGGACCTCAAGTCCTACGCTGGCACGGACAGCTGCAAGCTGCCGCACGCAGCTCTGGTCCTCTCCGGGCAGCTCCACGTACGGATGGATGACGGCAGCGAAGAGCGGTTCGGGCCGCACGACGTCATGATCCTCCCGCCCGGCCACGACGCGTGGAGCGTCGGCGACGAGCCGGCCGTATTCGTCGAGTTCTCCCGCGGCAACGACCTGTGGGAACTCGCCTAATCCGGCAGAGCGGCCAAGGATCGGGGACCCTCGGCGGCGGCCGTGCCGTCAGCCTCGAGCTGGACCGCGGCGAAGATGACAATTTTCATCGAACTTATGTAGATTGTCGGTTGCTATTGCAGTTGCTGTGGCTGCTCTGTCGCCGAGACGTTCTGGTTCGGTGATTGCCATCGCAGCGGGGAGCCGATCCGAACCAACGAGGTATTTCATGAGCCGTCGAGACGCAAGACCACCCTTCCGACCTGCTTCTGCCGCCTCGAGCGGTGTTCGACCGGCAGGCGGGCGTATTCGTCAGCGCTGGCTCAGTCCCAGACGCCGCGCCGGCTCTGGCGCCGGGGTGGTGATGGTCCAACATCAGGACAACGCCCCTCCCGGTCTGCTGCTCGACGTGCTCAGGGCGCGCGATCTGGTGCGGCGAACCGTCCGGATCGACCGTGCCGAGCGGCTACCGGACCCGAGCTCGATCGCACTGGCCGTCGTCCTCGGGTCCGACGAGTCCGCCGACGAGACACGAAACGGGTGGCTGGCCGACGAGATCGAATGGCTTCGCCGCGCCGATCAAGCCGGCACGACAATCCTCGGCCTGGGCTTCGGAGCGCAGGCATTGGCGCTCGCGCTCGGAGGCGCCGTCGAACCCGCCGGCCGGCCCGCGCGCGGATGGAGGCGGGTCGTGACCGCAGAGCCCCAGACGATCGCGGCCGGCCCCTGGTTCGCCTGGCACGACGACTCGATCCGCATTCCGCCCGGAGCCCAACTGCTCGCCCACAACAACGGTGGACCCCAGGCCTACCGAGCCGGAAACCATCTCGGCATCCAATTCCATCCAGAGGTCACCCCAGAAATCATCACCAAACGGGTCTACGGCGAGCACAGCGCCGCCGTGGACACCCAAGGCCTACTGGAGGCGACCTCGCGCGAGTTCAAGACCGCGGCCGTAGCCGCAAACCAGCTCTTCTCGACCTTCGCCGACTCGGTGGACCGCTTGCATCGTTGACCGCGGCCAGCTGCCGCTCCCGTATCGATGAGCCGGATACATCGGATCTGAGTCCCAATTGGAATCCAATGCATCTAATGTATGTATTATCAATTGACTTGGTGTACTTTATCGGTCAGCCGCCACCGATTTCGTTCTCCAGCACCTCTCGGTCCGAGCCCGTCCGGGCATCAGTCCGGAGATCTCCTCAGCCCTGGTGGAGACCATGCGATCAACGCTCTGGCAGGAGGCGGCCCCCGCCGAAGGGCAGCTGCTCCACCTACCCCGGGCGATGACCGCGTGAGCTTCGACGCACGCGTTTCCGACGTGGTCAGCGGCGACCGCCTGCGCCGGGCGATGGGCCATTTCGCGACCGGCGTCACGGTGGTAAGCGCTCGCGCGGACGACGGCACGCCGTGGGGAACGACGGCCAACGCGGTGTCGTCGGTTTCGCTCGATCCGCCACTGGTGCTCGTCTGCCTGCGGAGGGAGTCGCGGACGCTCAGGGTCGTCCTCACGCGCCGGCGGTTCGCGCTCAGCGTCCTGGAGGCCGGACAGGAGGCGATCGCTCGGCAGTTCGCACACAGCACCAAGGGCCGGGCCTGGGGAGTCGTCCCGCACAACGACGGCCTGCTCACGGGGGCGCCACTGATCGACTCCGCGCCGGCGACGCTCGAAGCCGAAGTGCACGACACGGCTGACGGCGGCGACCATCTGATCGTGATCGGGCGGGTGCTCGAACTGTGGCATACAGATGACCACGTGCCGCCCTTGGTCTTCCACCGTGGTGCCTACACCAGGCTCGCGCCGATGAGCCACGACGAGCCCGTGAGTCGCACCCGTCCGTCCACCAACGGCCGGGGCAATGACCAACCATGACCGAGCTTCACGCGAGTCCTCACCCAGGCGATCCACGGTCGCTGGTGGCGATCATTGGCAGCGTCACCCCACCGGGACGACTGCGGCGCGCGGTCTCGGAGGCGCTCGACCGCCACGTCTCCGCGTCCGGCACGGCCGCCACGGTGATCGATCTCGCTGAGCGTCGAGTTTCGTTTGCGTCGGGCGCCCCGCTGCACTCGCTTGACGACGACAGCGCAGAGGTGGTGGCAGCCATCGCCCGCGCCCACGCGGTGCTCCTCGCGACGCCGGTCTACCGCGGAACGTTCACCGGCTCGCTCAAGAACCTGCTCGATCTCGTGCCCGTCGAGGGCCTCCAGGGCAAGGCGGTCGCGATCGTTGCGATGGGGGCAACGGACCACCATTCGCTTGGCGCCGATTGGCATCTGCGCGACGTGCTCGCGTGGTTCGGTGCGATCCTGGCACCGACCAGCGTGTACCTGACGAGTCGAGACTTCATCGACGGCGCCCCGACCGAACGGGCGCAGAGCGCGCTCGACGCGCTGTTCGGCGGCGTCGTCTCGCTCGCGACGGCGCTGGCTGCCGCGCCGGCGGAAATCGGCCCGCCACCACTGGCCGCCCGCAATCGATGAACGCTGTCTCCGCCACGCGCGGCGGCGATAGTGGCGGCAGCGCCCGATCGCCAGCCCGCCGGCGAAGTTCGTCAGTCATCCCGAGGCTCACTGCCACGAGCCTGAGCGCGAGCATCTCAGCCGGCTAGACAGGGGGCGTGCTGAAAAACTAGCCACGGTGGGCAAAGATTCAGCACGGCCTCGGCCCGGAGGGCACCGATGGCGCAGCTTGACTCAGAACAACCCCAGAGGATGCCAGGGGCTCGCGTCAGTTGACGAGCAGCACGAGCTTGCCGCGGACATGGCCGGTCTGGCTGAGCCGGTGCGCCTCGGCGACCTGCTCCAGCGGGAACGTCTGCGCGACCGGAACCGAGAATCGACCCGCGGCGATCAGCTCGCCGACGTCACCGAGCGCGTACCACGCCCGCTGGGAAGCTGGACCGCCGGTCATCGTCACACCAGTGCTCTGCGCGCCCTCGTAGTCGGCAATCGTGATCACATGCTCCGGGCCGCCGGCCAGCTTCACCAATGCCGGCAGAGCACCACCGCCGGCGTCGTCGATCGCGCGGTCCACGCCGCCGGGAGCCAACGCACGCACGCGCTCGACGAGGCCCTCGCCGTAGGTCGTCGGCTCGGCACCATAGGAGCGCAGGTAGTCGTGGTTGACGGCGCTGGCCGTCCCGATCACTCGCGCGCCGCGCTCGAGCGCGAGCTGAACGGTCGCGATCCCGACCACGCCCGCGGCGCCGTTCACGAGCACGGTCTGCCCCTCCCGGACGCCGATCGCATCAAGCGTGCGGGTCGCGGTCTCGACCGCCACGGTCAGCGCCGCCGCCGCGGCGAAGTCCAGCGAGGCCGGAATGGGGGCGTAATGCTCCAGCACCGCGAAGTCGGCTGCGCCGCCCCGGGCGGATCCGAACACCGCGTCGCCGGCAGTCACATCGGTGATCTCGTCGCCCACTTCGTCGACCACGCCGGCCACCTCAAGACCGGTGCCCTGAGGCAGCTCGCCACCCATCATGCCCTGGCGAAACTTCCAGTCCGCGGGATTGACGCCGACGGCCTTGACGGCCACGCGGATCTGCTTCGCCGTGGCGTGTGGCTCGGGCACCTCGACCAGCTCCAGCACCTCCGGCGGGCCGAAGCGCTCGAATTGGATGGCTCTCATGAACCTACCCTATCCTCTCGCGGCGCCCACGGCAGACAGCAGATATCAGCGGCTGTGCTTCCGCCGCGCCGCGTGAACCGATCGGGCGCCACAGGGGGCCGGCGTTAAATGTCCGGATTAAGTGCTCAAGGTTTGTCAGCGCCGTGCCGATACCCCCTGTAGCTGCCCTTCTTGGACGGCAGGCCCCCATTACGCGAAGCCCCCAAAGGCCCCCTTCTTTGGGGGCTTCTGCGTTTCTGGCCTCGGGTTCCTGGGCGCTGCTTTAGGCCAGCGCCAGCTGCAGCGAGCGCGTGAGGTCCGCGAGTCGGCTGGCCGGCAGGTAGCGACCGTGTCCGCGGCGCGCCAGCGCCGTCCCCGCTGCCACCGCGTCGGGCTCGGTGCTCGCCCCCAGGACGTGGAGGCAATCCAGGCCGCCGAGGGCCTGCAGCGGGTCTGCCCCCGCGGTGTGCAGAGCGTCTGACATGAGCAGGGCGGTGCGGCCACCGGACGGCACTTGGTCGAGCTGCTCGGCCGCCACCCGGAGCGCCCGAGCGATGTCAGTCGTCCCGTGTCCGCGTAAGGAGAGCAGGTCGTCGATCACCGCGGCCGACGACCGCGCCGCATGCCGGTCGAGCAGCACCAACGGCTCGGAGCCAAAGGCAATCACGCTGCAACGGAGCCGGTTGCCGGCGGCGCTGAAAACCGCGGCGGCGGCGACCGCGGCCAATGCGACGGCGTGCCCACTCATCGACCCGCTGCGGTCGACCAGCAGACATATCGCGCGGGGAGCGGCGGCAAACTGGCGGGCCACCAGGTCACGGGGATCGTGACAGTGCAGATCAGGGCTTCGCTCGAGCGTCCGATCGAGATCGAGGTCGCCGTCGAGCGCCCCGGGCCGCGCGACCATCCGTCGCGTGCCGCGGCGGCGGGGCTGCCCGACGCGCCCCAGCGGCGGCAGCAGCGCTCCGGCCAGGCGCCGCGCCTCGCGCCGGAGCAGCGGATCGGTGGCCACCGCGAGGTCAGCCAGCATCGCCACGGCGGCGTCCCCGTCCTGCGCCAGCTGCGCGCTGAACGCGGCGGGGTCGAGCGTGCCGACCTCGGGTGAGACCTGTGCGAAGCCGGCGTGCGTCGAGGACAGCCTGTGCCGGGCGAGCGTGATGCGCGCCTGGGCGGCGACCTTCCGGCGGGTGTCCTGCGGGCTCAGAGCGCCGCGTCGGCCGGCGGGCGGCCGGCCGACGCGGCGCTGGCTCTCCCCGATGCCGGCTCGGGATTCGGGGCCAGCGCCCGGTCGAGCAGCTCGGCGATCACCTCCTCGGCGCTGCGATCCTGGTCCTCGTGAACGCTGATCCGCCCGGACAGCGCAGCGACCGCGGCGTCGAGCAGCCCCTCGCGGCCGAGCGGGTCCTGATCCCGCAGGTGCGAGAGGCCGCGGGCCAGCCGCACCATGTCGATCGCACCGCGCACCGAGGAGCCGACGCGAACCGCGCTGTGCGTACGGGTTCCGCGTGTGACCTCAACGGCCACCGCGACCGCGAGCCCGTCGGCGTCCGTCTCACGACGGACGATCTCGCGCTCGGCGTCCGCGTCCAGATACGGGATCGCCACCCGGCAGGTGCGGTCGGCGATGGCCTGACTCACGCGAGCGGTGCCGATGGTGTCGAAGGGGTTCATCGCCGCGACGAGCACGAAACCGTCGGCGGCGGCGATATGGCCGAGCCGTGGGATCACCAGCTCCTGTTCGGCCATCGCGGTGATCAACACGTTGAGCGTCTCCTCGGGGATCCGGTTGAGCTCCTCGAGGTAGAGCAGCGAGCCCGCTCTCATCGCCGTGGCCAGCGGCCCGTCCGTCCACGCCTCGGGGCGATAGCCGCCACTGAGGACCAGCGCGGGATCGTGGTGGCCGAGGAGCCGCGCTGGGGTCAGCTCGGCGTTGCCCTCCACGAACTCCATCCCCCGTCCAGACGCGCTGGCGATCGCCCGCAGCAGCGTCGACTTACCCGTTCCCGGCGGACCCTCGAGGACGACGTGGCAGCCCTCCTGCAGGGCGACGGCAATCACCTCCGCCTGGCGGCGGAGTCCGACGACCTTTTCCTCCAGAAGGGTGAGTAGCTCGGTCAGTGGTCGTGGATGACGACGCCGCGGATGTTCTGGCCCGAGTTCAGGTCCGCGTAGCCCTGGTTGATGTCCTCAAGCGTGTATTGCTTGGTCACCAGCTCGTCGAGCTTGAGCTTGCCCGAGCGGTAGAGGGCCAGCATCTTCTTGATGTCCTGAGTCGGGTTGCAGTCGCCGAACAGCGAGCCCCGGACCTGCTTGCGGTTGAGCGTCAGGTCCGCTCCGGACAGGTGGACGGTCAGCGCCTCGGGGTGGGCGAGCCCGGTCAGGACCAAGACGCCGCCCTTGCGGATCGCGGCAGCAGCCTCCTGAACGACCTGCTCGCTGACCACGTCAACGGTGACGATCGCGACGTCGGCGCCGACGCCACGCGTCAGCTCCCGTGCGAGCTCGGCTGCCTCGGCGCCGGTCTGCGCGGAGTGGGTGGCGCCCATCTCCTGGGCGAACTCGCGCTTGAGGTCCAGCGGGTCGACGGCGATGATGTTGGTGGCGCCGGCGTGCGCCGCGCCTTGGACGGCATTGGCGCCGATCCCACCGATCCCGAACACCACCACGGTGTCGCCGATCTGTGTGTTGCCGGTGTTGACGGCCGAGCCCCACCCGGTGGGCACGCCGCAGCCACACAGCACGGCGATCTCCAGCGGCAGGTCGTCGTCGATTTTGACCGCCGAGGTCTCGCTGATCACCGAGTGCTGCGCGAACGTCCCCAGCATGCACATCGCGCCGACGTTCTGGCCGTCGATCGTGAATGCGTAGCTACCGTCCGGCAGGCAGCCCTCGAGGATCGTGGCGCCCAGATCGCAGATGCTCTGTTGGCCCGACGCGCACCAGCGGCAGTGTCCGCATGAGGGGATGAACGCGCAGACCACATGATCACCGACGGCGACGCGGCTGACCCCCGGCCCAACTGCCTCGACGATGCCCGCCCCCTCGTGGCCGCCGATGTAGGGCAGCGGGGCGGGGAGGTCCCCGGTGACCAGATGCTCGTCGGAGTGGCACAGCCCCGAGGCGACATACCGGATCAGGACTTCATTCCCCTTCGGCTCCCGGAGGTCGACCTCCATGATCTCCCACGGATGGTTGACCTCAGTGAGCACAGCGGCCTTGGTCTTCACTGTCTCTCCCCTTGTCAGCGACGCCAGATTGATCTGCGCAGCGTACGGCCCGGCCACCGGCCGTGCAAACCGTTCGTCGCCGCGCGCGCTCACGCCGGGGAGCGTCCTCCCCTACCGCTGCGGCGCGAAGCCGCGAAGGTGAGGCCGGGGGGTGCGCACTTGGCCCCGTTCGTGCGCACCCCCAAAGGCTTCGTGCCCCTACCTGTACAAACGTTCGGGCGGCGGAAAGGTTGGTCGAGGGAGATGAGGCTCAGCTTCGCCGATCGATCCTGTCGTGCCGCCGACCCTGCGGTCGCGTGAGCTCTGGTATGCCCGTCCTGATCTCCAGCAGGCGACGCTGGGCGTGATCAAGCTCGGCCCAGATCTCGGCGGCGCGGGAGACGATCCGCCTGGCGCGCGACTCTGTGATGGTGCTCATGGTTTGACTCCTTCGTGGGTTCCGATTGCTCGTACGGCGCAGCCCGGTGTGTGCTGCGGCCGTGATTCAGTGTGGGCTAAGGCGACGCGCGCCACATCAGCAATTGGCAAGCGAATCCGACCGCGGGGGCCTTAGTGGTCGCACGGGAGCGCAGGTGGTGGGGCGGTAGGCTTGGCTGCCCAGCAGGAGGCGACTGGAGTCGTGCTCCAGACGCGATCAGGAGCGATGAGATGACCGAGGAAACACGCATTCTCACGACGCACGTCGGCAGCCTGCCGCGCCCGCAGGAGGCCGTCGATCTCGTGTTCGCCGAGGACCGAGGCGAGCCGGTCGACCGGGAGCGGTACGACCGGGTCATCGGCGAAGCGGTCCGCGATCGCGTGCAACATCAGGTCGACGCCGGAATTGACCTGGTCAGCGATGGCGAGATGAGCAAGATCGGTTACGCCACCTACATCCGCCATCG
>Ga0302181_10000875_pt1 | contig 23723 bp, 25 predicted proteins | sample I_Palsa_E3_3_FD_198786 | JGI IMG/M metagenome (GOLD analysis project Ga0302181, IMG submission 198786) | Peat permafrost microbial communities from Stordalen Mire near Abisko, Sweden - I_Palsa_E3_3 | ecosystem: Environmental > Terrestrial > Soil > Palsa > Peat permafrost | place: Sweden...
AGACAGCATGATCGGGCCCGGTGGTAGCAGCGCTCCTCCCAGCTGCCGGAACCTCTGGTGCACAATGGCCGCCCGACCGCTCTCGGCAATTTTTGCGGTGGGAAATTACGAGGGAGCTTTCCGCCGAGCGATCGTCTCCTACAAGTACGGCCTTGACCTGCGCTGGGCTCCTGTGTTCGGCAGGCTCCTCCATGGGTTCTTGGGACGGCACGCAACCTGGTTCGAAGAATTCGGCGTGATTTGCCCGGTCCCTTCGTTCATCGGCCAGGGCGCCCGTCGTCCGTGGGGCCATACCGAGCTCGTTTGCGCCGAAGTGGGCCGGCTCGCAGGCGCAGAGTGGCCGGTCGAAAGCTTGGTTACCAAGGTCGCCGAGACCGAGCCGATGAGCGCCAAGGCGCGTCCGGCTCGTCGAGCGATCGCTGCGACGGGACTGGTGACGGCATTCAGCGTGCCGCAACCCGCTGCGGTGCAAGGCCGGCACATCCTCGTCGTCGACGATGTATGCGCCTCCGGTTGGACCCTAATTACGCTGAGCAGGGCGCTGCTCGACGCCGGCGCCGAGGAGGTGGCCGCGCTCGTTCTGGCCCGGGGAGTGCTAGCGGGTAAGCGCCCTCCCGGTTCGCCGTAATGTCGTAGTGATGTCCGAACGACTCGTCGAACTGGCCATAACCGAGGTGCGAGCCGCCGTCCCGCTCCGGCTCGGGCAGGAGGCAGGTCTCGCTGTGCTTTCCGAAACAGCCGAGCCGTTCCGTTCCCTGCACATTTACATCGGGCAAGCCGAGGCGAGGGCGATCCAGGCCGCCCAGCGCGGCGACCGGCCGCCGCGGCCTTCGACCTGGGACCTTTTCCTGTCCGCGGTGGTGTTGCTCGAGGCGAGCTTTGTCAAAGCGGTGATAAGCGAGGTGCAGGAAGCCAGGCACTTCTTTGCAAGTCTCGAGCTCATGAGAGACGACCAGCCCTATTTGCTCCCGTGCAGGCCGTCGGACGCCTTGGCACTAGTTGCACGTTCACCCGAGGCCGTCCTCTACGCCACCGAAGAAGTCCTCTCGGCAGCGGGCCAGTACCCAGGGGCCACCGGAGCGAGCCGATAGACGGAGCGCCGGCACTCGAGGCACGGGCCGCCGAGAGGCGCGCACTGCTCCCGGCCTGCCCGCAAGCCTTGTAATAGGTTGTTCTGAATGGCCGAACCTGAGGGACCACAAGACCCTCAAGCTCCTTCGGGCCCGGCGGCCGCACCACCTTCATGGCCGCTGCCTGGAGCCACTTGGCCTGCGCCGCAGCCCCCCGCGGGGTGGGGCCCGCCCGCCCCAGGTGGGTCGCAAGCCCCGGGGGGTTCGGCCCCAGCACCCCCCGGTTGGTCGCAAGCTCCTCCCAGTTGGTCGCAAGCTCCTCCCAGTTGGTCGCAAGCTCCTCCCAGTTGGTCGCAAGCTCCTCCCAGTTGGTCGCAAGCTCCTCCCGGTTGGTCGCAGGGCCTCCCGTCATGGGGACAAACGGTGGGCACCGGTGGTGGGTACCAGCCTGGTCGCCCGACGGCTGGGAGCTCTCGCACTGGCCCCCTACCGATGTACCCGATGGCAGTGGGCGACATCCTCGACGCCATTTTCAGGCTCTTGCGCGCCAACGCCAAGGCTCTTGCACCGGTCCTGCTGCTAATAGCGTTCCCGTTCGAGGCGATAGCTGCCTATAACAGTCGCAATGGGCCCTCGCTTACGCAGACCTTCTCCAATTTGGGGAACCCTGCGAACGAGCCGACCGTCTCACAATCGGCACGTGTCGTGAGCTACATCGTCGTCTTGGCAATCGCGCTTATGACGCCGGTTGTAGCGGGATTTGTCTGCCGCACCGTGGCCACTTCCTATCTAGGAGAACAGCTCGCCTCCGGGCAGGTAGTCAGGACAAGTGCGCGCGCCGTTTTAGCATTGATCGTCTCGAGCTTTCTGGTGCATATCTGCGAGCTTCTCGGAGGGGTCCTGTGTATCCTCCCGGGCCTGGCGTTCATGGCACTTTTTGTCGCTACTGCACCCGCGATCGTGATCGAGGGCCTGGGGCCCGTGGCGGGTATGCGCCGCAGTTGGAGGCTCGTGCGGCAGCGCTTTTGGCCTGTGCTGGGGACGGCGGTGCTCGGCGGGCTTATGGTCACCATAATGGCCGGTATCATTGCCGCAGTGCCGGAGCAAATTGTGGCCGCTATTGCTGGCTCTCATGCAGGGGCGGTCGCAGACGCGATATTGGGGACCTGTACTCAGGCTTTCTCTTGGTCTGTCGCCGCCACACTGGCAACATTGATTTACTTTAACCAGCGGATCCGCTTCGAGGGCCTCGACTTGCAGGTGATGGCTGCCAGGCTCGGGTGAGCCTGTCCGGGTCGTTGCCATGAGCCCCGGGTGGCACTTGCCGGTCCCAGCCCGCAGTGGCCCAGCGCTCAGAGCTATGGCGGCGCGCATACTCGCAGAGCGCCAGTTCAAGCAGGACGAAGATCTCTGGCAGCGCTTTGTCGCCTGGCTCGAAGCTCACCTTCACATTGAGGTGCCTAGCTTTTTTGGGGGCACATGGGAATCCTTCCTGGTCCTTGCTGTCCTGGTGATCGCCGTGACAGGAGTCGTTTTCCTAGTCGTTCGCAGTGTCCCGTCTCGACGTTTTCGCCGCACCCGGCGAACGGGTGTGGTGGTCACAGACGAGGACCGAGCCCAAACGGCCGAACAGTGGCGCCAGGAAGCAGATCGTCTCGCCGCCCAGGGGAATTACCGCGAGGCCCTGCGTTGCCGGTACCGGGCCCTGGTTGCCGAGCTCGCAGATCGCCGCCTCATCGACGAGGTGCCCGGGCGCACGAGCGGAGATTATGAGAGAGCCGTCCGCGCTCTGGTTCCCGAGGCCGATGAGCAGTTTTCCTCGGTCACCCGTCTTTTTGAGCGGTGCTGGTACGGCCACGAACCCTCCGACGCCAAGGCGCAGGTTGTCTTCGACGAGGCGGCTAGGGCGGTAATTGATGAGGTTGGCTCTGGACGCTGGAAGGTGCTCGCGAAGGAAGCCGGGCGGAGCAGCGATGAGCTGGTCGGCCTCAAATGACAGCAACCCGGTCCCGTCGGAGCGTTGTCATCGTGTCGCTTGCAGTGCTAGCCGTCGCTGCTTTCTGGTTACTGGTCGGCTCAGCGAGGCCGGCACCCGTGCCGTACAGCCCTTCGTCGACCGCCCCGAACGGGGCGAAGGCCCTCGTTTTGTTGTTGGGCCAGCTTGGCGACGACGTCAATACCTCGGGTGTGCTCCCAGCACCCGGCAAGGGCGTCGCCCTGGTCCTGCGTGACCAGCTGAACGACGCCACGCGGGCTGAAGTGACCGGGTGGGTGCAACGCGGGGGCACCCTGGTAGTAGCTGACCCTACATCGCCCCTCGAGGGCACGGTCGAAGCACAAGGCCTCCCGGACAAGGCATTGACCGCCGACGGCCCCCTGGCACCGACCTGCCAGGCCCCCTGGGTGAGGGACGTCGCTGAAGTCGACCTAGAGGGCGATCCTTTGCTGGAGGTCCCGAGCGGGGCCTACTCCTGCTTTCCAATCCTCGGGCACGGCCGAGATGCGTTTGCGGTGGCTCAAAATGAGGGTGCTGGCGTGGTCGTCGCGCTGGGCGGGGCTGACCTCTGGTCCAACCGGTACCTCGCTCAGACAGACAATGCACTGCTCGCGGCTGACCTTCTCGCTCCCGCAAAGGGCTACACGGTCGGCTGGTTGCTCACCCCGAGGGTGGGATCGGGTAATGCGACGATCTGGAGCCTCGTCCCGAGCCGCGTCAAGGCCCTGCTTGCCGCGCTGGCCGTGGCTGCTCTGGCGGCCTGCCTTTGGCGTGCCAGGAGGCTCGGGCGTCCGGTGCTCGAGGTGCCGATAGTGCCCTTGCCGGGATCCGAGCTGGTCGTTGCGACCGGTCACCTGTTCGAGAAGAACGGTCGCTTCGAGGAGTCCGCGGCCCTGGTGCGCGCCGAGGTGTGCGGGCAACTGGGCTCCCGCCTTGGCCAGGCACCGGGCACCGAGCCCGCTACCGTTGCGCAGGTGGCGGCCCGTTACGGCGGGTTGCCTGCTGACGAAGTGGTGGCGGCCCTCTGCGGGCCACCGCCACGCAACGAAGCTGAGCTTTTGGAGCTTGCCCGGTCATTGCAACTAATACGGGAAGAGGTGCTGAGTGGAGCCGTCACAAAACCCTGAGCCGTGGGCACCCTCCCCCCTGGTCCCTGCCCCGCCGCCGCCGGCCGCGGTAGCTGCGGCAACAGGGCAGGGAAGTGCCAGAGACGGGGTCACGGCGGTCCGTAACGAGATCGCAAAGGTGGTGGTAGGCCAGGACGCAGTGGTCAGTGGGCTGATCGCCGCCTTGTTGGTCCCAGGGCATGTGCTGCTCGAAGGAGTGCCAGGGGTTGCCAAGACGTTGCTGGCCCGGGCCCTGGCCGCCTCCCTCGACATGCGCTTCACCCGTATTCAGTTCACCCCCGACCTCATGCCCTCCGATGTCACGGGCCAGAGCATCTACGACCACCAAACGGCGAGCTTTCGTTTCCGGGAAGGCCCGGCGTTCACCAACGTGTTGCTCGCCGACGAGGTCAACCGCACGCCTCCCAAGACCCAGGCAGCGCTGCTGGAGGCGATGGAAGAGCGGCAAATAACCGTCGATGGGACGGCTAGGCCCCTGCCCGTGCCCTTCTTAGTGCTCGCCACGCAAAACCCCATCGAGTACGAGGGCACCTACCCACTGCCGGAGGCCCAGTTGGACCGGTTCCTGTTCAAGCTCACGGTCCCGTACCTGTCCGAAGCGGCCGAACGGGAGGTGTTGGCGCGGACCGACGCCGGCATGGACCCGCACAACCTGGAGGCTTCGGGCGTCCGGCCCGTCGCCGACGCTGCGCTGCTCGCTGCGGCCCGCGCCGAGGTGGTGCGCACCCGGGTAGACCCGGTCGTGCAGGCCTACATAGTGGCGTTGGCCCGGGCTACCCGAGCCAACCCGTCGGTCGCTCTCGGAGTTTCGACCAGAGGAGCGGCCATGTTGCTCAAGGCCTCCAAGGCCTGGGCCTGGTTGTCGGGACGCGACTTCGTGACGCCCGACGATGTCCAGGCGGTAGCCCGGCCGACCTTACGCCACCGGGTCAAGATCGGGCCCGAGGCCGAGCTCGAGGGTGTCAGCTCTGACGGGGTCATCGAAGGCGTGCTGGCAGGCGTACCGGTACCGCGCTGAGCCAACGTTGATGGACGACGCCGCTGGGAAGGCCCGTTGGGGCAAGCCGGTCCTGACAGGGCGGGCAGCCCTTGTCATCGTCGTTGCTGGTTTTTTTCTCCTGGTCTGGCCTCTCGGGTTAGGACTGGGAGCGCTGCTGGCGCTTCTCGTTGTTGTCGGGCTCCTAGTCGCTGACATCCTGTTGGCCTCCCGTCCGGGGTCGATAGGCGTCACGCGCTCTTTTCCGGCGGTTATATCGCTCGGCACTTCGGCCGACGTCAGTTGGACCGTCCTAAACCCTCACCGACGAGCTCGTGTTGTGTTGTTCGCTGACGAGCTCGCACCGTCGCTCGGAGCGAGTGCACGACGGGCGCGCGTCCAAGCGCCGCCCGGCCGCGCTGTCAGGGTGAGCGCCAGCTTGGCCCCGACGCGGCGGGGCCATTTCACGCCTACCGAGCTGGTCGTGCGCGTCGAGGGCCCGCTCGGGCTCGCTGCCCGCCAGTCAACTCGCCGGGTGCCCAGCGAACTTCGCGTTTACCCCGACTTCGGCTCCAGGCGCGAGGCCGAGCTTCGCATCGAACGGGCGAGGCTCCTCGAGGTCGGCCTGCGAAGCTCGCGTTCCAGAGGTGGCGGAACGGATTTCGAGCAGCTCCGCGAATACGGCGTCGATGACGACAGCCGGCGCATCGATTGGGCGGCCACAGCCCGTGCCGATCGTCCGATCGTGCGGACTTACCGCGCCGAACGCAACCAGAGGGTTATATGCCTGCTCGATAACGGCCGCACCATGGCCGCCCAGGTTGCCGGAGTTGCTCGGTCGGAGCACGCTATCGACGCCGTGTTGATGTTGACGTCTGTCGCGAGCCGAATGGGCGACATGCCAGGCCTGGTTGCCTTCGACCGGTCTGTAAGGGCTGTGGTCCCACCCCGCGCCGGGCGGGACCAGCTAGCTCGCGTGACAGATGCCTTGTACGACCTCACCCCGGAGCTTTCTCAGAGTGATTACGGGGGGGCGTTCGCCGAGGTGTTGGGACGCTTTCAGCGCCGGGCGCTGCTCTGTTTGCTTACCGAGCTCGACGAGGCTCTCCTCGACACCCTCCTGCCGACATTGCCGCTGATCGCAAGGACACACCTGGTGATGGTGGGATCGGTGCGGGACCCGTCGGTTGCGTCCTGGGCAAGCCGGCCACCCGACGACGTCGAAGAGGCCTACCGGGGCGCGGCCGCGCTAGGCGCGCTTGCCCGTCGCCGAGAGCTGGCAAAACTGCTCCAAGCCCGTGGGGCGCTGGTCGTGGACGCAGAGCCGGGGCGGCTCGCGCCTCTGCTAACCGACGCTTACCTGCGGGTCAAGGCGGCCGGGCAGCTCTGAAGCGTTCTCGACTTCGTAGGCTGCGGCCTCGCGCTTGGCCCACGCCGCTCGGCCGCGAATTACGACCCATGTCAGGAAGGCGATCTCGACGGACACTCCAATACCCACGCGTACCGCCGTTGGCAGCGCTGACCCCGTTACGAAGCCCTCGATGCTCCCTGCTACTGCGAGCGTGAGCACGGTGCCCAACACCAGCACCGTCGCCCTCGGGCCCTCCTCTGACAGGGCGCGGGCGCGAGGCCGGTCACCCGGGTCGATAAGCGTCCAACCGATGCGGAGCCCGGCAGCCCCGGCGAGGACTACAGAACTGCACTCGAGTAGCCCGTGGGGGGTTATCAGGCCCCAGAACTCGCCCGGGCGGTGGGCCGCATAAAACAATCCCCCGGCCACGCCGAGGTTGAGGCCGTTGTTGAACAGCGCGAACACAGTGAACAACCCGAAAGTGATCCCACCGGCAAAGGCTTCAAAAGTGACCAGGACGTTGTTCCAGTACACTTCGTTGGCAAAATCGACCGAGGGTTGCGAGGAGTAATAGGCCGCGAAGTCGTGGTTCACGTACGCTTCTCGCGCAGCAGCCGGGGCGCTGATATCGAAGGCCGCAGACGAGTGGGCGACCCAGGTCCCTACAACCAGGGCCGGCAAGAGGAAAATCAAGCCGCTCGCGAGCACGAACCACCTCAGGTCCCACACCGCCAGCGGGAAAGTCTCCGAAAAAAATCGGACGAATGTGCGAAAGGTCCGCCGGTGGGCCCCATAAAGGGCTCCTGCGGCCTGGGCGACACGGTTGGTCAGAAAGGCCTTCAAGGTTGGGTCGGCAAAGTGCGCCTGTGCGTATGCCAGGTGGCCGGAGGTCCGTTGGTAGAGCCGGGTCAGCTCGCGCACCTCATCGCCCGAAAGTTTGTTTACCCTTTCGGTTAGCTCACCAAGTCGGTCCCAGGTGGAGCGGTTGTCGGCCACGAAGCGGTCGATGTCCACATGTCCACTGTAGAGGCGGGTGCACGGGGGGGCCCGGCCTTGGTCATTCAGCCACTTCTCCCGGCGACACCCCTGTACCCTCGGAACTGTGCAGGTTGGTACGACGCTCCCCACCGGCGTTGTCACGCCCGAGGCGGTCGTCCTCGACCTGCCGATCGCGTCAGCCGGGCTGCGCGTAATCGCTCGGGCGATCGACATAGTTATCTCGGTTTTTGGAGCGTTCCTGATAGCTCTTGGCCTTCTTCTCCTCGACAATGGGACCGTCTCCGTCATCGTGAGCTCTCTACTTCTCGTCGCCATCTTGTTGGGCTATCCCGTGCTGATGGAGGCATTTTGGGGTGGGCGTACTCTCGGCAAGGCGATCATGAAGCTTCGGGTCGTGAGGGATGATGGCGCGCCCATCAGGCTCACCCAGGCGACGGCGCGTGGGGCCCTTGGACTGGTCGACGTGTGGGTCACGTTGGGTTTCGTCGGCTTGGTCAGCATCGTTGTCTCCAAGCGTTCCCAACGTCTGGGCGACCTGGTGGCGGGGACCATGGTCCTCCGGGGAAGCCGCTCGTCGGTGCGGGCCGTCCTACCTGTCCACTTCTCAGTACCACCTGGCTGCGAAGGGCTCGTGCGCTTGATGGACGTCGGGGCGATGACGCCGGCCGACTATGAGTTGGTGCGTTCTTTCCTCATACGGTGGCACGAGTTCAACCCGGCGCAGCGGCCTCTCGTTGCCGCGACGGTGGCCGCGCCGCTCTGGCAACGCTTCAGGCACCCGCTCCCTGGCTGGCTCGGCCCCGATTACTACCTGGCATGCCTCGGCGCCGCTTACCAGCTCCGCCACCCGTACAACCAGCCGCCCGTGGCCCCGTCCTCGGTACAAGGAGCCCCATATAGTGCTGGTTCGGGCGCCGGCCATAGTTGGGGCACCGGCCATAGTTGGGGCACCGGCCAGGCCACCGGCAACCCGCCCGAGGGCCCAGCCCCTCCCAGTGATTGGGTCGCCCCGCGCTGAGGTCTAACTAGCCGGAGGTCGCTCGTCGCAACCGTCTGGTCCTTCCGCCCTCGAAAAACGCATAAAAGTTGGGCCAGACAGAAAGCGAGAGTAGAAAATTGGACGAGACGGCGCGTCGAAACCCCGCGTCTGGCGCGAGTTTTACGCGCTCAGTCGGTTACGAGCCAGCGAGCTTCACGTCGACCGAGGCGGCCGCGCCGTCGCCGGCGATAATGAGCACAAGTTCGGCCACATTTTGCGCTGCGCGAAGGTCGTCTTCGACCAGGCGGAGTGCGTTCAGCTGCTCAGGAGGCCCGGAAACAGTCACGCGTTCGACGGGTGAGCGGGGGCCGACCCTAGCCTCGGACTTCGCCCGGCGGATAGCCGCCAGCAGGTCCACTGCACTCGTGTAAACCTCGTTGGCCGGCCCCGCCGCTACGTCGCTCGGTGCCGGCCAGGGCGCCAGGTGGACCGAGCCCTCCTGCCACCACGACCAAATCTCCTCGGTGACGAAGGGCATTATCGGGGCAAAGAGGCGGAGCAAGGTTGAGAGGCTGACAGCGAGGGCGGTCCGGGCAGACGTAGCCCGCTCGAGGCCCATTTCGCCGTAGGCGCGGGACTTGACCAGCTCCAGGTAGTTGTCGCAGAAGTCCCAGAACCAGGCCTCGGTGCGCTCGAGCGCCCGGGCGTAGTCGTAGTCCTCGAACGCACGGGTCGCGACCGAGACGAGCTCACTCAGGCTGGTCAAAAGGGCGACGTCAACGGGATCGACCGCGAGCGAGGTTCGCAGCGCCGTGGCAGCCGCTTCCCTGGCCGCGCCGCCAGCCGTCGGCTCGTCAAGCGCCGGACCGCTCTCGACATCGCCGGCCCAGAGCTTCGGGCTGAGCACGAACTTCGAGGCGTTCATCATCTTGAGGGCCAGTTTCCGGCCCACGGTCATCTGGGTTTCCTCGAAAGCCGTGTCGGTGCCGGGGCGCCCGGAGGCCGCCCAGTAGCGGACCGCGTCCGAACCGTGCTGTTCCAGGAGCCCTCGGGGAGTGACCACATTGCCCACGGATTTGGACATTTTCTTGCGGTCGGGGTCGAGGATCCAACCCGATAGCGCCGCGTTCGACCATGGCAGGCTGCCGAACTCGAGGTAAGACCGGACAATTGTGGAAAAGAGCCAGGTCCTGATTATGTCGTGGGCCTGCGGGCGTAGGTCCATCGGGAAGAGGTGCTCCCAACGGTGGCCCGCATCCCTGTCTTCCCATCCCCCGGCGATCTGGGGCGTCAACGACGAGGTCGCCCAGGTGTCCATGACGTCAGGGTCGGCGGTAAAACCTCCGGGTACACCGCGATCTTCGGGCGAGTAGCCTTCCGGGACGTCGGTGGTCGGGTCGATCGGCAGGTCGTCCTCGGGTGGGAGCAGCGGCTGGGAATGAACCGGCTCGCCGGCTTCGTCCAAGCGGTACCAGACGGGGAACGGCACGCCGTAGAAGCGCTGCCTGCTCACGAGCCAGTCGCTGTTCAGCCCGCTCACCCAGTCCTCGTAGCGCGCTCGCATGTAGGCGGGGTGCCATCGCAGCTCACGGCCGAGGGCCAGGAGCGCCTCTTGGTGGGGGAGCGTGCGGATCCACCATTGCCGGCTGGTCACAATTTCCAGCGGACGGTCGCCTCTTTCGTAGTACTTGACCACGTGGGTTATCGGACGAGGTTCGCCAAGCATTTCAGCCGACTCACGCAGGAGTTCGACCACGCGCCGCTGCGCGGCGGCCACGGTCTTCCCAGCCAGTTCTGCGGAATAAATGGCCCCGCCGGCATCGGAGAGCCCTGCTGGCGCGGCCGGCAAGAGCCGCCCGTCCCGCCCGACGATGGCGCGGACTGGTAGGCCAAGTTCGCGCCACCAGATCACGTCTGTCAGGTCCCCGAAGGTGCAGGCCATCGCCGCCCCGGTGCCCTTGTCGGGCTGCGCCAGCGGGTGCCCGACCACAGGCACCGATGCCCCGAACAGTGGGGTGGTGACCTGAGAGCCGACCAAGCCCTTGTAGCGCTCGTCGGAAGGGTGGACCACCACGGCGACGCACGCCGGCAGCAGCTCCGGCCGGGTCGTGTCGATCACGATGTCCTCGCCGTCGGGGCGATGGAAAGCGAGCGTGTGGAACGCCCCGGGGCGTTCCCGGTCCGCCAGCTCGGCCTGGGCGACGGCGGTGCGGAAGTCGATGTCCCACAGCGTCGGGGCTTCGGCGGAATAGGCCTCGCCCCTGCGCAGGAGGTGGAGGAACGCTAGTTGAGATGTGCGGCGGGCCTTTTCGCCGATCGTCGTGTAGAGGTGGCCCCAGTCGACTGAAAGGCCGAGATAGCGGAAGATGTCCTCGAAGGCTCGCTCGTCCTCCGCGGTGAGCCCCTCGCAAAGCTCCACGAAATTGGGCCGGCTTATCGCCACAGGCTGTTCACCCTTGGCGAGGCCACCCTCGACCGGCGGGACATAGCCGGCCACGTAGGGCAGGCTGGGGTCGCAACGCACCCCGTAGTAGTTCTGGACGCGCCTCTCGGTTGGCAGGCCGTTGTCGTCCCAGCCCATCGGGTACCAAACCGCGTACCCGCGCATCCGCTTGTAGCGGGCGATCGTGTCCGTGTGTGTGAACGAAAAGACATGCCCCATGTGCAGCGACCCGCTCACAGTGGGAGGGGGGGTGTCGATGGAGTAGACGCGTTCACGCGTCGCTGTCGGGTCGAAGTGGTAGGTGCCCTCGTCAGCCCAGCGCTCGGCCCAGGCCACCTCGAGCCCCTCGAGCACGGGCTTGTCAGGTGCGCCTCGACGACCGGTCTCCTCCCCAGCGCCGGCGGTGGACTTCTTCGCAGACATGATCCCGCTACCGTACTTGCTGTGCTCGCTCTCTTGGACACAGCAACGGGGCAGGTGGCACCCCTGGAGCCACGTTCGCCGGGCCGTCTCTCGGTCTACCTGTGCGGGCCGACGGTGTCGGGGCCGCCGCACCTCGGCCACGGACGTGTCTTCGTCGTCTGGGACACGCTCCGCCGCTACTTGACCTGGAGCGGGCTAGACGTCCAGTTCGTGTCGAACGTGACCGACATCGAAGACAAGATCATCGCCCGCGCTGCTCTAGAGCAGCGTCCAACCGATGAGGTTGCCGCCCGCTACGAGGCTGTGTGGTGGCAGGTCATGGACGCGCTCGGCGTCGAGCGTCCCGACGCCACCCCACATGCCACGGCGTACGTGGAGGATATGGTCCGCCTGATCGGCGAGCTGCTCTCCAAAGGTCACGCCTACGAAGGAGGCGATGGGATTTATTTCTCGACCGAATCCCTCCCGGGTTATGGGCTGCTCGCCCGCCAGGACCTGGACATGCTGCAGAGCGGGGCACGGGTGGAGGCGGGAGCGGAGGCGGCCAAGCGTTCCCCGCTCGATTTCGTTCTCTGGAAGTACGCCAAAGCGGGCGAGCCAGCGTGGCCCTCCCCTTGGGGTGACGGCCGGCCGGGCTGGCACACCGAGTGCGTCGTGATGTCGCTCGACCTGCTCGGCGAAGGGTTCGACCTTCACCTCGGAGGCCTGGACCTGGTCTTCCCCCACCACGAGAACGAGCGTGCCCAGGCCGTCGCCGACGGCAAGGTGTTCGCGCGGCGGTGGGCGCACAACGGCATGGTCGTCGACGAGGGGGGCGAGAAGATGAGCAAGTCGCTCGGGAACATCACTTCTCTCGAGGAACTGCTCGCGCGCTATGAAGGCCGGGTGCTGAGAGCCCTGGTACTGCAGACGCACTACCGCGCCCCCATGAGCGTCAACGCGCATCTCCTGGACCAGGCCCAGGGGGCCATCAACCGGCTCGACAACTTTGCCAGGGAGACTAGGGCCCTCCCGGTGGTCCCCCCGGACGAGGCGGTTATTGCGCGTTTCAAGTGGCGCATGGACGACGATTTCGACACCCCAGGCGCTCTGGCGGTGATCTTCGGGGCCGTCCGCGACGCGCGGGCCGACCCGTCGCGGGCGCCCGCGCTGGCGGCTGCAGTCCGGGAATGCTGCGAGCGCGCACTTGGGCTCGCTTTGAGGGCGGACGATGAACCAGTTGAAAAGGATGTGGCCGAGATGGTCCTCCAGCGCGATGCGGCGCGCACCAAGGGTGATTTTGCTGCGGCCGACTCCATCCGGGCCGGGCTCCAAGCTATGGGCTACGTCGTCGAGGACGGGCCAGAGGGCACGATCGTCCGCCGTGAGCGCTGACCGCTAGAACAAAAAGAGCCGCGCCCCATGTGGCGGACGCGGCTCTGGGACGCGACGTTGTAAAGGTTTACTTGTGGCTCGGTGACGCGCCCGGGAGAACGGCCCCATTTCCCTTGTTGGCGTTCACGACCCCGGCGAGCAGACTGGTGAGCTCGACCGGGATGACGAACTTCGTCGACGGCGAGCTACCTATCTGCTTCAGAGTTTCCAAGTACTGCAATGTCATTGTCGTCGAGTCCAGGTCCCCGGCGACTTCGAGGATCCGGCGGAGCGCTGCGGCATAACCCTGTGCACGAAGTTCGGCGCTTTGGCGTTCGCCTTCGGCTTGCAGGATGGACGATTGCTTCTGGCCTTCGGCCACGGTGATCGAGGCTTGCTTCTGGCCTTCTGCCTCGGTGACAACGGCGCGTCGGGTCCGCTCGGCGCCCATCTGGCGGGTCATAGCTTCGAGGACGGCGGGGGGCGGCTTGATCTCTCGTACCTCGACGTTGGTCACCTTCACACCCCAGCGTTCGGTCACGTCGTCCAGTTTGAACCTGAGGACCCCGTTCATTTCGTCGCGCTTTGACAGCACGTCGTCCAAGCTCATGTCGCCGACCACCGAACGCAAAGTGGTGGAAGCGATGTTGGTGGCGGCCCCCTTGAAATCCTGGACGGCCAGGACAGAGGTGAGCGGGTCCAACACCTTGTAGAAAATGATGAAGTCGATCGCTATTGCAGCGTTGTCCTGGGTGATCGCCGTCTGGTGCGGGATCTCGAGGTAGCGCTCGCGAAGGTCGACCCACGAGATCCGGTCGGTTATCGGGTTGATGATGATTAGCCCGGGGCCGCGGGCGCTGTTAGCACGGCCCAAACGGAACAGGACCACCCGCTGGTACTCACGCACGATCTTGATGGAGACGGCCGCAAGCACCACTAACCCGATGAGCACGACGGCGACTAGGACCAAAATGGCGACGGTCACCGCTCCTCCTTTTCTTGGTTTGCCAAGCCCAGGGCGTCTGGGCCCAGGACGTTCCCGGTCTCCGACCACACGAGTAGCCGGAGACCCTCTACCTTCACCACGTGGATGGGCGCGCCCGCAGGTAGTGGACCGCTTACTGATTCTGCTGTCCAGGTCTCGTTGTTAACCTTTGCCAGCCCGACCGGGTTGAGCGGGCCGAGCGTTATGCCATCGGCACCGAGCGGCAAAGTGGAATTGCGCGACGGGCCCAAGGCATGCCGGTACGCGACCGCCGGGACGATGAGAGCTGCGGCCACAAAGGCGCTTAGGAAGGCGAGGGCAGCAAGGGCCCAAGCGGCCGGAGACGTCCAATTCCCGGCCGATACAACTAGCGCCCAGGTGCCCGCGAGCACGATGACCGGTAGCGGCACGAACCAGCCGTGGCCCCCAGCATGTAGGCCCAACACGATCACGCCAACTACCGCCATAACCAGGACGGTGCCCACGATCCAGGGCAGGGCCCCACTTGCGAAGAGCGAGACGGCGAAGATGCCGCCGACCACGAGTGCGAGCGCGGCGAGAGCCGCCACTACCGAAAGGCGCCTGGCAACCGCGACATGGCGGAGGTCAGGGGCTGTCGCCAGGGTCGCTTTGCCCAGTAGCGCCGAAGCGGCGGAGGAGGCTCGCTCGCCGAGCTCTCCCACCTGGAACTGGGACCGCAGGTTCTCGTCGGTCATGCTGACGACCTCTCATTCGTTTCGATACCCAACCTACTTGCAAGGCTGAGCCTTCCGTTGTGCAGGTGCACGCGGACCGTCGCCTCAGAGCAGCCCAGGATGTGCGCTATTTCGGCGCTCGAACGGTCTTCCAGGTAGCGAAGTACGAGCACCTGTGCCTGGCGAGGTGGCAAGGAGCGCACCGAGCGCCAGAAATCAGCGTCCGGCTGCTCGAGGGGCGCCGTCCATGTGGGTGTGCGCGAGGCCAACCGCGCCAGGGCGCGGGCCTGGGCACCGAGCCGGCGGCTGAAAGAGACCGACATGTTGGTGACCACTCGCCGGACGTACGCACCCGGGACCTCGTAACCCGAGATACGGCCCCAGTTGCGGTACGCCACGAGGAAAGCGTCCTGCGCCAGCTCTTCGGCTACCGCCGCCTTCCCGGTCAGGGCGTACGCAAGAGCGACCACCGCGTGGTACTGGCTCCGGTAGAACGTGCCAAAGTCCCCCGCGGCGAGCGCGTTGCCCGTGGCAGCCGGCGCAGCGCTCTCGGGCCTGCTGGTCCCCCGGTCCAATGCCTGGTCCACGGTCACAACTGTCCCTCTCATCACGCGAAGCCTGTTGGCACCCACGCTACGCCCAACTGCAACGATCATTACCCTTAACACGCACAGCCGCGCCCGTTTGTTCAATTGGGCCGGCTACGAGCCCACCAGGCGATATTCCGGGCTCACGGGAGTACTCGCTGACTAGCTTGGAACCTGTGACGGCGGCGGTTTCGGTGCGGGGCCTGGCCAAGGACTACGGCGAGGTCAAGGCGGTGAAGGGGGTCGAGTTCGACGTGGCACCCGGGGAGACGTTCGGGTTCCTCGGGCCCAACGGGGCCGGCAAGACCACGACCATAGGTATGCTCTGCACGCTTGTAAGGCCGACCGCCGGCAGCGCCTCTGTGGCCGGCTACGACGTCGTTCGCCAGCGTGAGGACGTGCGGCGCTCTATCGGGCTGGTGTTCCAGGACCCAACGCTCGACAGCTACCTCACCGCCGAACAGAACTTGCGCTTCCACGCCGAGCTCTACGGCGTCCCCCGCGCCGTCGTACGGACGCGGCTGAGCGCCGTGCTCGAGCTCGTTGGTCTTGCAGACAAGCGCAAGACCGAGGTTCGCACCTTTTCCGGCGGGATGAAGCGGCGCCTCGAGATAGCGCGCGGCCTTTTGCACGCCCCTGTGGTGCTTTTTCTCGACGAGCCGACAATTGGCCTCGACCCCCAGACCCGCAGGTCCATTTGGGAGTACATAAGAAGCCTGAAGGGCACCGAGGGGACGACCATCTTCATGACGACGCACTACATGGACGAGGCCGAGTACTGCGAGCGGATCGGCATAATCGACAAGGGCCAGATCGTAGCTATGGGCACCCCCGAGCAACTGAAAGCCAGTGTTGGTAAGGACCGCGTCCAGATCCTCACCGACGATTCCTCCCGCGCTATCGCCGAGCTGAAGCAGCATTTTGACATCGAGGCGGCCGTCCATGAGGGCAACGTCACCTTTTCCGTTGCCGGTGGGGCTGAGTTCGTCCCGAAACTGTTCGCCAAATTTTCTGAACTGCAGATCCCGGTGCGTTCTGTCAACGTTTCGCGGCCCTCCCTGGACGACGTTTTCCTTTCTTACACCGGGACTACCATCCGGGACGCAGAGGCGAGCGGTGGGAACGAGTTTTTACGGCGCATGGCGGGAGGGAGGGGTTTTCGATGAGCGTAGGAACGCAGACGATCGTCGAGATCGATGAGAACGAAGCGTCCGCGCGGCCGGCGCCCACCCCGGCCACGAGCCTGGCCGGTGGGCCGCTCCACGAGCTGCGCGCTGTGTGGGTTGTAGTGAAGCGCGAATGGATCCGTTTCGCGAGCGACCCGCTCCGTGTGATCGTCGGAGTGCTGCAGCCGATCTTGTTCTTGTTCGTGCTTGGTTCGGGGTTGGGTTCGCTGGTCAACGGCCACGGCGAGTTCGGGGCGTCCCTCAACTTGAGGACGTTCCTCTACCCGGGTGCTGCGGCAATGTCCGTGCTCTTCACCGCCCTTTTCTCGGCTGGTTCGATCGTGTGGGACCGTGAGTTCGGGTTTCTCCGCGAGATGCTCGTGGCGCCTGTCAGCCGCACCTCCCTGGTCGTGGGCAAGTGCTTCGGCGGGGCTCTCATCGCCTCGGTCCAGGGCGTCCTGATGATCTGTATCGCCGGCCTGGCAGGAGTCCCCTACAACCCGGTGCTCATGATCACCGTCTTGGCCGAGCTGTTCCTCTTGGCACTGACGCTGGTCTCCTTCGGGATGGTCGTAGCGGCGCGGATCAAGCAGTTCCAGTCCTTCATGGCGGTCACCCAGATGCTCGTGATGCCGCTGTTCTTCCTTTCGGGTGCCCTGTACCCTCTGTCCGGACTGCCGACCTGGCTGAAGCTGCTGACCCGGGTAGACCCCCTGACCTACGCCGTCGACCCGCTCCGTAAGGCGGTTTTCGAGCACCTCCACAAGGTGCCCAAGAGCGTTGTCGAGCGCCTCGTGCCGGGGGTTACCTGGGACGGGTGGCACGTCCCGGTCGGCCTCGAGCTCGGGGTGGTGGCGATGATGGCGGTGCTTTTCATCACGATCGCAGCTCTTGAGTTCCGCAAGGTGGACTGAAGTCCGCGGGGCTCCTACGGCTTAGGTCAGTAGGCTCAGGCTGGATAGTGGAGCAAGTGAACGGCAAAGGAGCCCAGATGACCATAGCGATAGGTGACCGTATCCCGGACGTGCAGTTGCGGATGATCACAGACCACGGTGTCGAGGCCGTCAGCACAGCTGACGTGCTCGGCAAGGGGCGAGTGGTCCTTTTCGGTATGCCAGCGGCGTTCAGCGGGACTTGCTCCGACACGCACCTGCCTGGATATCTCGTCCGCGCGGACGAGCTGTCTGCTCGCGGGGTTGACCGCATCTTCGGCGTTGCCGTCAATGACCACCACACCATGGGGGCCTGGGCGCGCTCACAAGAGCTTGGTGACAAGGTGACCCTGCTTGCGGACGGCAATGGGGACCTGGCCCGGGCCATGGGCGTCGACCTCGACATGTCCAAGTTCGGCATGGGTACCCGCAACCAGCGTTACGCGGCGGTGCTCCAAGACGGCATCGTCACCCACCTCGCGCTCGAAGGCGGGACCGGCTTGGAGGTAAGCACCGCCGACGCCACCCTTGCGGCACTGAGCTGAGCTTCGGGGCCCCTCTCCGGCTAGGGTAAGAACGAAGCAGTCAAGGTGTCGTGGTACTGCGCCCACCTGGCAGCTTCTCCCGATACGCCAAACGCGCCACCTAAACCGACCGACACGACCACTGCGCGTCGTAATCCGGCCGCCTCTGTGGCTGGGCGGGCACGCGCTCTGTATCGTGCCATGTCATGGGCGGTTTCGCCCAGCGAAGCGTAACCGTATCTATCTCCCTGCTAAGAGGCCATCTTCTCGAGCACGACCTCGGTCGCATGGCCAAGAGGTGCAACCCGTGAACCCTTTCGACAGCTCAGCAACCGAGGACCAGCCCGGGCCCTATGCCGGGCCGTTCTCCTCCTCGGGCAAGCCGGCTGAGACGGGAGCGGATCGAATGATCGAGGTTGGAACGGAGGAGCCCGGGGGGCCCGTCGAGAACCTGCAAGCCTCGCTGGGAGCTCTCAACGTGGGCGGCAGCCAGCCCGATCAACGCCCGGACATCGATGGCGCGCTCGGCGAGCTGCCTAGTCTCCTCGCACGTTCCGCCAGTGGCGTGGAGTTCATTTACGACATGCTGGACCTGGTCGCCGCCCGCTACGGGTTGCGTGACCTCTTGGTGGTCGTCGAGCAGCCCAACCAGCCCCAGCTTTTCCGCCTCCGTAGGGCGCCGCTCGATTTCGGGCAGGGTGTCCCCGCCTACCTGCAGGACGCACTCGCTGGTCGCGCCGGCCTTTACGCAGATCCCCCTGTTGTCGGGCCTCTCGCAGCTGCCTGCGTGACGAGCCTCGTGGAGCTGGCCTTGCGCCTGGACCTGCTGGTACACGATGCCAGCCACGACGCCCTGACTGGACTGCTTAACCGGCGCAGTTACGAGTTGTTGCTCGACCAAGCCGTGAACCGGGCACGGCGTTACGGCTGGCCGTTCGCTCTGGTCTTGCTGGACCTCGACGACTTCAAGGTTGTCAACGACCGCTACGGCCATGCAGCGGGCGACGCAGCTCTCCGGGCGGTCGGCGCCGAGCTTCGCGCGGCGTTGCGGGGAGGAGACGTAGCTGCCCGTCTCGGTGGCGACGAGTTTGCTCTGCTGGTTGTAGGAGTGGAGAACGTCGAATCGCTTTCCCCGCTACTCGGACGGCTCAAGACGGCACTGGAGCGCGCGGTCCCTGAGACAACGGTCGGCTTTTCGGTAGGGGTAGCTTGCTTTCCCTCCGATACTGACGACCCGGACGCCTTGACCGGTCTGGCCGACGACCGCCTCTATGCGGCCAAGGCGACGATCGGATGAGCCCGACCGTAACGAGCCAGGGCCCGATGAGCCAAGGACGGACTACGAAGTGAGCACGAAAGATGCACTCGAGCTGGAGCTCCGCCAACTTCCCGGCGTTTGGTTCGTCTCGTTTACCGAAGACGACGGCACCACGCTGATCGAGTTGGCGGTGCGCCCGGGGACAGAACAGGCAAAGGTCCGTGACGAGGCTGCGCGCAGTGCCGTGAACCACCTCGACGGGCCTTCGGAGATCAGGGTCTTCAACCCGCCGCGAGAGCAGCTTTTGTCGCCGCGGGGCGAAAGAGTGAAGTTGGTCCTGGTCCTCCCGAGCGACGGGGGGGCTTCCATCGAAGTGCAGTTGGCAAGAGGTCCTCAGCGCTACGCCAGTCGGGCTTTGGCCGGCGACACCACGTCGGTCGGTCGAGCAGTCATCGAAGCCCTCCGGGGTGTCGGAGCCCATGCCCCCTTCGACGTTGTCGGGTTCCACGCGTTGCCCTCCGACTGGGGAGCCGGTTTACTGGCCGTCCTGCGGGACACGACCACAGGAGAACTGCGCCGCGGTGTGGCATCCGGCCGTGCCCCGGCGGACGCCGCCGCTCGGGCTGTGCTGGACGCGGTGAACCGGTCCATTTAGAGGCTTCGCACGCGTTTCCTGGGAGCGGCTCCCATCTGAGACAATCGACTAGATGTCAAGCGGCTCCGCCCCGTTGTCCCATGCGCTCGCTGTCGAGCTGGTAACAGCCTCGAGCGGAGGCGCAGGGGCGCTGGTCGAGCATTCCCCGCTCGGCTTCGTGATCGCCTTCGGGGCAGGCATTGCGTCGTTCGTCTCGCCCTGCGTACTGCCCCTGGTGCCGTCTTACCTGTCGATGATGTCCGGTGTCGGCGGGGTGGGGGCTCGGACCGGGCCCGAGCCCGAGGGGGCCGAACGGGCTCGGCTGCTGTGGTCGACCCTCCTGTTCGTCGCTGGTTTCAGCCTTGTTTTTGCGGTGCTGGAGGCCACTGCGAGTGCTGTCTCGCACCCGTTACAGGCTCATAAGTTGGTCCTTAGCGACGTCGCCGGCGCCCTGATCGTCGCCATGGGCGCGGTCATTGCCTTCCAGTTGCCTTGGCTGCAGCGCGAGCACCGTTTCGCGGTAAGGCCTTCCCGGTTAGGGCCGTGGGCCGCCCCGGTCATGGGCATGACCTTTGCCTTCGGGTGGACCCCTTGTATCACCCCCGTCCTGGCCGCGGTCCTTGGCCTGGCCTCCAGCGGCGGCACGCTGGCGCGCGGCGAGGAGATGTTGGTCGCATACTCGTTCGGGCTAGGTGTGCCGTTCGTGCTGACCGGGCTCGCCTTCGGCCGGCTCTCCGGGGCACTCGGCTTTGCCAGGCGCCACTCTCGGGCCGTGAGCATGGCTTCGGGAGCTCTCCTGGCAGCGCTGGGGGTGCTCATCATCACGGGCGAGGTGGGCGTCGTCTCCTCTTGGTCGAACAGCTTGCTGGAGCACATCGGCCTCGGGGGCCTCGCTTCGGGCTGAGCGCTCTGGCCGGTTCCCTCACGGAGGTGCGTTGGCAACCCGACTGGGCGGGTCGCTACAGTTGAACAGCGGCCATGCCTTATGACCTTGCGGTTCGCTTACGTTCCGCCGTTGCGCTCGCCGGACGTTACCCTCTCCTGGCCGGTGCCGACCTCGACGTGCGTACCGGGGAGATCCTTGCCCTGAAAGGTGCCAACGGGGCCGGCAAGACGAGCCTGCTGCGGGTGATCGCGGGCCTGATACCCCTCTCGGGAGGAGAGGCCACCGTGCTCGGCCTCGACCCGACTTCCGATGCGAGAGCCTTGCGCCGCCAGGTCGGGCTTCTCGGCCACCGCAACGGCCTTTACGAGGACCTCTCTGCCGAGGAGAACGTGCGGTTTGCCGCCCGGGCTGCTCGGCCTCCAAAAGGGGCTGCTCGCGAGGCTCTCGCACGCCTTGGCATCCGGGACAGGCTGGCAGAATTGCCTACCGGAAAACTGTCGGCGGGCCAGCGCCGACGGGTGGCCCTGGCCGCCCTGCTCGCACGCCGCCCGCTGTTGTGGCTGCTAGACGAACCTCACGCGGGCCTGGACGCCGAACACCGTGAGCTTCTGGACGGGCTCTTGAAAGAGGTGGCAGCGCTCGGCGCAACTGTCGTGCTGGCGTCCCACGAGATCCTTACCAGAGAGGTCCTTGCCCACCGGGTTGCCACCGTGTCGGGGGGCATGGTCCTCGACGGCCTGATCGTGGACAGCCCAGTTCCCGACGCCCCAGCCATCGACGGCCCAGCCCGCGACGGCCCAGCAGCGGGCAACATGGCGCAGCCTGACCTGGAGCAGCCCAGTGTGGCGTGACGCCCTCGTGGTAGCGGGGAAGGACCTGCGGGTAGAGGGCCGGTCCAAGGTCGCCCTCAACCAGGTGGTGCCGTACTCCCTCGTGGTGCTGCTGCTGTTCGGTTTTGCCTTCGACCAGGACCAGCCTCTACTTGTCCAGGCGGCTCCGGGGCTCTTTTGGCTGGCTGTCCTGTTCTCGGGGCTCCTGGCGGTGCAACGGACCTTCTCGATCGAGTCAGCCGACGGGGCCGCTGACAGCCTGCGCATGTCAGGGCTAGAACCGGCCGGCATTTTTGTCGGCAAAGTCGTAGCCGTAGCGGTCCAGCTTCTCTTGCTCGAGGTTTTCCTGGCGGTCGGGATCGTGGTGCTCTTCCACAGCAGGTTGGAGGGTGCGGGGCTGCTGGCAGCCAGCGCAGTTTTGTCGACGACCGGCGTCGCTGCCGCCGGAGTTGCTTACGGGGCGCTGTCGATGGGCACGCGTGTTCGCGAGACGTTGTTGCCTCTCCTGCTCGCACCGGTGCTCGCACCTGTCGTACTTGCTGCTACCGAGGCGTGGCGGGCCGCCTTGGGCTTCTCCTCTGGGGACGGCTGGCGTTGGCTCGGCCTCCTCGCCGGCTTCACGGCGATCTACCTGGCTGGCGGAGTGCTGAGCTTTGGGGCTTTGATGGAGGAAACGTGAGGTACCCCCAAGCTTCTGGTTCGTCCCGGCTCACTCGTGTGCTCGGTTGGTCCGCTCTTGCCGCCCTCGCGCTGAACACCTGGTGGGGGCTCTGGTTGAGCCCGCCCGACGTGGTGCAGGGGCAGTTCGTCAGGATGCTCTACATCCACCCGGCCGTCGCCACCATGTGTTACGCAGGCTTCGGCGTGTGCGCTCTCGGGAGCGTCGCGTGGCTATGGCCACGCCTCCGAAGCCCCCGCTGGGACCGTCTTGCTGTGGCGGGCGCCGAGGTCGGTGCCGTGTTCTGCTTCGCAACCCTGGTGACCGGCTCGATCTGGGGACGGGCTTCCTGGGGCGTCTGGTGGACCTGGGACGCCCGCTTGACCCTGACGGCCATCCTGTTCGCGCTTTCGCTCGGCTACCTGGCGCTGCGCCGTTCGATCGACAACCCGCACTCGCGCGCCCTGGCGTCGTCGATGGTTGCGGTCCTGATGGCATTGACCGTGGTGGTCGACCACTACGCCACGGTGTGGTTCGTCACCCTCCACCAGAACGAGACGTTGTTCCAACCCGACCCGACTATTCACGGTTGGCAGCTAGCGACGATGCTTGTCTCGTTCTTGGCCTTCGGGCTCGTTTTTGCCTGGATGATGGTCCACCGCTACCGGCTCGAAGTGCTCGAGGAACGCTACGAGCGCGAGGGCTTCACCTCCGCGCTGGAGGCACGGCGTTCCGAAGCGCTCCCCGAGCGACGCGTCGAGGTGCCGGCAAGATGAACTACGTCGTCGCGGCCTGGTTGTCCTGTGGCGCCATATTGGTCGCCTACTCCGCCCGGACGTTGCGACGGGAGCGTTCCCTGAGACGTTCCCTGGCACCGAAGGACGGGCCCAGATGGCGCTGACCGCCCCGCCGAGGGCGCCAAACGGCGCCGCCGCGGCTCCTGACGGCGCCCGGGGCGCCGGCAGTTCCCAGGCAGAGGTCCTCCTGTACCCGCGCCGCCGGCAGTCCCTCGGGACGCGACGCCAGCGGATCGTGGCGGCTGTCATCATCGTCGGTGCGCTCGGTTTCCTCATCGAGCGTGGCCTTGCCAACGCCATCGACTACTACCTGACGGCCAACCAGGCGGTCGCCCAGCGAGCCCAGTTGGGAGATAAGGATTTCCGGATCCAGGGCACCGTCCTACCGGGGGTGCGCCAGGTTGGTACGACATTGCAATTTGCCATTACTTCCCACAATGTTGACGTCAAAGTGGTGAGCACGGGTACGCCCGGCCAGCTGTTCCGTGTGGGTCTGCCCGTTGTCCTCGACGGCCATTGGCAAGGCAATATCTACTCGAGCTTTCAGATAATGGTCCAGCACGGCTCGACATATGTTGAAGCGCACCCAACCAAGTCCGAGAGCGGAGCGCATAGTTCGTGAACATCGCGCTGGGGCAAAGTGCTTTGCTCCTGGGGCTGCTCGGCGCCCTGGCGGGTGCCGCCACGTTGCTGTTCGGGCTCAGGAGCGGGCGCCGCTCATTGTTGCGCGCCGGGCAGGGATATATCTGGCTCGTCGCACTGGGTGCGGTGCTAGCCACCGTGGCGATGCAAAGGGCGCTCATTACCCGCGATTTCACCCTCGTGTACGTAGACAACAACGACAGCACCTTCACTCCCCTGATTTACCGGATAACCGCAATGTGGTCGGACCTGGCGGGCTCGATCCTGCTATGGGCGCTCGTGCTTTCGGGCTACCTGAGCGCAATGTGGATCCGCTTCCGCAAGCGCGCTTACGACCCGGTTGTTGTTTGGGCAAAGGTCACCGGCTACGTGATCGCTGCATTTTTCTTCGGGTTGATGCTGACGCTGTCGG
>Ga0302181_10000876_pt1 | contig 23688 bp, 25 predicted proteins | sample I_Palsa_E3_3_FD_198786 | JGI IMG/M metagenome (GOLD analysis project Ga0302181, IMG submission 198786) | Peat permafrost microbial communities from Stordalen Mire near Abisko, Sweden - I_Palsa_E3_3 | ecosystem: Environmental > Terrestrial > Soil > Palsa > Peat permafrost | place: Sweden...
CAACCTCCCGCCTGAGCCGCCCCGGGTCAGGACTGCAGCTCGGCCTTGAGGGCCAGGACGTTGAACGCCGCTCCCACCGGATCGATGAGCACCGCGAAGCGCCCCGGTTCGATGTCGGTGGGCGGCACCATCACCGATGCGCCAAGCTGTTGCGCCGTGGCGACCACGGCGTCGGCGTCGGCCACGGCAAAGTAGACACCCCAAAAGGGAGGGGCGCCGGCCGGCATCTGGGGCGGCGGGGCCAACATGCCGCCGACGGACCTCCCACCGACCTTCCACTCGGTGTAACCGCCGTGTCCCTCGGGGCCCTGCCTCTCGGCCGCCCAACCGAAGACGGCGCCGTAGAAGGTCTCGGCGCCGGCCAGATCCTCCGTCATGAGCTCGCTCCAGCAGTAGGTGCCGGGCTCGTTGACCAGCTGGGCCCCCACGTGCTGGTTGGGCTGCCAGAGTCCGATCACCGCGCCAGCGGGGTCCGCGAGGACCGCCATCCTCCCCGCCTCCATGACATCCATCGGCGCGACGTAGACCGTGCCCCCGTTGGCCTCGACCCGGGCGATCGTGTCGTCGGCACTGTCGACGTTCACATAGGTGGACCAGTGTGGCGGGGCCGACGGATCCATAGTCGGCCCCAGTCCGGCCACGGTCTTCCCGCCGATGTCGCACACCGTGTAGCCACCGGCCTCGGGCGGACCGTCGGGTGTGTTCCACCCGAAAAGTCCCCGGTAGAACTCCTTGGCCCCGGCGAGGTCGGCACTGCCCATGTCCACCCATGAGGGGACCCCGTTCTCGTAACGCTGAACCTCCATGTATCCTCCAGCCGTTTCGAAGTCGTCGGGGTCGACCGTACCCGATGCGCTGCGCAGCCCGCGTCCGGAGCTTCAGGGGGCGTTGACCAGTGAATGGGCGGCCATGGCCAAGTAGGCTCGCAACTCCTCGGCATCCGAGGTGGCAAGATCCTTGGTCTCCATCATCTGGTCGACCGCACCGTTCATGTGACGCAGCCATGCGTCGCGTTCCGCCGGACCGATGACGAACGGCATGTGGCGCATCCGAAGCCGGGGGTGGCCCCGCTCATCGTTGTAGGTCGACGGACCGCCCCAGTACTGCATAAGGAAGAGCGCCAGATGGCGACGCGAGTCGCTGAGATCGTCGGGGTAGAGCGGGCGGAGCAGGGGATCACCGGCGACCCCCTGATAGAAGCGGTCGACCAGATCAACAAAGAACCGTTCTCCGTCGACCCGATCGAAGAGGGCATCCACGGGGACGACGGTAGACGTTTAGACTGCTGCCCGATTCGCGGCCGTAGTTCAATGGTAGAACCTCAGCCTTCCAAGCTGATCATGCCGGTTCGATCCCGGTCGGCCGCTCTGCGCATATGTGCTGCTCAGAGCCGTCCGAGGTGGGCCGAGCGAGGCCGCGGAGGGGCGAGAGCGGCGGTGGCGACCCCGAACGGATACCTTAGGCGGCCCATGGAGTTCCACCTGTTCTTGCCGCAGATGCGGTTGTCGCTCGATCGTCTCGTCGCGTCGGCACGGGCCGCTGAGGCTGCGGGGTTCGGCGGGATGGCGGGAATGGACCATCTCATCCCCCCGGCCGCCGAATCCCAGCCGATGTACGAGGCAACGGTCACCAACACCTGGATCGCCGCGCACACCGAGCGGCTCACCGTCTCGTCGCTCGTGCTGTGCGACGCCTTTCGACATCCGGCTGTCCTCGCCCGCGAGGCGGTATCGCTCGACCACGCCTCGGGTGGGCGCTACGAACTCGGCATCGGCTGGGGATCCTGGCCCGGCGACTTCTCCACCTTCGGGCTCGAACCCTCCGAACCACGAGCGAGGGTGCAGCGGCTGCGCGAGACGTTGGAGATCCTCCGGGCGCTGTGGGCCGGGGAGACCGTCGACTACGACGGCGAGTTCCACCACCTTCGCGGCGCGATGCAGGCGCCGGTGCCTCTCACGCGGATCCCGATCCTCATCGGCGGAGCAGGACCGAAAACGCTGAGACTCGTGCGCGAGTTCGCCGACTGGTGGAACGTCCATGTGGGAGTACTCGACAAGCTGGAGGACGCCCGTTCGCAGGTCGGCGACGTCCACGTCTCGATCCAGCAGATGGTGGCGTACGTCCCCGACGAGACCGACCGCCAGCCCGTCACCGAGGCGGCGCTGCGCCGGTTCGGCCACTCGCGCCCGGTCATCGGCACCGGTCCCGAGCTCGTCGAGCACTACGCCCGACTCGAAGAGCGCGGCATCGAGAGGGTCTACGTGTGGTTCTGCGACTTCGCCCCGCCCGAGACGCTGGCCGCCTTCGGTTCCGAGGTCATCACCCCCTTGGCCACACATCGGTGATCCACAGACTCCTCGTGGAGCTGAGCGAATGCTCAGCTGGCTCCGCCCCTCACCTGGTATCGTCCGCCCCGAGGTTTCGCAGGAGAGGGGGACCGCGGTGACGCTGCACGAGGACTTCGAAACGCTGGACTTTCTGACCGACGCGTCCATCCTCGAGGACCCGCAGTCGTACTACGCGTACCTGCGGGAGTGCCCAGTGCGGCACGTGCCGCCTCACGGCGTCGCCGCCGTGACGGGGTGTGACGAAGCAGTCAAGGTGTGGCGTGACAGCGACACCTACTCGTCGTGCAACTCGACGAGCGGGCCGTTCCCGGGGCTCCCCGTCGAGCCGGGCACCGATGACATCAGTGACCTGATCGAACGGTGCCGGGACGTCTACCCGCTCAGTGAGCACATGACGACGTTCGACCCGCCGCTCCACACACGCCACCGAGCGTTGCTCATGCGGCTCATGACGCCGAAGCGTCTCGAGGAGAACGAAGCCTTCCTGTGGGCCTTGGCCGACCGGCTGATCGACCGGTTCCACACCGAAGGTCGGTGCGAGTTCATCGCTGACTACGCCTATCCGTTCGCCCTTCTCAGCGTGGCCAACCTGCTCGGCGTCCCCGAGAGCGACCACCAGAAGTTCCTCGACCAGCTCCTCGCCTATCAGGCGGGCGAACTGGGCTCCCGGCTGGAGGGCAACCCGTTTGCGTTCATGGACGACCTGTTCGCCCACTACGTGGAGGACCGGCGGAGCGATCCGCAGCGCGACGTCATGACCAAGCTCGCCCTGGCCACGTACCCGGACGGTTCGTTGCCCGAGGTCATCGACGTGGTGCGCATCGCCGTCTTCCTGTTCGCCGCCGGTCAGGGGACGACGGCCCACCTCATGGGGATGGCGCTCCGGCACCTCGCCGAACACCCGGACCTCCAGGATCTGCTGCGAGCCGATCGTGACCAGGTCCCGGCGTTCATTGAGGAGACGTTGCGCCTCGAGACGCCGGTCAAGGCCCTCTTCCGGCTGGCACGACGCTCCCATGAGCTCGGCGACCTCCACATCGACGCGGGAACCACGCTGATGGTGATGCCCGGTGCGGCCAACCGTGACGGGCGCCGGTTCGAGAACCCCGATGAGCTGCGGATCGACCGGCCCAACCTCCGGGAGCACGTCGCCTTCGGCCGCGGCATCCACGCCTGCCCGGGCGGCTCGCTGGCCCGCGCCGAGGCCAGGGTCAGCCTCAACCGGTTGCTCGACCGGCTCGACGACATCACGATCTCCGGGAGCCACCATGGGACCGCCGGCACCCGCCACTTCGAGTACGTGCCGTCGTTCCTCCTACGGGGACTGCAGGAGTTGCACCTGGAGTATTCGCCGATCGGCTGAGACCGCCCGGGACACCGCTTCGCACGACGCCAGGGGAGACTCGACCTATGGAGACACGCACGATCGGCTCGCTGACGGTCAGCGTCGTGGGCCTGGGGTGCAACAACTTCGGCGTGCGCATGGACGCCAAGGAGACCGACGCCGTCGTCGGGGCGGCGCTCGACGCCGGCATCACCTTGTTCGACACCGCCGACATCTACGGGGGGGCCAGGAGCGAGGGGTACCTCGGGGCCGCTCTCGGCGCCCGGCGCGACCAGGTGGTGCTGGCCACCAAGTTCGGCGGCCCCTACGAGGGCCACGAGGGCGGGGCGACGCCGGCCTACGTGCGCCGGGCCCTCGAGGACTCCCTGCGCCGCCTCGGCACCGACCACGTCGACCTCTACCAGCTGCACGTGCCCGATCCGAAGACCCCCATCGCCGACACGCTCGAGGCCCTCGGGGCGCTGGTGGCCGAGGGCAAGGTGCGCGAGCTGGGCTGCTCGAACTTCACCGGGGCCATGCTCGAAGAGGCGGCCGCCGCCGTGGCCGGCGGTGCGCCCCGCTTCGTCAGCGTGCAGAACCAGTACAGCCTCTTGCACCGCGAGCCCGAGGACGACGTCCTGGCCTTCTGCGAGCGCACCCGGACCGCCTTCTTGCCCTTCTTCCCCCTGGCCAGCGGGCTGCTGAGCGGCAAGTACCGGGCCGGAAAGAGGCCTCCCCGCGGCACGCGGCTGGCCACCAGGCATGAGAGGAGGAAGGTGGGTTTCGGCCGACGGAAGCTGGCCACGGTGGACGACCTGGACGCCCTGGCGCAGGGCGAGGGGCACACCGTCTTGGATCTCGCCTTCGCCTGGCTCCTCTCGCACCCCCCCGTGGCCTCGGTCATCGCCGGGGCCTCCAACGCCACTCAGGTCGCCGCCAACGTGGCCGCGGGCCGGTGGAAGCCAAGCCCCGCGGTCCTGGCCAAGGTGGACGCCATCGCCCCGCGCTAACCGGGCGTGTGAAACCAGGCGGTCCGGGCGTCAGGCGTTCGGCTGGAGCCAGCTGCGGTTCAACTCCGCGACATCGGGACAACCCAGCAAGCTGAGGGTTCTCGACATCTCACTGCGGAAGATGCCGAGCAGCCGCTCCACTCCGGGCTCTCCCGCCACGGCCAGCGCGTAGAGGTACGGGCGGCCCACCAGCACGGCCCGTGCGCCGATGGCCAGCGCCTTGACGACGTCGCCACCGCGCCGCACGCCACCGTCCATGAGCACCTCCACGCGGTCTCCGGCTACGTCGACGACCTCGGGCAGTACCCGCGCGGTGGCGGGGGCGCCTTCGAGTTGGCGTCCACCGTGGTTGGAGACCACCACGGCGTCCGCGCCGGCGTCCGCCGCCCGGAGGGCGTCGTCTCCCGAGAGCACGCCCTTTATCACCAGGGAGCCGGACCAGCGCCGGCGGATCCGGGCAATGTCGTCCCAGCCGAACGGTGACGCCAACATGGCCACGGTCGGGAACCCCACGGACGCCGCGCCCGCCGCGAGCCGCTGCGTGCCGCCCGCCGTCCACTGCATCCGCCGCAGCATCCGCAGGCTCCATCCCGGGCGCGCCACGATCTGCGGTCCGAGACGCAGGGCGGAGCGTGCCCCGAGCCGGATCGGGCCACCCACCCCGTTACGCACATCGCGGTCGCGCAGGCCGAGCGCCGGCGTGTCGATGGTGACGACGAGGCCCTCGAACCCGGCCGAGGACGCCTGTCCCATCAGGTCGTCGGCCTCGTCCCGCCCGGCCGCGTAGAGCTGGAACCACCGCGGTCCGGGTTCGTGAGACAGCGCCGCAGGGGGTGTGCCGGCGACGGTGCTCAGCACGGACACCGTCCCCGCCCGCCTCGCCGCCCGGGCCACCCCGATCGCCCCATCGGGGTGCACCATCTCGACCAGCCCGCACGGGGCCAGCAACACGGGCAGCGACACGGGCCGGCCGAGCACCGTCGTGTCGAGCCGCGGACGTTGCACCTTTGTCCCCATGCGGGGACGGAAGGCGATCTGGCGGAGCGCCCGCTCGTTCTCCCCCATGGTGACCTCGTCCTCGGCACCGCCGTCGATGTAGTCGAAGAGGGCCCGCGGCAGGACGCGACGGGCCAGGCGCCGGGCCTCTGCGACGTTGTCGAGCCGGCTGGCGATGGGCATGGTGGGCGCCACACTACCGAGGGGCCAGAACGGCGCCATGAGCGGTCGCTCACATCGTGTGCTGGAATGTCGAGATGGCCCCCGTGGTGACCCTGTCAGCGACGTACGGTGCCTATGGTGACAAAATTGGTCCGGCCGTCGCCGACCGCCTCGACCTTCCCTTCTTGGACCGGGCCATTCCACCCTCCGCCGCTCACGAGCTGGCCCAGTCGACGGATATCGCCGAGAGTCTCGACGAGCCGGTGCCGAGCCGCTGGGAGCGCCTGGCCATGGGGTTCGCCAACGCCGCCATGCCGGTCGGGCCCAGTCACGTACCCCCGGAGGCTATTCCGACCCCCGAGCGGTTCCGTCAGGGGAACGAGGAGAGGCTCAGAGAGTTGGCCGACACCACGGGGGCGGTGATCCTCGGCCGGGCGGGTATGGTCGTGCTGGGCAGCCGGCCAGACGTCCTGTGCGTACGCCTCGACGGTCCGGTCGAGGCGCGCATCGCGCAAGTGATCGCCCGCGGCGCGGACGAGCAGAGCGCCCGTAAGGCGCAGCGGGAGGTGGACAGGGCACGCGATGCGTTCGCCCGGGTCTTCTTCAATGTTCGCCAGGACGATCCCCGCCTGTACCACCTCATTCTCGACAGCACCGTCCTGTCGGTGGACGCGTGCATCGATGTCATCGTGCGCGCCGCGTGGGACCGCTTCGGCTCGCATCCTGTCCTCGGGTCCTGAACTCCGGGCAATCGTCACCCGCCTGGCGCGCCGCGCCGGTGGCGCCCCGACCAGTCCGGCTCGTCGGATGCGTCCGCCTCTTCTGATCAGTCCGGCTCGTCGGGCTCGTCGGGCTCGTCGGCCGCCTGGTCCGACTGCCACCTCTTCAGCCAGCCCCCCAACTGCTTGCCCAGGTCCTGGACGTTGCCGGCCGTGCGGTCGAGGAACCTCGAAAACCGATCGCCGTAGTGCGCGACGGCCGCCGAGAACTCGGCCGTCGGAGGTGGCTCCTGGCCGCGCCTCGGGTAGTCGCCACGGCGAATACGGTCGTACTCGCCCGACTGCACCCATTGGGTGAGCTCCTTGACCCGGCGGGCCGCGAAGGGATGCTGCAGGCTGAGTTCCGCCCAGAACCGCGTGTGGCGCGAGAAGAGATCGTCCTCGGCGTCGTACTCGGCGGCTTGCTTGAGAAAGGCGTCAAAGTTCATTCCGGGCACGGCGCCTCCGGCCAGACGCATCAGCACCCGACACGGGGCCAGGGGGTCACCCATGACGAGCGCCGCCGCACGATCGGACGAGAGTTCTGCGGCCCGGGCCCACTCGAGGAGCGCGTAGTACATCCCCCGGACGGGAAGGCCGAGGAGCAGTGACCGCGGAAGGGCGCCCTCCATGAACTGCTTGAGGAGCAGGAGGGCGGTCGTGTAGTACACGTGCTCGGAGAGCACGTGTCCCAGCTCGTGCCCGAGCACGGTCTGGGTCTCTTCGGTCGTGTAGGAGCCGATCAGGGACGAGTTGACGACCACCATCGGCGTCTTGGCACCGATGGCCATGGCGTTCCCCATCGGGTTGTTGATCATGAACAGATCGGGGATGGCGGCGAGGTCGAGGATCGAGGCGCACTGGACATAGCCGTTCCACACCTCGGGGACCTGTTCGCTGCTCAGCCGCACCGCATTGCTCATGACCATCTGACGCAAGCGGCGCTCATGGCCCAAGTCGGTGAGTCGTTTGATGACGGTGTCGAGGAGCGGGACGGAGTGCAACGCCGACGTGGCCGCCCGGTCGGCTGGATGCTCGTAGGCCTTGGCGCTCAGCTGCTCGTAGCGGCGCGCCACCTCAATAGCCATGGTCGTCTCCTCGTTGGCCTTGCACGACACTATGCCCGAAGCACCGAGCACCGTTCGGGCCGGCGAACCGACGCGCGCGACGCTGGCTGCGCCATCATGGACGGTATCCACGAGAGGAGGGAGGAGATGGGCAATGGCAGTGGCACCCTTGTCCGACCGGATCTCCGGCCCAGGGTGCCCGGCGACATGCCGCACCCCGCCGATCCCCCTCCCGACCTGGCGTCGCGGCGGGTCCGCCGGAACCGCTACGTGCTGTTGCTCCTGCTGGCCCTGATCGCCGCCGGCTTGTGGCTTGCGGGCACGAGAGGGCACGGCGCCACCGTCTCCCCCCCGCACCACCCCCACCCGTTCCATCCGGCACCTTCGGCCGCCACGACGAACCCCCGTCTCGACTCGGACTGGGAGGGCAACGGGAGGCCGGTCACCCTCGCCTTCGGCGGTGACGTCAACTTCCCCTCGGGCAGCACCTTGGGCGATCGTCTGGCGGCCGATCCCACTACCGCTCTCGGCAGCGGGGTGCCCGTGCTCCTCGGAGGCGTCGACCTCAGCATGGTGAATCTGGAGACGGCGCTCACCGACGGCAACTGCCCCGAGCCGCAACCGAAGACGTACGTCTTCGACGCGCCGTCCACCGCCCTCACCGCGCTGCGCGCAGCCGGCGTCAGCCTGGTCACCGAGGCCAACAACCACGGCGAGGACTGCGGCGCGCCCGGCCTCCAGATGGCGCTGTCGGCACGTGCGCAAGCCGGCTACACGGTTCTCGGTATCGGCCAGAACGCCGCCCAGGCGTTCACGCCCTTCCAGACGACCATCAACGGCCAGCACATCGGGATCATCGCGGCCACACAGGTGATCGACGCCGACCTGCAGGCATCGTGGACGGCCACGGCCGACCAGCCCGGGCTGGCCTCCGCCTACGACGTGAACGACCTGGTCTCGGCGGTTGAAGCGGCGCGCAAGGTCGACGACACCGTCATCGTCTTCCTCCACTGGGGGGTCGAGCTGGACGCCTGCCCCGATCCGCTGCAGGAGCCGCTGGCCAACGAGCTGGTGCAGGCCGGAGCCGACATCGTCATCGGCAGCCACGCCCATGTGCTGCTGGGGGGCGGCTATCTCGGCTCGGCGTACGTGGACTACGGCCTCGGCAACTTCGCCTTCTACAACACACCGGCTCCGACCGACCAGAGCGGTTCGTTGGTGATCACCGTGACCGGTCGTCACATCGACGACGTGACGTGGCGACCGGCGTTGATCGAAGACGAGCTGCCCGTGCCCCTGAGCGGAGCGGCAGCGACGGCGGCCGCCGGGAACTGGACGGCCGCACGCACCTGTACCGATCTGACCGCCACCCCCGGCACGTCCCTGGCGACCACCGTCAGTGAGACTTCTCCCGCGCCCCCCGCCGTGGTACAGGAGCTCTCGCAGGACACCAGCTGAGGCCGGCCGCCGGGCGGGACGTACGCCAACGTTCGGGCCGAGGTTCGTTGTGGTCCAATGGACCGATGGCCGAGTACCGAGATCGCCGGATCGAGTGCACCGAGAGTGCCGTGCTGGTCCGCGGGTACTACTTCCCCTGGGGCACCAAGAGGATCCCCTACGCCTCGGTGCGCTCGGTCGATCGATTCGCCATGAGCGCCCGGCGGGGTAAGGGCCGAATCTGGGGTTCGGGCGACCTGCGGCACTGGGCGAATCTCGACCCTCAGCGTCCCAAAAAGTCCGTCGGGTTCTTTGTGGACCTGGGGCGCCACGTCATCCCCTTCCTCACTCCCGACGACCCGGACGCGTTCGAGCAGGTCCTCCGGCGCCACGTCCATCCCGGTGCCTCGCCCTGAGGGCCCCATCCGACGGGAGTGGGCCACCTCAGAGGGCGGCGAGGACCTCCTCTGCCGAGCTGGCCGCAAGACCGGGTCCCGGCTCCACTCCCAGCCACGTCACGATCCCGTCGTCAATGATGGCGGCGTAACGCTGGGAACGGGCACCGAGGCCGACACCGCTGCCGTCCATGGCCAGGCCGACCGCCGCCGTGAACTCGCCGTTGCCGTCGGAGAGCATGAGCACCGAGTCACCCACGTTGTGGTCGTCCCCCCACGCACCCATGACGAAGGGGTCGTTCACCGACACACAGACGATCTTGTCGACCCCCTTCGCCGTGATCTCCTCGGTCCGCATGACGAACCCGGGCAGGTGGTGGTCCGAGCACGTCGGGGTGAAGGCGCCCGGGACGGCGAAGAGGACGACCTTGCCGGTGCCCAGTACCTCGCCCGACGTGGTGGCCTTCGGCGCGCCGTCAGCAAACGTGAACACCTTCACGTCGGGGATCCGGTCACCAACTGCGATCGTCATGTCATCTCCTCTCCGGTGGGTTGCTCGGCAAGGTTGCCACATGGCTCCGCGCAACTCGTAATCGGCGTTCAGCGCATCTCGACATCGTCGAGGTACTCGTCGCGCCAGTGGGTGAATCGCTCCTCGGGCAGGCGGAGGCAGTGTGTCGGCCTCAGGGCCTCCACGAAGCCCCTCTCGTGGCTCACGGCGATGATCGTCCCTGGCCACGAGCCGAGCATGGTGCCGACGGCCGTTATCGACGAGGGGTCCAGATTGTTCGTCGGCTCATCGAGGAGGAGCACGTTGGTCTCTCCGGCCGACAACATGGCCAGCCCCAGCTTGGCCCTCTCGCCGCCCGAGAGCGTGGCCGGCATCTGTTCGGCTGCCTTGGAGGGCAGCCCGAACGAGCCCAGCAGGGCGCGCCGCTCCCGCTCGGTGGCCAGCACGGAGTCGCTGACGTTGTCCAGTGTGCTCAGCGCCGGGTCGATCTGCTCGTGCTCCTGGGCGAAGTAGCCCAGCGAGACATTCGCTCCCAACTCGATCGTTCCGTTGCTCGGCTCTTGAACCCCGGCCAGGCAACGCAGCAGGCTGGATTTCCCTGCGCCGTTGCGGCCGATCACGACGATGTGATCGCCCCGGCCGACCTGGAAGCTGATGTCGGAGAGCACCTCGTTCCGCCCATAGGACACGGCCATCTTGGAAACGGCCAGGGGCGTCACGCCCGAGCGCGGCGGTACCGGAAGGCGGAACGTGCTCGCCTTCTCCCGCTTGTCGACCCGGGTCCGCTGGCCCTCAATGCGCTCGACCCTCTTGTCCAGGGCCTTGGCCACCTTGGCACGCCGGGCGGTCTGTCCCCGCATGGAGTCGGCCAGGGTGGTGAGGCGGGCGATCTCGCGCTGTTCGAGCGACGACGCCCGCTCGCGTTGTGACCGGTCGGCTTCGTGCTGGGCCTCGAAACGCGAGTAGTTCCCCTTCCACTCGGTCAGCCGTTGGTTCGAGATATGCAGCACCTTGGAGATGGAACGGTCCAACAGCTTGAGGTCGTGGCTCACGACGAGGATCGCCCCGGGGAAACGCTCGAGCTCATCGAGCAACCACCGCTTCGCAGTCCTGTCGAGGTGGTTGGTCGGCTCGTCGAGGATCATCAACTCGGGCTCCTGGAAGAGCACCCGCATCAGGTCGACCCGCCGGCGCTGGCCCCCGGAGAGAGAATCGATGTCCTCGAGGAGGAGCTCTTGGCGCAGACCGAGCCCATCGGCCAGCCGGGCCATCACCGACTCCGCCTCGTAGCCCCCGTTGCTCTGGAACTTCTCCTGCAGATCGGCGAAGAGCTCGATGTTCTCCTCCGACGGGTCCTCGGACATGGCGGCTCGCGCCGCCCCCAACGCGTCGTCCAGCACATCGAGGCCGCGGGCCGAGAGGATGTGGGAGAAACCGGTGGGCTCCAGGCCGAGGCCGGCGGGGACGGGAGCTTGGGGCAGAAAGCCGAAGGAGCCCAGGAGGCGGACGTTGCCCCGGTGGCGGAGTTGAGGGGTGGGCTCCCCGACGACAACCGAGATGAAGGACGACTTGCCCGTGCCGTTGCGGCCGACCAACCCGACCTTCTCTCCGGCGCCCACGACGAACGAGGCCTCGGACACCAGCGTTCGATCGCCGATTTCTATGGTCAATGAAGAGCCGACGATCACACCACAGTGTACGGGGGGCCACCATGCCCTCGATACACTCCGCCGATCTGCTCGACGCCTACCGCGTCGGCTTCTCCTCCACGTTGCGCCCTGCTCAGGCCCGAGCCAGCGAGGCGGAGATCTTGCGACGGTGAAGGTCGCGTACGGCCGCCTCCGCCTCCTCCTTGGGTCGCACGGCCGCCACCGCCCGGCCCGTCCGGTGAATGGTCCAGGCGAGCTGGTCGGCGCGTTCCACCGAGTGGTGGAAGATCTCCACGAAGGCCTGGATCACCGTCTGGAACGTGGTCACATCGTCGTTCCACACGATGATGGCCCAGAGGTCTTCCTCGTCGAAGAACGCATCGATCTCGGCGTCGGCGACGGCGGGAGCGCCAATGGTGGCCTGTTGGTCGAAGATGAGCGTCATGTACGAAAGGACCTGAACAACGGACCCGTGCAGCGTAGCCCCCCGCCGGGGCAGATGGGACCCGCCCGCCGTGGACGAACGGCCTGCCGAGGGAGTCCCAGACCCAACGGACCTACGTCGCGACGGTCTGGCCGCCGATGAGGCGGGCCAGCTCGGCGGAGACCGCGGCCTCGTGCTCCTCGGCGTCCCGCCGGGCGAGTGACGGCCTCCACCGGCCTCGCATCAACCAGATCACCGGCGTGAAGATGACCATGCCGGCAAAGTCGACGTAGAACCAGTGCTGCCACTGGTGCGGCGCCTGGGCCACCCCCTTCTCCAGGTCCGCCAGTGCGGCCTGGTGGGCGTTGATGTAGGCCAGTTGCGCGGTGTACGGAACGACGAGGGTCGTGAGCTGCGTCTTGTAACTGTTCAGCTGCAACAGTCCGCTGACCCCGAAGACCTTGGCGGCCGCGGCGATGTTGGCCGGTGACGGATCCGTCGCCACTGCCTCCGCCGCCGCCGGATCCTTGGCCAACAGGGCGAGGAGCGATCCATGGGTTTGGGCGAAGTCGATGACCGCCGGGTGCTCCGCCACGAAGTCGGAGATGCTCTGACCGTGGATGATGTGGTCGGCCACCGGGAGGTTGTCGACGACCGGGTTCACGCTGGTGACGACCAGGGGCAGGATGAGGAAGGACAGCCCGATGACGAGGCGCAGGACCCATCCCCACAGGGCCAACCCCGTGGCCACCAGGGCGGGGTTCTTTGCCTCCACCATCTCGGTGAAGCTGGCGATCCAGGGTGCGAACACGAACCCCACTCCGACCGCCAGGATCGACGTCTGCAGGGCCAGCGTGTAGTAGCCGGTGTGCGGGTTCGTGGCGTCGCCCAAGAAGACGAGCAACATCACCCCCGCCACGATCGCTCCGAAGAGCATGAAGGGCTTGCGCACCTTCAGGGCGTCCGAGAGCACTCCGGCGACGATCAGGGCGATGATGTCCGCCGCCCAGAACCACGTATTGAGCCCGTTGGACTGCGTCGGGGTGAAGCTGGTCCCGTTGGGGTTCTTGAACACCACCGGGTAGTAGGTGGTGAAGAGGCTTGCCGCGGCGTAGTAGGCCAGGAGGAAGGCGGCGATGCCGCCCGAGGCCACCACCAACTGCCAGTGGACGATCTGCCGCCACGGGTGCCGCGAGGCCGCCACGAGTTCTTGGTCGGTCAGGCCGCGGGCGCGTGCTTCGACCAGCGCCTGATCCCGAGCAGAGACCATGAGCTGGTCCCGGATCTTCTCGGAGAGGTCCTTCAGCCAGAGAAGCGAGATGAGGAACGCAAACAGCGCAACGCACCCGGAAATGACGAACTGGCTCTTCCAGTGGGTCGGGCCGAAGTGGTTGATCGTGTGCACCGCCACCAGCGAGGTGACGAGGCTTCCCGCCACCGGGCCGATGGTCCAAAAGCCCATGGCCGAGGCGCGACCCAGTTGGGGGCTGTAGTCGCGCACCAGTGCCGGGGTGGCCACGAGGATGGCCCCCTCGACGACCCCGATCAGGCAGTTGAGCACGAGGAAGGACCACTTGCCGTCGGTCAAGGGGATGCCCACGGCGGTGAGCAGTCCGATGACCAGCAGTCCGTAGATGATGACGTTCGTCCGGCCAATACGATCCGTCCGGCTGGCCGCCAGCGAGGCGAACGCTCCGAGGAGATTGGACGCCACGATGATGTAGATGAAGAAGGCAAAGCTCATGTGGTAGCCGGCCAGGATGTTCGGCGTCACACCGAACTGCGTGAAGTACGCGTAGTAGAGGACGACGGTGTCGAAGATGGCCAGGCCCAGATAGGCGGCGCGACGCCCACCCTGGGGGTAGACGTCGATGGTGTGCGCAAAGAGGAAGCGGCGCATTGGACCCCCTACCGCGTGGTCGACCGCGCCGTGGTGCGCTGGTCGGTGAGGTGGCTGCGAAGGTAGGTGTTCCCCACCCCCGTCGCCGGCATCGAGGCCGGCAACGGCGTCAGTGCTGCTGCCGACCATGTGCCTGATCGTCACTTCGGCCCCACAGGAAGCGATGCGGGGGGTACCCGGTCCATACCGACAATCGTGGCAATCGACACACTCCGGACCATCGACTGAAGCCCAACATCAACCCAATTCACCCCCGCTACCTCGTCGTAGCCTTTTGTGGGTCGTTGACGCAGCTGCGGTTCCACGGTACCACAGGGGGTGCCGTCTCCACGTGGATTCCCTGCTCAGCGGGTGTAAAAGTGCGGCGCTCCGTCCTCAGTCGAGGGGAAGACCGGGCGCGTCCGCCAGCGAAGGGTCCCGACCCGGGCGAGCGGAGGGGGCGTACAGCTGATCGGTCCGGAAGGAGCGTACGGCACGGTCGCCTGTCCGGCCGCCGACGACCTCGACCCACTCCTCACCGGTCTCGGCGTTGGCCACGTGGGCCACGAAGGTCCAGGACGCGTTGCGGATCCGGGTACCGGCCACTCGCACCGGGTCCCCAGGCTGCAAACCGGCCCAACGCGTGCTCCGTCGGAGCTCAGCCGGCGACATCGAAGAGGTGTTCCATCGGACCTCTTTTTTAGTGCATGGACCATCGGTGTCAGACCCTCGTCCTATCCTGGCCACCGTGGCGTTCGATCTTCCTCGTACCTTGACGCCGTCCAAGGTGGCGGCCTTCACCGCCTGCCCGCTCGCCTTCCGGTTCTCGGTGATCGAGCATCGGCCCGAGCCCCCGTCACCCCACGCGGTCAAAGGCACGCTCGTACACGCCGTCCTCGAAGGCCTCTTCTGGAACCATGACGCGGCAGACCGCACGGAGGCGGCCGCGGCCGGGGAGCTGGCGCGCGCCTGGGCCGAGCTGGCGTCGGACCCCGAATTCGTCGCCCTCGAACTCACCGTGGACCAGGCCGACGCCTTTCTGGCCGACGCCCGCCAGCTGGTGAGCAACTACTTCAGCATTGAGGATCCCACCGCCGTGCGGACGATCGGGGTGGAGCTCGGGGTGGAGCTCGAGGCGGACGGCATCCGCCTGCGCGGCATCATCGACCGGCTCGACATCGGCCCCGACGGGGCATTGACCGTCATCGACTACAAGACGGGGAGGGCGCCCGCTCCCCGCTACGAGCAGGGCCGTCTGGGTGGCGTCCAGACCTATGCGCTGCTGTGCGAGAGGATCCTCGGTCGAGCGCCGACGGAGGTGCGTCTGCTGCACCTGCGCGATCCCCTGGTGATCTCCGCCTTCCCCACGCCCCAGACACTGCGGGGGCAGCAGCGCCGCACCGCGGCGATCTGGGGGGCGATCGAGCGTGCCTGCGGGACGGGGGACTTCCGGCCCAGCGTCGGGCCCTTGTGCCAGTTCTGCCACTTCAAGCCCTCGTGCCCCGCCTTCGGCGCCCACGAGATGGCGGCGTCGTGAGCGGGTTCGATGCGACGATCGACGCGGCGTTCGAGCCCCTGCGGGGACGGCCCCGGGTCGACCGTGCCGCAGCCGTGGTGTCCAACCTGGCCGACTACGGCATGGTCTGGGTCCTCCTGGCGCTGGTGAAGGGCCGCCGGCGGGGACCCGACCGTCGCCGCGCCATCACCTCCCTCGGTGCCGCCGGAGTCGCCTCCCTGGCCCTGGTGCGAGCCAGTAAGACCGTCGTGGCCCGCCAGCGCCCCGAGGAGCACCTCGAAGCGCGCGTCCGTACGCCGACCAGCAGCAGCTTCCCGAGCGGGCACACCCTGGCCGCCTTTAGCACCGCCTTCGTCCTCTCCGACACGGGCAGCCAGACGGCGGCCTTCGTCGGATTCGCCGGTGCCGTTGCCGCCAGCCGCGTGCACCTTCGGGCCCATCACCCCAGTGACGTGCTGGGCGGGGCCGTCCTAGGTTCGATGCTGGGACTGGTACTGCGCCCCGTGGTCAACGTGGTGACGCCGGGATCCCGGCGCCGGGTCCGGCGATCGCCCCGAGGGTTGGGGCCGGAGGGCTCTATCGTCACGCGACTGTGACGCCCTGATCACGGCAGGCATGACGCGCCTGCCCACGCCTCGGTGAGCCGCTAGGCCGAACGGGACATCTCGCTCAGCAGGGTGAACGTGCGGGCACGCTCCTCGGCCGTCCCGACGATGGAGGCCACGAAGTCGGTGGCACCGGCGGCGGCCAGCCGCTCGATCGACGCGGCCACGTCGTCCTCGTCTCCCAGGATGGCGACGTCGGCCGGGCCACGTGCACCCTCCTTGTCCAGCATGGCCCGGTACGACGGCAGGCCCGGGTACACGGCGAACTCTTCGTTGACCCTGTCCCGTGCCGCGTCCACATCGGCGGTCACCGAGACGGGCAGGGCCACGACGATGCGGGGAGCCGGCCGTCCCGCCTCCTGTGCGGCGCTGCGGATGGTCGGGGCGATGTGCGAGGCCACCGTGCGGATGCCGGTCATCCAGGTGACCGTCCCGTCGGCCATCCGGCCCGCCAGCGTGAGCATGGTGTCGCCCAACGCCGCCACCAGTACCGGGGGAGGCGACGCCCGGCGCATCTCAATCGGCTGGAAGGTGCGGGTGGTGATGCGCTCTCCGGCCTCGCTGACCGTCTCCCCACGCAGAAGTGGCAGCAGGACGGTCAGGTACTCGCGCATGTACCGTGCCGGCGCGTCGAAGCTCAGACCCCACATCCCCTCCACCACCACCCGGTGCGAGAGGCCAATGCCGAGAATCAGGCGGTTGTCGGTGGCCCACTGCACCGTGAGGGCCTGCTGGGCCAGCATCATGGGGTGCCGGGGGTGAACCGGTACGACGCCGGTGCCCAGCCCGATGCCCGGAACCTGCGCACCGGCGGCGGCCAGAAGGGTCAAGGAGTCGGGCCCGAAGATCTGGACGGCGAAGGCGTGATCGAGCCCGGCGTCGGCGAAGCGTCGTAACTGCGCCACCGTGTCGGGCAACGACCGGTCGAGGTCGATGAGGCTGCCGATGCGCAGGGACTTGGCCATGGTGTCTCCTCGCCTAGTGTGCCGGTCGTGTCCCGACCACCCGTCTCACGGAGGCTAGCGACCTGAGCACCCACCACCTCGGAGTGGTCGGAGCGGGCCAGCTGGCCCGGATGACGGCCGAAGCAGCCAGCACCCTCGGGCTCTCGGTGGCGGTGCTGGCGGAGAGCACGGGTGATGCCGCCTGTGCCGTGGCCTCCGAGGTGGTGGTCGGCTCGCCGCTGTCCGAGGGCGACCTGCGCTCGCTGGCCGAGCGGTCCGAGGTGCTCACCTTCGACCACGAGCAGGTGGATCTCATCGCGTTGCGCGCCCTGGCCGACGACGGGGTGGTGATCCGACCCGGCCTGAGGACCCTGGAGATGGCGGTGGACAAGGCGCACATGCGGGCCTCGCTGGTCCAAGCCGGGATCCCCGTCCCGGCGCACGTGGTGGTGGATCTGCGCCCGGGCGCCGCGTCACCGGCCGTCGACACGATCGAACGGTTCGGGTCGATTCACGGGTGGCCGCTCGTGCTCAAGACGGCTCGTGGCGGCTACGACGGCAAGGGGGTGTGGCCGGTGGGCGACATGGAGGCCGTCGCCGCCGTGGTGGCCGGGGTGGACGGCACGCTCCTGGTCGAAGAGATGGTGCCGCTCCAGGCCGAGCTGGCCGTCATGGTGGCCCGGCGTCCCACCGGCGAGATGGTCACCTGGCCGGCGGTCGAGACGGCTCAGGTCGGCGGGGTGTGCCGGGAGGTGCTCGTCCCGGGGCGGCTGCCGCCGGAGGTGGTCGCCGAGGCACGCGCGCTGGGCCAGCAGGTGGCGGAGATCTCGGGGGCGGTGGGCGTGCTGGCGGTGGAGCTCTTCTGGGCCCGAGGGTCGCTGCTGGTCAACGAGATCGCCGCCCGGCCTCACAACTCGGGCCACTGGACGATGGAGGGGTCTGTCACCTCCCAGTTCGAGAACCACCTGCGGGCCGTCCTGGACCTGCCCCTCGGGCCGACGGCGCGCCAGCACGCGGAGGTGGCCAGCGTGAACGTCTTCGGGGGCGGTGACGGTAGGGATCCCCTGGCCCTCCTGCCCGACGGCCTGGCCGTTCCGGGTGCCCACGTCCACCTGTATGGCAAGGTGGCCAGGCCAGGGCGCAAACTGGGGCACGTGACCGTATGCGGGGATGACGCCGACGAAGTGCGGGCGGGCGCCTGGACTGCCGCCCTGGCCCTTGGCACTCCGCGCCCGGCCGGCCTCGATCTTCCCGAGGGGGTGCGCTGATGACGACCACCTCGCCCACCGGCGGCCGCCCGCCGGCGGACCGACCGGTGGTGGCGGTGGTGATGGGCAGCTCGTCGGATCTCGGTGTCATGCGCGACGCCGTCGACGTCTTGCGCCACTTCGCGGTGCCGCACGAGGTCCGCGTGGTCTCGGCCCATCGGACACCCGACGACATGATCGCCTTCGGCCACGCCGCCGCGTCACGGGGGATCCGGGTGATCATCGCCGGCGCCGGGGGCGCCGCCCACCTCCCCGGGATGCTGTCGTCGGTGACCACCTTGCCGGTGATCGGCGTCCCTGTCGCCCTCTCACACCTCGACGGGCTCGATTCGCTCCTGTCCATCGTGCAGATGCCCCGCGGCGTGCCGGTGGCCACCGTTTCGGTCAACGGGGCCCGCAACGCCGGGCTCCTGGCGGTGCGCATCCTGGCGATCGGTGACGACGCGCTGACTGCAACAATGGAGGAGTTCCAGCGGGAGATCGCCGCCACCGCACGGGCTCAAGATGCCGAGGTCGCCGAAGGAGGAAAGGGGGACGATGAGTGAACCGACACTGGCGCAACGACTTGGCTACGACGCCAGGGCCAAGCTCCTCATCATCAACGCCGACGACCTCGGGTCCTGCCACTCCGCCAACGTGGGCGTCTTCGACTGCCTGGCCACGGGGGTGGTCACCAGCGCCACACTGATGGTGCCGTGCCCGTGGGCCCGGGAGGCGTCCAGCCGCTACCGGGGCCAGGACATCGGTGTGCACCTGACCGTCAACGCGGAGTACGAGCTGTACCGCTGGGGCCCGATCACCCATGCGCCCTCCTTGCTCGGGGGTGACGGAGGCTTCCCCAGAACCATGGAGGACGTCTGGGACCACGCCGACCTCGACGAGGTGCGCCGGGAGTGCCGCGCCCAGATCGAGCGGGCCATCCTGTGGGGCTTCGACGTCAGCCACCTCGACGCCCACATGGGCACCCTGCAGCTCCGACCCGAGTTCTTCGACGTCTACCTCGACCTGGCCATCGAGTTCGGACTCCCCCTGCGCATGATCAGCTCGGGCCTGGAACGGTTCGTCGGGTTCCCCGGCCGGGCCGTCGCCGCCGAGGCCGGCGCCGTCTTCACCGATCACACCCGCTACGTCCCGGGCATCGGGGCACGCCAGACCTTCGAGAAGGATCTGGCGTCGTTGCGGACCGGCGTCACCGAGATGCGCCTCCACCCGGCGGTCGAGAGCGCGGAGCTGCGGTCGTTGGCTGCCGACAGCTGGGAGGCCCGCGTCGACGACCACCGCATGATCTGCTCGGAGAGCTGGGTCGCCGAGATGATCGAGGCCGCCGGGGCCACCCTCATCGGCTACCGCCCCCTGCGCCAGCTGGCCCGCGCCGGCGGCTGAGGGGATCAGCGCACCCCGACGAAGAGATCGTCCTCGGTGACGTCGATCGTTCCCAGACGACTCTGCGCCAGCCGGAACAGGTCGACGGGGAAGATGTCGTCGAGGACCTCGGGCGGCAGGCCGAACCAGAAGGGCGAGTTGGGGTCCACCTGTGTGGCGTGCGCCTTCAACGCGTCGCTGCGCACCCGTTGGTACCCCCGCACGTCGATGGCGGTGGTGAACGGCTGGTCATGGGCCAGGCGGGAGAGCCAACCGTCGTCGAACGGGGACTCGACGCCCAACTCGAGGAATTTGGCGTGGATCTGCCGGAACCGCTCCGCCGGCCACACCGAGTAGTAGAGCTTCGCCGGTGCATGGGGTGCCCCGGCCTCGGGGTAGCGCTCGGGGTCACCGGCGGCCTCGAAGGCGACCAGGGAGACCTCGTGCACCCTCAGGTGGTCCGGATGCGGGTAGTCGGCCTGCCCGTCGGGGTAGGTGATCATGACCTGGGGCCGCTCGAGCCTGATCACCGTCACCAGGCGCGCCACCGCCTCGTCGAGCGGCGCCTGGGCGAAGGAGTCCGGTCGGGCGTTGGCCTCCGACCCCGGCATGCCCGAGTCCCGGTAGCCGAGCATCACCGTGTCGTCGTACCCGATGATGTCCGCAGCCGCCTTGAGCTCGGCCAGCCTGACCGGACCGATGTCCGCCCGCACCTCGGGGGTGTCCATGGCCGGGTTGAGGACCTCCCCCTCCTCCCCTCCCGTACAGCACACCAGCACCGTGTGCACCCCCTCGGCGTGATAGCGCGCCACCGTCGACGCGCCCTTGGAGGACTCGTCATCGGGGTGGGCGTGCACGGAGAGCAAGCAGAGACCGTCGTCGGGCACCGCCCCGACGTTAGCGGCGGCACCACGGGCCCTCGGCCGTCGCCCGTTCGGGCCCGCTGGGCCTTATGCTCACTCCTATGGCAGGCACGTTCAAGCGGATCGGCGCGATCTTCCAAGCCAAAGCCAACAAGGTGTTGGACAAGGCCGAAGACCCCCGCGACACGCTCGACCTCTCCTACGAGAAGCAGCTGGAGCAGCTACAGAAGGTCCGGCGGGGCGTGGCCGATGTGGCCACCGCCCGCAAGCGCCTCGAGCTGCAGGCCCAGGGACTGCAGAAACAGGCCGACAAACTGCAGAACCAGGCCAAGGCGGCCCTGCAGCAGGGTAACGAGGATCTTGCCCGCGAGGCGCTCTCCCGGCGGGCCGCTCTGGGTGAGCAGCTGGCCGAGCTCAAGACGCAGCACGACCAGATCAGCGAACAGGAGCAGAGGCTGATCGACACCTCCCAGCAGCTCCAGACCCGGGTGGAGCAGTTCCGCACCAAGAAGGAGACGCTCAAGGCGAGCTACACCGCCGCCGAGGCGCAGACCAAGGTCGGAGAGGCGGTATCGGGGATCTCGGACTCCATGGGCAATTCGGGCCAGGCCATGCAGCGCGCCCAGGACAAGATCGCCAGCATGCAGGCACGGGCCGGGGCCATCGACGAGCTGCTGGCGTCCGGGGCGCTCAACGACCTGAGCACGCCGGTCGACGACATCCAGAAGGAGCTCGACAAGGTGACCGCGACGTCCCAGGTGGACAACGAGCTGGCCGCCTTGAAGCTGGAGCTGGGGTCGGGCGGGTCAGACGGCTCAGGCGTGCCGTCGCCGGCCCTGCCGGCCCCCGAAGAGAGTGGAAACGGCAACGGAGGCACCGCAGGCTGATGGCAATCTCACACAACATAAAGCCCGACCCGGGACTGACCCGGCGCATGCTGATGACGGGGTTCTTTCTCGTCGTCCTCTATGCCGTCCTGATCGGCTTTCTCTTCCTCGTCCTCAAGAGCCTGCTCCTCATCCTGGTCATTGCCTTCGGGCTCTTGTTCTGCCAGTACTACTTCAGCGACAAGATCGCCATGTTCGCCATGCACGCCAAGGAGGTCACCCCCCAAGAGGCCCCCGCGCTGCACGGGGTGGTCGACCGCCTGTGCGCCCTGGCCGACATGCCCAAGCCCAGGGTGGCCATCGCCCAGACCGACGTCCCGAACGCCTTCGCCACCGGGCGCAGCCCCAAGGCGGCGGTGGTGTGTGCCACCACGGGCCTCCTCCGTCGACTCGACGAGCCCGAGGTGGAGGCCGTCCTGGCCCATGAGATCTCCCACGTGGCACACCGCGACGTGGCCGTCATGACCATCGCCAGCGGTCTGGGCATGATCGCCGGCCTGCTCACCCGCGTGATGTTCTACTCCGAGCTGTTCGGCGGGGGCGGCCGCGGCGGGAACAACAACAACAGCGGCGGCCAGCTGGTGCTGATCGAGATGGCCGTCATGCTGGTCTCGATCATCGTCTACTTCGTGAGCTTCCTGCTCACGATGGCACTCTCGCGCTACCGCGAGCTCGCCGCCGACCGGTCCGGGGCCATCCTGATCGGTCAGCCCTCCCGGCTGGCCTCGGCCCTGATCAAGATCTCCGGGGAGATGGGCCGCATCCCCACCAAGGATCTGCGCGCCGCCGAGCCGTTCAACGCCTTCTTCTTCGTGCCGGCGGTCGCCGGTCAGGCGGCCCAGGACCAGCACCGGGGCCAGGGCGGGGGCGACTTCAGCTTCGCGGGTCTGTTCCGCACCCACCCCACGCTCGAGCGCCGGCTGGCCCAGCTCGACCAGCTCGAGCACGAGCTCGGCCAGGCCCGCTGATCAGCCCCCTCTGACGTGGGCCTCTTCGACACGCTGCTCGGCCGCACCAAGCCGGTCCGGGCCAACCTGGATGCGCTGTTCGCCCTACCCACGGCGGCGTTGACGCTGCAGAGTGCCGGCGGCCTCGTCTCGTCGGGCCACGCCGGCGTGTGCTGGAAGCCCCCCTCGGGTCAGGGCGCGCAGGATCTCCAGACCGAGGTGGCCCAGTTGGTGGGGGAAGGGTTCACCCAGACGCAGGACTCCTTCGGCTACGGGTGGCTGCTCCTGGCCAAACCCGAGCTCGACGACCTGGTCACCCAGGCCCACATGGCCAACACCACCCTCACCGAGGCCGGCTGGGGGGCGCAGCTCCTGTGCTCGGTCTTCGGGTTCGTAGCCGAGCCGGGGGCGGCGGCCGACGCCCGGCCCTTCTTCCTCGTCTACCTCTACAAGCGCGGCACGTTCTATCCCTTCGCTCCCGTCGACACGCAGAAAGAACGTCGGGACACCGAGCTCGAGCTGCGCATCCGGACCATGCTGGGGGACGACCTGCCCGTCGAGTCCGACCTCTCCCGCTGGTTCCCCATGTGGGACCTCCCCGTGCAGTGACCCTCGAGCGCCACATCGCGCTCGAGGGCGCGGTGAACTTCCGCGACCTCGGCGGGTACCGCACCGACGAGGGACGCCGCACCCGGTGGCGGGTGCTGTTCCGGGCCGACGGCCTGAGCGAGCTGACCGAGCCCGATCTCACCGTCCTGAGGGAGATCGGCATCCGCACGGTCGTCGATCTCCGCTCGGGCGAGGAGGTCGAACAGAGCCGTTTCGATGTCCGGGCGCACCCGGTGACCTTCCATCACTTCCCCTTCGTCGAGACCCTCCCCGACGCAGAGGAGTTCGCCCGGACGCCCGGGTTCTTCCCCGCCAAGTACGTGCAGATGGTCGAGGAGGCGGCCCCACAGATCGTGGCGGCGCTGACCGCGCTGGCCGATCCGGACGCCCTGCCGGCGGTCTTCCACTGCACGGCCGGGAAGGACCGCACCGGCCTGTTGTCGGCGCTGGTCCTCTCACTCCTGGGCGTGCCCGAGGAGACCGTGGTGGCCGACTACGCGCTCAGCGGGACCGCCATGGCGCGCCTACGGGTCAAGCTCGCGGCGAAGTACCCCGACAGCATGGCCCTCATCGCCGACGCCGACGTCGTGTTCTCAGCCGACCCGGCCAACATGGTCGCCCTGTTCGCCCACGTGCACGACCGCTACGGGTCCCCGGCCCACTATCTGGCGGCAGCGGGTCTGCCCGACGACGTGGTCGCCCGGCTGCGCCAGTCGCTGTTGGAGTC
>Ga0302181_10000877_pt1 | contig 23671 bp, 21 predicted proteins | sample I_Palsa_E3_3_FD_198786 | JGI IMG/M metagenome (GOLD analysis project Ga0302181, IMG submission 198786) | Peat permafrost microbial communities from Stordalen Mire near Abisko, Sweden - I_Palsa_E3_3 | ecosystem: Environmental > Terrestrial > Soil > Palsa > Peat permafrost | place: Sweden...
AGACGCGGAGCAGTTCGCCACGGATCAGTTCGTCGGCGTGCTTGGTGACCACCTGGATCAGCGGGACCGCGTCGACCCGGAAATCCCGGCGTGAACTCGAGCCGAACAGTAGTTCGCCGGCCGCGGCATAGATGTAGCCGACATCCACCATGACCGCGTAGCGGGCCAGGATGGGCAGGGGGGCAGCAAATTCGGTCATCATCATCGACTTTAGGCCAGCCGGGAGCGTGCGCGTGCCAGATGTGCCACTTTCGCCGACGGATCGGATTGAACTGATGGCACTGTGTAACGAGAGCATCCTAAAGCGGGATGTTGCCGTGTTTCTTCGGCGGCAGGGTCTGGCGTTTGGTGCGCAAGGTGCGCAAGGCGCGGGTGATCGCGAGCCTGGTCTCGGCCGGGCGGATGACCGCGTCGACATAACCGCGCTCGGCCGCGATGTACGGGTTCGCCAGGGTGTCCTCGTACTCGGTGATCAGCCGGGTCCGTAGCGCGTCGGGGTCCGCGGCACTCGCGATCTCCCGGCGGTACAGGATGCCCACCGCCCCCTGCGCGCCCATCACCGCGATCTGCGCGGTCGGCCAGGCCAGGTTGACGTCGCCGCCCAGGTGCTTGGAGCCCATCACGTCGTACGCACCGCCGTAGGCCTTCCTGGTGATCACCGTCAGCTTCGGCACGGTCGCCTCGGCGTAGGCGTAGATGAGCTTGGCGCCGCGCCTGATGATCCCCCGCCATTCCTGGCTGACGCCTGGCAGGAACCCGGGGACGTCGACGAAGGTCAGGATCGGGATGCTGAACGCGTCGCAGGTCCGGACGAACCGGGCCGCCTTCTCCGAGGCGTCGATGTCCAGGCAGCCGGCGAAGTGCATCGGCTGGTTCGCCACCACCCCGACGGGCGAGCCCTCCACCCGGCCAAAGCCGACCACGATGTTCGGCGCGAAGCCGGCGTGGATCTCCAGGAACTCCCCGTCGTCCAGCACGTGGTTGATCACCTCGTGCATGTCGTAGGGCTGGTTCGGGGAGTCGGGGATGAGCGTGTCGAGTTCGGCGTCGAGGTCGTTCACCTCGTCGTCGGCGGCGTCGAGAGCGTCGGGGCCGTTGAGGCCGTCGGGGCCGTAGCGCCGGGGCGGGTCTTCCAGGTTGTTGGAGGGCAGGTAGGAGAGCAGGTCGCGGGCGAAATCGATGCAGTCCTGCTCGCCGGAGGCCTGGTAGTGGGCCACGCCGGATTTGGTGCCGTGCGCCTGCGCGCCGCCGAGGTCCTCGAACGTCACATCCTCGCCGGTCACCGTCTTGATCACGTCGGGGCCCGTGATGAACATGTGCGAGGTGCCCTCGACCATGAGGGTGAAGTCGGTAATGGCCGGGGAGTAGACCGCCCCGCCCGCGCACGGGCCCATGATCAGCGAGATCTGCGGGATGACGCCGGAGGCCATCACGTTGCGGTAGAAGACCTCGCCGAACAGGCCGAGCGCGACCACCCCTTCCTGGATCCGGGCGCCGCCGCCGTCGTTGATCCCGATGACCGGGCAGCCGGTCTTCAGCGCGTGGTCCATGATCTTGACGATCTTCTCGCCGTAGACCTCGCCGAGCGAACCGCCGAACACGGTGAAATCCTGGCTGAACACGCAGACCGGCCGTCCGTCCACGGTGCCGTAGCCGGTGACGACGCCGTCGCCGTAGGGCCGGTTGGCCTCGATGCCGAAGTCGGTGGCGCGATGACGGGCCAGCTCGTCGAACTCGGTGAACGAGCCCGGGTCGCACAGTAGCTCGATCCGCTCCCGCGCCGTCAGCTTGCCCCGGTCGTGCTGCTTGGCCACCGCCTGTTCCGAGCCGGCGTGCACGGCCTCGTGCCGCCGCCGCTCGAGGTCGGCGATCTTCCCCGCGGTCGTATGCGGGTCCGAAAGGGGTTCGCGATCCGGTACGGATTCGGCGGCTTGTGTCGTCATGGGGATCAGGCTAGCGGGCAGGTCAGCCCGTGGTAATACGCTCTGACCGTGAACAGGGACAGAGATAGGGACCGAGCCGCACTGCCCGAGCCGATGCGGCAGGATGTCCGGCTGCTTGGCGACGTCCTCGGGGAGGTCATCCGGGATTCCGCCGGGCCTGAGCTGCTGGCCGACGTGGAGCACCTGCGGCGCGCGGTGATCGAGGCCCGCCGGGGCGCGCGTGACGCTTCAGCGGGGGACGAGATCGCGGCGCTGGTCGCGTCGTGGAGCCTGGTCCGGGCCGACCAGGTCGCCCGGGCCTTCACCGTCTACTTTCACCTGGCCAACCTGGCCGAAGAGCATCAGCGCATCCGCGTGCTGCGCGCGCGCGATACCGGGCAGCAGCCGGTGCGCGAATCGCTCGACGCCGCCGTCGCCGAGCTGAGTCACGATGTCGGGCGAGAGCACCTGGTGCAGCTGCTCGCCTCGTTGCGCGTCCACCTCGTGCTGACCGCCCATCCCACCGAGGCGCGCCGCCGGGCCGTGGTGTCGGCGCTGCGGCGGGTCAGCGAGCTGCTCGACGTGCTGGACGACCCGCGCACGGGGGCCATGGACCGGGCCGAGACGCGGCGCGCCCTGCACGAGAACATCGACCTGCTGTGGCGGACATCACAGCTGCGGATCAAGGCGATGGACCCGATCGACGAGGTCCGCACGGTCATGGCCGCGTTCGACGAGACGTTGTTCCGTGTCGTCCCCGTCGTGTACCGGGAGCTCGACCGGGCGCTGGCCGGGCAGGCCAGCGGGCAGACGTCGTCGCCGGTGCCGGCCTTCCTGCGGTTCGGCAGCTGGGTGGGCGCGGACCGGGACGGCAACCCGTTCGTCACCGCGCAGGTCACCCGGGAGGCGGCCGCAATCCAGGCCGAGCACGTGCTGCGCGCGCTTGAGACCGCCACGACCAGGATCGGCCGGGCGCTGACCTTGCACGAGGGATCGGCGCCGCCCGCCACCGCGCTGCGGCGCGCCCTGGCCGCCGCCTCGGCCGCGCACCCGGAACTGCTCGCCGAGATCACCGAACGGTCACCGCAGGAGCCCTACCGGACCTACCTGCTGTACGTGGCGCAGCGCTTGGCCGCGACGCGCGCACGCCACGCCGACCTGGCCTACCGGGGGCCCGCGGAGTACCTCGCCGACCTGCGGGTCGTCCAGGAGTCGCTGGCGGCCGCGGGCGCCGCCAAGCAGGCCTTCGGCGAGCTGCAGCACCTGGTCTGGCAGGCCGAGACGTTCGGCTTCCACCTGGCCGGCCTGGAGGTCAGGCAGCACAGCGACGTGCACGCCCGGGCGCTGGCCGAGCTGCGGGCCGCCGGGCCGCCCGGGATCGGGGACGGCGACGGGCCCGACGGGTCCGGCCTGGACGGCAGCCTGGACGGCGGGCCCCGGTCGGCGGAGACCGAGGAAGTGCTGGCGACGTTCCGCGCGGTGGCCTGGGTGCAGGACCGTTTCGGGGCGGACGCGGGCCGGCGGTACGTGGTGAGCTTCACCCGGTCGGCCGATGACATCGCCGCGGTCTACGAGCTTGCCCGCTACGCGATGGCCGGCGGCCCGGTCCCCGAGCTCGACGTGGTGCCGCTGTTCGAGAGCGCGGCGGACCTGACCAACGCGCCGGACGTGCTGACCGGCATGCTCGCGATCCCGGAGGTCACCCGGCGGCTCGCCGCGAACGGCCGGGAACTCGAGGCGATGCTCGGCTACTCCGACTCGGCTAAGGAACTCGGGCCGGCCAGCGCGACCCTGCGGCTGTTCGACGCGCAGGCCAAGCTGGCCGAATGGGCCGCCGGCCACGCGGTGCGGCTGACCTTGTTCCACGGCCGGGGCGGCGCGCTCGGCCGCGGCGGCGGGCCGGCCGGCCGCGCCGTGCTCGCCCAGGCGCCTGGTTCGGTGAACGGGTCGTTCAAGGTCACCGAGCAGGGCGAGGTCATCTTCGCCAGGTACGGCCGGCAGGTGATCGCGAAACGGCACCTGGAGCAGGTCAGCTCCGCGGTGCTGCTCGCCTCGTCACCGCGGATCGCGGACCGGAACGCGGCCGCGGCCGCCACCTACCGCGACGTGGCCGACCGGATCGACGAGGCCGCGCGTTCGGCGTTCCGGTCCCTGGTCGAGGCGGACGGCTTCGCCGACTGGTTCGCCCGGATCAGCCCGCTGGGCGAGATCGGCCAGCTGCGCATCGGTTCCCGGCCCGCCAAGCGCGGCCTGGCGCCCGCCGGCTCGGGCTCGGTGGCCACCATGGACCTGACCGACCTGCGCGCCATCCCCTGGGTCTTCGCCTGGTCGCAGACCCGGATGAACCTGCCCGGCTGGTTCGGCCTGGGCAGCGGGCTCGCCGCCATCTCCGGCGCGGACTGCGCGGACTGCGCGGACTGCGCGGACGGCGCGGACGGCGCGGACGGCGCGGACGGCGCGGACGGCGCCGAGGTGCTGCGGCGCGCCTACCGCGACTGGCCGCTGTTCAGCGTGCTGCTCGACAACGCGGAGATGAGCCTGGCCAAGACGGACCGGCTGATCGGGGCCCGTTACCTGGCCCTGGGCGGCCGGGATGACCTGACCAAGCGCGTGCTCGCCGAGTACGACCTGACCCGGCGGCTGGTGCTCGCCGTGACCGGCCACGACCGGCTGCTCGAAGACAAGCACGTGCTCTCACGGGCGGTCGCGCTGCGTGATCCGTACGTGGACGCCCTGTCCTACCTGCAGCTGCGGGCCCTGGCCGCGCTGCGCGGCCCGATCCCCGAAGAAGAACGCGACCGCCTGGAGCGCCTCCTCCTGCTCACCGTCAACGGGGTCGCCGCCGGCCTGCAGAACACCGGCTGACCCCCCGTCCCGTGTCTCGGTAGGCTGCCGGGATGAGCGAGATGCAATGGCGCACGCACCGGCTTGAGCTGGACGACCAGACGCTGCGGGAATGGGAAGGAACAGTGCTCGCGGCCGACCCCGAGGGGATCGTCCTGGACCGGTCGGCGTTCTACCCGGGCGGCGGCGGCCAGCCGCCGGACCACGGCGTCCTGCTGTGGGGCGGGGTGCAGACCCGGATCGAAGGGGCGCGCAAGGGCGACGACCTCTACCTGATCCCGGCCGAAGGCGATCCGCTGCCGCCGCCAGGCACCACGGTCCGTGGCGCCATTCAGGACGAGCGCCGGACCGCGCTGATGCGTACCCACTCTGGCCTGCACGTGCTGTGCGGCGTGGTGTTCCGTGACTTCGGGGCGCTGGTCACCGGCGGCAACATGGAGCCGCTGGCCGCCCGGATGGACTTCAACCTGCCGGCGTTGCCGGCAGGTTTCCGGGACGCGGTCGAAACCGCCTGCAACACCGAGATCCGGGCCGACCGGCGCATCGACGTGCGCGTGCTGCCCCGGGACGAGGCGTTCGCCCTCCCCGACATCATCCGCACCGCCACTAACCTGGTGCCGCCGGAGGTCAAGGACGTGCGCGTGGTCGACATCGTGGGCCTGGACCAGCAGGCGGACGGCGGCACCCACGTCGCGTCGACCAGCCAGGTCGGCCGGATCGAGGTCGTCAAGATCGAGAGCAAGGGTAAGGGCTTCCGCCGCCTGCGCATCCGCGTCAGCGACCGGCACTAACCCTCGTCCGGCTCGTCGGGCCTTGAAACGGCCTCGTCAGGTCCTGAAACGGCCTCCTGAGGCCCTGACCCGGTCGCCGGCGCACCGGCCGCCACCGCGGTGGCCGCCACCGCGGGCTTCGGCGCCAACGCCAGCCCGAGGGCCAGGCACGCGAACGGGACCGCCGAGAGCGCGTACCGGTAGTCGAGTTCGTGGGCCGCGATCGGAACCACCAGGTTGACCACCGCGACCGCCCAGGCCAGGCCCGCGTACTTACTCCAGCCGCGCCGCCACCTCGCGATCAGCAGGACCAGCCCGCCCACCATGACCGCGAAGAAGACCCAGCCGGGGAACCAGACCGGCAGCTGGTACAGGAGCTCAAAGAACGCCCACGGCTGCACCACGTGCGTATTCGAGGTGGTGTGCGCGTACCTGGCCTCGTCGTGCTTCTGGTAAGGCGCGAGCGTGGTGACGTGCGGGGCCACGGTGAAGTGATCCGACAGGTAGGTCTCGGACCTGTCGGTGGCGAAGAACGTCAGGAACACGCCCTCGCCCACCGACTTGAGGTAGTCGACCGGCTGGGCCTCGATGGCCTTCTCGGCGAACTCCATCGCCAGCTTGTTGTTGTAGGCGTTGATGCCCGGGTGCGCATCGGTGTGGTACCAGGCCCCCGCTGCCCACAGGTAGTCGGCCGGGCTGCGCTCGTTCAGCAGGGCCGACACGGACCAGGGCGGGGCGGGCGAGGTCGGGTGGTCAGGCTGCGCGTCCGGGCACAGCGCGCGCAGGTCGGCGGGCGGCTTGATGGTCGCGCAGTTGGCGAACGACATGGTGCGTGACCACAGGAACAAGCCGCTGCTGTTGGTGATATTGAGCTGGCCGTACTCGGAGAAGAAGACCAGCGCGTAGCCGAGCAGCGGGACCGCGAACGCCGCCAGGCACGCGGTGAGCACCCGCCAGCCGACCCGCTGGATGATCAGGTAGATCAAGATGATCACGAAGACCGGGGCGCCGTTGCCGCGGATGATCGAGGCCCAGGCGACAAGCAAGCCGACGATCACGGCCTGCCAGATCGCCGGCCGGGGCCGGACAATGAGGATCGCGACCGCGATCATCAGCACGAACGTGAACAAGGTGTCGGGCAGGATCGAGGATTCCAGCCAGATCTGCCGTGAGTCGAACAGGGTCGGGACGGCGGCGAGCGTCGCCCCCCAGGCGGGCAGCCCGCAGCGGCGCAGCACCGCGTAGATGATCGTGGCCAGCGCGATCCCCATCAGGTGCTGCATCGTGGTGATAAGCAGCAGGCTGTGGAACGGCTCGAGCACCCGCAGCAGCAGCGGATAGCCTTCCGGCCGGAGCTGCGAGAGCGCAGTGAGGTGGACACCCTCGGCCATATAGTCGAACGAGTCCTGGATGAGCAGCGCGGGTTTGAACCCGAGCGCGGCGAACACCCGCGGTAGCACAGAAACGCAGGCCGCGATGGTGAACAGACGATGGTTCCGCCAAAGCGCGGCAGGAGTCAGCCGGACCCCGACGCCTCGGGCCCGGGCGGCCAGCGGGCCGGCGTCCCAGGAGATCTCCGGTGGCCACAGCTGCCAGCTCCGCTGGCGCTCCGGCGCGTTATCACCCGCGCTGTCACCGTCCGCGCTGCGGCGCTGGCTGGTTCCGAGACCGGTCAACGACTTCCCACCTCCTCCGAACCTGAACAATAGTGGGTGATGATGCGAGCCGAGAGCGATACACCCGGCCAGCCCGGCCCAAAAACACCGGGGCGGGCAGCTCCGGCGGACCGGGCCGCCCTGGACGCCGCGGTGCTGCGCCGCGCCGTGGTCAGGCCGGGCGGCCTGTGGCGTGCCGTGGAGGTGCTGGCCTCGACTGGCTCGACCAATGCCGACCTGCTGGCCCGGGCCTTCGCCGGCGCGCCGGAAGGCGTCGTGCTCGCCGCCGAGGAGCAGACCGCGGGACGAGGCCGGATGGGCCGGAGCTGGGTGTCCCCGCCGCGCGCGGCCCTGACGTTCTCCCTGCTCCTGCGGCCCGAGACCGTCTCACCCGGCCGCCGCGGCTGGCTTCCGCTGCTGGCCGGGGTGTCGGTCGCCTCGGCGGTGCGCGCCGCGGCCAGGGTCGATGCGCGGCTGAAATGGCCGAACGACGTGCTGGTCGGCCCGGCCAAGCTCGGCGGGATCCTGGCCGAGGCGGTCGGCGACGCGGTCGTCGTCGGCATCGGCTTGAACGTGTCCACCGAGCCCGGCGAACTGCCGCCGCCTGGCCCGACCCAGGGACCCCAAAGAGCCCCGGGAGGCGCGCTGTCCGCGACCTCTCTGTTCGCCCTGGCCGCCGGGGGACAGGCCGCACCGAGCCAGCGAGCCGGTGACCGGGAACGGCTGCTCACCGAGATCCTGGCCGCCTTCGAGCGCTGGTACCAGGCCTGGCGGCAGGCCGACGGTGATCCGGACCGGTGCGGGCTGCGGGCCGAGTACACCCGGCTGTGCGCCACGATCGGCCGCGATGTCCGGGTGGAGCGACCGGGCGGTCAGCTGCTCTCCGGGCTGGCGGTCGGCGTCGACCCCGACGGCAGGCTGCTCGTCCGCGTCTCGTCCGGTGCCGAGGTCCCCGCCGCGGCCGGCGACGTGGTGCACCTGCGCTGAGCAGAAGGAGCCGAGCGGGGCGCGAACGCCAGCGCCGCCGCCAGGCACGCGGCGGGCACGGCCGGCACCAGGTAGCGCAGGTCGAAGTCCGCCACCATGGGCGGTACGAGCAGGATCGACACCGCGAACGCCCAGGGCAGCGCGCCCGCCCCCCGCCGAACGCGCCACCGGACGATCATCGCGCCCAGGCTGCCGAACAGGATTACCCCGAGCAGCGTCCCCCGCAGGTAGACGTACCGCTGGTAGCTCACAAGCCACGAGGCGAACGGCTGGACCGCCCGCGTCGCGGCCGGATGGCCGCCGTTGTAGGCGCCCTGGTCGCTGGCAACCGTGCCGCCGCCGATCGCGCCCATACTGGGCGGCACCCAGACCGTGGTCGCGTCGGCGAACTGGTACCTGTCCACGATGCCGGGATCGGGGTGGACCGGTCGGTCCCAGTAGAAGCTCAGCGCGACGTCGTGCCCGACCGCGGTCAGGTACCCGCCGGGCTGCGCCGCGATGGCGCGCAGCGCGAAGTTCAGCGCGAGTGAGTTGGTCCGCGCCGAGAACCGCCCGCCGGGCATCGCCAGCAGCGGCGAGTTCGGTTCCCAGATGTACAGCGAGGCGGCGATCCGCGGTTTCCTGGTCCCGCCGGGCGGGCACAGCGCCCGCTCGTCGGCCGGCGGCTTGATCACCACGCAGTTCGCGAACGACATCGTCCGCGACCACAGGTACACCCCGTCGCTCCTGGTCAGGCTGAACTGGTGCTCGTGGGCGTCAAACCAGGAGGCGTAGGCGACCAGCGGGACCGCCCCGGCCAGCACCGCGGCGGTCAGGGCGAGCCAGCCGGACCGCCGGATCACCAGCGCGACCAGCAGCACCGCGAGCAGCGCCAGCCCGACCGGCCAGATGATCGCCGTCGCGCCGATCACGAAGGCGGCGGGCACCGTGCGGCTCGGCCGCCGTTCTCCGGGGGAGCGAAGCAGCAGGTAAAGGGCGATGAAAACCATAAATCCGAACGGGACGTCCGGTACCGCGTCCGATTCAAGCTGGAGCTGATAGGCGTCGAAGAACACCGGGACGGCGGCGAGGGTCGCGGCCCAGCCGGGCAGCCCGTACCGGCGGCCCAGCAGGTAAATGAGCACGCCGATGGCCAGGCCCATGACGTGCTGAACGGCGGCCACCACGGCGAAGCTGTGCAGCGGCCGCAGCAGCCACAGGAAGAAGCCGTAGCCGCCGACCCGGCTCGGGTCCGGGACCAGCCGCAGCCCGGTCGCGAGGTAGGACGCGGAGTCGCCGCCGAACCACATGATCGGCCGGAACGCCAGCATGACCAGGACCCGCACCGCGATGGCCCCGGCCAGGGCGAGCCAGAAGAGCCAGTGCCGCCGCGCGGCCCTGCCCAGCCGAACCCAGTCCATCAACGGATTTTATTTGCTTCTCGCCTCCGGGGCGCGCTTTACGCGCCGCCTTCCCTCGTCGCTCGTTCCTCGCTCCTCAGTCCAGGCGGCGCGCGCGCCCCTTTGGCTCGGGGCGGGCCGCGCCGCGGCCCCTGGGGTCGCTCCGCGTGCCAATATGTGCGTTATGGCGCACGATTACTTGCTCACCGCCGACGAGGAGCCGGTGCTGTGGCTGCATCCGCATTGGAAGACGCTGATCCGGCCGTTGTTCTTTGCGTTCGTCGTGGTGGCGGCCGCGTTGGTGATCGAGGCGGTGATCCCCTCGGGCTCGGCGGCGGCGGCCGAACGGCTGGCGGTGGCGGCGGTCGCCATCCTCGCCCTGATGCTCTGGCTGATGGTGCCGGTGCTGCGCTGGCGGACGACGACGTACGAGCTGACCACCCGGCGGCTGCGCATGCGGGACGGCATCGTGACCCGGCACGGCCGGGACATCCCGTTGGCCCGGATCAACGACGTGTCATTCGAAAAGGGGCCCCTCGACCGGCTGCTGGGCAGCGGGCGGCTGGTGGTGGAGTCGGCCGGCGAGCACGGCCAGATCCTGCTGAGGGACATCCCGCGGGTGGAATCTGTGCAGGCGACGTTGTTCCGGCTGGTCGAGGAGGAACAGCGCCGGCTCGAGCGGAACGAGCGGAACCAGCCGTGAGCCGTTAGCCTGCACGCCTATGGAAACGATCAGGGTGTCGCGGCAGCACGCCTGAGACCGGCCTCGTGGCGGGGGCGCCGGTCGCTGGACCGCCCCGTACGGGCGCTGGTTTTTACCGTTCCTTTACTATTTACCTATGACTCGCGTGCTGCTCGCCGAGGATGACATTTCGATCTCCGAACCCCTGTCTCGCGCGCTGCGCCGCGAGGGATACGAGGTCGACGTCACGGCGGACGGGCCGACGACGCTCGACCGGGCCCTGGGCGAAGGCGTCGACCTGATCTTGCTCGACATCGGCCTGCCCGAGCTGGACGGGCTCGAGGTGTGCCGGCGCGTCCGGGCCAGCGGGTACGCCGTGCCGGTGCTGATCCTGACCGCCCGGGCCGACGAGGTGGACACGGTGGTGGGCCTGGACGCGGGGGCCGACGACTACGTCACCAAGCCGTTCCGGCTGGCTGAGCTGCTGGCCCGGGTCCGGGCCCTGCTGCGGCGGGGGACGGCGGAAGGCTCGGCCGCGCATGGCGTCCGGATCGACCCGGACGCCCGCCGGGCCTGGCACGGCGAAGCCGAGCTTGACCTCACCACCAAGGAATTCGACCTGCTCTGGATCCTGCTGCGGGACGCGGGCAAGGTGGTCACCCGCGAGCAGATCATGCGCGAGGTGTGGGACGCGAAATGGTGGACCTCTACCAAGACGCTCGACATGCACATTTCCTGGCTCCGCCGCAAGCTCGGCGACGACGCGCACAGCCCGAGGTACATCACCACCGTCCGGGGCGTCGGGTTCCGCTTTGAACGCGGCGACTGATCGCGGGTGAACGGTGCGCAGGAAACTGTGGTTCTTCAGCTTCGCCGTGGCGGCCGCTGCCGTCCTCATCGTGGGCGTGCCCGCGCTGGTGATAGACGCCGGCCGCGGGGCAGCCACGCTGACCGTGCTGGCCGCGTTCATCGTCGTGGCGGCCGCGCTGGCCGCCTGGCTGACCGCGGTGCTCGCAGGCCGGCTGGCCAGGCCGGTGGAAGAGCTCGCCGAGGCGGCCGGGCGGCTCGGGGCGGGCGATCCGCGCCCGCTCGGCCGCCGGTACGGGGTGGCCGACCTCGATCAGGTGGCCGACGGGCTTGATAGTTCCGCCCGCAGGCTCAGCAGCCTGCTCGCCGCGGACCGCGAACTGGCGATCGATGCCTCCCATCAGCTGCGGACGCCGCTGACCGCCCTGTCGATGCGGCTGGAAGAGATGATCGCGGCGGCGGATGATCCCGATGTGGTCCGGGAAGAGGGCAACGCGGCCCTGACCCAGGCCGAGCGGCTGGCGGACGTGGTGACCCAGCTGCTCAGCCCGGCCCGGCGGGCGACCGCGGCCTCGGCCGCGCTGACGGGTATCGACGAGATCGTGCGGCAGCAGGTCGTCGAGTGGGAGCCCGCGTTCCGGCGGGCGCGGCGCAAGCTCGTGGTGATAGGCGTGCGCGGCCTGCAGGCGCACGTCACTCCCGGCGGGCTGGCCCAGGTGCTCGCGACGCTGCTGGACAACGCGCTCATGCACGGCGGAGGCACAGTGACTCTGCAGACCTCGCAGAGCGCGCGTTCGGTGGTGATCGAAGTCCGGGACGAGGGTAACGGCGTCCCGCCGGAGCTGGTGTCCCGCATCTTCGAGCGCAGCGTCAGCGGCCGTCCCGAGGGAACGGGGCTGGGCCTGGCCCTGGCGCGGACGATGGCCGCCGCGGACGGCGGTCGCGTCGTGTTGGTCAAGCCCAAGCCGGCCACGTTCGCGGTCTTCCTGCCCCGGCACCCGCTGCGCCCCAGCACCCAGCCCGTGCGCGGCCCTGCCTAGCTTCCCGCCCGCCCCGGACACCTCGAGGATCACGTCTGTCCCGGACGTAACAGCATCCTGGTGCGAAAGGAACCCCGCCCAGCGCCGCCCGCACCCGCCGCAGACCTACCCCGCCCGGCCCGGCCATCCGCAGGCCGCGCCGCCACCGCACCTATGGAACATAGGACCGCATAGGACCGGCCCGATGGCCCATCGGTGCGGCCCGATCCCATGGCGGCAGCACCCGGCCGTGCCTCTTTTAGGGGTATTAATCGAACGGCGACCCGTAGCCTTCCGGCGTTCCCGCCAGGACAGCGCCCGCCTCGCTGGTTTCTGTGGGATCGACGATCCCGGAGACGGCGGCTTCTCCGGCCGCGACCGCGGCACCCGGAGCACCGGCCAGGAACACCCACTTCTTGTAAGAGAAGTACCGGAAGATGGTCCCCAGGCCGGTTCCAGCCACGCTCGCCGCGTTGTAGGCCAGCGCACTCTTGGCGTCCAGCCCGTAGGTGGTGAACGCGATCACGGCCTCGGCGATGACCAGGCCGACGACGTTCAGCGCGATGAACAGCGTCCCCTCGCGCAGCAGTGCCTGGTTGACCCGGTGCCGGAAGGTCCAGAACCTGCTGCCCAGGTAGGTGACCGCGGTGGCAGCGATGATGGAAAAACCCTTGGCGACCATGGGCCCGATGCCGACGTCGCCGTGCAGGTAGGCGGCGCCACCAAGATCGATGACCGACCCGATCAGCCCGACCACGCCGAACTTGGCCAGCTCAGGAATCAGTTCGGCGAAACGACGGCGAATGCCCACCATTCGAGACGGTCCTTTCAGATGACATCAGGCGGCCTGCGCGCCCAAGACCCCCGTCCGGGCGGCAACGAGACCCGCATATGCTACCGGCCCCGGCTGACTGCCGCCCTAACCTTCCCTGATGAGAGGCTCTGAAACAACACAGAACTTCCCGCCCCGGTCAGACAGCACCCCCGGCAAGCTTCGGCCCCGGCAAGCTCCGCTCCGGCCGGGCAAGCTCCGCCCCGGCCGGGCGCTGGTCACGCGGTGAGCGTCGTCTCCCGGCCGGTCTTGGCGATGGCGTGCCAACCCAGGTAGACCACGGCCGTGATCAAGAAGCCGGCCTCGAAGGTCAGGTCCCCGGCCGAGCCGATGTGCGTCGGTACCAGGCCGACGTACTCGGTCTGGTTGGAGAACAGCCAGATCGAGATGCCCATGCCGACCAGCATGGCCACCGGGCCGGCCCAGTTCGTCCGCCGGGTCGCGAACAGCAGGGTCTCGTCCGGGTTGCGCCGCAGCAGCAGGTCGCAGAAGTACACGGCCAGCCAGGGCGCGATCCAGTACGCGATGATCAGCAGGAAGTTCTCGTACTTGCTGCCCGCGTTGGACAGCGCGCTCCAGGCTAGGAAGAAGCCGATGATGCCGAACCCGAGGGCGACGATCGCGCGCCGCGCCGCCAGCGGCAGCTTGATGCCGATGGCGGTGAACGAAAGCGCGCCCGAGTAGATGTTGAGCACGTTGGCCGAGACGGCGCCGAGCGCGATGGCCAGCAGCGTGAGGTCAGCCAGCGGGGTGGCCAGCAGGCTGGTCATCCCGCCGGGACCGGCGAGCGCGTTGTTCGCGCCGACCGCGGTGCCGACGGCCGCGCCGACGACCTCGAGCACGGCGCAGGACACGAACAGCCCGGTCCCGGACCACCAGGCGATGGCCTTCTTGTTCGCGTCCGGCTTGAAGTAGCGGGTGTAGTCCGACGCGTACGGGTTCCAGCCGACCGCGTATCCGAACGACGCCCCGAACGTCAGCAGGAACGCGCCGGGGATCGTGTGGTGCGTGGCGCCCGGGTGCGCCTTGCTCAGGATGACCCCGGCCGCGATCAGGAAGATGACGGTGAGGATCGGGAAGGCGTACCGCTCGAAGACGTGCACCAGGTTGTAGCCGAAGAACGCCACCACGAGCTGCACCGCCACGATGATGATCAGGCAGAGCACCTGGGGCATGTGAGTCAGCACGTTCAGCGCGAGGGCGCCGCTGACGCTGTTGACCGCGAACCAGCCGATCCCGGCCGTCACCGCGTTCAGCCCGGCGGGCAGTATGTTGCCCAAGTAGCCGAACCCGAACCGGCTCAGTACCATCTGCGGCACCCCGTACTTCGGCCCGCGCAGCGACAAGAAGCCCTGCGTGATGCCGCCGATCGCGCTGCCCAGGACCAGGGCCAGCGCCGCCTCCCAGAAGCCGAGGCCGAATCCCGCCACCGCGAGCACGCCGACGAAGATCGTGGCGAACTCCATGTTCGGCGAGGTCCAGGTCCAGAACAGCTGCAGCGGATTGCCGTGCCGTTCGTTCAGCGGGATGAACTCCGCGCCGCCCGGTTCGACCTCCAGGACGCGGCTGCCGTAGCTGCCCTCGCGGACGAGGACGCCAGGTCCTGCGCCCGAGTCACTGACCGGGACATCTTGGTCGCGTGTCGCCATCAGCGTGCTCCTTCGGCCAAAGGCCTGATCAGCCTGGTATATGGCGCGATCATATTTCTTAATCCCCCGCCTGATGTATCCGGAAAGTTAACTTTCGAGTCATTAACATTCCGCCGCGAAGGATCAAAACCATGACGCCGAACGGCCCGCCTGCGTCCGCCCGCCACCCGCCCGCCCGTCGTTCGGTTAGGGTACGGTGCGTGACCGATTCCGCGGACGTGGGTGCCCGGGGGCGTTCCCTGCTGCCGGGTGCCCCGGTGGTAGGCATGGTGGGGGCCGGCCAGCTCGCCCGGATGACCTGCCCGGCCGTCATCGAGCTCGGCATCGGGCTGCGCATCCTGGCCGCGGCGCCGGACGAGAGCGCCGCCCAGGTCTGGGCCGGCACCCAGGTGGCGGACTACCGGAGCCTGGCGGACCTGCGCGCGTTCGCGGCCGGGTGCGACGTGCTGACCTTCGACCACGAGCACGTGCCCGGTGACCATCTGGCCGCGCTTGAGCGCTCGGGCGTGGCGGTCCGGCCGGGCCCGGCCGCGCTGCGGCTGACCCAGGACAAGCTGGCCATGCGGGAGCGGCTGACGGCGATGGGCGTCGCCTGCCCGCGGTTCGTCCCGGTCGCGGACCTGGCCGGGGTGCAGGAGTTCGCCGCGGGCAGCTGGCCGGTGGTGCTGAAGGCGGTCAGCGGCGGTTACGACGGCAAGGGCGTGTGGGTGTGTGAGTCCGCGGCGCAGGCCGCGGACGTGCTGCGGCACGGCGCGGGGCTGGCGTTCCTGGCCGAGGAGTACGTCGAGTTCACCCGTGAGCTCGCGGTCCTGGCGGCCTGTTCCCCGCACCGGCAGGGCGCGGTGTACCCGGTGGTGCAGACGGTCCAGCGCGACGGCATCTGCCGCGAGGTGATCGCGCCCGCGCCGGGGCTGACGCCGGGCCGGGCCGCGCAGGCGGCCGAGCTCGCGCTGCGGATCGCGGCCGAGCTCGGCGTGACCGGCCTGCTGGCGGTCGAGTTGTTCGAGACTCCGGCCGGGCTGCTGGTCAACGAGCTGGCCATGCGCCCGCACAACTGCGGGCACTGGACCATTGAGGGGGCGCGGACCTCGCAGTTCGAGCAGCACCTGCGGGCTGTGCTCGACCTGCCGCTTGGCTCGTCTCAGCTGGCCGCCCCGGCTACCGCCATGGCCAACGTCCTCGGCGGCGACGACGGCGACATCTACGACCGCTACATCCACGTCATGGCCGCCGACCCCACCGTGAAGATCCACATGTACGGCAAGCAGGTCCGCCCCGGCCGCAAGATCGGCCACGTCACGATCACCGCCGACCACGACCACCAAGATCCGCACGAACTAGCTGACCGCGCCCGCCGCGCCGCCAGCTACCTCCGCTGGGGCAAGGAGGACGGGGAATGACACACGAGCCAACCGACCCAGAAGGCGCCAGCCCCCCCGAGCCAAAGGGGCGCGGCGCCGCCTGGACCGAGGAGCGAGGAACGAGCGACGAGGGAAGGCGGCGCAGTGAAGAGGGAATGGGGAGGCGGGTGGGGCCCCGGCGGCGAGCAGCTAGCACAGTGGGGATCGTTATGGGGAGCGACTCGGACTGGCCAGTGATGCGGGCGGCCGCCGAGGCCCTCGACGAGTTCGGCGTGGCCTACGAGGCCGATGTGGTGTCCGCCCACCGGATGCCGCGCGACATGATCGAGTACGGTTCCTCGGCAGAAAGCCGCGGGTTGCGGGTGATCATCGCCGGAGCCGGCGGCGCCGCGCATCTGCCCGGGATGCTGGCCTCGGTCACGCCGCTGCCGGTGATCGGAGTACCGGTCCCGCTGAAGAACCTGGGCGGCCTGGACTCGCTGCTCTCGATCGTCCAGATGCCGGCCGGCATCCCGGTCGCGACGGTCGCGGTGGGCGGCGCCCGTAACGCGGGCCTGCTCGCCGTCCGTATCCTCGGCGTCGCCGACGGCCCTGTCGGCGAGGCGCTGCGAACCAAGCTGAGTTCCTTTGCCGAGCGCCTGGCCGATCAGGCCCGCGCCAAAGGTGCCGCGCTCCGGGAACCCGAAGACCCTGACGGCTCCTGAACCTCATCAGTCCCAGATCGGGTACCCGCCTCTGGACGAAGAGGTAGTTCTGATTCACGGTGGGTATACAAGAAGCGGATTTCCCCGAGGGCAAGGACATCGGTGATGGACGGCAGAGCCAGGCCGTGAGCATCGGCGAGGTACTGGCCGGGGCGCGGCACCGGCGGGGCTTGACGGTAGCTGAAGTCAGCCACTACACCCGGGTCAGGGAACCGGTCATCCGTGCCATCGAGCGCGACGACTTTTTACTACCAGGCAGCGACGCTGCGACCCGCGATCAGATCCGTCTCATCGCCCGCGCCCTGGGTGTCGATCCCGGCCCGCTGATAAGCGAGTTCGATACGAGCTACCGGTCTGCGCCGAAGCTGGACGGCGCTGAGGCCGTCCGGTCGACCATCCCGTTCCGGGTCCCGTTCCGGATCCGCGGGCTTCGCCGTCGGCGGCGGTTCAGCTGGCGGCCGGTGCTCGCGCTGCTGGTTCTGGCCCTGATCGGCGGCACCGCCTATTACCTGGTCTCCGGTCGCGTGCCCGCCTCCGGCGCGTCGGGCCGGAGCAGCCCCGGCCATCCGGCCGGCTCGGTTGCTCCGGCGTCGGCCCGCGCCGGCGGCGGCGACACCGTTCTCGTCCCGGCCAGCGTGGTGGCGTTCGGTCCCGAGGGCCCGGCCGATGGCGACAACCCGCAGCTCGCATCGCGCGCGATCGACGGCAACCCGGCCACGGCCTGGACCACTGACTGGTACGGCATGCCGCGGTTCGCGAACGTCCAGGGGGGCACGGGCCTGCTGCTTGACATGGGCCGTCCGGTCACGATCACCGGTGCGGGAGTCACCCTCGGCCGCGTCCCCGGCGCTGACTTTCAGCTCCGTGCCGGTAATAAGCCATCGCTAGCCGATCTGCCTGAAGTGGCGACCGCCACCGATGCGAGCGGTGCGATGGGCGTGCGGCTTACCGTCCCGGTATATGCCCGTTACGTGCTGCTTTGGTTCACCGCGGTGCCGCCATCCGGAACTCGCACCTACCAGGCGAGCGTCTACAACATCAGCGTGTTGGGCGTCAAGCGCCCCTTATCTGGGAGACAATCAGCCATGCCTGGAGCCGTCACCGCCCGTGACGGAGACGGCACGTCCGGGTATGACCGGAGCCGCCGGTTCGCCCGGGTCCGTATCCGCGCTATTGCCCATGCCGCCGGGAAGGATCCCCGCCTTTGATTGACGAGCATGACGCGACGCAGCGGTCCGCGCGCGAGGCCGCGGCGGCGGCGGCCTTCAAGCCGCCGGTGCCGGTCCGGGAGCGCGAGCGCCGCCGGGTTAAAGCGGCCGCGACGCTAGCCCTACTGGTCCTGGCCGTCCTGGGTCTCGCCCTTTATGAGTTGGTCGCGAACGCGGGCCACGCCCAGCGCGCCGCCGCGGCCGCTCACCCGCGCGGACAGGTCCGGGTGGGCCCGGCGGGCACCCCCACCGTCCTGGTGAGCCCGGCCACGGCGGCCGCGTCCCCGGCTGCGACCGCGGCCGCGTCCCCGACCACCACCGCCCCTGCCACGAGCGTGCCCGCCACGAGCGTGCCCGCCAGCACCCCGCCGCCGCAGGTTCTCACCGTGGCCAGCGTGGCCGCATTCGGCCCCGCCGGAACGACCGACGGCGACAACCCCCAGAACGTCGCGCAGGCCGTGGCCGGCGATCCTGCCACCCCCTGGTACACCGACTGGTACGCCAGCCCGGACTTCTTCGATACGCTGCCGGGCACCGGTCTGCTCCTGGACATGGGGCGGACGGTGACGGTCACCTCGGTGCGCGTCTCGCTGGGCGGAGAACCCGGCGCCAGCCTTAAGCTGCGGGCCGGCAGCGAGCCCACTCTGGCCTGGCTGCCCATGGTCGCCGGCGTGTCCGACGCCGGCGGTACCGTGCAGCTGCAGCCCAGCGCGCCGGTGCATGTCCGCTACGTCCTTATCTGGTTCACCAACTTGCCTCCCACCCCGGCCGGCACCTACCAGGCCAGCATCTACCAGGTGGTCATCCAGGGCCAGCCATGACCCACCGGCCCCAGCTGTTACCGATTTTCGCCTTACCGTCGAGTCATGAGCTCTGATTGTCCCGTCTTTGCCCTGTCGGAAGAGCAAGAGGCACTGCGCGAAGCGGTGCGCGCCCTCGCCGATGACAAGATCGCGCCCCGGGCCGCCGAGGTCGACCGCGCGTCCGAGTTTCCCTGGGACGTCTACGACGCCCTGGTCAAGGCGGATTTTCACGCTGTGCACATCCCGGAGACCTACGGCGGCGCCGGGGCTGACGCGATTTCGGTGGCGATCGTGATCGAGTCGCGCGGGCCTGCGCGTCCTCGTCGCTGATCCCCGCGGTGAACAAGCTCGGCACGGTGCCGCTGCTGCTCGCGGCGTCCGAGGAGGTCAAAGCCAGGTACCTGGCGCCGGTTGCCCGCGGAGAGGCGATGTTCTCCTACGCCCTGTCCGAGTCGGAGGCGGGCTCGGCATCAAGGGCTCGCCGACCAGGGAGCTGTACTTCGACAACTGCGAGATCCCGGCGTCCCGGCTGATCGGCACCGAGGGAGAAGGCTTCAAGATCGCGCTGCGCACGCTGGACCAGACCCGGATCACGATCGCGGCCCAGGCGCTGGGCATCGCGCAGGCCGCGCTGGACCACGCGCTCGGGTACCTGCGGGAACGCAAGCAGTTCGGCCGGCCGATCGCGGAGTTCCAGGGTCTGCAGTTCATGATCGCCGGCATGGCGATGAGGCTGGAGGCGGCGCGGCAGCTCACCTAAGCCGCGGCGGCCCGGTCCGACCGGGCGATGGCCGGCGAGCGGGTGGCTGACCTGACGTTCATGTCCTCGGCCTGCAAGTGCCTGGCCTCCGACGTGGCCATGCAGGTGACCACCGACGCGGTGCAGCTGCTCGGCGGCTACGGCTACGTGAACGACTACCCGGTCGAGCGCATGATGCGCGACGCCAAGATCACCCAGATCTACGAGGGAACCAACCAGATCCAGCGCATGGTGATGGCCCGCCAACTGCTCAAAGGCTGATTCTGGGGCGCTGACACGTGGTTTCTCCCTCCTGCAGGGCGGCTCGCGGGTCATCGCACAGCCAGTGGAGCAGACGGATGGTCAGGAGCCGACCGACACCACCGCAGCCCCGCCAGGCGGGAGCGAGCCACACTCGATCGAGGATGACGACCTGGCTGCCACCAGGCTCTAGCGAATCCTCGAGCCTCGCAACGAGTTCGAGCTCGCCATAGTGCCCGCGCTCTCCAAACATCGGTATGAAGTCGGCGTAGTCCTGGCTCCGGGCATCGAGCGCGTTATAGATGTCCTGAACGCGCCACAAGTCGATCATTAGCCCGTGAGCTTCCAGGATTGTCATCCTCAGCCCGCCATCGCCGTTGTCCTTGGTCGATAGGGCCAAGCCATCCTGATTGAGTCTTTCGGGCTCGACCTCGCTCTCGATCGAAGTGGTGGATCAGACACCAGCAGTTCCCGGCCGCCGGTCGTCGCGGACCAGTAATAGCCCCGATAGTGGGCCTGTCCCCGGGCGCTGCGGGTCATCCGCCATGGCGCCGCGCTGATGACCTGGGCTGCCGTCACCTGCCGCAGCGGGCGGTCCGGCACGGTCTTGCCGCCGCGCAGCCGGAGCGACACCGACGGCCCGCGCGACCGCGTGCCGTCCGCGTCCTGGCCACCGCGAACGTGATCTTTCGTAGCCATACCGCCTCAGAACGCGACAGTACTGCCGCGATCGCCCGCCGGCAGCAACACGCGGAATTCATGGCGTGCCGAGCCGGCCAAGCCGCAGCCCGCCAGGGAGCAGCCGGAGCGGCTGCCGGCTGCGGTTGCGGTTCCGCCAGGCCACCTGTATGTTAGTTGCTAACATGTTATTCACTAACATATGGAGGCTGGCATGAAGGCGGGACGATGGTGGATGCTGGGCGTGACGTGCCTGTCGGTGATCGTGGTGAACCTCGACCTGACGATCTTGAACGTCGCGCTGCCGGACATCTCGGGGGCCCTCCATGCGGGCACCGGCGACCTGCAGTGGCTCGTGGACGCCTATTCGCTCGTCTTCGCCGGGGTGATGCTGCCGGCCGGGATGGCCGGGGACCGGCTCGGCCGCAAGCGGCTGCTGCTGGCCGGGCTGGCGGTGTTCCTGGCGGCGTCGCTGTGGTGCGCGCTGTCGGTCTCGGCGGGAGAGCTGATCGCGGCGCGGGCGCTGATGGGGCTGGGTGCGGGGATCGTGTTCCCGCTGTCGCTGGCGGTCGTCTCGGCCGCGTTCGGGGACGATGAACGGCCCACGGCGATCGGCATCCTCACCGCGGGGGTCGCGCTCGCGCTGCCGCTCGGGCCGGTGCTCGGCGGCCTGCTGCTGCAGCACTTCTCGTGGCACTCGGTGTTCTGGATCAATGTGCCCGCCGCCTGCCTGGCCCTGGCCGCGGGTGCCGTGCTGATGCCCGAGTCGCGTAACCCGGCCGCGCCGCCGCTGGACGTCCTGGGCGCGCTGCTGGCCCCGGCCGCGGTCACCTGCCTGGTGTGGGGTGTCATCAACGGCCAGGAGCACGGCTGGACCGCGGTGCCGACCTGGGGGCTGCTGGCCGGGGCGGCCGTGCTGCTGGCTGCCTTCCTCGCCCGTGAGCACCGCTCGGCGAACCCCATCATCGATCCCGCGCTGTTCCGTGACCGGCGGTTCACCTGGGGCACGGCCGCCACCATCGCCGTCTCAGTCGCGCTGTACGCGATCTTGTTCGTATTCCCCCAGTACCTGCAGAGCGTGCTCGGCGACGGCCCGGCCAGCGCCGGGCTGCGGCTGCTGCCGATGATGGGCGGGCTGCTCGTCGCGGGCGGGGCGGCCGGCCTCGCGGTGCGCGCGGCGGGCACCAGGCTCACTGTCGTCGCCGGCCTCGCTGTCCTGGCCGGGGGGCTCGTCGTGCTGAGCCAGGTTCACCTGGCCACGGGATATGCCGTCGTAGCGGCCGGGCTGGCATTGTGCGGGCTCGGCACGGGAGCGTCTATCGGTGCCGCGATGGACGCGGTGATGGCCGCCGCAGGCGGCGGCGAGGCGGGGATCGGCGCCTCGGTGAACAGCGCACTGCGCAATACCGGCGGGGCGGTCACCGTCGCCGTCGCCGGCAGCGTGCTGTCGGCCGGCTACGTCCGCGCCCTCGGCCCCGCTCTCGCCGCGCTGCCCGCCCGCGATGCCGCCATCGCGCGGGCTTCCGTCAACCAGGCCGTGCAGATCGCCGGCCGCCTGCCATCAGGCGGCCCGGCCCTGCGGGCCGCTGCGGGAGCCGCGTTCCTGCACGGCATGAGCAGCGTCATGCTGATCTGCGCCGCTGTCGTCGTCGCCGCCATCCTCGCCAGCCTGCGGTACCTGCCCGGCCGGCCCGCCCCCGACGATGCCCCGCCGCAGTCTCCGGCCGCGGCGGCCCCGCGGAACGGAGGCATGCCATGACGAGGCCCTCTCACGTGAGCCTTACCGCCGCCTTCGCGGGTTTCCTGATCATCGCTGCCTGCATCGCGGCGGCAGCCGCCGTCTCGCTGCTGGCTCGCGGCACCCCGCTCAGCGGAATGTGGGATTCGAAGGAGTCCTCCTACCATGAGCTCCTCCGGCACCGCCTCGTCTTCGGAGCCGGATTCATCCTGCTCGCGGCCGCGTTGTCCTTCGCGGCCGGCTGGATCGGTGGCAGGCGGTGGGGATGGGGCCTCAGCGTCGTCCTCATCGGGGTCAATTCGCTAGCCGACCTGGCGCAGGCGGCCGCGGCTGGAGATCTCGCAGGCTTGTGGCCCATCGCTGTTGATGCGATCGTGCTTGGCTGGCTCCTGTCCGGGCCGGTCAGGAAGCGGTTCGCGGGAAAACGCCGCCGTCGTCCGCACCCGGTGGCCCCAGGCGCCTAGCAGTGCGCGACCATGGCCTTCGTGACTGAACCCGAGCCGGACTGGCGGCAGCGCAAGAAGAACGCCACCCGCGACCGCATCCGCGCGAGCGCGCTGCGGCTGTTTAGCGAGCAGGGATACGACGCCACCACCGTCGAGCAGATCGCCGCCGCCGCGGGCCTCTCGCACATGACGTTCTTCCGCTACTTCCCGGCGAAGGAAGACGTAGCCCTGTCCGACAGCTACGACCCCCTGCTCGCCGGCCTGATCGGGCAGACCCCGGCCGGATGGCCTCTCACCGAACGGATCCGCAGCGTGCTGGTCCAGGGGCTGCGGCAAGTCTACGACGCCGACCGCGACACCCTGCTCGCGCAGAACAAGCTCATCGTCTCCACCCCCGCGCTGCGCGAGCGGCTGTGGGCCAGCCAGATGGACACCCAGCAGCTCATCCTCCAGGCCCTCGGCACCGGCCAGGACAGCCCGCAGCCCAGCTTTACCGACAGGGTCACCGTCGCGGCCTGCCTGGCCGCCGCCACCACCGCCATCCTCACCTGGGTCGAGAACGACGGAACCCCCGACCTGCCCGACCTGATCGAGCAGGCCTTCGACACCATCAGCCACCTTCGGTGACCGGCAGCGCCCACCCCTGCGACGCGACTACCCCGGAATCACTGAAAGTGACCGGCAGGGCGTAAGTGCTCAAGTACCCGGCTCACTGCTCATGTGGTGCTCAACCACGAGGCCGAATGCTCATCTAAACCTGATCCCTACACCACCGCAACACCACCGCCCGTCATTCCGTCTCGTCAGCTAATCTTTGTTCCACTGTGTATTCCTGCTGACGGTAGAACCCCGTCGCATACCGAGAGACTTGCTTACCGAGAGACTCACTGCGGCAGCACGCCGGTCAGGTCTAGCCGGCCGAGGCGGTCGGGGTCAGCGAGGATGTTGATCTCGGTGATCCGGCCGTCCGCCACGGTCACGCCCACCACAGCGAGCGCCTGACCGCCCCGTGCGACGAGGAAGCCAGGGTCACCGTTGACCAGGACCCGGTGCCCGAACCGGGCGAGCGGCGAGAAGCGGCGCGCCTGCGCGATGACCGCCTGCGCTCCCCGGACCACCTGAGACGGGCCGAGCGGCCCGGTGCCCGCGTCGGCCCGCAGCACGACATCCGGGTCAAGGATGGCGAG
>Ga0302181_10000878_pt1 | contig 23654 bp, 21 predicted proteins | sample I_Palsa_E3_3_FD_198786 | JGI IMG/M metagenome (GOLD analysis project Ga0302181, IMG submission 198786) | Peat permafrost microbial communities from Stordalen Mire near Abisko, Sweden - I_Palsa_E3_3 | ecosystem: Environmental > Terrestrial > Soil > Palsa > Peat permafrost | place: Sweden...
TAAAGACTTTGCGCTTGCGAGCAGCCGTCGCGCGCGATGGTCACCCTCTGCGGCGTGAGACGCAACCGTGCATGCTCTCGCGATTAGTTCAGTCAGTCTGGTCGGGGCGCTGATAGTCGAGTGCCCTGAGAATCACCCTGCGACCATTCGGTCCCTCGCAGACGGCCGCATGGATTTCGTCAGTCAGGTTGCTCAGCTTCGTGGCTAGCGCGTGGATCTCCTGAGTGAGCTCCGTGTTCGTCTGAAGTAAGTTGAGCTGGGACCGGGAGAGCTGCTCGCGATGCAGTGCCCCCGCTTCCTCGTTCGCCCTGTCCGTCCGGGTCTGCGCCTTCTGGGCGATGATCACGAGCGCCCCGGTGTAGAACGCGACCGCGGAGAACACGAGATTCAGCAGGATGAATGGTGCAGGATCGAATCCCCTCCCGTGCAGTAGCCCGGTCACGGAGTTGCTCAGGAAATGGATGACGTGGTTCGTCAATACCCAGGCGAGAATGATTGCCGAGCTGATGACAAGAAACCCGACGGTACCCATTCCGCTCGCGACACGCTCCGACACTCGCTCCATGAAGCTGCTTCCGCCAGCATAGGGGGACGCTCCGTCCCCCTGCTTCTGGTAATGCGTGTGATATCGGAGCGGATCATTGCTCGAAGTGTTCGCCTGCTCAGCAGCAGATGGTCGCATGTGTCATCTCCAAGACGACTCGCGGTGGGCTTTCGGTTGACCGGCGCATTTCGGCAAGTCTCCGTCGTTCCCGACTCGGTCGCATCCGCCACTGGCCAGTCCGAGCGGGCACGTCGTAGCCGCGCCGACGCCAACCCCGCTGCGCTTTGTGGCTCGCTCGCAGAGGCTGACTCAACGCAGATACGAAGAGGTCCCGCCCCGCTGTCAGTCCCTGACGGGCGCCGGACCCACGAATGGTCGCCTCGCCACCGCGGACGCGTGCGTCTCGCGAAGATCTGGAAACCGATTCCTGATGGTCGTCGAGTCGATGCTGAGGCGGCTTATTGTAGATCTCGGAGATACCTTGCGGTGGTGCGAACGCACGTGCTCGCCCTCATGGGAGCGCACACTGCCGCACGCATCCGCGCCGAGAGAGTGAGCGTCGGAGAGTCACGGCCGAAGCGCTCGCCACCGACGCCGACACACTGCGCCCGGGACTCGCGCGGCTGGGGGGGCCGAGAACACCCCCCGTGTCACACCGGACGCGCCGCGTGGCGTTGCTCGTGGCGACAGCGATTTCCTGCCGACAAACGCCGATCTGTGCAGCGACGCTGCTAGAGAATGAAGACGATGATGAGCAAGACCCACCACAGAAGGTTGTGACGATGATCGACATCGGGCCGGTTCGTGAAGGGCGAAACCCTAGAATGCCCGCTGGTCGGCTGATCATCGTGAGCAGTCGCGTCGACGCGGCCGCTCGCTCGTGTATAGGACATGAACGCTCCTTTGGGTTGATGTCGCAGGCCTTGGGGCCAGCTCGTGAAGTGTCGTCCGGAAGGGTCCGGGTCGCATCCGCCACAGGACAGTGCGAAGGACAGTCGCGCCCGGTCAGACGCCAAGCCGGACGGCGAGGCCGCTGAGGTCGTACGCCGACCCAGGGCCAAGCCTTCGCGCGAAGATCGAGTCCTGCGCGGCGGACGACAGCACCACGACGGCGGTCCCTCCAAGGGTGGCCGATCGGCACCGCTCGCCCGGACTCCGGGTTGAAACCCAACCCCGGCACGATCGTCCGCACGATCTCGGCCAGACTCGTCGGCGGGGCGAGGCGCGGCCTGCTCGTCGCCAGAGCCGGGAAGGGAACCACCGCGCCGTTACTACTCGGACCTTTCACATGGCGTCAGCAATCCCAGACGCGGAGAAACACGCGGCCCCGGCAGAACGCGGCATCGAGCTCCTGCCGGCGGGTACCCCCGAGCGAGCGGGCCGCAGGCACGGGATGCCCTTGTCACGTGACTTGTGCTTTTGCTTCGGACGGAGCACGGAACTCGGTGTCGCTTGCGCGTGATACCGGCGCTCGCCGCTCACGCGACCGGGCAGATACCCGCGCTTGCGCGTTTGCCACTGCTAGCGATCCGATCGACAGGTTCGGGACCCGCTTTGATGCCCCGACGCGCCTGTTAGCCCAGAGGCTGGCAGTCCTGGTATGCGCGGAAACCGAGCAGCCGCCAAGCTGCCCCGGAACCTAGGTTATGTGGCCCTCCCGGCGCCGACCGAGCCAGGTACACCGCGCATCTCACCCGAGATGACATAAGCCGAGAGTTCCCATGATCGCCTTTATGGGAAAAGCCCCATAAAGGCGACCTCATCGGCAAGACCCAGGAGCAGATCCGCTCCCTTCGCTTCCGCCGAGACCGCGCCTGGCTTCAGTCGTAAACACCAGTGCCCACTGCTCCCCGTGAGACGTGCTGAGGAGCGACTCGTGTTGGGGGATGCTCTCTTGCAACGGAGTCGCAATTGGCGAGGAGGAGGTCGCTCAAGTTCTCAGGCCGAGACACCTGCTCCCCTGTCGTTGCGGTAATCAGGTCGGACGGCTGCCTGGCTTGCGAGATCGTACCGAGGAAGCAGCAACTCCAGCGCGAGGGCGACGCCTGCTATTTGTGGACGAGCAGCAGTGAGGCGTTCGTCGCGCGAAGGCCCGACGCGTACAGCAAGCACTTGGGTCGCCCAAACCTTCTTGCTGCCGCCGCGAGCTGCGCGACGTGGTCGCCGGGGCTCGTGATCGCGCTCGTCGCTGGCAAGTGCCCGCCGCGTGGACGAACCAAGCGATGGACTTGCGCGCGACTACAAAAGTGACGGCCGCTCCCGATGTCGTCGTCGCGGCTCATGGCGTTGGCCCGGTCGCTGTTTGGGACCCCTAGCCTTCCCCTAGCCTGCCCGAATAGGTCAGTTTCGCAGGCGCGTTCGCTGCTGCGGGATGACTGAGCCCGGTCGAGCCAGATCTCGCGACGAGACGGGCTCATCCGCGTCGTTGTGGCGGACGAGGCCCGCTGCAGTGCCGCGCCGATCCGTGCCGAACCGGTCAGGGAAACGCAGTTCCCTAACCCATCGAAGTGCCGCCCACCTGCCGCGTTCCGCCCCGAGCAGAACACCCCACTGGCCCCTCGACCCGCTTCCCAGAGTGTCGCTGTTTCGTGGGCGCAGCGGTCTCAGGTCCGTGACAGCCCCTCAGGGGTCCGCGTTGCCCTTGCCTACACGAGTCAGTTCAAGTTGGGCGGTCGATCTAGGTTGGGGCGGGTTGGTTCAGCGGTGGATGCCGGAAATGATCCGGTCCCAGTTCCCGGAAGCGATGGCTTCCCGGTCGGCTTGAGGAATGGGAGCTTGCTGGAGGAAGCTGCGGGCGAATAGGTCACCTGTGCTGTTGAACGGGTAGTCCGTGGCGTGCAGGATGCGGTCGGTTCCGACGACGTCGGTGGACCAGCGTAGGTACTGCTGGCTGGTGAGGCCGCCGGGGGTGACGAGGACGTTGCTGGTGAAGTATTCGGCGATCGGGCGGGCCAGTCCTGAGACCCCGTCCAGGAGGGCGATGCGGTCGAGGTAGAACAACACCACCTCACCCCAGTGACCGAGGATGATCTGTAGTTCGGGATACTTGTCGAAGAGCCCGGAGAGGATCATTCGCAGCAGCACGACACCGGTCTGATAGTGCCAGCCCGGTGCTCCAGAAGCGAAGATCCCGTCGGTCGGGTTCCCGAAGCCGCGGTAATACGCGGCGCTGACAGAATCAATGGTGATGCCGGGGTGCAGGTAGATCGGAACCCGGTGGTGGGCGGCGGCTTCGAAGATGCCCCAGAACTGCTGCTCGTCGACGAAGTTCTCTCCGGAGACGGCGTGCAGCATGATCCCGTTGAAGCCGAGGTCTGTGACCGTGCGTCCCAGTTCGCGGACCGCGGCAGCGTGATCGCCGGTGGCCAGGGTGGCGAAGCCCTGAAACCGGTTGGGGTGGCGGCGGATCGCGTCAGCGATGACGTCGTTTGTCGGGCCTTGCAGCGCGACAGCCTCCTTGGCGGGTAACGCCTGCAATCCTGGAGTGGTCAGGGACAGAACGGCCAGGTCGACGCCAGCCGCGTCCATCGCGTGGAGTCGCTTGTCTCCGAGGTCGAGCAACGGGTCCGCGGCGTCGCCATCGACGGTCCACTGCATCATCAGGTCGTCCATCAACGGCGCCTGCGTGCGCCAGGCCGCCAGGACCTCAGGTGTGGCCATGTGTTCCTCAAGTCCAACGATCTTCATCGCGCTTTCCTCGCTTCTCTGTGAGTCAGTGGGTGTCAGGGGTTGAGGAGCAGCAGGACCAGAGTCGCGATCGCGAGCGCGAGGAATATGACCGCACCCTGCTTGTTCGGGTCGTGTGCTCGCAGATGGGCGGTGATCGCGCCGGAGAAGTACAGGATCACTCCGATCGCGGCTGCGATCCCGAGTGGCCGGAACCAGATCCCGATGATCAGGCCAACTGTTGCTGCGACCTCGATCACCCCGAGCACGGTCATCTGCTCTCGTGTGACGTTGACGTCCTGCATCATCGCGACGACGTTTGGGGCATGGATCAACTTCGCCACCCCGGAGCCGAGCATGACGAGAGCAAGGATGATGGACAGAACGACGGCAGCGGTGTGCATGGAGGTGCTCCTTAGCTGTGGGGAAGATGATGGTGTTTGCTTGATGGACGTCGCAGGCTGGGAGCGACATCGGAGGCGAACCGCTCGATGGAGGCGAGAACCGTCTCGGTCGCAAGTCCACCGATGTCGACTTGGCCCATGAAGCGGTCGAGATCGAACTGTTCGTGCCGGCGAAGGATCTTCTCGGCGATCTCCTGAGGGCTGCCGACCATCAGCGGTCCGTCAGGGGTTGCCACTGATCAAAGGTCGCCCGGTCCAGATGGACGCCGCGCCCGTCCCGGAAGTACGCCCGATAGTGGGGGTAGAAGGTGTCACGGGCCTCTTGTGAGGTCCGCCCGACGTAGAGGTGGCTCACCAGGCCGACGCCCAGTTCGCCCGGTGGGTGTCGGTGGTGTGCGCCGGTCTGTCGGTATAGGTCAACGAGGGGCTGTAGGCCGGCGGCGCTGCCGAGGAGGAGGGCGAGCGTCACCGGGAGCCCGAGGCGGGCTGCGCGGGCGGCACTGGCCGGGGTTCCCCCGACACCGAGGCGCAGCGGCAGCTGGTGGTCGAGGCGGGGAATGATCTGGGCGTGCTCGAGCGGTGTACGAAAACGACCTGACCAGCTCACGTCAACTTCGCGGCCGAGCGTGAGCAGAAGACCGAGCTTCTCGTCAAAGACCGAGTCGTACTGCTCCATCGGCACACCGAAGATCTCGAACGGTTCGGTGTAGGCGCTTCGGCCGGCTGTGATCTCCGCACGTCCACCGGAGACCAGGTCGAGCTGTGCGAAATCCTGGTACAGGCGGACCGGGTCAAGGACGCTCAGCACCGACACCGCGCTGGTGAGGGTGATCGCCGAGGTGCGCCCGGCGATCGCGCCGAGGACGACCGCCGGTGATGAGACGGCGAACCGCGGCGTGTGGTGTTCTCCCACCCCGAAGACGTCGAGCCCCGCCGCGTCGGCGTAGACGCCGTCCTCGACGATGTCTGAAACCCGCTGTGAGACGGTCACAGCACCGGAGAGATCAGTGAGCGAGAACACGCCAATCCATACCGTCACCCACCTAACGAACGTTCTGATATCGCTGGTCGCTGTCGCGCCTAGGCGAAGTAGTGGTCGTCCCGAAGGTCTGCGATCAGTCCCGGCATGGTGGGTTCCCAGCCGACCAGATCGCGGGTGATCCGGGCCGAGGCGGGACCGTCAAACCCCCAAAAGCCTCCAAGAAACCCGACGTAGTCCCCGATCTGCTCAGCGGTGACCGTGACTGCGGGGATGTCGAGCTGGGCGGCGATGATCTCGGCGATCTCGCGGATCGGGACGCCCTCATCAGCGACCGCGTGCAGAACTGACCCGGCCGGTGCGGACTCCAGCGCAAAGCGAAACAGGCGAGCGGCATCGTCGCGGTGAACCGACGGCCAGCGGTTGCTGCCATCCCCGACATAGGCTGCGGCGCCCTTGTCGCGCGCCAAGCCGATCACGGTCGGGATGAACCCGTTGTCGCCGGTGCCGTGAGTGGCCGGGGGAAGTCGCACGATCGATGAGCGGACCCCGCGGGCGGCGAGTGCCTGGGTGTAGTGGGCGTTGGCCATCCGATCATTCGCGCCGCTGATCGGGACCTCTCGATCCCCGTCTGACGGGGCCAGCCCGTCGCGCTCGGTGGCGACGACCCCAGGGTCAAGTCCCAGTACGGCAAGGAAGCCGGAGGCGATCACAAACGGCTTGTCGCTGCCGGCGAGTGCGTCGCCAAAGGCCTCCATCGCTTGACGATCGGCGTTGGTGGCCCCGGCAAAGTCGCCTCTGAAAGCAATGTCGTGCTTGAACGCGAGGTGGATCACGCCGTCAGACACGGCCGCGGCATCGCGCAGGGTGTCGAGGTCGTCGAGTGACCCCCGGAGGGCTTGCACCCCTGCGGCCTCCAGGGCCTCAGCCGAGCTGTCGGTGCGAGCCAGACCGGTGACCGTGTGGCCGGCGCCGATGAGATCGGGAACGAGGCCACGCCCAACCCAGCCTGATGCCCCGGTAACGAAAACGCGCATGAGAAATCTCCTTCGTCGTCAGCCGCAGTCTCAGCAGCGGCCACATTAGTAGTACGTATGTTCTATGAACTTAGCACTACAGTCGTACTAGAAATGACGCAGCGAGAAAAACACCCCGACACGAAGAGGGTGGGTCGACCCATCGACTACCAGCGGCGCGCTGACCTGCTCGACGCACTGGTCGACTTCGCATCCGACCACGGCTTCGCGGAGCTTTCGTGGCGACCGATCGCCTCGACCCTCGGGGTGTCGCCCACCACGCTGGTGCACCACTTCGGCACCAAGGTGCAGATGCTCGAGGCCATCCAAGGACGCCTGCGCGAGCGCATGGTCCTGGGGGTACGCGAGCTGGCCGGCGAGCAGCCCGACCTGCCAACCGCGGTACGGACGGTCTGGACACGCGCCTCCGACCCCGAGCACGGCGCAGAATTCAGACTCTTCTTCGCGATCTACGGACGCGCTCTACAGGATCCCGACCAGTTCTCAGACTTCCTGGAACATGTCGTCGCCGACTGGATGGGCGCCCTACACGACACCCAGGAACACGACAGCGACCCAGCAACAGCAACCCGTACGGCCACCCTGATCATCGCCACGATCCGCGGGCTCCTGCTCGACCTACTCGCCACCGGCGACCACACCCGGGTCCAAGACGCAGCCGAGAGCTTCATCGCCACCCTCGAACCCTCGGCAAAACGCCAAGTCAAGACAGACGCCTGAGACAGCAGCTGCGAAGGGACTCGTACGCCAACTCGCATCATTGCGGCCCGCCAGTCCCGGCTGCTGCTCAGTCGCCATTGGGGGACTGTCGATCAAGCTGCCGCTCGCCGCCGAATCCAGGAGCGGCCGCCGAGCGGCTAACCGGCCACTCATGGGTTAGGGAACTCAGGTTCTCTGAGCCATCCGCGGTCCGCCGCAGCGGGCCATCCGACTCGGCCTGACGGCCGCCGATCTGTGCTGGAGCACAATCGCCGACGTCTCCCCAGCGCCGGAGTTTGACCAGAGCGTCATCACGAACGTGACAACGAGCTCTGCGTACCCCCGTCGCCCTGTGGCGCGATCCGGCGAGCCGTCGCCGCGACAGAGCGCTTGCTCGGGGCCGGGCGCCAACCGAGTAGCAACCATCTGACTTCCGTTCGCCGGTCGGACCAGGCGTCGACGCCGAGGTTGTGCGCCGCTCTCGCTTTGCTGTCGCGACGAAAATCTTGCGTCTCCGCGGACGCACCCTCCTATGCGCGGACAGCAGGCGAGCCGGAGCCTTCCGACCGCACCGGCTGCGAGCGCTGCCGAACGCGTTGTGCTCCTGGCGAATCGGAGGTGCGTGGCGCCGCGCGGGCCGAGACTCGCTTTCACTTGCCCGCGGGTATCACGAGCGTGGTGCCGTACGTAGTTGTGTGTCCGACACCAGCAGTCTCCGGGCCAACCGTCTGGTGGCCACTTCAGCGGCCAAGCGGTCACGAGATGGTGCGGCGAGCGGGCCGCGCTCCAGTCAGCAGACGACGCTGGTGACGGAGGCGAGGGGCCCGGTGCAACGATGTGCGCTTCGAGCCGACAAGCTGGTTATCCACCTTTGCGTGGCTGATTGGTGCTTGGGCTCTGGGATCAGCGGGGTGGTTTCAGTACGACCTAGGCTACGCCGGTCGTCCACGGTCCGACACCGCCGAGGCGCTCGGGCGTGATGCGCAGCAGATACCCGGGAGCGTCGAACCCTGCCGGTGGGAAAACGACGTTCGGGCCGAGGTAGACGTGTGCAAGCTCTTGCAGGAGGGCGGCAGCTCCGCCCTGTTGAACACGGGCGCGGCCGTGCACCACGAGATATTCGCGCAATCCACGCTCGTTGAGGCTCTGCGCCTCGACGGACAGCGCCACGCGGTCGTCACGCTCGACGTTGCGTACTTTTTGACGGCGCTGCATGTGGCCGCTGACGATCTCATCGCCGTGTACGGCGGCCCAGACGCAGCTGACCTGGGGACTCCCGTCGGGGTTCAACGTCACGAGGTGCACGAGCGCGTCTGAGTCAAGCAGCGCACGGGCTTCTGGGGTCAGGATCGCCATCAACATTCCTTCGTTCGGGTCAGCTCGGGAGCTCCGTTCGGCGGCCTCTCAGCGCTCTCGAGACAGGATCCTCTGAACGTCTCTTGAGTGTGTGCTCGCTCGCTTGGCTGCATGTACAAGAAGGTTGCAGCTGCCACGATTCCTCCCGTTAGCGTGGCGATCACGTAGATCCAGTAGTGACTCCAGTTGAAAATCCCGAGCACGCTGGCGCCGAGCGCGACGGCGGGATTGAAGGCGCCGCCAGAGATGCCTCCAACCGCGAACGCCCCAGCGGCGACCGTGAAGCCGATCGCGAGTCCGAAGTAGGAGTTGCCCTCGGTTGCCTTGCTGGTCGCCACGTTGAGGACGACGTACGCGAGCGCGAATGTGAAGATGAACTCGACGATGAGGATCTTCCAGGTGCTCCCGGCGGTGCCGGTGCGTCCAGGGCCGTTGAGACCGCGGGCGACGAGCCCGGCGACCGCTGCGGCGATGAGCTGAGCGGCGACGTAGGCGGACCATTCGTCGAGGGCGAGCTTCCTGCGGACTAGCACGGCGGTGCTGACGGCAGGGTTGTAGTGCCCGCCCGAGATGTGACCTCCGGCGAACACCATGACCATCAGTACGGAGCCGATCGCGAGAGGGGCAAGAGCGCCTGCCCCATGCTCTGGGTTGGTCGCGGTGCAGACCGTGAGAACGAGAAAGAACGTTCCGATGAACTCAGCAACCAGTCGCGGTCCGAGCGGTAGCCGCAGCTGTTGGTCCGGGCGCCGCGGCGTTACCTCGGCTGGTCTCGCGACCAGTTGGCCGGCGGTGGAACTGTCGACGGATTCGAGCGTTGTTGACATGGGTGTTCCCCTTGGATGGCTTGAACGACGTTCCGGGCTTGGCCACTCGTGCCTTGCCAACGTGCCCACTAGCCCGAGCCACGCCGCCGGGCGTGAGCCCGGCGGCGCAGCAGGTGGCTGCTGCGGCGAGCCTCAGTCAGTTCCGAGCGCCTGGCGGAAGAACCGGATCGCCTGCGCGATCGCGGCGCGTGTGGCGTTGGTCTGGCTGAGCGGGTTGAGCATCATGAAGTCGTGATGGATCCCGTCATACCGGAGCGTCGTGATTGGAACGCCGGCGAGCCGGAGCTTGGCGGCGTACGCCTCGCCCTCGTCGCGCAGGATGTCGGCCTCATCGACCAGTAACAGCGTGGGCGGAAGCCCTTGCAGCTGTTCGATCGTGGCTTGGTTGGGCGATGCGGTGATCACGTTGCGCTCTTCGGGGTCGGCAATGTAGGCGTCCCAGAACCACGTCATTCCCGCCCGCGTGAGGAACGGCCCATCGGCGAATTCCTGGTGTGAGGGCGTGTCCATCGCGGCGTCGGTGACCGGGTAGTACATCTGCGCCTGCACGAACCGGACGTCGCCGCGCTCTTTGGCCATCAGCGTGAGCGCGGCGGTCATGTTGCCGCCGACGGAGTCGCCCGCGACCGCGAGCCGACTTCCGTCCAGGCCCTTCGAGGCGCCTTCGTTGATGATCCACTGAGCGGTGGCGTAGCCCTGCTCGATCGCGACTGGGTACCGCGCCTCGGGCGAGTTTGGGTATTCCAGGAATGCCACGGCCGCGTTCGCCCCGACCGCGAGCTCGCGCACGAGACGGTCGTGGGTGCCAGCATTGCCGAGGACCCAGCCGCCGCCGTGGACGTAGAGAATGACCGGCAGCTTGCCGGCGGCGCCCTGGGGCTTCACGATCCGGACCCGCGCGTCTCCGACGGCGACGGGGACGGTGATCCATTCCTCGTCGATCGGCAGCTTCTCGATCGGCGCAGCTTGCACGTCGTCGAGGACTTTCCGGGCGTCCGGGTAATCCAACTCCCAGAAGAACGGGGGTGTGGCGGTGGCGTCCGCGAACTCCTGTGCGGCGGGCTCGAGCACGAGACGGGTTTGTACGGCCATGGAAGGCTCCTTACGGATAGGGATCGATTTGCATCCGCATGAGCATGGCCGAGGAACATCGGCGGTAGCTAGTGACAAATGACTGCCATTGCTTGACTCGACGTGCTAGTCGACACAGCTCAGATCGGCCATCTGACCTGTCACACCCGGATCGGACTCAGCCGGTGACGTTGAGCGCTTGCGGTGATCGCTCGCGCTCGTGCGGCGCGGAGATCCCACGCGGCGGGAGGCGCATCGCGAGCAGGTAGAAGGCAATGCCGGCGATGCCGCCGACCACCCAGGAGATGTCGATCCCGCCCAGAGGTTTCACGAGCGGCCCGGTGTAGAACGTCTGGCTGATGAACGGAACCTCGACGGCCACGGAGAGCAGGTATGCGGCCAAGCCGCGCCAGAGAAAGCCCCGATACTGACCTTGGGGGGTGAAGAACGATGGGATGTCGTAGTTGCCGTGCCGGACGAGGTAGTAGTCGGTCAGGTTGATCGCGCTCCACGGAATGAAGACGAACAGGAGCACGTTCAGGAAGTTCGAGAGGTTGTTGACGAACTCGCGGTAGCCGAGTAGGGCGCAGCCGGTCCCGAGCGCGATCACGATCACGGATCCGATGACCCGCACTCGGACCGAGTCGCGGACGTCGAGAAGGCAGCTGGCGATCCCCGCGACAGCGAGCATCCCGGTGTAGGCGTTGGCGACGTCCGAGCCGACGAGGCTTAGGGCCATGATTGGTAGCGCCCAACCTCCGGCGACGTCACGGACCGCCTGCACCGTCGATGATGCGTGGGGCAGCAGCGCGGTGATGTACGCGCCGAGGATCGCGCACCCGATCTGAGGAATGCCGCCACCGAGCACCACCGCCCAGAACGTCTTCGCGCTGCCTACGTTCTCCGGCAAGTAGCGTGAGTAGTCCGAGATATACGGCGCCCAACTGACGATCGCGATCACGAACAGACCGGTGGCGCTCATGAATAGTGCAAACGACGGTGGCGTCGTGCCGGCGGCCGCACCATGCAGCGATCCGTGCGCGATCGCCTGTACGAACACGACCGCGAACGTGATCCCGAGGATCACGGTCAACCACCGCTGCCATAGGTGGATCAGCGAATAGCCGTAGATCGTGATCACGACAACCGGGACCGTGAGGATGGCGATCCATGCCGGAATGCTCACGGAACTGATCAGCAGGTTCATCGCGTCCGCCTGGATCACGAGCTGCGCGGCGAGGAAGCCGAAGTCGAGGACGATCGAAGCAGCGAACACGATCACGGCTCCGTAGAAGCCGAACTGGCCGCGGCTCTGGATCATCTGAGGTACACCAAGCTTGGGCCCCTGGACCGCGTGGAGGCCGATCAGCAGCAGGCCGATCACGACCCCAAGGACGATCGCGATACACGCCCATAGGAAGTCCAGGCCGATGAGTACGACCACGCCCCCGAGCACGACCGGGAAGATGTTCGCGTTGAGGCCAAACCAGAGCGTGAACTGGTCCCGGACGGCGCCGTGCCGCTCTCCGGCGGGGATGTGGTCGATAGACCTGACCTCTATCTCAGAAGCGCTGTCAGCACGCCGGCGGCGCGTCTGCGTCATCGAGCCCGTCCTCTGCACTGGTTCACTCGTCGCGTGAGAGAATCGCAGCCGAGCATGCCGCTGTCGCTGGCGCCAGCGGGCTAGGCGTGGTCCTGCTGGCAGGCGAAGCGAGAGTAGTGCTAGCTGGATTCTCGCGCCGCCGCCCGACTGCGAGACTAGTCGGGTGCCGTTGAAGTGCCTGATCGTCGACGACCACGAGGGCTTCCTCGCGTCAGCCGCGGAGCTGCTCTCGCTTCAGGGCATGACAATCGTCGGGTGCGCATCGTCGGCAGACGAGGCGCTGCGATCGGCGGACTCGCTGCGCCCGGACGTGACCCTGGTCGACGTCGAACTTGGCGACGAGGACGGAATCGAACTGGCTCATCGCCTGACAGACGCGGGTACCGCCGGTGATGTGATCTTGATCTCCATCCGGACCCGCGACGAGCTGGGCGATCTGATCCAAGATAGCGGAGCGGTCGGCTTCATCCACAAGGACGGCCTGGACGTGGCGGCGATCACCAACCTAATCGGCTAACCGGAGCACACCAGGAGTACAGAAGATGCCCAACGACACGAGCTCTCTCGCAGACGCCAGAGCTGACGAAGAGCTGCGCGCGCTCGCCGACCAGCAGGGTGCTCTGCGGAGGATCGCGACGCTGGTGGCGCAGGGCGCGGAACCGGAGCGGTTGTTCGATGCGATCGCTGAGGAGGCGTCTCGGCTACTCGGGATCAACGCGATCAGCCTGATGGGCTACGACCCCGAGACGACGCTGTTCACCGAGATGGCCAGAACCCACGGGCCTCGTGCCGCGATGCCACTGGGCGCGCAGTGGCCGGCGAGGGAGTCTCCGCTCGGGCAGCTGATCGTCGACACCGGCCGGCCGGCCCGGGTCGAGGACTGGACTGTGTTCGAGAGCAAGATTGCGGAGCGCCATGTCGCCGAAGGGTTCGGGCCCTCGATCGCGGCGCCGATCATCGTCAACGGGGGCGTGTGGGGAATGATCGGAGCGTTCGCTGAACGCGATGACGTGCTTCCGACTGGGTGCGAGCAGAGACTCGGCGATTTCGCCCATCTGATGGCGACCGCGCTCGCAAACATCGAGTCTCGCGAGCAGCTGCGCGACCTGGCGGAGTCTCAGGGCGCGCTGCGGCGGATCGCCACGCTGGTCGCCCAAGGCGCCGAGCCGCGGGCCGTATTCGTGGCGGTTGCGGAGGAGGCGGCCCGGCTCCTCGACGTCAACGCGGTCACCCTCGCACGGCACGATGCGGAACTCAGCACGTTCACGAAGATCTTCGGCACGCACGGCGAGCGCTCGCCGGTTGCGGATGGAACGCAATGGCCGGTGCAGGACTGCCCAGAGGGGGCGCTCGTGCTCGAGACCGGCCGGCCGGCGAGAATCGACGATTGGACCGTCCTGCCCGGGCCGCTCGCGGCCAAGCACGTCGCGGAGGGTTTCGGGCAGGCCGTGGCCGCGCCGATCGTGGTGGACGGCGCTTTGTGGGGAGTGATCTCGGCGTTCGGAGAGGCCGATCAGATATTCCCGGCCGGCTCGGAGCTACGTCTGGCGGGGTTCACCGAGCTGATCGCCGCCGCGATCTCGAATGTCCAAGCACGCGATGCGCTGCGGGGGTTGGCCGAACGCCAGGGAGCCGCCCTACGGCGGGTGGCAACGCTGGTCGCCCAGCAGGCGTCCCCGAGCGCGATCTTCGACGCAGTAGCCGGTGAAGCCGGCCGGGCGCTCGGCGTCGGGCGCGTGGTCGTGCTGCGCTGCGAGCACGGGCGATCGGTCACGGTCCTCGGCTCGATCGGCAATCCGGCGTTGACCGCTGATGAGCTGTATCGGAGCGACGCGCCGGGGGTGGTGGCACGGGTGATCGACACCGGTGACCGGCCAGCTCGCATCGACGACTGGGGCGAGATCAACGGGTCAGTGGCCGAACACGCCCGGCGTCAGGGCTTCCGATCGGTGGTTGGAGCGCCGATCACGATCGACGGCTCGCTCTGGGGAGTGATCGTCGTCGTCGCCGACGAGATCCTTCCAATGGACACCGAGACTCGCCTGACGGATTTCACCCACCTCGTCGCAAGCTCAATCTCGAACGTTCAAGCCCGTGAGGAGCTCCGGGCGCTCGCCGACGAGCAGGGCGCATTGCGCCGCGTCGCCACGCTCGTAGCGCGCGAGGCCGCCGAGCAGACGGTGTTCGTCGCTGTCGCAGAGGAGGCGGCACGAGTCCTGGGTGTAGGAGCCGTCAGCCTCATGCGCTGGGATCCGGAGAACAGCACGTTCACGAAGATCTACGGCACCCACGGCGACAGGTCCGCAGTCCCCGACGGCGAACGGGTCGCGGTCGACGACTGCCCGGACGGTGCGCTCGTCCTTTCGACGGGCCGCCCCGGACGCATCGACGAGTGGGAGTTCGACGGGGAAGCGGCATCCCGACATGCTGCCCTTGGCTACGGCGGCGCGATCTCGGCGCCGATCCTCGTCGACGGCACGATCTGGGGCGTGATCTCGTCCTTCGCCGAGGTCGGCGAGCCTTTCCCCCGTGACGCGGAGGCGCGCCTCGCCGGCTTCACCGAACTCGTGGCGAGCGCGATCTCGAACGTGCACGCGCGTAACAATCTGATCGCCTCTCGCGCCCGGATCGTCACCGCGAGTGACGAGACGCGACGCCGGGTCGAACGTAACCTCCACGATGGGATCCAGCAGCGACTTGTGGCGCTCGGGCTGAAGGTGCGCGCGGTTCGGACGAAGTTCGCCGGCACACCGGAGGTGGAGGCAAGTCTCGACGAGGTCACGCGAGATCTAGAGAACGTGCTCGAGGAGATCCGGATCTTCTCGCACGGATTGCACCCGGCGCTGCTGGCTCGGTCAGGCCTCGAACCATCCCTACGGGAGCTTGCCCGTCGCTCACCCGTGCCCGTCGAGCTCAGCATGGGCGCATCCGGCCGCTTCCCACAGCAGATCGAGACCGCGGTGTACTACGTCATCTCAGAGGCGCTCGCCAACAGCGCCAAACACGCGAACGCCTCCGTTGTCACCGTCACGGTGGGGACCGGCGGGTCGTCGCTCACCGCCACTGTCGCCGACGACGGCATCGGCGGCGCCGCGCTCGGTCGCGGCTCGGGCCTCACCGGCCTCGTCGACCGAGTGGAGGCGCTCGGTGGCCGATTGGCGCTGGACAGTCCGCGCGGCGAGGGCACGCGGCTCACGATCGAGCTCCCACTCGAGTCTGGAGCTCCATGACGAGCGCCACTCAGCAGCGCCCATCGCTGCGACGAGAACGGTCATCTGGCTGATGCCATCGATGCGCCTGCGCGCGAGTATCGGGCGACGTCACCGACCCGGAGGAGAACGATGGTGAACGACCACACAGATCAGATGAGCGCTCCCCGTGGCGTTATCACACGGACGACCTCGCGAACCGTTGATCAGACCGTCACGCGCCTGTCAGAGCTCATTGCAGCGCGTGGACTGAAGCAATTCGCGGTCATCGACCAGCGTGCCGAGGCTGAATCGGTCGGGCTCGCTCTGCGTGAAACGAGGCTCATGATCTTCGGAAGCCCGGCAGCTGGGACCGCCGTGATGGACGCGGCACCGCTCGCGGCCCTCGACCTGCCGTTGAAAATCCTGATCTGGGCCGACCAAGGCCAGACTATGGTCAGCTACGTCGATCCGGACGAGCTGGCGCTGCGCTACGACCTCGATGGCGAGCTTGCGGCGCGACTGACAGGAATCCGGGCTCTTGTCAGCGCGGTCGCCGCTGAGTGACACTCACGTACGTCGTGCGAGTCATGTGACTCTAGCTACGTCGATGGGCGTGGAGTCACGTTGTCCAAGCGACCGCCCCGCTCACCCAGTCAGCGTGCATCGAGGAACGTCAGCACCGCGAGCACTCGCCGATGCTCCTCGCCGGTCGCGGGCAAGTCGAGCTTGGCCAGGATGCTCCGGACGTGCTTCTCGACCGCCCCCTCGCTGATCCACAGACGGTGGGCGATCCCGCTGTTTGACCGGCCTTCGGCCACGAGTGCCAGCACCTCACGCTCACGCGGGGTCAGCACGTCGAGGGGGTCGACCTGTCGCTGCTTCGTAACGAGTTCATGAACGAGCGCCGGATCGATGACGCAGCCACCGGCCGCGATTCGCTGGAGCGCATCGACAACGTCCGCCGCGTGCATGACCCGGCTCTTCAGCAGATAGCCAATCCGCTGGCCGCTCTTCAGCAGGTCGATCGCCGTTTCCAACTCGACGTGTGCGGACAGCAGGAGAATCCCGATCGCAGGGAACTCGGTGCGGATCTCGCGGGCGACGTCGATCCCCTCGGACGTTTGCGTCGGTGGCATTCGAATGTCGACGACCACCAGCTCGGGGGCGGCCTGCCTGACGGCCGTCAGCAGCTCGTTGCCGTCACCCGCCTTGGCGACGACCTCGTAGCCGGCCTCGGTCAGAACGCTCGCGACACCCTCGCGGACGAGAACATCGTCATCGGCCACCACGACCCGGCCGAAGGTCCCTTGTGTTGCGGTCACATCACCACCGGGCCGACATCACGCCGTTGGTCGATCCCATCGGCCAAGTATCCCCGACGCCGCACGTCGGCTACCGTATCGGCACGCCGTTACCGCGATTCACCGACCGCAACGCCTTGCGCGACCAGCGCAGCTTCGCTGCGGGGGTAACGGCGCACACTTAGCAGGAAGGCCGCGGCCATCACGGCGGCCATCACGTAGAAGACGGTCTGGCTCGAGTGGGCAAACGCCAGCTGCACATCATGGATGAGTGCCGGTGACCGGTGAGCTCCGGATCCTGGGGAGCTGCTCGTCAGCGAGCCGGCCACGTGCCGCGCGATCGCCGCCGGGACGCCGTTCCTCGTGAGCGCCGCGGTGATCGTGTGGCCGTCTCGGGTCACCAAGATCGTGCCCAGGACTGCAAGCCCGACGCTCGCGCCGAAGTTCCGCGCCGTCTGCGTGATGCCGGTGACTTCACTGAAGCTGGCGCTGAGCGCCCGGTTGGTGGCATCGGTCGAGGCGGCGCCGAGCATCAGTCCGGGCCCTGCCCCGGCCAGCACGATGAACGGCCACTGAGCACCAAGCGAGAGGTTGGTGAGTTTGCCGGCGAGCAGGAAGAAGCCGATCGCCCCGAGTGCGCACCCGTAGACGACCGCTGGCCGGGCGCCACGCCGGTCGAGGATGCGGCCGCCGATTTGGGACATGACAACGAAGCCGATGAAGAAGTACATGACATAGAGGCCGGCGCTGGCCGCGTTCTCGCCGAGGCCGATCTGGGCGTAGACGCTTGCGAAGAAGAAGAACGGAACGAACACGACCGAGACCAGTGCGAGCACGGCTGAGTCCACGGCGAAGGCCGGTTGAGCGAACACTCTCAACTGCACCAGCGGGGAATCCGTCCGCCGCTCCCACGCCACGAACGCTCCCATCATCGCAAGACCAACGCCGAGGCAGCCGATCGTCCGTCCGTCGGCCCAGCCCCACGTCCCGGCCTGCTGGAGCCCGAGGACGATCAGCCCCATCGCCCCGGTGACGAGCCCTGCGCCGATCCAGTCGAGTCTGCCCGGACGTCGCTCGTCGACCGGCTTGGAATAGGCGATCAACACCAGCGCCACGAGCGCCACGGGAACGTTGATCCAGAAGATCGACCGCCACGTCCACTGCGTCAGGAAGCCGCCAGCGATTGGACCCACCGCGGTCAGGGCGCCCGAGATGCCGAAGAACACCGCCATCGCCCGGCCTCGTTCCATTACGGGAAACGCTGCGACCACGATTCCGACCGCCGCCGGGAACAGCAGCGCGCCGCTCGCCCCTTGGAGCGCTCGGAACGTGATCAGCCACGCCTCGGCGCCAGGGCCGCGGGGAGTGGCACCGCACAGTGCCGACGCGGCCGCGAAGCCGATCACGCCGACGACCACCGCGCGGCGACGGCCGAGCAAGTCGGCCAGCCGCCCGCCGAAGGCGAATAGCGCTGCGAGTGCCAGCAGGTAACTGTTGACCACCCACTCCGATCCGGTTGCGCTCAGTGATAGGTGGCCGGCGATGGTCGGTGCCGCGATCGCGACAATCGTCTGGTCGATGAACATCATCGCGACCGCGAACACCATCGCGGTCAGGACGACGCGTTTGTTCGTTGAGTTGCTCATGGGAGCCTCTTTACGTGGTCGGTGGGTGTAGCTGCGCGGTCACGCAGACGCCCGATCTGCGATGTCGGCAGTTGCGGACAGTGCGTCCCTGAGCGCGGCGCGCGTTGTAATCCCGAGCTTGGGAAAGATCCGGTACAGGTGAGCCCCGATCGTTCGGTGCGAGAGGTACAGCCGCTGCCCGATCTGCTTGTTGGTCATCCCGGCGGCCGCAAGCCCAGCGATCTCGTGTTCCTGCGGGGTTAGCGCGTCGCGGTCGTAGCTTTCCCGACGCGGTCGCGCCTGGCCGGTTGCGCGGAGCTCCTTCCCCGCGCGGTCGGCCCACGGCCCCGCGCCGAGCCGCTCGAAGCTCTCAAGCGCAGCGGCGAGATGTTCTCGCGATCGCACCGATTCACGCGCCCGGCGCAGCCGCTCGCCGCACAGAAGCGCCACGCGCGCGCGCTCAAACGGCCACCGCTCGGCCCCAGGGGTGGCGAGCGCGCGGGCGAACAGATCTGGGGCCGCTTCCTCAGGTGCGACGAGCGCGATCGCTCCGCCGGCAAGCAGAGCGGTCCGGCTCGAGATCTCGGCTACGCCGCTGGCCTTGATCGCCTCGACGTGAGCGTTCGCCTCGGCGATCCGGCCTATCCGGAGTGCCGCCTCGACGAGGTCCAGCATCACCCATGCCGCACGCGGCTGGTGGCGCGCCAGAGTACCCGCCGGGCTGATCCGCTCGGCGAGGCGGAATGCCGTGTCGAACTCGGCGTTAGCGAGGGCGACAAGGACGGCGGCATAGTGCGCGTCCGCGCACACGTGGCCAACGCCGCGCGGAATCGCCCAGCGCAGCATCTCATCGGCCAGGGATCGAGCGAATCGCTCGTCGCCACGGCCAGCAGCTACGAACGCCCGGACCGCGCGCGCTTGGAAGCGCAGGAGACCGAATCCGTGTCGCAACCCGAGCGCCTCTGCAATCTCGGCGAAACGCTCCGCCTCATCCCACTGACCGGTCTGGAACGCCTCGAGTGCCAGCAGCGTCTCGGCCTGAATGACCGCGGTCAGCGCACCGGCGGCAGGCTCGTCGCTCGCAATGCGTTGCAGAGCCGGACGGCACGACGGCAGGCGATCGACGAACACCGACGCTCCGGCGATGCGCACGACCGCGGCCGAATCCGCCACATGTGCCAGCCCCCGAATGTCGGCGTCCAACGCCCCGAGCACAGGCGCCGGGCAGCGAACCGGGTCAAGCGCGATCGTCGCGTGCATCACCGCGGCGGGCGGAATGCGGTCCGAGCAACAATCGATCAGGCGGCCAAGCGCCTCCCAGAGATCGGCGCGAGCACCGGAGACGCAGATGTGCGCGAGGGTCCGGACGGCATCACCGCAGATCGGCTCGTCATGGCCCTCGATCGCCGGCTCGATCGCCTGGCGAAGGAGCCTGCCGGCAGCGTCTATGTCGCCGTCGGTAACCAGCAGCATCAGTGCCGCTGCACTCGCCGCCTCGAGAGAGCCGCTGCCTTCGGTATCGGTCCCATGGGCTCTCGTGCGCAGCGCGTCGGCGTTAGGCAGATCGCCGGTCACGTTCGCTCCGACGTATGCCGCCGATGCCACTCGGCAGGCAGGATCGACACTGTCGCCCTCGACAAGGTGCTCCAGGAACCGATTGATCAGCGCCAGCTCATCGTCGCGTCCGACGAGCGCCTCGCATCTCATGCCTGCGGCCATGTCGCTGGCCAACGCCGTAACGCCCATGTTCGCTCCCGTAAGTCGAGCTCCGAAAATGTCGCTACGGACGATGAACCCGCCGAGCGGCCGTGTCATTGCCGCCAGCGAGCTTTTCGAGATATCGCTAACCGGTCAGCTAGAGGCCCGCTAGCACCACCCACCGAATGTCGTAACCGAGCTCGGACCTGTCGCCCAAGATGGACGCGGCGGCAGCAAGTCAAATCACGCAAGCTAAGTCGTGGACCGCTGGCGCAAGCTGATCGACATGAGCATGCGCGAGAGTCCGAGTGGATCGGGACCATCGCATGACGCGCCCGATCCGCGGTTCTTGCTCGCCAACGAGCGCGCGTTCCTAGCCTGGAACCGGACGGCGCTGGCCCTGCTCATCGCCGCATCGGTTGCGACACGCCTGACGCCAAGCGAGATCCGGCCGAGGTGACTCCGTCACGGGTACTCCGGCAGCGCCTGGCTCCGCAGCCTGCTTGCCACCGCTTCGGCTCCCCTGAGTCGAGGAGCCGCAGACCCGGGCCTCATCACCCACGGCCCTGCTTATGTTCGTCGACAGGCATCACAGACGACGCGTCCGGAGTCTCGGATTGCGCGGACTGCAGGGGAGCCGGCGCCCTTCGATCGGACCGGCGCCCGAGCGCTTGCCGGGAGGCGTTGTGCTCCTGGCGAGAAGGAGGTCGACCCGATGTTGCGGCGCGGCCCCGCTTTGGTGTTCCGCGGGGTGCGGACCCGGTCTGCCGCTCCGGGGCTGGAAGCGGGAGCCAAGGCGAGAGTGCCGCTTGGGCGACATCGCGGCAGTCGGTCAGCGCCGAGCAGGTGGTGCCCACTCACGGGTAGCCTGAGCGTTCTGATTCCTCGAGGTCCGGATGGCCAACCGTTCAGGCGCCGTTGTTCACGGGGAACTTGCCGAGCGTGGCAGAGGTGACGTCCGTCGCAGCGGCACTCAGCAAGGACGGTGACAAGGTAGCCAGATCACGAGGTCCTCCAAGGTTGCTGGCGTCAACCTTTGAAGGGCCGGGGTGAACGGCTTTACTTTTGTGACAGTGGCTGTCCGGTTGACTCAAGATCGATCCGATCACCGGGCGAGAGCAGAACAAGCCGGTCGAGAACCTGGTTGCCCGCAAATGCGGCGCGCAGAGCGGCCGCACCCTGCGTGAAATGCGTCCAGCCCTCGAAGTGCACTGGGATCGCGTGCCGGGCGCCGAGGATGCGTACGGCCTCGGCGGCTCGCTCGCTCGAGAGCGTCAGATATGCGCCCTCGAACTCCTCCGCCCGCTGAACGGCGCCCGCGAACAGGACCGCGACATCAATGGGACCGTATGCCTTGGCGATGCCGCGCACGACATCGAGCGAAGCGTTGTCGCCCGACACATAGACGGAGTCAGATCCGGTCGCATGAAGTAGGAAGCCGATCACGGGCCCCATCGCGTCGTCACTTCCGTCGGGACCGTGCTGGGCTGGAACCGCGGTGACGGTGACCGTGCTGCCTCCCTGGGCTGGGACCTCCACCGATGTGAGGGGCTCGATGCCGATGGCGTTGGCGCCGAGACGCTGGGCGCCAGCCGTCGTCGTGAGCACACGCTTGGCGCGTGGGAGGAAGCTCCGTCCGTCGGGGTCCAGGTTGTCGGGGTGCTGGTCGTGGGAGAGCAGGACAACGTCTATTGGCTCGAGCTGGTCGGCGTCGAGCGCAGGGCCGGTGGTCTTCTCCAGCCAGCCATAGCGGCCTGGCGGGGACAGGGCGGGATCAGTCAGCCAGCGCAGGCCGGCGTATTCGAGCAGGACGGTTGGTCCCCCGATCAGCTGAGCGGAAACAGAACGCATCGGACTATGACCCGATTGGGGGCTCGGGCGAGTCTGTCGTGAGGTCGTGCGCGGCCGTTTCGATCAGGTCCACGACCTCATTGGGGTGAGAGACCATCGCGCAGTGATTGGATTGGATCTCCACGGTTGTCGCGCCCATCCGCTTGGCGAATGCGCGCTCGGCGTCCGGCGGAATCGCTTGGTCGTCGGCCGCGACGAGGTACCACGTGGGCAGCGCTTTCCAGGCCGGGACGCCCATCACGTCTTCCAGCGTCGAGGCGGAGAGGGCTTGCTGCACCGCGTACATGACCTTGGCTTTGCGGGGATCGATATCTGCGGCAAAGTGGCCGACGAAATCATCCTCCGGCAACCAGGCGAAGCCCCGGCTGTCGATCTTGAGGTGCGCGAGCGCCGGAGTTGGTGGGCCCGCCTGCAGGAGGGCGCCAATCGTCTCGCCATGGTCGAGCCCGAACGCTGCGATGTAGACAAGACCGACGACGTTTGACGTCTCCTCTCCGAGCGCGGTCATGATCTGTCCGCCGTAGGAGTGCCCGACGACGAGTGTTGGCCCGTTTAGCAGGTCGAGGACCTGGCGGAGCCGTGCGACGTCATCGGCCAACGAGGTTTCCGGGAATTGCGGAGCCGTGACGCTGTAGCCGCGTGCTTGCAGCTGCGCGACAACGTCGCTCCAGCACGAGCCGTCGGCCCAAGCTCCGTGGACGAGGAGAATATTTGGCTGTCCGCTCATTGGTCATTCCTTTGGTTGTGGTGTCATTGGCTGCTCAGCGGTGACCGTTCGGCTCCCCGCCTCACGATGCCTGGAGAAGCTTGCTGGCTCGTTCGGCGATCATGATCGTCGGGGCCTGGGTGTTGCCGCGCGTGATGCTCGGCATGACAGCGGCGTCGGCGACGTACAGACGCTCGATGCCCTTGACGGCCAGGTCGGGCGAGACGGGGGCTTGGTCGTCAGTTCCCATTCGGGCGGTCCCGACGGGGTGCCATAGGGTTTGGAGCGTGGCGTCGATGCACTCATCGATATTGGCTCCGGCGGTGGGTAGCAGACGATCACCTGTGATTGCTTTGAGTGCGGGCTGCGCAAACATGTTCTCGATCATCTCCAGGCCCGAGGACAGCCGCCGGCGGTCATCGAGATGGCTGAGATAGGCGGGGTCGAGGAGCGGCGGAACACCAGGGTCGGGTGAAGCGAGGGTGATCGTCCCGCGACTTGCCGGGGACATGAGCGCGGTGACTGCGGTAACGGCAGGGGTGTCCAGGGGCGGCCCGCCGGGTTGTAGCCCGAGCTCCACGAAGAAGACCTGAATCGCGGGGACATCCCCCTCGCCCGCGATGGGCAGCATCGCGGTCCCGCGTGCGAACGCGCTGAAGGGCCCGCGGCGTAGTAGGGCATAAGCACGCTCGGAATCCGGCGTCAGCGCATCCAGTATGGTCGGGCCTGAGGTGACCTCCCAGACTGGGCAGACGGTGGGGTGATCGTGGAGGTTTGCGCCGACGCCGGGGCTGTCGACGACCACCCCAATCCCGTGCTTGCGGAGTTCCGTTTCCGGTCCGATGCCTGAGAGCATGAGGACCTGGGGTGTGCGCACCGCCCCGGCGCAGAGCACAACGGCTCGCCGCGCCCGAACCGTGTGTCCCGTGGCGAGGAGAACCCCAGTCGCGCGGCGCCGCTCCACGACCACTTTGTCGACTCGCTGTCCGACCCGGACCGTCAGGTTTGCTCGCCCGAGCGCAGGCAGGAGGTATCCGTCGACGACGCTGTGGCGTTCACCGTCACGGATGTTCACTGACGCCAGTCCGACTCCGGT
>Ga0302181_10000880_pt1 | contig 23594 bp, 19 predicted proteins | sample I_Palsa_E3_3_FD_198786 | JGI IMG/M metagenome (GOLD analysis project Ga0302181, IMG submission 198786) | Peat permafrost microbial communities from Stordalen Mire near Abisko, Sweden - I_Palsa_E3_3 | ecosystem: Environmental > Terrestrial > Soil > Palsa > Peat permafrost | place: Sweden...
GCAGCATATCGGCGGCATCGAATCGCCGCAGGCGCCGATACTCCTGGCCAGCCTCGAGCCGCGCCAAGTCCATCAGATCGCTCAACAGGCCGCGCAGCGAGGTTACCGAGCGCTGCAGGATCTCGGAAATAGTGGTGCGGCTCGGGTCGACCTGGGCCTCGCGCGTCAGGATCGCGGACGCGTTGCTGATCACACCCACCGTGCCGCGCAGATCGTGCGCCGCTTCGCGCCAGACCTCGGCCCGCTGGCGGTCCAGGCTCTGCAACTGGTTCAGCGCCGCCTGCAGCTCCCGCATCCGGCCGGCCGCCTCGGTGCGCTGCAGGCGCTCATATCGGGCCGCGCTTTCGGCAACGCCATCACCGCACAGCCGCACCAATGCGCGACGCGCAACCGGCATGACGTCGCCTTGCAGCTGCGGATGGGCGCGTCCGTAATCCTCGAGCTCGCTCAGCAGCGCATAGTGCAGGTGGCCCCATTCACGGATCGCCTCGCGCTGGTTGTAACCCTGTTGCCAGCGGTGCAGGCCGTGCTCGGCCGCGCCCTGTTTCTGATCGCTGTGCGCCTGCGCCTTGTCCTCGGCGTCCTGCGCCTGCAGCCGGCGCTCGAACGCATCGAGCACCTGCGGAATATGATCATTGAACTGAGCGCGGGAAATGCTCGACGGCGTGGTCAGCTGCGGGTCGAGTTCCACCGCGCGCAGCCAGCAGCTCAGGATCTGCTCACGCCGGCCGGCGAGGTACGATGCCAGGGCTGACAGCTCGGCTTTCATCAGATTTGAATCGGGCATGGGACATTTTGTACCCTGCCGGCGTGGATGGCGAATCATCGGGCCCGGCGGTGCATCACGCGGCGCTGGAGGGCTTCTCCAGGGAAGCGGTCAGTTATGGCCGCGGGCGGCCGGAGTATCCGCAGGCGCTGACGGCCTGGCTGCAGCAGGCGCTGCAACTGGGCCCTGGCAGGAGCGTTGTGGATCTGGGTGCCGGCACCGGCAAGTTCACCCGGCTGCTGCTGCAGACCGGGGCCGGCATCATTGCCATCGAGCCGGTCGATGCGATGCGCGCGCAATTGCAGCACAACCTTCCGGGCATCACGGCGCTGGCGGCGAGCGCGCAGTCGATGCCGCTGGCCGACGCCTCGGTCGATGCCCTGGTCTGCGCCCAGGCGTTCCACTGGTTCGCCAACCGGCAGGCGGTGCAGCAGATCGGGCGCGTACTGCGCTCGGGCGGCAGGCTGGGGCTGGTCTGGAACGTGCGCGATGAATCGGTGGACTGGGTGGCCGCCATCACGCGCATCATGGCGCCGTACCAGGGCGATACTCCGCGCTATCACACCGGCCAGTGGCGCCGGCTGTTTCCGAATGAGCTGTTTTCCGAACTCGAGGAAACCACCGTCCCCTACCGGCACGTGGGCAGTGCGCAGGCGGTGATCCTCGACCGTGTGCTGTCGGTGAGTTTCATCGCCGCGCTGCCGGCCGCCGAGCGCGAGCGCGTGGCGGGGAAGCTCAAGTCACTGATCGCCACCCACCCGCAGCTGCGCGATCAGCCAGCGATTGCATTTCCCTACGTGACTCACGCCTACGCCAGCACCCGCGCGCCGCGTCGGGAGTAATGCGCGGCGCGCAGTCGGGAATAAATCCGGCGGTGCTGCCGGTGGTGCGCTCAGCTGGCGAGTTCCTCAGCGCGATGGCAGGCGACCAGGCTGTCGCCGACCTGGCGCAACAAGGGTATCTCGCTGGCGCAGCGCTCGATCGCCATCGGGCAGCGGGTACGGAACACGCAGCCCGAGGGCGCGAACAGCGGCGACGGTATCTCGCCTTCCAGCGGCACGCGGCGCCGGGCGCGGGCGGCGACCGGGTCGGGAATCGGCGCGGCGCTGATCAGCGCTCGTGTATAGGGATGACGGCAGGCTCTGAACAGCACATCGCAGCCGGCAATCTCCATGACGCGGCCCAGATACAGCACCAGCACACGGTCGCAGCTGAAGCGTACCGCGGCCAGGTCGTGCGAAATGAACAGTAACGACAGTTGCAGCTGCCGTTGCAGATCCTTCAGCAGGTTGCTGATCTGCGATTTGATCGACACGTCGAGCGACGACAACGGCTCATCGCACACGATCAGCTCGGGCTCGATGATCAGCGCGCGGGCGATGACGATGCGCTGTGCCTGGCCGCCGGAGAACTCGTGCGCAAATCGATGCAGGTGCTCGCTGCCCAATCCCACCGCGCGCGTCACGGCCAGCACGCGCTGCAAGCGCTGCGGGCGCGGCAGCTGCGGCTCGAAAACGCGCAGCGGCTCGTCCAGGATGTCGCCGATGTTCATGCGCGGATCGAGCGAGGCCAGCGGGTCCTGGAAGATCAGCTGCAGGCGCCGGCGCATGGTGTGCAGGCGCCCCCCTGAGAGCTGCAGCAGATCGCTCCCATGAAACAGGGCGACACCGGAGGTGGCCGGAACCAGCCGCAGCAGCGCGCGCGCGATGGTCGATTTGCCGCTGCCTGATTCACCCACCAGCCCGAGGGTTTCCCCGCGCGCCAGATCGAAGCTGACGGCGTTGACCGCGTGCAGCAGCGCATGGCCGCGTCGATAGGCGACGCGGTAATTGACCGACAGGTCCCGCACCGCGAGCAGTGGGCCTGCGCCAGCTTGCGCCGGGGTGATGGGCGGCGCGCTGCTCACGCGGCCTCGCCGCGCAATTTGCCCAGCTCGCCCTCATGATGGCAGGCCTTCCAATGCTCGGGCCTGATCTCGAGCAGCGGCGGTGCCACCGAGTCGCAGATCGGCAGCCGGTAGATGCAGCGCGGAGCGAACGCACAGCCGGCCGGCAGCGCCGCTGGGTTCGGCGGCGTGCCGCCGATGCTCGCCAGGCGTGTGGAGCGTGGGGCATCGATACGCGGAATCGATTGCTGCAGTGCCTCGGTGTACGGGTGGCGCGGGTGGGCGAATAATTCGTGTACCGGGGCCTGCTCCATGATGCGGCCGGCGTACATCACCGCGACCCGATCGGCGACTTCGGCGATCACCCCCAGGTCGTGCGTCACCAGCACGATTGCAGTGCCGGTGCGGGCGCGCAGCTCCTGAAACAGGCTGAGTATCTGCGCCTGGACCGTGACATCGAGCGCGGTGCTGGGTTCGTCCGCCAGCAGTATCTCCGGTTCTGCAATCAGCGCCATCGCAATCATCACCCGCTGGCGCATGCCGCCGGACAGCTCGTGCGGATACTGGCGCAGGCGTCGCGCCGCGTCGGGGATGCGCACCGACTCCAGCATCTCGATGGCGCGTCGTTCGGCCTCGCGGATGCTGACGTTGCGGTGCACCTGCAGTACCTCGGTGATCTGGCGGCCGACGCGCAGATACGGGTTCAGCGCCGTCATCGGGTCCTGAAACACCATGCTGATGCGATTGCCGCGCACCTGGTTGAGCGCTGCGACCTCAAGCTTGATCAGCTCCTGCTCGCGATAGCGGATGCTGCCGCAAAGCTCGGCGCGCGGCGCCGACAGGCCCAGTATCGACAGCAGCAGTTGCGTCTTGCCGGAACCCGATTCCCCGACAATGCCAAGGAATTCGCCGGCGGCCACGTCCAGATCGACCTCGCGCACCGCCTGGATGGGCCCGTGATCGGACGGGTAGCCGACCGACAGGCCACGGATACGCAGCGGCGGCGGCGCGCTCATGTCAGCGGTCCCTCGGGTCGAGCGCGTCGCGCAGCCCGTCACCCAGGTAGTTGAAGCAGTAGATGATGGTGGCCAGAAAAGCCGCCGGCACGATCAGCAGGTGCGGGTGCGACTGCATCTCCGAAGTGCCGTCCGCCACCAGCGAGCCGAGCGAGGCCAGCGGCGATTGAACTCCCAGCCCGAGGAAGCTCAAGAACGCCTCGAACAGGATGACCGTCGGAATCGCCAGTGTGGCGTAGATGATCACGATGCCGATCAGATTCGGCACGATGTGGCGCGCGATCATCCCGGCACCGCGCACCCCGGATACGCGCGCCGCCTCGATAAACTCACGTTGCTTGAGCGACAGCGTCTCGCCGCGCACGATGCGCGCGATGTCGAGCCAGGAGACGGCGCCAATGGCGAGGAAGATCAGCCACAGATCGCTGCCGAACAGCACCGTGAGCACGATTACGAACGGCACGAACGGCACCGAGTAGAGTATGTCGACCGCGCGCATCATCAGCGCATCGGTCGTGCCGCCGACGTATCCGGCGGTGGCTCCCCAGCTCACCCCGATCAGCACGCTGACCAGGCTGGCTGCAAGGCCGACCGCCAGTGAGATGCGGCAGCCCCACATGACGCGCACCAGCAGGTCGCGACCGAGCGGATCGGTGCCGAGAATGTGGCCACCGGCGAGCATCGGCCCGCGCGACACCAGCTCGAAGTGCGGGGTAAAATAATCGTACGGCGACAACAGCGGCAGCAGCAGGCAGGCCAGCATGATGAGCGCCAGCAGCACACCCGAAGCCATGGCCATGCGCTGGCTGCGCAGGCGGCGCACGGCCTGCCCCCAGAACCCGTAGGCGCCGCTCATCGCAGCCGTACCCGCGGGTCGATCCACGCATAGCACAGATCGGCCAGCAGGTTGAACAGGATGATCAAGCCTCCATACAGCACCGTGATGCCGATCACCAGCGTGTAATCGCGATTGAGCGCCGCGGTGATGAAATGCCGGCCGATGCCCGGCAGCCCGAAAACGCTCTCGACCACGATGGAGCCGGTAAGCAGGCCGGCGATCGCGGGGCCGAGAAACGACACCAGCGGCGTCAGCGTCGGGCGCAACGCATGGCGCCAGACGATCAGCCGCAGCGGCAGTCCCTTGGCACGAGCGGTACGAATGAACGCACTGTTCAGCACCTCAATGGTACTGCCGCGCATCAGGCGGGCGATGTAGGCGGTATATGGCAGCGCCAGTGCGATCGCGGGCAGCAGCAGATGCGAGGGCGATCCGCCGACCCAGTCGCCCGCCGGCAGCCAGTGCAGTGTGACCGCGAATGTGAGGATAAGCAGCGGTGCCACCACGAACACCGGAGTCGAGATGCCGGCGACCGCGAAAGCCATCGTACCGTAGTCCCAGCGCGTGCCCCGGCGCAGCGCGGCGTTGACGCCGACCGCGCCGCCGATCGCGAGTGCCAGCGCGATGGCCGTCACACCGATGGTGGCGTCGACCGGCAGGCCCTGGGCGATGATCTCGTTGACCGAGGTGCCGCGATACTGGAATGAGGGTCCGAGATCGCCGCGCGCGAGATCGCCGAGGTAGCGCAGGTACTGCCGCCACAGCGGCTCGTCGAGGTGATACTTGGCTTCGATGCTCTTCTGGATTTCCGGCAGTATGCGCTTGCCGGCGTCGAACGGGCCGCCGGGCGCCGCATGCAGCAGCACGAATGCCAGGGTTACGATCACCAGCAGTGTCGGTATCGCACCCAACAGCCGGCGAGCGGTGTAGCGCAGCATGCTATCGCTGCTGATGCTCGAGCAGGTACATGTAGCGCGACAGGTTACGGTCCATGACGTTCGATTGCCAGCCGTGCAGGTAGGGTTTCACCAGATGGCGCGTGGCGTAGAAGTAGAGCGGGATATAGGCGGCGTCGTCGTCGAGCACGCGCTCGGCCTGCTCGAACAGGCGGTAACGCCTGACATTGTCGGGCTCTTGTCCGGCTGCATCGATCAGCCGGTCGAATGACGGATTCGAGTAACTATCATGATTGTTGCCGTTGCCGGTGTAGAAAATCTGCATGAAGGTGTAGGGATCAGGGTAGTCGCCGATCCAGGCGTAGTGAAACAGCAGTAATTTGTGAAGCTGCAATTCCTGCAGCAACACCTTGAACTCGCGCTCATAGACGTGCACATCGGCGCCCAGCACGCTGTGCCAACTCGCTGCCACGGCCTCATAGTAGTGGCGCGCGTCGGGATCCTGGCGCGAACTTTCAAGGTTGACGCGCAGCGGGTGCCGCTCCGAATAGCCGGCCTGGGCATACAGGCTGCGCGCGAGCGCATGCCGCGCCTGGTCTGAAAGCCTGGCCCAGTCGGGCAGAGGTTGTTCATAGCCTGGCAGCGGTGGCACCAGCGTATAGGCCGGCTGGTAGATGCCCAGCCGCATATAGCGCGCCATTGGTTCGCGATCGAGCGCCAGCACCAGCGACTGGCGCAGCGGCTGATTGTCCTTGAACGGCGGCAGGGCGAAGTTCATACCCAACATATAGGTGCCGAAGTACGGCGAGTTGACCACCTGCTCGCCCAGCACGGACTTGAGCCAGGGGCGCTGATTGGATGGGAACGAATCAGTCCAGTCGACGTCGCCGGCCATGAAGCGCGATACCTGAGTGCTGCGATCGGCAAGGATGTAGTAGACGACACGCTGCAGGCGCACATGCGCCGCATCCCAATAGTTGCTGTTCTTCTCCAACGTGATGCGACTGCTGATGACGTTCTCGCGCAGCACGAATGGCCCGTTGCACACGATGTGCTCGGGACGCACCCAGTCATCGCCGTAGCGCGTGACCGCAGGTTGGTACACCGGGTAGGCGTACTGCTGTGACAGCAGATCGAGCAGGTAGGGGGTCGGACCGCTCAGCCGCACTCGCAGCGTGTGCTCATCGAGCGCCTCGACTCCGAGCGCGTCGATGGGTTTCTGTCCCGAGGCGATCGCCAGCGCGTTGTCGATCGCCGCCAGTCCCTGCGCGTACTCCGCGCCGGTTTTGGGATTGACCACGCGACGCAACGAGTACACAAAATCGCCGGCTGTGAGCGGCGCGCCGTTGGACCAGCGCGCGTCGGGCCGCAGGTGGAACACCCAGGTCTTGCCGTCGGCGCTGCTCTCCCAGGAGGAGGCGACCCCAGGGGCGGGCTTGCCGCCGATGTCGACGCTGGTGAGTCCTTCGAACAGGTCATCGAGCACGCGCTGGCCCGGATTATCGGTGGACAGGTGCGGATCGAGCGATCGCGGCGTGTCATCCAGAGTGCGTGACAGGTTCTGCTCGACCGCAAGCGCAGTGCCGACGCTGATCGATGGCGCCGGCAACCCCCCGGGAGCGGTGGTCGACGGATCGACACTGCCGCAGCCGGCGATGAGACACGCCAGGCTCGGCCAGAGCGCTCGAGCTCGGCACGCCGTCACGACTTGAGCACGACCTCTTCCGGCGCGTGAACGAAATAGCCCTGGATATACTGCACCCCGAGCTGCCACACCACCGCCATGGTGTTGGCGTCCTCGATGCGCTCGGCCACGGTCTGAATGCCGTTCCTGGCCGCCGCCTCGGCGATGACCCGTACCCGACGCTGCAGATCCGGGCTGCCCGCCAGGCCCTGCATCAGCGAGCCGTCGATCTTGACGAAGTCCATCGGCAGCGATCCGATCAGGCTCTGCGACTGGCCGCCGGTGCCGTAGTGCTCGAGCGCGAATTTAAGTCCCCGCGCGCGCAGCGCAGTGACCAATTGCTTGGTCTGCTGCAGGTGGTTGGTGGCGACGTCCTCGGTAATCTGCAGGCACAGCCGCCCCGGCTCGGCCAGCGTCGATTTGAGCTGCGTCTCCAGCCATTGCGGCAGGCTCGCATCCACGGCACTGTCGCGCGACAGGCGTACGAACAGCAGATCCGGCTTGCGCTTGGCCACGAACGAGAGCGAAGCGCCGATGACCCAACGGTCGATGTTTTTCATCAGATCGTTGCGCGCCGCGGCCGGCAGGAATTCCGACGGCAGCACTTCTTTGCCCTGGGCATCGAGCATGCGGATTGCGACGTCGAATATTTTCTGGTCGCCGCCGCCCAACGAGGCGATCGGCTGCTGCACCAGCCGGAAGCGGTTTTCCATCAACGCCGCCTTGATGTGCTTGACCCAGACCTGGTCATAGGCCTGCACGCGGGTGTCGTTGTCGGCGCGATCCACCGTGACCATCTGGTTGCCGCCGCGCTCGCGTCCACGGCGGGTCGCATCGAGCGCATCCATCGCCGCCAGATTGACGTCCGGCAGGGTGACCGCCACCACCCCCAGGCCGACGGTGCAACTCACGTGCCGGGTCTGGCTGCCGGCCTGGAACGCGTGTTTGCCGACCCGATCGATCAGGTTCTCGCACCAGGCTTCGACATCGCGCTGGTTGCCGCGCTCGAGCAGCAGCATCAGGCTGGTGCCGCCGAAGTGACCGGCGATGTCGTGCGGTCCGAGCAGCGTGCGAACGATGTTGGCGAAGGCGATCAGCAGCGCCTCGCTGTTGAGAATGCCGAGGTCGCGCTCGATGGCGCCGAATTTATCCGGGCGCACGCATGCCAGGTAGCGTACGCCGCCGGCCACCGGTTGCTCCAGCCGCTCCTGCAGCGCCGACAGCAGATTGCGGCGCGTCAGCAGCCCCGTTCCCGGGTCGGTACGCACCGCGGCTTCCAGCTCGCTGGCGAGCTGTCGATCATCGCGCTTGTGTGCTGCGACGATCAGCCGCACCCCGGGCTCGCCGTCGAATTCTCCAGGCGCCAGCGCCAGTTCCAGCGGCACCACCGAGCCGTCGCCGAGTATCGCGCCGGCCTTGAGCGTGTGATTGCTCCAGCGTCCCTGCAGGCACGCCGCCAGGGCCGCCTTCAGCGGCGCGTGGGTGCTGTCGTCAAACAGGTCCATGACCGGCTGGCCGACCAGGCCGGTGGCCTCGACGAAGCCAAACAGCTCCAGCCACGCCGCGTTGGCGTCCACCAGAATGCCCTCCTGGATGTGCGCGATGGCGTCGTTGGAGCGCTGCAGCACCGTCTCCAGCTGGCTGCGATAGTCCTGCGAGGCACGCAGGGTCGAATTGAGCGTGCGCTCGAGACGAAACGCGCGCAGCTCACGTGCGATCACTGCCTGCAGGCGGCCAGGCTGCTGCAGCGACACCGTATCGCGTGCACCCTGCGCCATGTCGTCGGCGATTATTTGTTCATCGACCTGTTCGCGCACGGCGATCAATGGCACCGTGCTGGAGACCTCATCGCGCATGGCGGCCAGCGTGCGCAGGTCCTGGCCCGCGGTCAGGCAGCAGATCAGCAGTTCGGGATTGATCTGCGCCAGCGCATCGGGAATATCCTGCGCCGCGGGTATCCAGGTGCAATGCGCCGCGACGCCGGTTCGGCGCAGCAGGCCGTTGAGCGCCTCGACGGCATCGCGCGTGGCACTGTGTACGATCAGCGGAACCGCGGTCGGGTCGCTCAAGGGTGTCTCCCCGGAAGGAGGCGAGTCTAACACCGGGGTAGTGCGTGGCTGTGAAGCGCATCCCAGGCGGTGATGTCAAGGCAGCCGGCGCCGGTCACAAGCCACGCCGGCCGGCTGAGCGCCGCTGCCGGTTTGCGCCGTGGCTGGCGGCTCAAGGTTGATGCCGTTATCATACGCGCCCTTTTTTGACGGTCGCCATGCTGCGGCCGCAACCGGCGGAAAACCCATGGCCAGCTACACGACCAACGAGTTCAAATCGGGTCTGCGCATCATCATCGATGGCGATCCGTTCTCGATCGTCGAGAACGAGATGGTCAAACCCGGCAAGGGTCAGGCCTTCAATCGCGTCAGGATTCGCAATCTGAAGACCGGCCGCACCATCGAGCGCACTTTCAAGTCCGGTGAGAGCGTGGAAGCGGCCGACGTGGTCGATGTCGACATGCAGTACCTGTACAGCGACGGCGATTTCTTCCACTTCATGATCCAGGAGAATTTCGAGCAGCACGCCGCCACCCGGGCAGTGGTCGGCGACAGTGCGCAGTGGCTCAAGGATGGCACCGTGTGCATCGTGACGCTGTGGAACAACGTGCCGATCGTGGTGACTCCGCCGCCGCACATCGAGCTCAAGGTGGTCGAGACCGACCCCGGGCTGCGGGGCGATACCGCGACCGGTGGGCAGAAATCGGCCAAGCTGGAGACCGGAGCGGTGGTGCGCGTGCCGCTGTTCATCAACGAAGGCGAAATGCTCAAGGTGGACACCCGCACCGGGGCCTACATCTCGCGCGCCAAGCAGTAACCGTCCCTGCCCGTCAGGCGCGCTCGAGCGTAAATGCCAGCACCTGGCTGATGTCGCTGGCACCGCTGCGCAGCATCAGCAGGCGATCGAATCCCAGCGCCACTCCCGACACCGGCGGCAGGCCCGCTGCCAGTGCCGCAAGCAAAGCCAGGTCGATGTCGGGGACCGGCAGGCCGCGGCGCCGACGCTGCTCGCGATCGGCTTCGAAGCGGGCGCGCTGTTCGGCCGCGTCGGCCAGCTCCTCGAAGCCGTTGGCCAGTTCCAGGCCGCGGTAATAAAGCTCAAAGCGCAGCGCGACTCGCGGATCATGGGGGTCGAGGCGCGCCAGTGCCGCCTGGCTGGCCGGATAACTGTGCACGAAGCACAGCCGATCGGCTCCCAGCCGCGGGCCAACCGCGCTGCCCATCAGCCAGTCGAGCAGCTCATCGCGGCTAGCGTCGTCGGCCAGCCGCGGCGCAAGCGCAGCGCCGATCGCCAGCGTGCGTAGCGCGGCATCGGTGGCCGTCAGCGGCGCGCACTGCAGCTGCCGCTGGAAGGCCTGCTGGTAGCTCAGCGCCTCAAACGGCGCCTCGGCCGGCAGTCCCAGCAACGCGGCGGCCAGCTGCGCCACCTCCTGCATCAGCTGCTGCATCGAATAGCCGCAGCGATACCATTCGATCAGCGTGAACTCGGCGTTGTGCTGGCGGCTGCGCTCGTCGCCGCGAAACACGTGCGCTATCTGGTAGATATCGCCGCTGCCGGCCGCCAACAGACGCTTCATCGCGTACTCGGGCGAGGTATGCAGGTACAGTGGCGTGCGATGGCCGGGCAGCTGCACCTGCGCCGAATGGATGTGCAGGTCGGTGACCGCGTGGCGCACCAGCGCCGGGGTATCGACTTCCAGTACCCGCCGCGCGGCGAAGAAGCGGCGCGTCGCCGCCAGCAGTTGCGCCCGCAGCTGCAAGGTCTCCAGGGCCGCGCTCGGGCGCCAGCTCATGACCGAACCGGCACGCTAAGCGAACCCAGCCCCTCGCCGACCGCCACGGCGACGCCGGGTGCAAGGCCCTGGTCCCAGCGCACCAGTCCCGGCGGCAACAGCAGCAGCACTGTCGAGCCCATGTTGAAGCGGCCGAGTTCGGCGCCGCGCGGCTGGCGCAGATCGGCCACGCCTGTGGGCTGCAGCTGATGAACACCCCGGGCCAGCGTGCGCGCGCCGCGCCAGGGCGTAATCTCGCCGTGCCACACCGTGCTCATGCTGCCGACGAACAGCGCGCCGACCAGCACTACGACGAATGGAGCGTGATCGCCGGCAAACGCGCACACCACGCGTTCATTGCGCGCGAACAGATCCGGCACACGATCGACGGTGGCGCTGTTGACCGAGAACAGGCGGCCGGGTATGTGCCAGGCGCCGATCAGGCGCCCGGCGAGCGGCATGTGCACGCGGTGGTAGTTGAACGGTGCCAGGTAAAGCGTTGCATAGGCTCCGCCCTGCAGCACCTTCACCCAGCCCGCATCATCGCCGAGCAGCGATGCGAGGCTAAAGTAGCGGCCTTTGGCCTGCAGCAGTTCACCCCCCGCCAGAGCGCCCGCCACGCTGAGCGTGCCGTCACAAGGGGAAACGACGCGCAGCGGATCGGGGTCGATCGGGCGCGCCTGCGGGCGCAGCGCGCGGGTAAAGAAGGCATTGAAGCTGGGGTAGTACCGCGGCTCGGGCTCGAGTGCGTCGGCCATGTGTGGCCGATAGCCGCGCATGAAGGCGTCGATCAGCAGATTCTTCAGCCAAACGGAGCGTGCGCGCGTCAGGGCGTAGACGATCCGGCACAGCAGATGATGTGGCAGCAGGTATTGCAGCCTGACGAACAGCCCGCCCATCGGCACGGCTATAGCCGGGCCGCCGCGGCCACCCGGCGCAGATCCGCGGTCAGCTTCGGTGCCGAGAACGGCGGGGAGAACACCGCCACCAGCCGACCGTGGGTATCGAGCAGATACAGTGTCGCCGAATGATCCATGGTGTAGCTGCCATCGGGCAGATTCTGGCGCAGCGCGATGGCACCCACGCTCTTGAGCAACGGCGCCAGCGCCGCCGCATCGCCGCGCGCGCCAATGAAGCTGTTGCTGAAGGCGCCGAGGTAGACTTGCAGATTCGCGGCGCTATCGCGTTCCGGGTCGATGGTCACGAAAACGACCCTGGCGCCGGGTAGTGGCGCTGCACGCTGCACCTGGGTCAGCGTGGCGAGAGTGGTCGGACAGACATCGGGGCAATTGGTGAAACCGAAAAACAGCAATGTCGGCTGGCCGCGCAGGCTGTCGAGGTCGAAATCAGCGCCGGACAGATCCTGCAGGTGAAACTGCGCCAGCGCTCGCGACTGCGGCAGCCAGGTACCGCTCTCCAGCGGCACGCTGGTGGCGCCGAGCATCCGGGCCAGCAGCACACCGGTCACTACGGCGGCGGCCCCGATCATGGTCAACAGCAGGGCGGTGCGACGAGTCATGCGGCGATTATCACACAGCGGCCACGCTAACCCGACGGTGGCAGAGGTGCTCATACGCACTACGCGACGCCTATCGCGCGCGCGACTGCATTATGGTCACGGGACTGACAGTGCGCGCGACGACGCGGCGGCATTATTGTGGCACGTGATGCACTTGCCGCTGCCGGCGCCGGCCGCGGTGGATCGGCGCCGCGTGGCGCCGCGCGCGCTGGCAGCACTCGATGGGTTGCTGCGCCGACGCATCGGCGAGCGCATACCGGTCGTCTACCTGACGCAGCGCTGCTGGTTCGCGGGCCTGCCGATGTATGTCGATGCGCGCGTGCTGATACCCCGCTCGCCGATCGCGGAGCTGATCGAACGGCGCTTCCAGCCCTGGATTTCGCCTTCGCGCGTGCGCCGCATCCTCGATCTTGGCACCGGTTCGGGCTGCATTGCGATCGCCTGCGCCCGCGCTTTCGCACGCTGCCGGGTCGACGCGACCGATATTTCCGCCGCCGCCCTGGCGGTAGCGCGCATCAACATCCGGCGTCACCGGCTGTCGGCGCGTGTGCGCGCAATGCGCTCGGATCATTTCACCGGACTTGGCAGCGCCAGCTACGATATTATCGTCAGCAATCCGCCTTATGTGGGGCGGCGCCAGATCGAGGGCCTGCCGGCGGAATACCGGCACGAGCCGCGGCTTGCTCTGGCGGCAGGCGCAGACGGCCTGGACTCGGCGAGAATTATTTTGCGCGACGCGGCAGCGCATCTGAATCCCGGCGGAATTCTGATCGTCGAGGTTGGCAATTCGGAAACGGCGTTGCGCCGCGCCTATCCACGGCTGCCGTTCACCTGGCTGGCATTCGAGCGCGGGGGCGGGGGCGTGTTCATGCTCGAGCGCGAGCAGCTACAGCGGCGAAAAGTGATGAGCTAACAGATGTCCGGCAACACCATCGGCCGATTATTTTCGGTGACCACCTGTGGTGAAAGTCACGGGCCAGCGCTCGGCTGCATCGTCGACGGCTGTCCGCCCGGGCTGGCGCTGGAAGCGGCCGATCTGCAGCGAGATGTGGATCGGCGTCGTACCGGTAGCTCGCAGTTCGTCAGCCAGCGGCGCGAAGCCGACGCGGTGCGCATCCTGTCGGGCGTATTCGAGGGCCGCACTACCGGTGCACCGATCGGGCTGCTGATCGAAAACACCGATGCCCGTTCGCGTGACTACGATCGGCTGCAGGATCGGTTTCGTCCGGGCCACGCCGACTACACCTATCAGCACAAGTACGGCCTGCGCGATCATCGCGGCGGCGGGCGCTCTTCGGCGCGCGAGACCGTGATGCGCGTGGCCGCCGGGGCCATCGCGCGCAAATACCTGGCCGAACGCCTGCAGGTGCGCATCTATGGCTACCTGAGCCAGATCGGCGCCCTGACGCTGTCACCGCTGCAGCCAAGCGCGGCTTACGACAACCCGTTTTTCTGTCCCGACCCGCAGCGATTGCCGGAACTCGAGCAGCTCATCTGGGACATCCGCGCCGCGGGTGATTCGATCGGCGCGCGCGTCACGGTATGCGCCGAAGGCTTGCCCCCGGGCCTCGGCGAACCGGTATTCGACAAGCTCGACGCCGACATCGCCGGCGCCATGATGGGTATCAACGCCGTGAAGGCGGTAGAGATCGGCGATGGGGTGGCGGTGGTGCGCCAGCGTGGCAGTGAGCATCGCGATGAACTCACCCCGGGGGGCTTCGCATCCAATCACGCCGGCGGCACGCTCGGTGGCATATCCTCCGGCCAGCCGATCGTGGTGCACCTGACTCTCAAGCCAACCTCGAGCATCCAGGTGCCGGGCCGCACGATCGATGTGCACGGTAATCCGGTCGAGGTGGTGACCACCGGACGCCACGATCCGTGCGTCGGGCTGCGCGCCACGCCGATCGCCGAGGCGATGCTGGCGATCGTGCTGATGGATCATTACCTGCGCCATCGTGCGCAGAACGCCGATGTGGTGTCGGCCACGCCGGACATCACGCGCGCAGGAGCGTAGACCAACGATGAGCAAGGGTTTCAGGGTGGCGGTGGTCGGCGCGACCGGCCTGGTCGGCGACACCATGATCAGCGTGCTCGAGGAGCGCAAATTTCCGGTATCGGAGCTGTATGCGCTCGCGAGCAACCGATCGCTGGGCAAGAGCGTGCGCTTTGGCGGCAGACAGGTGCCGGTGGAGGATCTGGCGAGCTTTGATTTCTCGCGCGCCGACATCGGTTTGTTTTCCGCTGGGGGCGAGATCTCAGCCGAATATGCGCCCAAGGCGGTGGCCGCAGGCTGCACGGTGATCGACAACACCGCGCATTTTCGCTATCAGGACGATATTCCGCTGGTGGTGCCCGAGGTCAACGCGCATGCGATAGCGCTCTATCGAAGCCGCGGCATCATCGCCAATCCGAACTGCTCTACAATTCAGATGGTGGTGGCTCTCAAGCCGATTTACGACGCGGTGGGGATCGAGCGCATCAACGTTGCGACCTATCAATCGGTATCGGGCGCCGGCAAGGAGGCGGTCGAGGAACTGGCGGCACAGAGCGCGAGTCTGCTCAATGGCCGGCCGGTCGATCCGCCGCGGCTGGTGGCCAAGCAGATCGCGTTCAATTGTGTGCCGCAGATCGATCGTTTCGAGGACAACGGCTACACCAAGGAGGAGATGAAGATGGTGTGGGAGACCCAGAAGATCATGGAGGACGCCAGCATCCGGGTGAATGCGACTGCGGTGCGCGTGCCGGTGTTCTATGGCCATTCCGAGGCGGTGCATATCGAGACGCGGCGCAAGATCACAGCCGATGAGGCGCGTTTGCTGCTGCAGAAGGCCCCGGGCGTGGTCGTCATCGATGAGCGCAAACCCGGGGGCTATCCGACCGCTGTTACTGAAGCAGCGAACCACGACACGGTTTATGTTGGCCGTATTCGCGAAGATATGTCGCATGAGCGGGGTCTTGACCTGTGGATTGTGGCGGACAATATCCGCAAGGGCGCTGCCACCAATAGCGTGCAGATCGCTGAGATTTTGGTTAGCGAGTACTTATAAGTTATATTGCAACCCAAATAGGTGCGGGCCTAGGTTTCGCATTAACTATATGTTTTATAAGGACTACTCAGCAACCAAGTTCGCTGGGAGACACGATGTTCAAGCGTAATTTTTGCCCGGCCCTGCTGCTGGCCTTACTGTTTCCGGCAGTCACGCTGGCGCTGGGCCTGGGGGATATCCACCTCAAGTCGTCGCTGAATGCGCCGCTGGATGCCGAAATCGACCTGGTCGGAGCCAGCGCGGACGACCTGTCCGGCCTGAAGGCGACCCTGGCGTCCCGAGAATCGTTTACCCGCGGTGGCCTGGATTACCCGGGCTTTCTGGGCACGCTCAGCTTCGTGCCCGAGAAGAGCGCGGATGGCCGCAACGTGCTGCACGTGCACTCGGCCGAGCCTGCCAACGAGCCGTTCGCGACTCTGTTGGTCGAGGTCGACTGGGCGCGCGGGCATGTGGTGCGCGAATACACGGTACTGATCGACCCGCCGGTATTCAGCGGCGCGGAAGCCCCAGCCAGGACCAGCGTCGCGGCACCCAGCGCCGGCAGCAGCCCCCGCAGCGGCGCCGTGGAGCATCGTGCTGCCGCCGCGACCAGCGCGGCCGAGAGCGCTCCGGCAGCCTCGGCAGCGATGACTTCCACGGCTGAGAGCACCTCGGCCGCGCCCGCCAGCACTGCCTCTGCCAACAGCAACAAGACGGGCGGCGCGCATGGCGCCGGCAGCCGTTACACCGTACGGCCCGGGGACACGCTGACCGGTGTCGCGTCGCAGGCCTACCCTGGCGGCGATCGGCACATGCGTGAGCGCGAGCTGGTCGCGATCTATCGCGCCAATCCAGCCGCGTTTCAGGGCAACATGAATCTGCTGCTGTCCGGCAGTCACCTGGATATTCCGGGCGACACGGAACTCGACGCCATCAGCCCCGGAGAGGCGTCTTCCGAGGTGCGTCGTCAATACGCGGCCTGGCCCGGTGCTCGCGGCGCTAACGCCGCAGCTCGTGCCGGCAACGGCGAGCCGGCCAGTGGCCAATTACATCTGGTACCACCGCAGGAAGCGGCCAAGACCCCGGCCGGTGCAACGAACACGGCGCCCGGTGCGCCCAGCGCCGCTGCCGGCGCGGCTGCCGCTGGCGGCAATAACGCCGCGCTGACGCAGCGCGTGCAGCAGCTCGAGGCTCAGCTGGCCGAATCGCAGCGTCTGCTGCAGCTGCGTAACGCCGACCTGGCCGCAATGCAGGCGCGTGCGGCGCAGGCCGCCAGTAACAACGCTGCCCCGGCCGCGGCTCCGGCCCCGGCGGCCAGTGCCCCGGCGAACAACCCGCCTGCCGTTGTCGCCCCGAGCCCGACAGTCACCCCACCGCCGCCGGCGCCGGCGGCTAAACCGAGCACCGCTCCTGCGGCGGCTCCCAGCGCTGAATCAGGCAATTCGGTACTCGATCTGATCGAGCAGTACTGGTACGTACCCGCCGGCCTGATCGCGATCCTGATCATATTGGTGGTGCTGCGCTTCGTGCGTGCACGCCAGGAGGATGAGTTCGATCGCTCGCTGGGACGATTGCAACCATCGTTCGAGACCTCCGCCACGGATGCGGCGCGTGCTTCCGACACCGTGCCGGTACGCACGCTGCCGGCATCGGGCGCGGACACTTCTTACCGCGTGGAGGAATCTGGACCGCATGAACAGCCGAACTTCGACCGCCCGGCGCTCGAGTCGACCGGGACCAGCCAGCACGTTGCCATCGACGATACGGTCACCGGCGAGCGGCCGGTGGCGCTCGATCAGGGCGATCCGCTGGCGGAAGCTGATTTCCACATGGCCTATGGCCTGTACGACCAGGCGGCGGATCTGGTGCAGATCGCCATCTCGCGCGAACCGAACCGACGCGAACTGAAGCTCAAGCTGCTCGAGGTGTTCTTCGTCTGGGGCAACAAGGATCGGTTCCTGCAGACGGCGCGCGAATTAGCCGGCAGCCGGCCTCAGGCGCTGGCGGGCGAATGGGAAAAGATGGTGATCATGGGGCGGCAAATCGCGCCCGAGGATCCGCTGTTTGCCAACGCCGGTACGCTCACCGGGGCGGCCAGTGGCGGCGTCGATCTGAATCTGGAAGGCGGGCAGAACCGCGTCGATTTCGATCTGCTCGGTGAACCCTCGGTCAGCGGCACTACCGCCGAGACCGGAGCCGGCCTGGATCTGGACCTGGGTGCGGCGCTGGGTGACGGCGATATCACCGGCGAGGTCAACAAGGTCGGCGACGACGGCGTGGACTTCGTACTCGATGATCCGGAGCGCGGTAATGATTCCACCGGTTCAACCCGCGAGATGCCGGGCGCCCCGGCGGTAAACACGCGCGAGATGCCGGCCGTGCCGGGCGCGGCCGGGACCGCGGCGGCGAGGGAATACACCGCCACCACGCGCGTGCCGACGGGCAGCGCGGCCGACGCCGAGGCACCCACGGTCGAGCAGCCGCAACTGCCCGGGGGCGAGAATTCCACCATTCGTGAAAAGATCGGCGCGGCCGCTCGCAGCGGCATGCAGACGTCGGATCAGACCGCCGAGCTGGCGCTCGATGACCTGGGACTCGACCTGGGAGCGCTCGAGGGCATGGGCGATGAGACCGGCATCAGCAACGCTGCCGATGCGCCGACGATGCTGTCCAATCTGGACGAGGATACGCGCGAGTTGCTGGCGCGCGCCCGGGCCGAACACGCCGACAGCGATGCCACGCAACGCGCGCCGACCAGCGACGGTCCGAGCGACAGTGGTACCTGGCTGTTCACCGACACCGACTTCGCCAGCGGCATGGCCCGCGAAGCCGGCAAGGCAGCGGGCTCGCCCGAGGGCGAGGCACCGACCCAGCTGGTCACGCAGCTATCACCGCAGCTGCCGGCGGACCTGGACACCGGCTCGACCGCGAGCCTGGAGGCGCTCGATGCCAGCGCGCTCGACCTGGATGTCGGCAACCTCGGCGAGGAATCAGCCGCCAATGGGCTCGATCTTGACGTGGGTACCCCTTCGGTCACCGAGGGCACCTTCGTGCAGACGCAGAAGATCGTCTCCGGAGACATGGCGCTGCCGGAACTCGAGCCAGCGACCATGAGTGAGGTCGGTACCAAGCTTGACCTGGCGCGTGCCTACATGGACATGGGCGACCCGGAAGGGGCGCGCAGTATCCTGTCAGAGGTGTTGAGCGAAGGCTCGGTTTCGCAAAAACAGGAAGCGCGCCGGCTGATGGACACGCTCCCCGGCTAGGCTTCGCAAGAGCGGCAGCGCGACTCATGCGCCGCCGCCTGGCGCTCGGCCTGGAATACGACGGCGCGGCCTATTGCGGCTGGCAGCAGCAGACTGCCGCAGCCAGCGTTCAGGCGGCGCTGGAACAGGCCCTGAGTCGCGTCGCCGACGAACCCATCTCGAGCACCTGCGCCGGGCGCACCGATGCCGGGGTGCACGCCCGCGAGCAGGTGGTGCACTTCGATACCCAGGCAGTGCGCAGTCCGCGCGCCTGGCTGCTCGGCACCAACACCCATCTGCCGCGCGATATCAGCCTGCGCTGGGTGCACGCGGTGCCCGGGGAATTTCACGCCCGATTCAGCGCGCTGTCGCGCAGCTATCGTTACCTGATGCTCAACCGCGTCACGCGCTCGGCGCTGGCGCACGGCCGGGCACTGGTGGTGCACCAGCGATTGGATGTGACGGCGATGCAGGCCGGCGCCCAGTGGTTGATCGGCGAGCATGATTTCAGCGCCTTTCGCTCATCGGAGTGCCAGGCGCTGTCACCGGTGCGGCAACTGCGCTCGCTCTCCATCGAGCGCAGTGGCGACTGGATTGTCATCGACGTGACCGCCAATGCATTCCTGCATCACATGGTGCGCAACATCGTCGGCTTGCTGCTGGCGATCGGGCAGCAAAAGGCCACGCCCGAGCGCGCTCGCGAACAGCTGGCGTCGCGTGCGCGCAGCAGCGGTGAGGCCACTGCCGCCGCGCATGGGCTGTATCTGTGGCGCATTGACTACGCCGCGCAGTTCGGCCTGCCGGCGGATTCGGCTATCATCGATGCTCCGATTCTTGGCGGGCCGTAGCGCCCGCCGCAAGGATTCGCTTCGATGACGTGGTTCGAAAAGATCGTACCTTCGCGCATCAAGACCGAACGGCGCTCGCGCTCGGTGCCCGAAGGGCTATGGATAAAGTGCCCGGCCTGCGACGCAGTGCTGTATCGCGCCGAGCTCGAGCGCAATCTCAACGTCTGCCCCAAGTGCAGCCACCATATGCGCATCGGTGCGCGTGAGCGGCTGCGCGCGCTGCTCGACGCGGAGCCGATCAGCGAGATCGGGGCCGGGGTAATGCCGGAGGACCCGCTGAAATTCAAGGACAGCCGGCGGTATCGCGACCGCCTGGCGCAGGCGCAGAAGGCCACGGGTGAAACCGACGCGCTGGTGGCACTGGCCGGACAACTGCACGGCGAGCCGGTGGTGGCCTGCGCGTTCGAGTTCCAGTTCCTCGGCGGCTCGATGGGCTCGGTGGTCGGTGAGCGTTTCAAGCGCTCGGTGGACTTCAGCATCGAACAGCGTTGCGGCCTGGTGTGCTTCTCGGCCACGGGCGGTGCGCGCATGCAGGAGGCGCTGTTGTCGCTGATGCAGATGGCGAAGACCAGCGCAGCGCTGGCGCGACTGGCGCGGGCGCGGCTGCCATTCATTTCGGTGATGACCGACCCGACCACCGGCGGCGTATCGGCCAGCCTGGCGATGCTGGGCGATCTGAATATCGCCGAGCCACGGGCCCTGATCGGGTTCGCCGGTCCGCGCGTAATCCAGCAGACCGTGCGCGAGACTCTGCCGGAAGGATTCCAGCGCAGCGAGTTCCTGCTCGAGCATGGCGTACTCGACCTGATCGTCGACCGGCGCGACATGCGTGATCGCATATCGCAGCTGCTGCGATTGCTGCAAAAGCGCCCGCCGCTGCCAGCTGCTTGAGCAGGTCGCTCGAGCAGTGGCTCGCCTACCAGCAGGGCACGCACAGCCTGAGCATCGATCTGTCGCTCGGGCGCGTGCACGAGGTGGCGGCCCGGCTGGGGCTGCTCGAGAAACGCTGCCCGGTGGTGATCGTTGGTGGCACCAACGGCAAGGGCTCGACCGCCACCACGCTGGCGGCTGTGCTTCGATCCTGCGGCCAGCGCGTCGGCCTGTTCACCTCCCCGCACCTGGTGCGCTACAACGAGCGGGTGCAGGTCGACGGCGTAGCGGCGAGCGATGCGGCGCTGGTGGCGGCCTTCGAGCGCATCGAGGCCGCGCGCGGCGCGGTCACCCTGACGTTCTTCGAATACAACGCGCTGGCGGCGCTGGAGGTGTTCCGCGGCGCGGCGCTGGGCGCGATGGTGCTCGAAGTCGGTCTGGGCGGCAGGCTCGATGCAGTCAATATCATCGACGCCGATGTCGCGGTGCTGTGTTCGATCGGCGTTGATCACCGCGAATGGCTGGGATCGACGCTCGAGCAGATCGGCGCGGAGAAAGCCGGGATCTTTCGCCGCGGTCAGCATGTGGTGCTCGGCAGCCCCGACATGCCCGCCAGCGTCTGGCGTGCCGCGCGCGAGCTCCAATGTCGGGTGTGGACCGCGGAGCGGGAGTTCAGCTGGCGCATTCACGGCGACGGCTCCGGCCCCGAGCCGTGGGACTATCGCTGCGGATCGTGCGCGCTAGAGGATTTGCCGCCGCCGGGGCTGGCCGGAGCGGTGCAATATCGGAATTGCTCCAGCGCGCTGACTGCATTGCAGCTGCTGGCGGTCGCGGATGCCTGCGATCCGCGCTGCATCGCGCGCGGTGTGGCAGGCGTTGTGCTGCCCGGGCGCTTTCAGGTGGTCCCGGGGGAAGTGGAGTGGATCCTGGACGTGGCGCACAACGAGCCGGCAGCGGCGGTACTGGCCGGCGCGCTCGCCGCCCGGCACTGCGAGGGCAAAAGCTTTGCGGTCGCGGGCATGCTGGCCGACAAGGACGCGGCCGCAATCGCGCGCATACTCGATCCGCTGATCGATCACTGGCTGCTCGCCGGCATCGATGATGAGCCGCGCGGCCTGGATGCACGCGCGCTGCAGGCACGGCTGCCCGGGCTGCGCGGTACGGTGGAACTTGCCACCGACGTGAGGGCGGCGTGTGTGCGCGCTCGCGCGCTCAGCTCGCCGCGCGATCGCGTCATCGTGTTCGGGTCGTTTTACGTGGTCGGGCCGGCGCTGCAATGGCTTGGGCTATACTGAAGGCCGATAGGTATGGAAAACCGCCTCAAAGAGCGACTGACCGGCGCGGCAATCCTGGTGGCACTGATCGTGATGCTGGTGCCGGAGATGTTTCATGGGCAGCGCGGCGATGTCGCGGCCGTTGCCGGCAGCAGCGGCGAGGGCCCGCCAGTACGCTCCTACACCATCGATCTGTCCAACAGCCCGACGCGCGCCGGACCATTGCAGTCAACTCCGGTGGGCGGGAGCAGCGGCGCTAGCGCCGCCACTGGCGCAAGTAGCGGCAATGACGAGCAGCCGGTGAGCGCTCCGAGCTCGGCGCAGTCCACGGCGTCGAGCAGCCCGGCTATGCCGGGCACGGCCGGCAGCAGCCGGCCCGCCGCACCGGCGAGCTCGCCGCCTGCTGCGGCTGTGCCGCCGAGCAGCCCGCCTGAGACTGCTGCGCCTGCGCCTGCGACACCTAAGGTGGGCACGCCTTCTACCAGTGCCACTACCCATCAGTCGCCGGCCGCGACGCCCTCGCACAGCGCGTCACCGGCCGGTTGGGTGGTGCAGCTCGGACTATTTGCCAAGCGCGACAATGCCGACCGGCTCGCACATGACGCACAGGTCCAGGGCTTCGCCGTCAGTGTCTCCAATGCCGACGCCAAGGGCCGCTATCGCGTCTATGCCGGCGGCATGAGCGAGCGCGGCGCGGCGGAAGCCTACGCACTGCGGCTCAAGGACCACCACCTGCCCGCAGCCGTGCTCGCAGCACCGTGACAGGCATGGCAATCATGCGCCTTACCTCAAGATAGAATGACGCGTCCACGCAGGTAATCGTAGTTATGAACTGGGTCGACTATCTGTTGATCGCGCTGATTGCATTCTCCTGCGTCGCGGGCGTCATGCGCGGGTTGCTGCGCGAAGTGATCGGGCTGGTGACCTGGGTGGCAGCGGTCTGGGTCGCATGGCATTACGCCGACGTGCTCGCGCCTCACCTGGGCGGGGCGCTGGCGAATGAAGGCGTGCGTGTCTGGGCGGCGCGCACCATCATCTTCCTGGCTATCGTGCTGATCGGCACCTGCATCGGTGCCGTGGTCGGCCATGTGGTGCGGCTGTCGATATTCAGCGGTACCGATCGATTTTTCGGCGGCCTGTTCGGATTTCTGCGCGGACTGGTGATGATCGGTCTGTTTGTGATGCTGTGTCACGCGCTGCGCCTGAACGGCGAGCCCTGGTGGCGCGCTTCGACCCTGATACCTTACGGCGAACGCGCGGCGAATGTGCTGCGTGGCATGGTCGGCGAGCGTAAAATAGTCATCGAGCCCCAAGGCAAGCCGTCGGATCCACGGATCTAAGGAACTGTAACGCAATCATGTGCGGCATCGTCGGTATCGTTGGCACCAGTCCCGTCAACCAGCGTCTGTACGATGCGCTGACGGTGCTGCAACATCGCGGCCAGGATGCCGCCGGTATCATGACCGCGCACGAAGGCCGGCTGTGCTCGCGCAAGGGCGCGGGGCTGGTACGCGATGTGTTCGAGCAGCAGCACATGCTGGCGCTGCAGGGAAACGAGGGCATCGGACATGTACGCTATCCGACCGCCGGCTGCGACAGCGCCTCCGAGGCGCAACCGTTCTACGTGAATGCGCCCTACGGTATCTGCCTGGCGCACAACGGCAACCTGACCAACGCGGCCGAGCTGGCCGAAGTGCTAATCCGCGAGGATCGGCGTCACCTGAACAGCGAGTCCGATTCCGAGGTGTTGCTGAATGTGTTCGCCTCGGAACTGCAACGCGTAGGTACCCCGCGCGTGACGCCGGCCGACATTTTCGCTGCCGCCAGCGCGGTCTATCGGCGCTGCCGCGGCGGTTACGCCGCCGTGGTGCTGGTCATCGGTCATGGAGTGCTGGGTTTCCGCG
>Ga0302181_10000881_pt1 | contig 23575 bp, 18 predicted proteins | sample I_Palsa_E3_3_FD_198786 | JGI IMG/M metagenome (GOLD analysis project Ga0302181, IMG submission 198786) | Peat permafrost microbial communities from Stordalen Mire near Abisko, Sweden - I_Palsa_E3_3 | ecosystem: Environmental > Terrestrial > Soil > Palsa > Peat permafrost | place: Sweden...
GCCGCCGCGGCGGTGCCCGGCCGCCGCAGCGCCCGGCCGCCGCAGCGCCCGGCCGCGGTGGTGCCCCGGCGCGCTGCCGGCCCGGTGCCGGGCGCTGGAGCAGCCGCCCGGGCCGGCCCGGTGCCGGGCGCTGGAGCAGTCGCCCGGGTCGGGCAGGATGACCTCATGAGGATTGCCCTGCCCGCAGCCGCGGCTGCTGCGGTCGCCGTTGTCGCCCTCTCAGGCTGCACCAGCGGCGGGTCTTCGCAGCCAGCAGCGCAGTCGCATGCCGCGACGCGGTCACCGGCGGCGGCCCGGCCGACCGCGCGGCAGCACGTGCACTGGCACCCCTGCCCGGCGCTCGGCACGGGGATACTGTGCGCCCGCCTGCAGGTGCCGCTTGACTACCGGCACCCGGACGGCAGGAAGATTACCCTGGCGCTCGACGAGGTGCCGGCCACGGCGCCGGCCGGCCGGCAGGGCGTGCTGATCGTCAACCCGGGCGGGCCCGGCGGCAGCGGCCTGGCCCTGGCGTCCGAAGTGGCGCACGGCCTGGAGCCCTCGGTAGCCGCCGAGTACGACATCGTCGGCTTCGATCCGCGTGGCGTCGGGTCGTCCACGCCTGCACTGCACTGCGAGCCGTCGTTCTTCGCCGGGGTGCGGCCCGACTACATCCCCGCTAACAATGCGGCCGAGCAGGTCCTGATCGGCCGGGCCAGGACCTACGCCGCCGACTGCGAGAAGAAGTACGGCTGGCTGCTGCCGTACCTGACGACGGAGGACACCGCCAGGGACGTCGACTCGATCCGGGCTGCCCTCGGCCAGCGGCAGATCAGCTACTTTGCTTACTCCTACGGAACCTATATCGGCCAGGTGTACGCGACCTTGTTCCCGCACCGGGTCCGCCGGATGGTCCTGGACAGCACCGTTGATCCCGACGGGGTCTGGTACGCCGACAACATCTCCCAGGACTACGCGTTCCAGGGCCGGATGGACGCGTTCTATTCCTGGGTCGCCTCCCACGACAGCGTCTACCGGCTCGGCTCGACTCCGGCGCAGGTGAGCAAGGCATGGTACGAGGCCCGGGCGCGGCTTGAGGCCCATCCGGTCAGCGGCCCGGATGGCCCGATGATCGGCCCGGACGAGTACGACGACACGTTCCTGGTCGGCGGGTACGCGAACAGCTTCTGGCCGGTTCTGGCCGGCGCGCTCGCCGCGTACACCCAAAGCGGCAGTACCAGTGCGCTGGTCAGCGCATACGACGAGGGGGGCAGGCAGAACGAGAACGAGTTTGCCGTCTATAACGCCGTGGAGTGCAGCGACGTCAGCTGGCCGCGCAACTGGGCGAAATGGAACTCTGACACCAGGAAGGTGTACTCGACCGCGCCGTTCGAGGCCTGGGATAACACATGGTTCAACGCGGCCTGCGCGTTCTGGCCGGTACGCGGGCCGGCGAAGCCGCTGCGGATCAAGGGCCAGGGGCTGCCAGGAATCCTGATGATCCAGGGCACGCTCGATGCGGCTACCCCGTACGCGGGGGCGCAGCAGGCGCACAAGGCGCTGCCGAGTGCCCGGATGGTCGTCGTAACGGGCGGCGGCAATCACGGCCAGTCCCTGGCCAGCCCGCCCAATAACTGCGTCAACGGCTACCTGAACCGCTACCTGCGCACCGGCGCGCTGCCGCAGCAGCCGGGGCTAGTCAATGCCACCTGCGCGGCGCTGCCTGCCCCGTCGCCTGGCTGACGGGCAAGCCCTCTGGCCGGGTTACCGGGAAGACCGCGTCAGCCACCTGCCCGTCAGCCACCGGCCCTGAGCGCCGTGCAGTTACCCTGGAAGGGTGCTGCGCACAAGGACGTGGAAGTCGTCGTCGCTGCGCCTGCTGAACGATAGCGATCGCGACGAGGCGCTCCTGATCTGCGACCGGGATGCGGTGACGAACGTCTTCGTCAGCGCCCGGCTGCGGGCGGCCGGCCTCGATCCCGGCAGGCTCGGTGCTCAGCTATGGGGCTATTCCGATCGCGGGCGGCTGACGTCGCTCTGCTATTCGGGCGCCAACCTCGTGCCGGTCGCTGCGACGTCGGGCGCGGTGACGGCTTTCGCCGGGCGTGCCCGCCTGCAGGGCCGCCGCTGCTCATCGATCGTCGGTCCCGCGCCGGCCGTGCAGGAACTGTGGGGGCTGCTCTCGCCGTACTGGGGCCGCCCGCGTGAGGTCAGGGCGGCGCAGCCGGTGCTGGCCATTTCCGGCGACCCGCTGGTACCGCCCGATCCGCTGGTGCGTGCCGTCCGTCCGGACGAGCTGGACATCCTGTTCCCGGCGTCGGTGGACATGTTCACCGAGGAAGTGGGCGTATCGCCGGTCGGAGCAGACGGCGGCGCCGCGTACCGGGCGCGGGTGATGGAGCTGATCAGGGCTGGCAGGTCCTTCGCCAGAATCGAGGGCGGCCGGGTCATCTTCAAGGCCGAGGTGGGGTCGGTAACCCCGCAGGTATGCCAGGTGCAGGGCGTGTGGGTGCCCCCGGACCTGCGCGGACGCGGGTTCGGCGCACACGGGATGGCGGCGGTCGTGGCGCTCGCGCGCGGATCCATCGCGCCGATCGTGACGCTCTACGTCAACGACTACAACTCCCCTGCGCGTGCGGCGTACCGGCGGGCCGGCTTCATCGAAGCCGGCACCTTCATGTCGGTGCTCTTCTGAGCCCCGGCCCCGCTGAGCCCCGGCCCCGCTGAGCGCCGGCTCTGCTGAGCCCCGCTGAGCGCCGGCTCTGCTGAGCGCCGCCCGCAGACTGCTCGGGTAAAGGGTGGGGCCCGCCGCAAACGCAGCGGGCCCGCCCCCTTATCCCCTGGCTGCCGGTCAGCCAGCCTTACGGCGGCCTTCGGGCCAGTGACATGGCCAAGCCGCCGCAGGGCCCCGGCACCGCTGAGGAACATGGTCACGCCCGGCGTTACACCATCGCGCGCTCTCGCCTCCCGTGCGAGCCCGCGGCCGTAGGGTAGCCGGTACATGTCGCAGTAAGTTCGCATAGACCGGAATGGAGATACGTGACCGACGTTCCCTCCGTGGCCGGCCGCGCTGCGGCTGCCAGCTACCTGCGGGAGTTGCTGCTCAGGCCGGGCCGGTACCGCCGGATCTGGGAGCAGCACGCGACGCGCATCAGGGTCGGCGAGATCAATCAGCTAGCCGTCGGCGAGGCCCTCGCCAGGCATCTGTGGTGCAACCCCCGCGTCACCGGCGACATCGACATAACTGCGCATCAGCTCAAGGACACCGTTGCCCGGGCGCTGACTGGCCGGCTGTTCAGCCGCGGGGCGTTGTCGCTGTTCATCGACGCATTCGGGTTCTCCGGTCAGGAGGAGGACCTCCTCTGGCGGCTGTGGCAGGGCTCCGGCGCGATCAGCGTCTTCGCCGGGGACAGCGCGATGCCGCCCGAGAGCCTCGCGGAAGTGGCGGCCGCCCTGGGGCCGCGCAGGCACCAGACGGTCTCCATGCACGATCACTTCCATGTGGGGCCTGACGGCCGGATCGCCGCCACCCGCACGCTCCAGGTCGTCGAGGCGATCGTGGACGGGCTGGACCGCGTCCCCTACATCTACGACACGAATGCGACGACTCTTGAGACGGGCCAGGGATGCGGGGATCCCTCCGGTTCCCTCTACCGGATCAGGGACGGTGTCTATGCCACCGATATTCCGCTGACCAAGTCGCTCGCCCTTGGCGAGACCCTCACGCTCGAGTACTGGACGTCATACCACTACCCGGGAAATCTCCTCGACCCGCACGAACGCCAGTGCCGCCGTGCCGCGCTTCGCCGGCTGGAGAACTTCGACCTGCGCGTCGAATTCCACCCGGACAGGCTGCCGGACACCGTCTGGTGGGCGGTCTGGGACGGGCTGGAAGGGGAGATCGCCGAGCAGGAGCGGGTGACGCTGGACATCCAGCATTCGGCTCACCGTTACCTGAGGTCACTGGAGAAGGCGGTCGTCGGCTTCCACTGGTCCTGGCCGGAAACCGGCTCCTGACCGGTCAGCCGGCGCTCGCATAGACCGCGCTGACCAGCCGTGCCGCCCGGGTACCGGCAGCGGCCCCGCTGCCCCGGTCGTATTCTCCTTGCCCGCAGCCGCGAACCCGGGCCACCACGCTGAGACAGGGCCATCCAGGTCACACGCACCCGCCTCAGCCAGGCGCAGCGCGGACACCGCGGTGACCGCCTTGGCACACGAAATGCCAGGCAAGGCGTGTCCCGTTCCCATGGCCGCCCGGCCCGCGGGTCGGCATGACCGGCCCATAGATCCACGACGATGTCGTCGCCCTGGTAGACGCAGACCGCCGCGCCTGCCTCCTCGCCGCGCTCGAAATGCCTGGCGAAGACGGCGGCGACGCGGCTGAACCGCTGATCGCAATGACCGTGAACCTCGGTGTCCAGGTCAGCACCTTTCCCCGGGATCAACGGCCCCGTATTTCCGGGCGGGATTCCCCTAGCGAAATTACGCGGCCCAACAGTCACTGGTGCCCAGCCCCGCCAGCTTCCGTCCCGTCCCCCCGTCCCCGTCCCGTCCCCCCGTCCCCGTCCCGCCCGCCGTCCCCCGTCCCGTCCCCCCGTCCCCCCGTCCCATCCCCCGTCGCGGATCCCGCCTGGCCGTCCCGCCCCACGCACCCCACACGCCCCACTCGTCGGGCCTACGGCCGTGCTGCGCCTGCCGTTCTTCGTCAACACGGAAATAAAGGCGTGCTGGAACCCGCCTAAGTTTCCGCGATCATGGGATTCGCAGGCTCCGCCAGCCGGGGCTGGCGGAATATTGAGATGACCGGAGCCGTCAGTATTGCTAGGCTCTTGGCCCTTGTGCCATCCCCCATGCCATCGAGGTGATGCATCATGCCCTCGGTCAGCGGCACCCAGAATGGGGCGCAGGCCAGTTCCCGCCCCGCTGCCGGGTCTAGCTCGTCCGCCGATGCCGATACCGATACCGATACCGACCTGGTTCTCGCCGCCGAGCGCGCTCACCTGCGGGCCGCGCATGCATTCCTGCGGCTGATGCGCGAGAACGTGCTCTCACTCCGCGCTCTCGGCGGCGACCCGGTCTCCGAGGAATACCTGAAGGCCGATCTGCACCGGCGCGCCGAGGCACTGCATGACCTCCCGGACACGCCGCTCTTTTTCGGCAGGCTCGACTACTCCGACCAGGTCACCTGGCCGGACACCAATGCGGGCGACGGCAAGGCCCGCAGCGAGGCTGGGCGGGCGGAGTTCGGCAGCGCTTTTCCTGGCGAGCAGTTCCACATCGGCCGGCGCCATGTCCACGACCCGGACGGCCATCCGGTCGTGATCGACTGGCGCGCGCCGGTGTCCCGGCCGTTCTACCGGGCCAGCCCGGCCGAGCCGATGGGACTGGCACACCGCCGCAGGTTCGGATTCTCCGGCGGACAGCTGACCGCGTACGAGGACGAGGACTTCTCCCGTGCCGGGCGGCACGTACCGGCGAGGCGGCCGGGGGAGCCGGGCGCTTCGGTCAGCCGGATCCTGATTGACGAGATCGAGCGGCCCAGATCCGGCCCGATGCGCGACATCGTGTCAACCATTCAGCCGGAGCAGGACGACATCGTGCGTGCGGACGTGGACCGTACGGTCTGCGTGCAGGGCGCACCGGGCACCGGCAAGACCGCCGTCGGCCTGCACCGCGTCGCCTACCTGCTGTATGCGCACCGGGAGCGGATGAGCCGCGGGGGCGTCCTCGTCGTCGGGCCGAACCGGGCCTTCCTGTCCTATATCCGCAACGTGCTGCCAGCACTCGGCGAGCTGGACGTCACCCAGGTATCGGTGACCGATCTGCTGGCCACGGTGCCGGTCCGGGGCGCCGATCCGGAGCCTGCGGCCAGGATCAAGGGGGACGCCAGGATGGCGGAAGTGCTGCGCAACGCTCTATGGGAGCAGGTCAGGCAGCCCTCCGAGGCGCTCATGCTGGTCCGCGGCTCGCGGCGCTGGCGGGTCCCTGCGCACGAGATCGCCCGGCTGGCCGACGAACTGCGGCTCCGCGGTGTGCGCTACGGGACCGGCCGCGAGATGCTGTCGCACCGCATCGCGCACGTGATCCTGATCAGGATGGAGGCGGCAGGCGAGGCCTGCGATGACCGCACCCAGGATGCGGTCCGCCGGACTAAGCAGGTACGGGACGCGGTGGACGGAATCTGGCCGAAGACCGACCCGCTGCGGCTGGTGCTGCGGCTGCTGTCCGACCCCGGCCTGCTCGCCCGCGCGGCAAGCGGCCTGCTCGATCCCGGCGAGCAGGCATCGATTTCCTGGCCGGACCCGCCCAGGGGGCCTGCCTCCGCCCGGTGGTCGCCAGCCGATGCGGTCCTGATCGACGAGGCGCGCGATCTCATCGGCCGCACGTCCAGCCTGGCGCATGTGGTGGTGGACGAGGCGCAGGACCTGTCGCCAATGGAGTGCCGCGCAATCGGCCGCCGCTGCGCCACCGGCTCGGCCACCATACTTGGCGACATCGCCCAGGGCACCACGCCGTGGGCGACGGCCAGCTGGCGGGAACTCCTCACCAACCTGGGCAAGGAGGATGCCCGCCTGCGTGTGCTCGATACCGGCTACCGGGTACCTCGCCAGATTCTCGATTTTGCCAGCCAGCTACTCGGTCACATCGCTCCCGGCCTCGCCCCGGCCCGCTCCGTCCGGCAGGAGGCGGGATCCCTCGTGATCATCCCGGCACCAGGTGATTCGATGGCGGGAGCACTGACAGCCGCCTGTGCCGACGCGCTGAAGCAGCCGGGCTCCGCGGCGGTGATCGCCGCCGACGACCAGGTAGCCGACATCTCCGCGATACTCCTCCGGGCCGGCCTGCCGCATTCGGTGCTTGACGCCGACGCCGCTGCCGGACAGCTCACCCTGGTACCCGTCACCATCGCGAAAGGCCTGGAGTTCGACCAGGTCATCGTGGTAGAGCCTGCCAGGATCGCCGCCGCGGAGTCCCGCGGCCTGCAGCGGCTCTACGTCGCGCTGACCCGTGCGGTGTCCCGGCTGACCGTGCTGCACGCCGCGCCGCTGCCCGCGCCACTGCGCTGAGTCGCGTGCTGCTGCACTCCGGAGTCTGCCGCCGGCGCGAGCCGCCCGCGCCGAGCCGCCCGCGCCGAGCCGCCGGCGCCGAGCCGAGCCGAGCCGCCCGCATGCCGATTCGCCCGCGCGCTGAGCCGCCCGCGTGCTGAGCCGGCGGCGGTTACAGGTCCTTAAGCACGGAGGTGACAAGCGCCGCTGAATCCTCGAACGAAAGCGCCGTGGCCCGCAGGTGGTTGAAGAAGACGTTGTAGCGGTCCACTTCATCGACGTCCTCGAGGTACAACGTGCTCGTCAGGTCCTCCAGGTACACCACGTCGGGGTCAACCCGCTCCGGGAAGACGAGGATGACGAACGGCCTGCCCATGGCCGGATGGGCACCCGCGCCGAACGGGATTACCTGCATCGCGACGTTCTTCAGGCCCGACAACTCCAGCACGTGCTCAAGCTGCGCGCGCATCAGCTCTGTGCCGCCAACCCGGCGGCGCAGCGCCGCCTCGTCCACGACCGTCCACAACATTGGCGGATCATCCCTGGTCAGGGCAGGCTGACGGGCCATCCGGAGGGCAACCTTGCGCTCAACGTCCTCGTGACTGCCGTTCATCGTCCCGGACCTCATCATCGTCCGGGCGTAGTCTTCCGTCTGCAGCAGGCCGGGAATGATGTTGACCTCGTAGACCCGGATCTCCGACGCGGCGCTCTCCAGCCCGACGTACGTCGCGAACTGCGGTTGGATCGTGTCGCTGTAGGCGTGCCACCAGCCCTTCTGCCGCGAGTCGCGGGACAGCTGGACCAGGCTGTCCCGTTGCTGCTCGGGCACGCCGTAGAGCTCGAGCATGTCGCGGACGTCGCGCGGCGAAACCGACACCCGCCCCGTCTCCACGCGGCTGATCTTGGAAGCCGAGCACTCCAGATGCTCAGCCACTTCCTCGCAGGTGAGCCGCGCCGCCTCGCGCAGCCTCCGGAGTTCGAGCGCAAGCCTGCGCCGCCTGACGGTCGGGCTTTGCTCGCTTGCCATGTGGCATCTCCCCGGCGGGCGTCGATGCGTACGCGCCGAGCGCGTGGGATCAGGTTGAGATTCAGATAGTGCCATCATGCGGCGGCGTAACGAGTCTGCAGTGTGTCTCGCGTGGTCAGGCGTAAGCCTGGGTTCAGTGTGGCAAGGTCAGCATTACGGCGTCCAGTGCCCGTCAGGGTGCGATAGCGGTTACCTATGCATGTTGCATATCGCACGCGGGACGCGCATTCTGAGCTAAGATATCACTCTACGAGGCGCATCAGCTACCAAAGGTGATCTGATGACCATGGAAACCCAGCAAGCCCCAGGATCGGCCGAAGTCGGGCCTGCGCACCTGGAGAGGCTGGAAGGACTCGCCGAGGTGCTAGCCCGGCACGGGCTGCGCGCGAGGCTCACGACGCCGGCAGGCCGGGTGCCGAGCCTGCATGTCGTCAATCCGGCGGCTGCGGCCATGGCCGAGAACATTTACGCCGGGCCCTGCCAGGACGGTGTCTGGTGGTTCTGGTGGTCGTGGGCCGAGCGGATCGCCGTGAGCGAGGACCTGGCAACCGCGGCAATCCGGATCAGCCGCGTTCTCGCGGCTAGCGGCTAGCAGGGGAGAGCGCGCCGGCCGCAAACCCGGGAAAGGCCACGGTCTTCCCGCGCCAGGACGCGGCCCTGATCGCGGCGGCGATGACCGCACGGGCGCCCAGTTCCCTGATCGCTGCGCCGGGCAGCGCGACCAGGCCAAGGTACGCGGCGGCGACCTTGTCCTCCAGGGTGACCGCGAGCAACATCGCCGCGGCGGGGGTGTGCACGGGGTGCGGGAGCCGGTATGCGACGGCGGCGGCAACGGGCCGCGAGCCGGAGGACCGCAGCATCGCCTCCAGCGAGTCCCTGGCGACCTGATGCGCGATCCAGTCGCTAGTGGCGGCGGCCAGGGCGGTCCCGGTCAGGTGAGCGCCGACTACGCCGTAGCCGTAGACCGCGGCGTTCTCGGCCCTGAGCGCCGCCTGCAGTGCGCTGACCTTGGCGGCTGCGGTCGCCTGCGCGGTGGTGCCGGTCATGCTTGCCCGGTACCGCCGGCAGCGGTGAGAGCGGCGACGTGGGTCGCCTCGGATGCCGCGACGCTGGCCATGAGCTGGGCGAGCGACGGGGACACCGCGGCGAGTTGATGCAGCAGGGTCGCTGCCGCGGCGCGCTCAGCGGCCTGCAGGAACGGGATCGCCGCTGCAGCGCCGGACGGCACGCTGCCCGGCCCGGCCGGGACCTGCCCGTGCGCGGCCTGCCCGTGCGGGGCCTGCCCGTGCGGGGCCTGCCCGTGCGGGGCCTGCCCGTGCGGGGCCTGCCCGTGCGGGGCCTGCCCGTGCGAGGCCTGCCCGTGCGAGGCCTGCCCGGCCGGGACCTGCCCGTGCGAGGCCGGCCCGGATGGCGACAGGGCCGACGGCGACGGCGGGGCAGCCGCGCTGCCCGGCGGCACGATCAGGCGTGACCGCAGCTGGGCGAGGTGCTGGCGGTGCTCGGCGCGCAGCGGGCGCAGGCCCTCGGCCAGGCTGGCCGACCGCGTCATGACGGCGTCGTAGCGGGCGATCATTACTTCCTCCGCGGCGATAGCCGACCGCAGTACGGCCACGTCCGGGGCTGGCGAGGGCGGCGCCGCGAGCGCGCCGACGCCCTTGCAGCCGGAGACGGCCAGCAGCGGCAGGCTCACGGCCGTGGCGACGAGCACGGCTCGCCGCGTTCGGTCAGCCGGCACGGAACCTCCCGCCAGTGCGCTCGATCTCCCAGCCGGAATCCAAGCATGTCACGGCCTGCGCCGCTGCCCTGGTGCCTCCGGCGGGCACGATCGGGTACCCAATCCCCGTTAGGGTAGATGACCAGACAACAGCACAGGTCGCCGACGAGGAGGTCGTGATGCACGGTAGCTCCCGTCAGGGTTCGCCGCGGCTGGCATCCAGGGGCGGCTCACCCTCGGCCGCAGGCCCGGCAGACGCCGAGGAACTCACCAGGCTGCTCCAGCCCGTGGTCAGTGCGGTGGGCATGGACCTGGAGAATATCCGGATCACCGCGACTGGCCGGCGCCGCCTGCTGCGCGTGGTGGTTGACGCCGACAACGGCGTGAACCTGGACGACATCACGCTGATCAGCCGCGCCCTGTCGGCCGAGCTTGATGCCAACGGGGCCATGGGCGAGACTCCCTACACGCTTGAGGTCTCCTCACCGGGGGTTGACCGGCCGCTCACCGAGCCGCGGCACTGGCGCCGTGCGGCGGGACGGCTAGTCCGCGTGCCCCTGGTGCCGGGGTCGCAGCCGGTAACCCAGGCTCCGGGGCACTTGCGCGCCATCGAGGGCAGGGTGCTTGCCGCCAGTGAGCACGCGGTGCTGCTGGAGGTGGCGGGAGAGCAGCGCGAATTCGGCTACACCGAGCTCGGCCAGGGAAAGATACTCCTCGAGTTCAGTCACGCCGCCGGGCAGGTCGACGCCGCCGGGCACGCCGACGGGGACGGAGAGACAGATGGACATTGACCTTAATGTCCTGCGCAGCCTGGAGGCCGAGAAGGACATCTCGATGGACCTGGCCATCAAGGCGATCGAGGACGCGCTGCTTGTCGCCTACCACCGCAGCGACGGCACGCCGCCGACGGCACGGGTCGAGGTGAACAGGGGCAGCGGCCACGTAACTGTCTGGGCCAGGGAAACGGGCGATGACGGCGAAGTAGTCAGGGAGTATGACGACACGCCGGACGGCTTCGGCCGGATCGCCGCCACCACCGCACGGCAGGTGATCCTGCAGCGGCTCCGTGATGCCGAGGACGAGCTGACCTTCGGCGAATACGCGGGCCGCGAGGGCGATGTCGTGGCCGGGGTGATCCAGCAGGGCCGGGATCCCCGGGCCGTGCTGGTGGATCTTGGCAAGCTGGAGGCGATCCTGCCGCCGACGGAGCAGGTCCCGGGTGAGCGGTACGTGCACGGCGAGCGGCTGCGCTGCTACGTCCTGCATGTCAGGAAGGGCTACCGCGGTCCGTCGGTCACCTTGTCGCGTACTCATCCGAACCTGGTCAAGAAGCTTTTCTCGCTGGAGGTTCCGGAGATTGCCAGTGGTGCCGTGGAGATCGCGGCCATCGCCCGCGAGGCCGGGCACCGCAGCAAGATCGCGGTGATCTCGCGCCAGCCGGGCGTGAATGCCAAGGGCGCCTGCATCGGCCCGATGGGCAGCCGGGTCCGCAACGTGATGACCGAGCTGCATGGCGAGAAGATCGACATCGTCGACTTCTCCACGGATCCGGCCGAGTTCGTCGCGCACGCGCTGTCGCCCGCCAGGGTCTCGCGGGTCGACATCATCGACGCGCAGGCCAGGGTGGCGCAGGTGATCGTGCCCGACTACCAGCTCTCATTGGCGATCGGCAAGGAGGGCCAGAACGCACGCCTTGCGGCCAGGCTGACCGGCTGGCGGATTGACATCCGGCCCGATCGTGATCCGGCGGGGGACTCGGTCCGTGCTGTCACCCCGGCCGCCGGGCCGGGCACGGACACTGCGGCGCCCGGTCCCGCCAGCGGCGTATCGCCCGGTGCTGGCAGGGGGTCAGCGCGTCCCGCCGGGGAGGAGGCAGCTGCCCAGCCGAAGGACGGTGCCAGGTTAGCGGGCACCTTGCCAGGTACCGTGGACTCGCCGGCACTGTAAGCTTGGCAGCAGAAATGGCCAGTCGGTCCCCGCGGCCTGTCCGGCCCGCGCCAGCGATCCGGATGTGTGTGGGGTGCGGTGTCCGTGCGGTCAAGTCTGATCTGCTTCGCCTGGTGGCGGCCGGGGATGAGGTTGTTCCCGACCCGCAGGCGCGATTGCCAGGCCGGGGCGCATACTTGCACCCCGGCCAGGGATGCTTTGAGCGAGCACAACGGCGCCGGGCGCTGCCGCGGGCGCTGCGCTTGCCGGGACCGCTGAGGACCGGCAGGCTCGCGGAGTATCTTGAGGCGTCGCGGGCTGGCTGCCGGCGGCTAGGCGGATGAACGGTAGGGACGGGAACAGTGCCAGGGAAAGCAGGCTGAGATGGCAATGAGCGCCCGATGAGCATGCGGCGATGAACAGCACAGGCTGACGCCGGACGGAGCACGCGCTGCCCCGGACCGGCTGACTGGTCCGGTTACTCCGGACCGAGTAGAGGGAGCGCAGTGGCGAAGGTCCGGGTATACGAACTCGCGAAGGAGTTCGGCGTAGAGAGCAAGGCCGTGATGGCCAGGCTGCAGGAAATGGGCGAGTTCGTTCGCTCGGCGTCATCGACGATCGAGGCGCCCGTCGTCCGCAGGCTCAAGGAAGAGCTCGCGGCCCAGCAGCCGAAGCAGGCACCGGCTGCCAAGGCAGCCAATCAGAAGTCCGCGGGGCCGGCGGCCGCCGCGGATACAGTCATTCCCCCGGACGGCTCGAACGGGCGGGCCGGGATCGCGACGGTTCCCGATGCGGTCAAGGCGGAGGCACCGGCCCCGGCCGCCGGCCCGGCAGCCGGGGGCGCCGGGCCAGCGGCCCCGGTCGCGCCCGCTGCCTTCGACCCGGGTCACCGGCTGCCAGCACCCGTGGCACCCCAGGCGTCGGCCCCGCCAGCTCCGGCGAATGCCGTTTTCCCCGCACCGGGCGCACCGGGCACTACTCCGGCCGCTGCAGCTGACGGCACCTCCGCCACGAGGCCGGCTGGCCCGCGGCCCGGCCCCGCCGGTCCGGCTGGCTCGCCAGGCGGCGCGCCGCGGCCTGGCAGCCCGGCGGCCGGCGGCCAGCGCCCCGGTGCACGCGGCGGGCCCCGCCCGGGTCCGCGTCCTGGCAACAACCCGTTCAGCTCGAACGCCAGCGGCATGGGCTCGGCGCCGCGCGTCCGGCCCGGTCAGCCAGGCGCCGCGGGCCCAGCGGGCGCCGCGGGCACTGCCCCCGGCGCGCCGGTGGCACCAGGCCAGCCAGCCGGCCGGCCGGGTGCGCCCGCCGGTCCCGCGGGGCGATTCGCCGGACGGCCCGGAGCCGGGGACACGGCCCGGCCAGGCGGCCCGCGGCCAGGCGGCCCGCGGCCTAGCCCCAACAGCATGCCGCCCAGGCCGGCTCCCGGGCGCGGTCCCGGCGGCCCGGGCGCGGGCGGTCCCGGCGCCGGCCGCGGCGGTCCCGGCGGCGGTCCCGGTACCAGGCCGGGCGGCGGTCGCGGCGGCCCGGGCGGCGGTGCCGGCGCGCGCGGCGGTCCCGGCGCCGGCGGCGGCGGCCAGCGCCCCGGCATGGGCCCGGCCCGCCCCGGCGGCGGCGGCCGCGGCCGGAGCGGCACGCAGGGCGCCTTCGGGCGGCCAGGCGGGCGGCCTTCGCGAGGCCGGAAGTCGAAGAAGCAGCGGCGCCAGGAGTTCGACAACATGCAGGCGCCCGCCATCGGCGGCGTGCAGATCCCGCGTGGCAGCGGCCAGGTCATCAGGCTGTCGCGGGGCGCCTCGCTGAGCGACTTCGCGGACAAGATCGGGGTGAACCCGGCCTCGCTCGTGCAGGTGATGTTCCACCTGGGCGAAATGGTGACGGCGACGGCGTCGGTCAACGACGAGACGCTGCAGCTGCTGGGCGCCGAGCTGAACTACACGGTCCAGGTGGTCTCCCCGGAGGAAGAGGACAGGGAGCTGCTGGAGACGTTCGACATCGAGTTCGGCGAGGACGAGGGCGAGGACTCCGACCTGGTGGCCAGGCCGCCGGTAGTGACGGTCATGGGTCACGTCGACCACGGCAAGACCAAGCTGCTCGACGCCATCAGGAACACCAACATGGTGGCGCACGAGGCAGGCGGCATCACCCAGCACATCGGCGCCTACCAGGTCGACACGGTCGTGGACGGCCAGGAGCGCAAGATCACCTTCATCGACACGCCTGGCCACGAGGCGTTCACCGCGATGCGCGCCCGCGGCGCCGAGACAACCGACCTGGTCGTCCTCGTCGTCGCCGCGGACGACGGCGTGAAGCCGCAGACCACCGAAGCGCTTAACCATGCGCAGGCGGCGGGCGTGCCGATCGTGGTGGCGGTCAACAAGGTCGACAAGGAGGGCGCCGACCCGCAGCGGGTCCGTGCTCAGCTCACCGAGTACGGGCTGGTGGCCGAGGAGTTCGGCGGGCAGGCGCTGTTCGTTGACGTCTCGGCCCGCCAGGGCACCGGCATCGAGGCCCTGCTTGAGGCGGTCGTGCTGACCGCGGACGCGGAGCTTGACCTGCGCGCCAACCCGCACCAGCAAGCCCAGGGCGTGGCGATCGAGGCGCATCTGGACAAGGGCCGCGGCCCGGTCGCGACCGTGCTCGTGCAGCGCGGGACGCTCAACGTCGGCGACTCGATCGTCTGCGGCGAGGCATACGGCCGGGTCCGGGCGATGCTGGACGAGAACGGTGACCCGGTGCGCGATGCACCGCCGTCGCGTCCTGTCCAGGTGCTCGGCCTGACGGCCGTGCCCGGTGCCGGCGACAGCTTCCTTGTCGTCGACGACGACCGGGTGGCCAGGCAGATCGCCGAGCGGCGCGAAGCGCGGGAGCGTACCGCGATGTTCGCCCAGCGGCGTCCCAGGGTGACGCTGGAGGACCTGGAGTCCGCGCTCAAGTCGGGCGAGCGGGAAGAACTGCTGCTGATCATCAAGGGTGACGTGTCCGGGTCGGTCGAGGCCCTGGAGGACGCGCTGGTCAAGCTGGACGTTGGCGAGGACGTGGTGCTGCGCGTGATCGGCCGTGGCGTCGGCGCGATTACCCAGGACGACGTCAACCTGGCCATCGCGTCGGAGGCCGTCATCATCGGCTTCAACGTCCGGCCGGCCGGGCGGGCTGGCGAGCTCGCGCAGCGTGAGGGCGTCGATATCCGCTACTACTCGGTCATCTACCAGGCGATCGAGGAGATTGAGGCCGCGCTCAAGGGCATGCTCAAGCCGGAATTCGAGGAGATCCAGCTGGGCACGGCCGAGATCAGGGAGATCTTCCGGGTGCCGAGGATCGGCAATGTGGCCGGCTGCATCGTGCGTACCGGCACCATCACTAGGAACAGCAAGGCGCGGCTGATCCGCGACGGCGTCGTCATCTCGGACAACCTCACCGTCAGCTCGCTCCGCAGGATCAAGGATGACGTGACCGAGGTGCGCGAGGGCTTCGAGTGCGGCATCGGCGTCGGGTACGGCGATATCAAGGTCGAGGACGTGATCGAGACGTTCGAGATGCGCGAGAAGCCGCGCGCCTGACGCCCCAGGGGGCTGACGTGTACGTCGGTGCACTGACGCTTGACGTGCTGCTCGGCGATGTGCGCTCGCTGAAGCAGAAGCGCTCGGCGGTGCGGCCGCTGGTCGCCGACATCCATCGGCGTTACCCAGCGGCCGCGGTGGCCGAGACGGGGCACCTGGCCCTGCACCGGCGGGCCGAGATCGGCGTGGCCGTGGTCGCATCGACCGCGGCCCAGTGCACCGAGGTACTTGCGGCATGCGAGCGTTTCGTCGCCGGGCGTCCCGAAATCGAGCTGCTCTCGGCACGGCAGCGGCTGTTCAACGAGGAGGAGTGAGCGACTCATGGACCCTGCCAGGGCACAAAAGCTCGGTGGCCGGATCGCTCAGATCGTGGCTGAGATGCTGGAGCGGCGGATCAAGGACCCGCGGCTCGGCTTCGTCACGGTCACGGCGGCCCGCCTGACCAACGACCTGCGCGAGGCGACCGTGTTCTACACCGTCTACGGCTCTGCCGAGGAACGCGCGGGCACCGCGGCGGCCCTGGCCAGCGCCGTCGGCGTGATCCGGTCCGAGGTCGGCCGCCAGACGGGCCTGCGGCACACCCCGTCGCTGGAGTTCAAGCCCGATATGGTGCCGGACAACGCCAGGAACATCGAGGAACTTGTGGCCAGGGCCCGCGAGGCGGATGCTGCGGTGGCGGCCGCCAGGGAGGGCGCGCAGCCGGCGGGCGACGCCGATCCGTACCGGGTCCCCGCGGGTGCCGGCGAGGACTCCCTGGACGAGGACTCCCTGGACGAGGGCTCCCTGGACGAGGACTCCGCCGACGGTGGCTTCGCGGACAGGGAGTTCGCGGCCGGTGGCTTCGCGGGCGAAGACTTCGCGGACGAGGACTCGGCGGGCGGGAACTTCGCAGACAGGTCACCGGCAGGGCAAACCGGACAAGACGATCATCTCGCCGAAACCCCGGCAGCCAGACGGCGTGGCGCGGGATACTCGCGGTCGTGACAGCCGAGCACACGCAGGTCCAGCGCATGACCATCCCGGGGCGAATCCCCTCAGACCACCCCCTGGAGCCCGGCAGGGTGCGGCCCGCGGGCATGGCGGCCGACTGGGCCAGGGCAGTCAGGATCCTGGACGGCGCGCGCGAGGTCTGCCTGGCCTGCCACATCCGCCCGGACGGCGACGCACTCGGGTCGATGCTGGCGGTGGCGCACGCGCTCCGCCAGCGGGACGGGTCCTCCGGCCAGCGGATCATCGCCTCCTTCGGCGACCAGCCTTTCGAGATCCCCAAGATCCTGCGCTTCCTGCCGGGGGCAGACCTGCTCAGCCCGCCGGATTCCTACCCGGCGCGCCCGCAGGTGATGGTTACCTTCGACGCCGCCAGCCCCGACCGGCTTGGCCTGCTGGAGGCTAGCGCCGCGCGGGCGGAGGAGCTGATCGTGCTGGACCATCACGCGTCCAACACCCGGTTCGGCACGCTGCACCTGATCGACCCGGCAGCGGCAGCCACCGCGGTGCTCGCCCACGACCTGATCGACGCGCTGGGTGTCCCGATCACCAGGGACATCGCGCTCGGCCTGTACGCCGGGATCGTCACGGACACCGGCTCCTTCAAGTACTCCAGCACATCGCCGCGGGTGCACCAGATCGCCGCGCAGTTGCTCGCGACCGGCATCGAACCGGGAGCGGTAGCGCAGGAGTTGTGGGACAGTGCCCCGTTCGGGTATCTGGGCATGCTGTCCCTGGTGCTTGGCCGGGCGGTGCTCGAACCGGCGGCGGCCGCAGGCCACGGCCTGGTCTGGACGACCGTCAGCCGGGCGGACCGCGCCGTCTACGGCCTGCACTATGACGTCGCGGAGTCGGTGATCGACCTGCTGCGCCGCACCGACGAGGCCGACGTCGCGGTGGTACTGAAGGAGTCCGAGGATGGCCGGTGGATGGTGTCGTCGCGGTCCAAGGGCAAGGTCGACGTGGGCCGCGCCTGCACCAGGGCCGGCGGCGGCGGGCATCGCAACGCGGCCGGGTTCACCGCGCCGGGGACGGTGGAGGAGGCCATGGCCGGGCTGCGCGACTACCTCGCGGACGGGGCGGACAGCAGCCGGTGACCGCCGCGAGCGGGCTGATCATCGTCGACAAGCCGGCCGGCCCGACCTCGCATGACGTCGTGGCGCGTATCCGCCGCCTGGCCGGCACCCGCCGGGTGGGGCACGCAGGAACCCTCGATCCGATGGCCACCGGCGTGCTCGTGGTCGGCGTCGAGAAGGCGACCCGGCTGCTCGGCCACCTCGCGCTGACCGAGAAGGACTACGCCGCGACCATCCGCCTCGGCCAGGCCACCGACTCCGGTGATGCCGATGGCGAGATCATCTCGTCCTGGCCGGCGACCGGAGTCTCAGCGGAAAGCCTGACCGCCGCCCTGGCCGCGCTGACCGGCGAGATCCAGCAGGTTCCGCCGGGCATCAGCGCCATCAAGATAGCCGGCAAACGGGCCTACCAGCTGACTCGCGAAGGCAAGCCACCGCAGCTCGCGGCGCGGACCGTGACCATCAGGGCGCTTTCGCTCCGCGCCGTCCGGCCGCTGGGCGACCTCCTTGACGCGGATATCGAGGTGACCTGCTCCAGCGGCACCTATATCCGGGCGATAGCCCGTGACCTCGGGGCCGCACTCGGCACTGGCGGGCACCTGACGGCGTTGCGGCGCACCCGGGTGGGCCCGTACACCGTCGCGATGGCGCGGAGCCTGGACGAGCTGGCAGCATCCCTGGAGGTGATTCCGCTGGCCGCCGCCGCCGCTGCGGCGTTCCCGCGGCGGGAGCTCACCGCCGAGGAGGCGACGAAGGTCTCGCACGGTGCCCGGTTGCCTGCACTCGGCAGCGGCAGTGGCCCGGTGGCTGCGTATAGCCCGGATGGCATGCTGGTTGCGCTACTGACCGAGGAGGCGGGGCAGGCCCGCTCGCTCGCGGTCTTCGTGCCCTAGCGAGGGCTGCGCGGACGCTGCCGGAGCCGGCTGGCCCGTGGCATGGCAGGCTGGGAGCACCGCCATACACCGCCGGACCGGCAGGGAGGAATGGCATATGCAGCGGTGGCAAGGCCTGGACGAGGTACCGGCCGGCTGGGGCAGGTCGGTCGTCACCATCGGCGTTTTCGACGGCGTGCACCGTGGTCACCAGCGTGACGTCCGCCGTGCCGCGGAGATCGCCGCCGACCGCGGGCTGCCGGTGGCCGTGGTGACCTTCGACCCGCATCCGGATGAGGTGGTGCGGCCTGGCTCGCATCCGCCGTTCCTGTCGACCGCCAGGCGGCGCGGCGAGCTGCTGGCCGGCCTGGGGGCCGACGCCGTGCTGCTGCTGCCGTTCACGCTCGAGTTCTCCCGCCTCGGGCCGGATGAGTTCGTCCAGGCGGTGCTGGTGGACCGGCTGCACGCGGCCAGGGTCGTGGTGGGGGAGAATTTCCGGTTCGGCCACCGCGCCGCCGGGGACGTCGCGCTGCTCGGCGAGCTTGGCGAGAAGTACGACTTCGCCGCCGAGGGGGTGCCGCTGCTGGCCGACGCGGGCCAGACGATCTCCTCCACCGGCATCAGGGCGCGGCTCGCCGCCGGGGACGTGGCGGGCGCCGCCCGGGATCTCGGCCGCCCGCACCGGCTGGAGGGCGTCGTGGTGCGCGGGCACCGGCGCGGCCGGTCGCTCGGTTTCCCCACCGCGAACCTGGAGACACTGCCGCATACCGCCATTCCCGCCGACGGCGTGTACGCGGGGTGGCTGGCGAGCCTCGATCCGGACGGCCGCGAGGAGCAACGCTGGCCAGCGGCGATCTCGATCGGCACCAACCCGACGTTCGACGGGCGGGAGCGCACCGTCGAGGCGTACGCGCTTGACCGCGACGATCTCGACCTGTACGGCGCGCACGTAGCCGTCGATTTCGCCGCCCGCCTCCGCGGCACGGTCCGGTTCGACTCGGTCGCCGAGCTGGTCGAGCAGATGCACCGTGACGTCGATGCCGCCCGCGAGATCACCGGCGGCTGATGCCCGGGGAGCCCGGGGGGCGTGGTAGCGTAATTGCTGGCCGGAGTTACTGGCCCGTTTCAGCCGTGCCCTCATGTGGCTGACCACTCGGAGATGCCTGGCCGTCGCCGCAAGGCGGCCCCTGCCCAGGCGCCCCACCCGGAGTCCGGGGGCACTTGATGATGAGTAACGACCATAGGGAGCAACGTGCCGCTTGAAACCACGGTGAAGAAAGAGATCATCGCCGGGCACGCGACTAGTGAGGGTGACACCGGCTCGCCGGAGGTCCAGGTCGCGCTGCTGACACGGCGGATCAACGACCTGACCGAGCACCTCAAGGTGCACAAGCATGATCACCACAGCCGGCGCGGCCTGCTGCTGCTCGTCGGCCGCCGCAGGCGGCTGCTGAAGTACCTGACCAACGAGGACATCACCCGCTACCGCGCGCTGATCGAGAAGCTTGGCCTGCGCAGGTAGGTTGGCCTGCGCAGGTAGGTTGAAAGGGCCGCTAGCCGGCTGACAACTGAATACACCACTGGATACACCACGAAGGAACTACGTCCCGCGGCCCCGGCCCGGAGCGCTCAGGGCGCCCAACGGGCCGGTCCTCGGTAGTGGTCCTCGGGTCAGGGATACGCCAGCGCTGGCAAAGCGCGGCACCCGGGCCGAGGACTTCGATCGAAGACCGGCCAGCCAGCACGGCTCGAAGCCCGTGCATGGCGCTCCGCTGGCGGCGGGCAGACGCGCGGGACCTCAATCAAGGAGGTCGCCCGTGGAGGGTGCAACTACCGCCGAGGTCGTCATCGACAACGGCACGTTCGGCGTACACAAGATCAGGTTCGAGACCGGCAGGCTAGCCCGCCTGGCCGGCGGCTCAGCCGTCGTCTATCTCGACGACGAGACCATGGTGCTGTCGACGACGACGGCTTCCAAGAAGCCGAAGGACAACCTCGACTTCTTCCCGCTCACCGTCGACGTGGAGGAGCGGATGTACGCGCTGGGCCGGATTCCCGGCTCGTTCTTCCGGCGCGAGGGGAGGCCGTCCGAGGACGCGATCCTCACCTGCCGGCTCATCGACCGGCCGCTGCGGCCGTCATTCGTGCACGGGATGCGCAACGAGGTGCAGGTCGTCGAGACGATCATGGCCCTCAACCCCGAGCACCTGTACGACGTGATCGCGATCAACGCGGCCTCGCTCTCGACCCAGCTGGCCGGCCTGCCGTTCTCGGGGCCGATCGGCGGCGTCCGCGTCGCGCTGATCAAGGGCCAGTGGGTCGCGTTCCCCACCCACCCCCAGCTGGCCGACGCCACGTTCGACATGGTCGTGGCCGGCCGGGTGCTCGAGGACGGCGACGTCGCCATCATGATGGTGGAGGCCGAGTCCACGCCCAGCACGCTGCGGCTGCTGGCCGATCCGGGCAGCGGCGCGGCCGCACCGACCGAGGAGACCATCCCCGAGGGCCTGGAGGCTGCTAAGCCGTTCATCAAGGCACTCTGCGAGGCGCAGCTGGCCATCGCGGCCCATGCCGCCAAGGAGACCGCCGAGTACCCCGTCTTCGCCGACTACGGGCAGGACGTCTTCGACGCGGTCGCCGCGCAGGTATCCGGCGAGCTGGGCCAGGCGCTCACCATCGCAGGAAAGCAGGACAGGGATAACGAGACCGACCGGGTCAAGGCCCTGGCCAAGGACAAGCTCGCGGGCCAGTTCGAGGACCGCGAGAAGGAGATCAGCGGCGCCTTCCGCGCTCTCACCAAGAAGCTGGTGCGCCAGCGGATCATCGCCGAAGGCCTCCGCATCGACGGCCGCGGCGTCGGCGATATCAGGCAGCTGTCCGCGACGGCGCGGGTGCTGCCGCGGGTGCACGGCTCGGCGCTGTTCGAGCGCGGCGAGACCCAGGTGCTCGGCGTGACCACGCTGAACATGCTCCGGATGGAGCAGATGATCGACACGCTCAACCCGGAGCGCACCAAGCGCTATATGCACAACTACAACATGCCGCCGTACTCCACCGGCGAGACCGGGCGGGTCGGCTCGCCGAAGCGCCGGGAGATCGGCCACGGCGCGCTCGCCGAGCGCGCGCTCGTCCCGGTGCTGCCCACCCGCGAGGAGTTCCCCTACGCGATCCGGCAGGTCTCCGAGGCCATCGGCTCCAACGGCTCCACCTCGATGGGGTCGGTCTGCGCATCCACGATGGCGCTGCTTGACGCCGGCGTGCCGCTGAAGGACATGGTCGCTGGGATCGCGATGGGACTGATCTACGAGGGTGACCAGTACGTCACCCTGACCGACATCCTCGGTGCCGAGGACGCCTTCGGCGACATGGACTTCAAGGTGGCGGGCACCAAGGACGTGATCACGGCCCTGCAGCTGGACACCAAGCTGGACGGCATCCCGGCGTCGGTGCTGGCCTCGGCGCTGACCCAGGCCCGCGGCGCCAGGCTGACCATCCTTGAGGTGATGCGGGAGGCGATCTCCGCGCCTGGCGAGATGAGCCAGTACGCGCCGCGCATCATCACGGTCAAGGTCCCGGTGGACAAGATCGGCGAGGTGATCGGCCCCAAGGGCAAGATGATCAACTCGATCCAGGACGACACCGGCGCCGAGATCACGATCGAAGACGACGGCACCATCTACATCGGCGCCACCGACGGCACCTCGGCCGAGGCAGCGAGGGCAGCGATCAACGCGATCGCCAATCCGCATATCCCCGAGGTAGGCGAGCGGTTCCTCGGCACCGTGGTGAAGACGACCACGTTCGGGGCCTTCGTGTCGCTGCTGCCGGGCCGGGACGGGCTGCTGCACATCACCCAGATCCGCAAGCTGCACGGCGGCGTGCGGATCGACAACGTGGACGACGTCATCAAGGTCGGCGAGAAGATCCAGGTCGAGATCCGCGAGGTCGATGACCGCGGAAAGCTGTCGCTGGTGCCCGTCGAGGTCGTCGAGCGCGAGGCAGCGGGCGAGGACCTCGGCGGTCATGATGACCGCCGGCCCCGGGACGGCGCCCGTGACCGCGGCGGAGACCGCGGTAGTGACCGCGGCGGCGACAGCCACCGCACCAGGGAGCGCAGCCGGGGGCCGCGCAACTCATGAGCGACCACACCGGACGGCCAGCGGGTGACGGGTCCACCGTCACCCGCACCGTCCTCCCCGGCGGGCTCCGGGTCATTACCGAGTCGCTGCCCGCGGTCAGGTCAGCGGCGTTCGGCATCTGGGCGGGCGTCGGGTCCCGTGACGAGGGCACCGCTCATTTCGGCGCGACGCACTACCTGGAGCATCTGCTCTTCAAGGGAACGCGGCGGCGCACCGCGCTGGACATCTCGGCTGCGATGGACGCCGTCGGCGGCGAGCTGAACGCATTCACCGGCAAGGAGTACACGTGCTATTACGCACGGGTACTCGATGCCGACGTGCCGCTCGCGATCGACGTGCTCTCCGACATGGTCACCAGCTCGCTGATCGAGCCGAAGGACGTGGATGCCGAGCGTGGCGTGATCCTTGAGGAGATCGCCATGAATGATGACGATCCCACGGACACGGTGCACGAGGCATTCGCCGGCCAGCTGTTCGGCGACACGCCGCTTGGCCGTCCCATCCTCGGCAGCGTTGACTCGATCAACTCGATCACCCGCGAGCAGATCGCCGAGCACTACGCCGCGAGGTACACGCCGGACAACCTGGTGATCGCGGCGGCGGGCAGCCTTGACCACGGCGAGGTGGTCGAGCTCGCCCGCCGCGCGTTCGGCCCGCTGCTGACCGGCGAAGCCGGGCCGGTTCCCCCCAGGCTGGCTCCCGGCGGGCCGCCGGCGGGCGAGGCCGGCACCGGGGTGCGGCTAGTCTCGCGAGGCATCGAGCAGGCGAATCTGGTGCTCGGCTGCACGGGACTGTCGCGCACCGACGACCGCAGGTTCGCGCTCGGCGTGCTGAACGCCGCGCTGGGCGGCGGCATGTCCTCCCGGCTGTTCCAGGAGGTACGGGAGAAGCGCGGCCTGGCATATTCGGTGTACAGCTTTAGCTCGCAGCACGCCGACACCGGGATGTGGGGCATCTACGCAGGCTGCCTGCCGGCCAAGGCAGACGATGTACTCGCCATCTGCCGTGAGGAAATCGCCAAGGTCGTATCCGGCGGGCTGACCGACGGTGAGCTTGAGCGCGGCAAGGGCCAGCTGCGCGGGTCGATCGTGCTGGGGCTGGAGGACCCGTCCTCCCGGATGAGCAGGCTTGGCAAGTCCGAGCTTGTCTATCCCCGGCTGGAGCCAGTCGAGGAGATCCTCGCGTCGATCGAGGCAGTGACGCACGACGAGGTACGCGCGGTTGCCGCCGACGTGCTGGCCCGGCCGAAGGCACTCGC
>Ga0302181_10000888_pt1 | contig 23467 bp, 23 predicted proteins | sample I_Palsa_E3_3_FD_198786 | JGI IMG/M metagenome (GOLD analysis project Ga0302181, IMG submission 198786) | Peat permafrost microbial communities from Stordalen Mire near Abisko, Sweden - I_Palsa_E3_3 | ecosystem: Environmental > Terrestrial > Soil > Palsa > Peat permafrost | place: Sweden...
GGCGAAGCCGTCCTCCAGGAGCGCCGCGTACGCCAGCGTCTCCGCGCAGCCCCAGTCAAGGGGCAGCTCCCCGGCAATCATGCGCGCGCGGTTGAGCATGACCGAGGCGACGCGCGGATGCAGCGTAAAGCCATCCGGGACGCTGACGATGCGCTGCCCGAGCGCACGCAGGCGCCGCATCTGCAGCGCCGTCTGCACGCGCTCCGTCCAGTCGACCTGGGAGTACGCGCTCCAGTCGACCGTGTATTTGTTGCCGATCATGCCGAGCGAGGCCCGCACCTGCGGGCGGCCCTCATCAAGTCCCTGCCGGTACTGCTCGATCATCGCGGCCGCATCGGCTTCGCTTACGACATTTTCCTTGATGAGCCGCTGCGCATAGAGCTCGCGGGCGGTCGGATGCTGGCGAATCGTGCGATACATCAGCGGTTGCGTGGCGGCCGGCTCGTCCGCTTCATTGTGGCCGTGACGCCGGTAGCAGACGAGGTCGATGACCACATCCTTGTGGAACTGCACCCGGTACTTGAGTGCCAGACGCGCCACGAACACCACCGCCTCCGGATCATCGGCATTGACGTGAAAGATGGGCGCCTCGAGCATCTTGGCAACGTCGCTGCAATAGGTCGTCGAGCGTGCGTCGCGCGGGTCGGCGGTCGTAAAGCCGACCTGATTGTTGATCACAATGTGGATGGTGCCGCCGGTATAGAAGCCGCGTGCCTGCGAGAGCTGCAGCGTCTCCATCACCACTCCCTGGCCGGCGAAGGCGGCATCGCCGTGCACCAGCACCGGCAGCACGCGCTCGCCGCGTGCATCGCCGCGACGCTCCTGGCGGGCGCGCACCGAACCTTCGACGACGGCGTCCACGACTTCCAGATGCGACGGGTTGAAGGCGAGCACCACGTGCACGTTGCCGGCGGAGGTGCGCAGGTCGGCCGAGAAGCCCTTGTGATACTTGACGTCACCCGAGCCGCGCGCGGGCGCGCTCTCCGATTTGCCCTCGAACTCCGAGAACATGACCGAGGGCGACTTGCCGAGGAGGTTCACGAGCACATTCAAGCGCCCGCGGTGCGCCATACCGATCACGACCTCCTCCACGCCCGCAACGCCGCTGTGCTGGATGAGGTCGTCAAGCAGTGCGATGAAGGAGTCCGCGCCCTCGAGCGAGAAGCGCTTCTGGCCGACGTACTTCGTGTGCAGATAGCGCTCGAGGCCCTCCGCCACCGTCAGTTGCCACAGCAGTGCGCGCTGCTCGGCGACACTAAAGATGTGGCCGACGCGCCCGGCCTGGAATTCATCCTGCAGCCACAGCCGCTCCTGAGAATCCGACACGTGCGCAAATTCGGCGCCGATGGGGCCTGAGTAGATCTGCTCAAGGTGCGCCAGAATGTCGCGCAGCTTCATCTCCCGGGGGATCGCGGCCGTGCGGCTGCCGGTAAAAAACTCCTGCTCAAGATCGCCCGGCGTAAGACCGAAATAGTCAAGATCAAGCACGCGCGGCCGCGGCCGCTGCATCAAGCCCAAAGGATCAAGCTTGGCAAGCAAATGGCCGCGGTTGGTCCAGATCTGAATGAGGCGCGAGACGGCGGCCTGCTTGGCGCTCGCGGCGCCGTCAGCCGTTGGCGGCGGCGCGCCGGACGGCAGGTGCGTGCCGGGCGGCACCGGCGGCGCGGGGCCCCAGCTATCGAAGAGCGCGCGCCAGCGCACCGCTACGCTTGCTGGATCACGCTGATATTGCTCGTAAAGCGCGTCTAGAAAGTCGGCGTTGCCGGCGTAAAGAGGTGTGGATTCAAGACTCATGGCCCGAGCAGGTGATGATCGCACAGCCAATACTCGTATGCGACCAGCACCGCATAGCACACGAGCACGGTGTACAGCACGAAGCCCACCGGGATACGCCCGAAGGCGCGCGTGCGGGCGACCATGGTGAGGAGGATGACTCCCAGGGAGGTGAGGCCGATTTTAATGAGCCCAAACCAGTGCCCGGAGCCGTCCAACAGGCTCGCCATCACGGGGTTCGCCTCGTCGGCGCCGTCGGCGAGCAGGGTCAAGGTGAAAAAAGCATCCGCGCACGACAGGATGACAATCAGCAAAGCCACCGCAAGCCAGCGCGACTGATGCCAGTCCACGGCCGCGAATCCCGCATCCGTGTCGCGCCGCGCATCGTGACGCCGCGGCTTCAGACTGCCGTACATGAGCGCACGCAATGTGCGCGTGCGCCTTTCGCCCGCAGCGCGGCGCTCAGCGGCGCTCTGCGCAGAAGAGGTCCCTTGCGACTGCCGTGCCATTATGTGCTATCCGTTTTTCTTCACGACACGAGGGTATTTTAGCGGTGCGGCGTGCGCGCGCCCGGGTCAAGTGTGTGAGCGGCATCACAGTGTGCAGCACCCCCAAGCGGATGCACTTCGCGGATGGCGTCCCCGGCCCGATTTGAACGGGCGACCCCCGCCTTAGGAGGGCGGTGCTCTATCCAGCTGAGCTACGGGGACGCGGCACTTATGGTGCGGCCGATTTGACATGATGTGCGAAAACGCTGGATTTACTGGTGGAGCGGAAGGGGATCGAACCCTCGACCTTCGCATTGCGAACGCGACGCTCTCCCAACTGAGCTACCGCCCCACGCGCGGGCGGCGATTCTAGCATCGCACAGCAGCATGACCAATGCTGCTTTTTGCTCTGCCTCGCTGCAAGCGCGCCCGTTATCATTGGCACTCGCGCCGCACAGGAGAGGTGCACATGCTCGACGTCGGAACTCGCGCGCCGGAGTTTACGCTGCCGGACCAGGACGGGCGCGACGTGTCGCTGACGACGCTCCTTAACCGCGGGCCGCTGCTGCTGTATTTCTACCCGGCGGATTTCACGCCCGGCTGCACGCGCCAGGCGTGTGCAATCCGGGACCTGCACGCCGAAATCGTCGCCATGGGGCTCACCATCGCGGGCGTAAGTCCGCAGCCGAGCGCGCGCCACCTGGCATTTCGCGAACGCTACCGGCTGCCCTTCACGCTGCTCGCAGATCCGGAAAAGTCCGTGATTCAAATGTACGACGTTGACGGGCTGCTCGGATTCGGCGTGCGGCGCGCGACCTATCTGATCGGTCCTGCGCGCCACATCCGCGGCGCCGTACTTGCGGACTTTCGCATCGGTCGGCATATGAACTTCATCCGCCGCGCACTTGCCACGAGCACCCGCTGAAGAGAGCGCGCGCATCTCATCGCTGCATCAATACTTCATGCGCACGAGGCTTGCCTTGCCGAAGCGCGGCACGCTTACCACATAGATCTCGCCGTAGTCATCGTCGGGGATGGGCTCGATCAGTTTCCCGCTGAGCTCACGGACGAGCTCAGGCAACGTGTTGCTGTGGCCCACGACCAGCACCGCGCCGCCGCGATGTTCCTTCAGCAATCGGGAAGCGGTGCCCAAAACATCGGCCGCCTGCTGCACGACCGGGACCAGATGCAGTCGTGCGGCAAGCGGCGCTGCGGTCTGCTGCGTGCGGCGCGTATTGGTGACGTAGATCGCATCGAGGTGTCCTGCCCCCGTGGCGTCGCCAAATATGAGCGCGAGGCGTTCGGAGCGCTGCTCCCCTTCGGGCGAAAGAGGCGGATCGTCGATCGTTCCGAGCGCCTTCTCCGCGTGGCGTACGACGACGACCGTCGTCGTGCTGACGCCGCTGAAGGCGTAGACCCCCAATGCCACAGCCGCGATCCCCGCAAGCGCCGGAAGCCAAATGGGTGCCAGAAACGGCCTTCTGCGCCGAGTGATCGCGGGTGCCTCCATGACGCCATGATAGTGGCTCATCACACAAGAAACGCGCCGATTTCACTGTGCGGCGCGCGGCCGCGGCGAAGTTCAGGGCATTGGACCCACGCCTGCGCCGACGATAGAATTCAACGAGTTGTCTTGCGTCGCAATTTGATCCCTTGAATAACACCGACGTCCTCGTGATCGGCGGCGGGCCGGCTGGGTCCACCGCTGCAACGCTTCTGGTGGAGCGCGGCTACAAGGTGGTGGTCCTCGAGAAGGAACATCACCCGCGCTTTCATATCGGCGAATCCCTGCTACCGGCGAATCTGCCCATCCTCGCGCGCCTCGGCGTGGCCGATGAGGTCAAAGCCGTCGGCATGCAAAAATGGGGTGCCGAATTCATCTCCCCCTGGGATGGGCGGCATCAGACCTTTGAATTCGCCGACGCCTGGAACAAATCCCTGCCCTTTGCATACCAGGTGCGCCGCTCGCAGTTCGACGAGATTCTGTTCCGCCGCGCGACACGCGCGGGCGCGCAAACCCTCGAGGGTTGCCGGGCGCGGGAGGTAGTGTTTCTCCCCGACGGCGCGGGAGTGCAGGTGCATGCGACCATGGAAGATGGCCGCAGCGAGTCCTGGCAGGCCCGGTTCCTGATCGACGCCTCGGGGCGCGATACGTTTCTTGGCAACCGCCTGCAGGTGAAGCGGCGCAACACCAAGCACAATAGCGCAGCGCTCTACGGACATTTTCGGGGTGCGCGGCGCTATACCGACAAGCGCGCCGGCGACATCTCCATCTACTGGTTCGACCACGGCTGGTTCTGGTTCATTCCGCTTGCCGATGGCACGACGAGCGTGGGCGCGGTGGTGTGGCCCTACTACACCAAGACGCGTACGGTGCCGGTGCGCGAATTCTTTCTCGCGACCATCCGCCTGTGTGCCCCGCTCGCCGAGCGCCTGCAGGATGCCGAACTCGTGGCCGACGTCACCGCCACGGGTAACTATTCCTACGCCTGCGAACGCGCCTTTGGAGCAGGCTATCTCCTCCTCGGAGATGCCTATACCTTCATCGACCCGATGTTTTCCTCGGGGGTGATGCTCGCCATGAACAGCGCCGTCGCAGGCGCCGACACCATCGACCGGTGCCTGCAGGATCCGGCGCGCGCGCCCCAGGCCCTGCGCAGCTTCGAGCGTCTCATGCGCCACGGGCCCAAGGCGTATTCGTGGTTCATCTACCGCGTCACCAATCCGACGATTCGGCAGATGTTCATGGGACCGAGCAATGCGCTGCGCATGAAGGAGGCGCTCCTCGGCTTGCTGGCGGGCGACATCTTCGGCAAGACGCCGATCTGGGGATCGCTGCGCCTGTTCAAGCTGACCTATTACCTGATTGCGCTTGCGAACCTGAGGCGTTCGCTAGGCGCGCTGCGGCGCCGCACGGCGAACATCAGGCCCGTCGAGCCCGAGCATACGACCGCCACCTGATGGGATCAGACTCCGTCCTCAAGCTCGACTATCTGTCGCTCGCCGAACTTGCCGATCGCCCGGCAGGGTGGTGGCAGAACGTCTTGGGAGTCGCGGCATTTGACGCCGCGACGCCGCGCGCACCCACGACGGACATCCCGATGGCGAGCGTGCAGATGCCGGTCTTGGGTGCCGACGCGCGGCGCTACGAGGTGTGGGCAAGCCCGCACGCCACGCAATCGGGCGCGCGCGGCCGAATCCAATATCGGCAAGGCGCGGGCATCGTCTTCGGCCGCCTGAGCGTCGCCGAGAGCGAGCTTGACGCCACCTCCGGCGAAACGAGCGCGCTGCAGCGCGCAACGGAACTTGCCTACCGCGAGATATTCGCCGTTGTCGATGCGCTTGCGATGCCGCATCTGGTGCGCGTATGGAACTTCCTGCCGGACATCAACGGCAAGTCGCATGGCTCGGAGCGCTACTGGCAATTCAACAGCGCGCGGCAGGACGGCTTTATCGCGAGCGCCCGCGCGGTCACCGGCCCGGTTCCTGCCGCCTGCGGTGTCGGCTCGCCGCGCGGCGCTCCCCTCATGATCTATTTTCTCGCCAGTGCGAGTGCTCCGACCGTCATCGAAAACCCGCGCCAGGTGAGCGCCTACCATTATCCCCCTGCCTACAGTCCGCGCAGCCCGACGTTTTCGCGCGCCTGCGTCGCAGATTTTCCCGATGGGCGGATGCTCTTCATCTCCGGCACGGCGAGCATCATCGGGCATGCAACGGTTCACATCGGCGACGCCGCTGCGCAAACGCGCGAGACGCTGCGCAACATCGAGGCGCTTCTCGATGCGGCCAACCGCAGCGCCGCGGCGCGCGCGCCGTTTGCAATGCGCGACCTGTGTTACAAGGCGTATGTGCGCCGCGCGGACGATCTTCCGCTCATCGACGCCGAGCTGCGCTCCGCTGCCGGCAAGGATGCGCAGGCGCTCTACCTGCACGCGGAGCTATGCCGGGAGGACCTGCTGGTGGAAATCGAGGCGACCGGGTCCCATTTGCCGAGCGGCAGGTCCTGAGTCGTGCAAGCATCCTTCATGCAGAGCCGAACCGAGATTGGCCGTGTGCCGCGCTTCCTGAGAACAGCGTTCGACGGCGCGGTGTTCTATAGCTCGCTCCTCGTCCTCGGCCTGATCTGCCTCAGCTGGACCGTCATCGCGCTGCCGCTCTACGTGCTCCTGCCGCGGCGCTCGGGCACGGCCGCCGGACGTTTCGGTATCATGGCGGGTTTTCGCATTTACACCGGCTGGCTCACTCTCATGCGGGCGTATCGGCTGGATCTGCGCGCGATCGACGCGCTGCGCGGCGGCCCGGCCTGCATTCTCGCGCCCAACCATCCGTGCATGATCGATGCGCTGCTCATCCTCACGCGCCACCCGAATGTCGTGTGCGTGATGAAGACAGAGGTGTTGAAAAATGTTTTTCTGGGCTCCGGAGCGCGCCTTGCGCGCTACGTTTGCAACGAGCCGCCGATGCAGATGATCCGCGAAGCCGTCACTCACCTGCAGTGCGGCGGCGTGCTATTGCTGTTCCCGGAAGGTACACGCAGCATCCAGGCGCCGATCAATGCGCTCAAGGCAAGCATTGGTGTCATCTCCAAGCACGCCGCGGTGCCGGTGCAGACGCTGATCATCGAAACCGATTCACCGTATCTTGCCAAGGGCTGGTCGCTCCTGCGCCGCCCGCCGCTGCCCATCACCTACCGCGTGCGCCTCGGGCGGCGCTTCGAGCCGCCCGAGGACGTACGCACGTTCATGGCTGAGCTTGAGGCCTATTACCACGAAGAGCTCGCAGGCTCCCTGCAATCAAAGTGGCTGGGCATGAGGCCCGGCCCCTTGCCGGGCAGACACACGCAGTGATTGCGCATTCGGCGACGCATCTCGTCCTCATCCCGAGTTACAACCCCGGCAACAAGGTATTCGACACCGTACGGGGAGCGCGCGCGCACTGGGACCCGGTGTGGGTGGTGGTCGACGGCAGTACCGATGGCACGGGGGAGAAACTTGCGCGCATGGCGGCCGAGGATCCCGCCCTGCAAGTCTTGCCGCGGCCGAGAAATTGCGGCAAGGGCGCAGCCGTACTCTACGGGCTGCGCGCGGCGCTCGCACGCGGCTTCACGCATGCGCTCGTCATGGACTCGGACGGACAGCATCCCGTCGATCGCATTGCGCCCTTCATGGCTGCCTCATGCGCCGCGCCCGAGGCGATGATCCTCGGCGAGCCGGTATTTGACGCGCGCGCGCCGCGCCTGCGCGTCAACGGCCGCAAGATCTCCAACTGGTGGGCCAACGTCGAGACCCTGTGGATGGGCGTCCACGACTCGCTCTTCGGCTTTCGGGTCTATCCGATCGCACCGCTCGTGCGTGTGATGCGCTTGCAGCCCTGGATGCGCCGCTTTGATTTCGACGTCGAGGCGGCGGTGCGCCTGTGCTGGCACGGCGTCACGCCCATCAACCTGCCGGCAAAGGTCGAGTACTTCAGCGCCGACGAAGGCGGGGTGTCGCACTTCAACTATTGGCGTGACAATGCGCTTCTGACCTGGATGCATGCGCGCCTGTTCGCCGAATTCCTGGTCCGCCTGCCGGTGCTGCTGCTGCAGTCAGGCGGGCCAAGGGTCGCGCGCTAAAGGACGCGCGGCTTGCGCGCGCAGTACTCGGAGAAGATCCCGAGCTCCACGTGGCGCGTCACATCCTCGAAGCGCGCGTCCCTGATCGCACTCATGATGGCACGCGGCGGCGCGCACGCCTCGATCGTATCCCAATAAAAGCGCATCAGCTTCGGAGTCTCCGGATGGCGCGCAACGATGTGCGCAAACATCGGGATGACGCCGCGCATGTAGGCCTTCAGTAAGGCGCGCGGCACCGCGCGCTCGGGCGGCGTGATTTCCAAGAGGCAGATGATCCCGCCGGGCCGCAGTACGCGCCAGAATTCGCAAAATGCCAGCGCCAGATCGCTGACGTGCCGCAAGGCATAACCCATGGAGATGAAATCCGCGCTCGCGCTCGGCAGTGGCAGGGCCTCGGCGCTGCCCGCGATGAGGCGCACACCGGCCGGTACTTTCGCCTGTCGCACCATGCCGGAACTCGGATCGACGCCCGTCACGCGCGTCGCATCACCGTTGAGGTATGCCGCCTCGCGGGCAACGAGGCCGGTGCCTACTCCAACGTCGATGACCTGCATCCCCTGCGCAAGGCCGGCGCGGCGCAATGCACGGCGTCGATATCGGGACCCGGTGCCGAAGGCCATGGCACGCTCGACCCGGTCATAATCGCCTGCGGTGCGGTCAAAAAGGCCGCCCACCCAGCCGCGGCGCTCCGCCTCGTGCGAATAATATTCCTTTATTGGCGGACACGGAGCCGGCACGATCGGGCACACCTCTGATTTTGCGCATCACGGGGACGCGCGCGGGCCCCGAGTACCATAACATAGGCATGCAGAGCCCATATATACTGTTCCATTGCCCTATTGTTCACCCTAAATTAGCGCTAAAAGCTTCGATCACTATGTCCGAAAAAGCGTCGCTTCTCCAACAGACCTCGGCGCCTGAGCCTGCCGCGCTCGAACGCGAAATTGCAGGCCTCATCGTGCAGGCGCTCAATCTCGACATCGATCCGCGCGATATCAGCCCGGAGGCGCCGCTGTATGGCGAGGGACTCGGCCTGGATTCCATCGACATCCTGGAAGTGGCGCTGGTCGTCTCCAAGCAGTATGGCATCCAGCTGCGCGCCGACAGCGAGGAGAATGGCGAGATTTTCCGCTCGCTGCGGCACTTCGCAAAGTATGTTGCTGCGCAGAGGATGAAGTGACTAGGAAACGCTGGCCGCCGCAGCGCTTCACCTGGACTGCTGCGCTGGTGTGCTGTTACGCCCTGCTTGCGAACTACACCAACCTGAATCCCGCGGCGAAACCCCTCGGCGCCGTGCTCGCGATTACCCCGCCGCTCGCGCTCATCGTCGGACTCGCCTGGCGCTCCGCCTATCGGCTCGTCGCGCTCGCAGGCGCGGCGCTGGTTGCGGCGGCGATCGTGAGCTGCTGGCCGATCCTCGAGAGAAACTTTTCTCTTCTGTATCTCCTCGAGGACCTAGGTTTCTATGGCGTCTTGAGTGTGACCTTCGCGCGTTCGCTCGTGGGTGGCCGCGTGCCGCTGTGCACCTATTGGGCCGATCTCGTGCATGGCCCGCTGCCTGCGCCCGTCGCCCGCTATACGCGCAACACGACGGCAGCGTGGGCGGTGTTTTTCGCGCTCGTCGGGGCGGCATCGCTCGCCTTGTATGTGTACGCGCCGCTGCGCGTGTGGTCGGCCTTTTCCTACTTCGTGACGCTACCACTCGTCGTCTTGATGTTCGTCGGCGAATACGCCGTGCGCCGCAGGGTGCTGCCGCCGCTGCACAGGAGCGGCCTCCTCGACAGTGTGCTCGTGTACTTGAATTCGTCGCGCCGCACGAGGATCGTAGGTCAATGACCGGCACGCCGAAGAACCGCTGCCGCACGTAATGGCCAGTATCGCGCTCATTGCGCACCGCGCTCCCGATGCCATAGTGGCGTATCGCGCCGGCATCCCGGTGGCGGCGCGCAGCTTCCTCGCCGATGCCGTCCGCGTTGCGACCTGCCTGCCCGCTGGCGGCCACGTTCTCAATGTTTGTAACGACCGCTATCGCTTCACGGTGGGATTTGCCGCGGCGCTCCTGACAAAGAAAGTGAGTCTCCTGCCCTCGACGCACTCGCCGCAGTTCATCCGCCAGCTGGTCCAGTTCGCCCCGGACGTGTTCTGCATGACGGATGATCCGGGCTGCGACTTCGACCTGCCACAATTCCACTATCCCGACGCAGCTGCTTGCGATCTTGCGCCGCAGGCGCTGCCGGCAATCGACGCGCAGCAGGTCGTCGCGTACGTATTCACTTCCGGATCAACCGGTACGCCCGTGCCTCACAGGAAGACGTGGGGGCCGCTCGTGTCATGTGTGCGCGAGGGCGCCCAGCGGCTCGGCGTCGCGGACGGCCGCTCGTACGCCATGCTGGGCACGGTGCCTGCGCAGCACATGTACGGCTTCGAATCCACCGTGCTCACATGCCTGCAAAGCAGCAACGCGTTGTGCGCTGAGCGCCCCTTTTACCCGCTCGACGTCTGCGCAAGTCTCGCGCGGCTGCCGCGGCCGCGGGTCCTGATCTCAACTCCCATTCATCTGCGCACCCTGCTCGGCACGGATATCGATCTGCCGGCGGTTGATCTCATCGTCTCGGCAACCGCGGCATTGTCGCCGCAGCTCGCGCTCGATGCTGAACAGCGCTTCGGCGCACGGCTCATTGAGATCTATGGCTCCACGGAGACCGGCCAGATCGCCTCGCGCCGTACGGTGGCGACACACGAATGGCACCTGTGGCCCGAGGTGCGCATGAGCCTGAAGGACGGACGCGCTTGGGCGCAGGGCGGTCACGTCGAAGAAGGAACGCCGATGGGGGATGTACTCGAGGCGCGGGGCGCGGAGCGCTTCATCCTTCTCGGACGTACCGAAGATCTGGTCAACATTGCCGGCAAGCGCGGCTCGCTTGGCTACCTCAACCACCATCTGAATGCCATTCCAGGCGTACTCGATGGCACGTTCTTCGTGCGCGAAGACGCGCCCGGCTCCGCCGGCAGTGTCACGCGCCTGGCAGCCTTCGTGGTCGCACCGAGTCTCGATGCCGCATCCCTCCTCGAGCAACTGCGCGAGCGCATAGATCCCGTGTTCCTGCCGCGGCCGCTCCTCTTTGTCGAGCGCCTGCCGCGCAGCACCACCGGCAAACTGCCGCGCGAGGCGCTGCTGTCACTCGCCGCGAGTGCCCCGGAATGCGCACCTGCTCACCTGGGTCGTCCATGGGCACGGTGAGCCTCGAGATTTCACCGCAGCACCCGGCCTTCGCAGGTCATTTTCCCGGCACCCCCATCGTGCCCGGCGCGCTGCTGCTCGATGAGGCGGTGCGCGTGCTGAATGAGGTCGCCGGCAACGCCGCGATGCAGTGCGAAATAGCCGCGACGAAATTCCTGAGCGTCGTACGCCCCGGCGAAGCGCTGAGTCTGGACCACGAACAATGCGCCGACGGCTCGATTCGGTTCGTGATTCGCACTCCCGATCGCACGGTCGCCTCCGGCAGGCTCAGCTGGGTAACGAGCCCCCGGGACGCGGACCGTGAAGTCTGATTCCGCCATCGCCCCTGCCGCTGCCCGCACCACACCCGCAGAATGGCTGAAGAGTCCGGAGCGCGGCAGCATGACGCTGCTGCGGGTCATGGCCGCCGCCTCGCATCTGCTCGGGCGTGCGCCGAGCCGCCTGCTGCTGCACCTGATCGCGAGCTACTTCGTGCTCTTTGCTCCCACCGCGCGGCGCCACGCCCGCAATTATCTGCGCCGTGCGCTCGGTCGGGAACCGCGCTTCACGGACCGCTATCGGCATGTGCTGAATTTCGCCTCGACCATTCATGACCGTGTGTACCTGCTGGATGAGTGCTTCGACCAATTCGAATTTTCTCTGGAGGGCGAAGAGCTGATGCGCGATATGGTCGCGAGCGGTCAAGGGGGGTTTCTGATGGGCGCCCACATGGGCAGCTTTGAAGTCACCCATGCATTCGGCGCGCATCAGCCGGGACTCAACATCGTGATGGCGATGTACGAAGACAACGCCCGCAAGATCAGCGCCATGCTGCAGGCGCTGCGTCCGATCCTGAAGCCCGAGGTCATTTCCCTCGGACATATCGAGGCGATGCTGAAGGTGCGGCAGCGCCTGGATGAGGGCGCCTTCGTCGGCATTCTTGGCGACCGCACGCTCGGCGACGAGCCGCTGCAGAAGGTGAGCTTCCTCGGTAGCCCCGCCTATTTTCCCGTGGGCCCGATGCGCGCCGCGGCGCTCTTGCGGCGCCCGACGGTCTTCATGCTCGGCTTGTACCGCGGCGGCAATCACTACCATCTGGTATTCGAGCTGCTCGCGGACTTCTCCACCGTGGGACGCGCGCAACGCGCGGCCGCAGTCGAGGAAGCCATCAAGCGCTACGCGGCGCTGCTGGAGAAATACTGCCGCAGCGACCCCTATAACTGGTTCAATTTTTTTGACTTCTGGCGCGACGCGGGCGCGCCTCCGGCGAACCCATCGTAGGCCATGCGCAGCGCCGTGCATTTTGCAATGCTGCTCGGGCTGCTCATTGCAGCGAGCGTGCGTGCCGCCGACGGCGATCTCGACTCGCTCATGGCCCTGCTCGCACAACGCGTGCACGGGCACGTGAGCTTTGTCGAGGAGGACAATCTTGCGGTGCTCGACCGACCTGTGCGCTCCTCCGGAGAGCTTTTCTACGATCGGCCGGACCGCCTTGAAAAGCGCACGCTCATGCCACATCCGGCGAGCCTCACCCTGGAACACGGCAGTGTCACCATTGTGGCGCGCGGACGCACTCATGTACTGGCGCTGCGCGATTATCCGCAGGTCGCGCCATTCGTCGAGAGCCTGCGAGCGACTTTAGCCGGGGATCGGCCGGCGCTGGAGCGCAACTTCGAGCTCTCATTTGCAGGCAATCTCGAGCACTGGACACTGACGCTCGTGCCGCTCGATGCCAAGTTGAAGGGCGTCGCGCGGCAGATCCGCATCGACGGGGCGCGCGGCGAGCTTCAGACATTGGACATCACACTCGCAGATGGTGATCGTTCCGTGATGACCATCGGATCGTCGATGCCGCCATGACGCGGCCGCGCGTCGTGCGAATCGCACTGTGGATGAGCGCCATGGTGCTTGCAGCCATCGTCGTCGCCCGTGCGCACTACACGGCGGACCTGTCAGGGTTCCTGCCGCGTGCACCAAGCGCCCGGCAGCGAATGCTGGTCGATCAACTGCGCGACGGCCCGGCCTCGCGGCTGCTGCTGATTGGCATCGAGGGTGGCGATGCCGGCGCCCGCGCGCAACTGTCGATCGCGATGGCGCGGCAATTGCGCGCCGATGCCGCTTTCGCGAGCGTCGATAACGGCGAGTCGGTAAATCAGGAGCGCGATCGCGAATTTCTTTTCGAGCATCGTTACCTTCTGAGTGAGGCCGTCACGGCGCAGCGCTTCACGGTAGACGGCCTGAATGCCGCCATCGGTGACACGATAGATCTCCTCGCATCCCCCGCGGGGCTCATCGCCAAACCGCTCCTGCCCCGCGACCCCACCGGCGAATTCCTGCAGATCCTGAATCAGCTCGATCGCAGCGCGCAGCCGCGCGCGCTTGCGGGAGTGTGGGCCTCAGCTGACGGCCAGCGCGCGCTGCTGCTGGCCGCGACGCGCGCGGCCGGCTCCGACATCGACGCTCAGGAGCACGCACTGCAAGCGGTGCGCGCGGCATTTGCCGCGGCGCAGCGATCATCCACCGCGCCTGCGGTCCAGGCGGCGCGACTTCTCGTGACCGGATCGCCGCTTTTCACCGTGGAGGCGCGCGCGACAATCAAGCACGAAGCGGTGCGGCTCTCGATCGTGAGCACCCTTCTCATCGTGAGCCTGCTTCTTACCGTGTACCGCTCGGTGGCCGTATTGCTCCTCGGTATGCTGCCCGTCACCTCCGGAGCGCTTGTGGGTGTCGCAGCCGTCGCCCTGGGATTTGGCGTCGTGTACGGCATTACCCTCGGCTTCGGCATCACCTTGATCGGAGAATCGGTCGACTACTCCATTTATCTCTTTGTGCAATCCCGGCACGCGCCCGCAGGCGCTCCCGCAGCCGTGGAACGCGAACGCGTGCTGTGGAGAACCATCCTCCTTGGCGTGCTGACTTCGGTGTGCGGCTTCGCATCGTTGCTGCCGTCGGGTTTTCCGGGGCTGTCGCAACTGGGCCTGTACTCCATCGCGGGCCTTATCGGCGCCGCTGCCGTGACCCGCTTTGTGCTGCCGAGTCTCATGCCGCGAACCTTCCAGGTACGCGACTTGACGCCCCTCGGAAACACCGCCGCGCAAATTCTTACGCGCCTGCGGGCGTGGCGCTGGCTCCTCGCGGTCGTCGCGTTGCTCGCAACCGCAGTGCTGTATCTGCAACGCGATGTCCTGTGGAATCGCGACTTGGCGGCATTGAGTCCGGTACCTGTGCGCGCGCAGGCGCTCGACGCCGCATTGCGCGCAGATCTTGGCGCTCCGGACGTCAGCGACTTCATCATCGTGACCGATGCCGACCCGCAAGTCGTGCTGCGCGCCTGCGAGAAAATCGCCGCCGCGCTCGAGCCACTCATCAGCAAGCGCACGATCGGAGGATTTGACAGCCCCGCGCGCTACCTGCCCAGCATTGCGCTGCAGAGCGCGCGACGCGCAAGCCTCATCGATCCGCAAGAGTTGCGCGTGCGCCTGCGCGCTGCCACTGCCAGCCTTGCGGTGAATGCCGAGCGCCTCGAGCCCTTCGTCGCGGACGTTGCGCGCGCGCGCGCGGCGCCGCTAGTTACACCCGCCGACTTGCAAGGTACGTCCTTCGAGTCGGGCTTTGACAGCCTGATGATGCGCCAGCGCGAAAAGTGGCTGGCGTTCTTGCCGCTGCACGCGGCCCAGGCGGGCACCCCACCCTCCGCTTCCGCCATGAATGAGGTGCGCGCCGCAGTCGAGGAGGCCGCCCCCGGACAGGCTCTCCTTTTGAATCTCAAGAGTGAGTCGGACGCGCTGTATTCGAGCTACTTGTCTGAGGCTCTGCGCCTGTCGGGAGCCGGACTTGCTGCTATCGTTGTATTATTGCTGATAGCGCTGCGCTCGCCGGCCCGAGTGGCCGGTGTGGTCGCGCCGCTGGTGCTTGCCGTGCCCGTCGTGGCCGCAGCTTTGCTGCTCGGGGGCCGATCCTTGACGATCTTGCACCTGATTGGAATGCTGCTCATCGTGGCTGTAGGCTCGAACTATGCGCTTTTCTTCGATCGAACCGCAGCCGATCAGCACCGGGACACCGCACCGCTCACCCTGGCATCGCTTGTGATCGCAAATGCCACAACCGTCGTAGGATTTGGCGTGCTCGCGTTCTCGCAGGTGCCGGTGCTGGCCGCACTCGGATCTACGGTTGCGCCCGGGGCCTTCCTGGCGCTGATTTTTTCTGCGGCGTTAAGCCGCGCCGCGCCGCCGCACGCGACGCCCGTTCACTAGATGGCCACGCGAGCTTCGCCACGTTGGACACCGGCGCCGCTCCTGAAAGCCTCGGCGGCCTTGCACGTGGGCGCAGCGGCGCTCGCGCTTGCGCGCCCAGCGCTGTGGCCGTGGGCGCTCGGCGCGGTCATCGTCAACCATGTGCAGCTCGCGGCGACGGGGCTGTGGCCGCGCAGCACTCTCCTCGGACCTAACCTCACGCGCCTGCCGCCGGCTGCGGCAATGCGCGGCGAAGTTGCGCTCAGCATCGACGATGGCCCGGAGCCGGCAGTGACGCCGCAGGTACTGAAGCTTCTCGACGAGCACCGCGTCAAAGCTACCTTCTTCTGTGTCGGCAGGCGCGTTGAGCAATGCGCGGAGCTTGCGCGCGAGATCGTGCAGCGCGGACATGCAATCGAAAATCACAGCTACCGGCATCTCAACTATTTTTCCCTGCTCGGTCCGCGGGCGCTCGCCTACGAGATCGAACGCGCGCAGGAGGTTATCGGCGCCGTTACCGGACGGCGCCCGGCTTTCTTCCGGCCGCCGGCGGGTTTGCGCAGCCCGTTGCTCGATCCGATCCTCACGCGTCTTGACCTCTTGCTTGCGAGCTGGACGCGGCGCGGATTTGACTCCGTGAACCGCGATGCGGAATCGGTGTTCGCGCGCCTTGCAAGCGGGCTTGGCGCCGGCGACATCCTGCTGCTGCACGACGGACACGCCGCGCGCACGCGCGCGGGCACGCCCGTGATTCTCGAGGTGCTGCCGCGGCTCCTCGATGCCTTTGCGCAGTCAGGATTGAAACCCGTGCGCCTGAGCGCGGCGCTGGCATGAGGAAAATTCTCATCGCGCGCGCGGACACCGCAGTTGCTGCGACCGCAATTTGCGGCGCGGCGTTGGGCGCCTGGCCGCGATGACTCCGCTGCGCCTCACACGGTTCACTGCGGTCAGCGCCGTGGGTTGCGGTCTTGGCGCAACCTTGGCCTCGTTGGAGGAGCAGCGCAGCGGCCTTGCGCCCTGCGCCTTTGAGACCGTCGACGTCGAGACGCACGTCGGGGAAGTTCCGGGAGTGGATTCAATTGTGCTGCCGCGCGCGCTGCAGAGCTTCAACTGCCGCAATAATCGGCTCGCACAGCTCGGACTTATGCAGGATGGGTTCAGCGAGGCGGTGGCGGCGAGCGTAGCGCACTGGGGACCAAAGCGCGTCGGCGTATTTCTCGGCACCAGCACCTCCGGGATCCTGGAAACAGAGCTCGCGTACCGCTCGCGCGTTCCTGCGACGGGCGCGCTACCAAAGGATTTTAATTACGCTGCCACGCACAATTCGTTCTCGGTTGCCGACTTCGTGTCGCAGGCGCTGCACCTTGAAGGTCCGGCGGCCGTGGTGTGCACGGCCTGCTCCTCGAGCGCCAAGGTGTTCGCATCCGCGCAGCGCATGATCAGCGCGGGCCTGATTGACGCCGCCGTGGTCGGCGGCGTTGATTCGTTGTGCCTCACAACCCTGTACGGTTTTCACTCCCTGCAGCTCACCTCGCGTGTCCCCTGCCGCCCCTTCGACGTCGCGCGTGACGGGATTTCCATCGGCGAGGCTGCGGCTTTTGTCCTCCTCGAGCGGCCGCCCGCGCACCTCGATGACGATGCGATCATGCTCCTGGGCACGGGGGAATCGAGCGACGCCTATCACATGTCAAGTCCGCATCCCGAGGGACGCGGAGCGCGCGCGTCCATTCAACAGGCGCTCGCGGCGGCCGAGCTTGCACCGGGCGACATCGACTACATCAATCTGCACGGTACCGCCACGGTCAGCAACGACAGCGCCGAGGATCTGGCCGTCACCGCGGTTTTTGGCACGCACACCGCCTGCAGCTCCACCAAAGGCGCGACCGGGCACGCTTTGGGCGCTGCGGGCGCGCTCGAGGCGGTGATCTGCGCGCTGGCCATTCAGCAGGACCTCATGCCGGGCGGACTTAGAACGACCAAAGTCGACCCGAAATTGACCCTGCACTATCTGTGCGAAAACCACCGCGCCACCGTGCGCCGCGCGCTCAGCAACTCCTTCGGCTTCGGCGGCGCCAACTGCAGTCTGATTTTTGGCCGCGCCGCCTGATGCGATGCCGGCCATGATCCCGCTCGCAGCGCACATCGAAGGGATTGGCGTTTTGGGCCCCGGCTTCGCCGACTGGGTGAGCGCGGCGGCGATTCTTTCGCAAGCTGCGCCGTACGTCCCGGCTGCGACGGTGCTGCCGCCGCCGCTTGCTTTGCCGCCTGCCGAAAGACGCCGCACCGGACCCGTCGTCAAACTGGCGCTGGCCGTGGGATTCGAAGCGACAACGCGCGCCGGCATCGAGCGCAGCACATTGGCGACGGTATTTTCTTCCTCCGGCGGCGACGGCTTCAATTGCCACGAGATCTGCCAGGTACTGGCAAGTTCGGATCGGCAGCTTTCGCCGACGCGATTTCACAACTCCGTGCACAATGTCGCAGCCGGGTACTGGAGCATCGCCGCCGGTGCCACCGCAGCTGCAAATGTCCTGTGTGCGTACGACGCAAGCTTCGGCGCCGGGCTCCTCGAGGCCTTGACGCAGGTTGCGGTCGAGCGCACGCCGGTCCTCCTCTTGGCGTACGATACCCAGTACCCGGAACCGTTAAATGGCAAGCGCTCAATTTCCGATGCCTTCGGAGTCGCTCTGGTTCTTGTACCCAACGCGCGCGCCGGAACGCTTGCGAAGCTCACCGCCATGCTCACCGACAGCGGCGCCGAGCGCATGAGCGAACCGCGCCTGGAGTCTATGCGCGTGTCCATTCCGGCCGCCCGCAGTCTGCCGTTGCTGAGCAAGCTCGCACGGCGCGAAAGCGGACGGGTCACGCTTGACTACCTGCGCCACGTGCGTCTCGCGCTCGAGGTTGAGCCGTGCAGATAGATCGCCGCTGGATCGAAGCTCATATTCCGCACGCCGGCAAGATGTGTCTGTTGGATTCCGTGCTGCGCTGGGACGCCATCCGCATCGAGTGTCGCACTGCCACGCATCGCGAGATCGACAACCCGCTGCGCTCGCATGGCCGGCTAGGCTGCGCCTGCGGAGTCGAATACGCGGCGCAGGCGATGGCCGTGCACGGCGCGCTCGTCGCCGATCGCGCCCGCGCGCCGGCAGCGGGCTACCTCGTGGGGCTACGCCGCGTAATTTTGCAGGTCGCGCGGCTGGATGATATCGAGACCGACCTTCTGATCAGCGGCGAGCGCCTCGACGGCGATGGCACGATCGTCCTCTACGAGTTCTCCGTTCACAACGAGCTGCGCTCCTTCTTGAGCGGGCGCGCCACCGTCGCGCTGGACGCCGCGGCGCTTACGCGCCCCGCGGCCCCCCGCGCCACGCCATGACGCCCGTCACCAGGCGCGCGCTAGTCACAGGCGGCAGCGGCCAGATGGGCGCCGCGATCTGCCGCCGTTTGGCGCTTGCCGGGCATTTCGTGTACGTGCAGGCGCATCGCGGTATCGCCGCCGCGCACACCCTGGTGAGCGAGATCAGCGCCGCCGGCGGTCACGCGCAGGCGCTTGCCTTCGACATCACTGATGGCGCGGCGACGCGTGCCAGCCTCGAGACGGTGCTTGCCGACGGCCCGATCCAGATCCTCGTGAACAATGCCGGGATTCACGATGACGCCGCGTTTCCCGGGATGAGCGAACCGCAATGGCACCGGGTCATCGATGTTTCGGTCGACGGATTCTTCAACGTCACGCAGCCGCTCATGCTGCCGATGATCCGTACGCGCTGGGGCCGCATCGTGAGCACCTCCTCGGTCGCTGCGCTGAAGGGCAATCGCGGTCAGGTCAACTATGCGGCGGCCAAAGGCGCGCTCAACTCCGCCACCCGCGCCTTGGCGCTGGAGGTGGCGACCCGCGGGATCACCGTCAATGCGGTTGCCCCGGGGATTATTGCCACTGGCATGACCGACACCATGTTTGATGCTGAGACGATTGCGCGGCTCGTGCCGATGAAGCGCGTCGGTCTGCCCACGGAAGTCGCCAGTCTGGTCGCATACCTTGTCTCGGAGGAAGCCGGCTACATCACGGCTCAGGTGATCTCGATCAACGGCGGCATGATCTGATGGCTGCAGTGACGAGCGCGCTGCCCGCCCTGGCCGTGCATAACAACGAAACTCTGCTCTTTTTCACGCTGCTCGAGCTTGCGATTATCATCGCGGCCGCGCGCCTGGCCGCCGCTTTGGCGCGGCGCATCGGCCAGTCAGAGGTGGTGGGCGAGATCGTCGTGGGAGTCCTGCTGGGACCGTCCCTCTTCGGCTGGGCTGCCCCGCAGGCGTTCAATTTCGTGTTCCGCTCCGCGCCGCCGGAGCCCTTGCAGACGCTCTCCGGACTCGCACTCGTGCTGATGATGTTTCAGATCGGGCTCGAATTCGACTTCTCGCACCTCACGGTGCGCGGCAATCGCGCCGTCGCGCTCAGGGTGGGCACGGCTTGCCTCATGCTGCCGTTCGCCCTCGGCCTCGCACTCGGCTATTACGCCGCGCCGATACTCTCTCCGCAGGCCAATCGGCTCGACTCCGCCCTCTTTATTGCAACCGCATTTTCGATCACGGCGCTTCCCGTACTTGGCCGCATCATGCTGGATCTGCAGATCGCGCGCACTGAGCTGGCGGTGATCGCCATCAGCGCGGCGGCGCTGAACGACGTCGTCGGCTGGCTCCTCCTGGCGTTGGTCACGGCACTCAGCGTCGCGAGCTTTGACGGCGCGCATTATGGACTACGCGTCCTCATGCTCGCAGGCTACATCCTTCTGTGTGTGGCATGGGTGCGGCCGCTTTTGAAGAAAATCGTGCGCCGCTGCGATCTCTCCGCGGGTAGGATGTCGGGCGCCCTCCTGAGCTTCCTGCTCTGCATGATCTTCCTGTCTGCCATGGTGACCTACGAACTTGGCATCTTTGCCGTCTTCGGCGCCTTCATGATGGGCGTCATCCTGTTCGACGAACCGCAGCTGGTGCGCGCGTGGCGCGAGCGGGTCGGTGACTTCGTCACGGTGTTCTTCCTGCCGATCTACTTTACCTATACGGGACTGCGCACCTCTGTAGATAGCCTCGGCAGTGCGCAGCTATGGGGCTGGTGCGCGCTCACGATAGCATCGGCGACCCTCGGAAAATTCGGCGGCACCTACATTGGCGCGCGCCGTTCTCTGGATCACAATTCCGCGACGATCCTCAGCTTCATGATGAATACGCGCGGCCTCGTGGAGCTGGTGGTCATAAACGTCGGCCTTGACCTCGGCGTCATCTCACGGGAGATGTTCACGATCCTCGTGCTGATGGCGCTCGTAAGCACGGTGATTACGACGCCCGCCCTACGGTTCTATCTGCCGCGCGCCGGGATCGCGCTGCCGGCGCGCCGCTAGGTCCTCGTCTGTGCTCGCGGCGGTGCGGGCCTGCAGGGTGGCTGAGCGTAACTTCATCACGCCGCGCAGCGCAAGAAAAATGCTGCAGAGCATCGCGACATAAGCGCCGGCACCAATCGATATATGCGATGCCACCGTGTCGCCCGCGCGGCTGACGGCCGCGTTGGCAATCCGCGCAAGGAGCGCGCTCACCGAATGCGCGGCGGCGTCTGCGGGGAAATAGCTGCTGGAACTTTTGGCATAGAGCACGGCGCAGCTCGTCGTCATCAGCGCGAACGGCATGAGATAGGTGAGCCAGGCGTCGTTGCGCCTGTAGAGTATTGAGATTGTGGGCGCGAGGACTGCAGCCGCGCATACGACTCCAAAGCCGAGCGTCGCAAGCGCGTGCGCGTGATTCAAACCGCTTAGACGCCCGACGGGATCCTCGATGACGGTCCATACGTCGTAGAAGCGAACGCTCTCTTGCCACAGACCAATATTCACAAGGAGCGTGGTCAGCAAAAACCAGCCGACGCCAATAGCGCCGAGGGCGGCGAGCGCCATGTGATCTATATCTACATTCCGTCGCATTAAGTCCTACCAAAGCCTGTCCCGCGACTTTTAGTTTGTCACTATTTGCAGCCGCGTGATAGATTGCAGTTGGACGGGAGTAAAGAATAATGAAACGCATGCACCGTATCGCGGTCGTCTGCGGCCTGATCGTCATCCTTGCTGGCTGCACCACGATCAACGATCAAAAGTGGTATCAGGAATCGAAGGAGGCGTCCGTCAAGGCTGCGGCCACTGTCACGGACACCACCTCGAAAACCTTCAAGCGCATGCAACACTACCTTGCAGAGAAGGATGTGCTGCAGACTTTCCACGACGCGGGCGAGCACAGCGAGGCGGCGGTCCTCGACGTGCTGCACAAGTCGAAGGCGCGGGCCGGCGCCGGTACGAGTAAACCGGCTCCGCACGGCACGGCGCCCGCGCAGTCTGCAAAAGTTCAGCCAGCAGCACCCGCAGTACCGCAGAAGTACGCCGGCGAGCTGCGCTGGCCGGTCGACGCAGGCATCGTCAGCTCAGAGTTCGGCGCGCGCTGGGGCAAACAGCACAAGGGAATCGACATTGCCGCAGATGCCGGTGAGCCTGTGTACGCAATTGCCGACGCCGACGTCATTTACGCAGGCGATGGCCTGCGCGGCTACGGCAACGTCGTGATCCTGCGCCACGACGCGCAAATGACTTCTCTGTATGCGCACAACAGCGAGCTTAAGGTCCATCAGGGCGATCACGTCACGCAGGGTACGCTGATATCGCTCCTCGGCAATACCGGCCACTCGACCGGGCCGCATGTGCATTTCGAGATTCGTCAGGGCGACACCGCCATCAACCCGCGCACTTTGCTGCCGCAATCCAAACTTGCCGAGGTCGGCGGCTCGCGCCCAGGCATCGCCAGCGCGCGCAATTAGTCAGCGGCTCCTGCAAAAAATCGCACTCAAGCGCGCGGCGGGTGATTCGTCCCCCGGCCGAGATCTATAGATCCACCTCTACTGACCGGGCATCACACCTCCAGCCGATCTGCGGGCCTCGCCACCAGGGTGTAGAGCGCGGGCATCAGAAATACGCTGATCAACAACCGCGTGAATAGACCGCTGACAATGACCAGAGCAAACGGCCGTTGTGAATCCGTGCCCACGCCGGTGGCGAGCGCCGCCGGCAACAAGCCCAGCGCCGCCACCAGCGCGGTCATCATGATCGGACGCAAGCGCAGGATCGCGCCCTGACGAATGGCCGCGGCGAGGGGCGTGCCGCCGCGGCGCAGTTCGTTGACGTAGGAGATATAGACGACCGCCGTCTGCACCGAGACCCCGAACAAGGCAAGAAAGCCGATTCCGGAGGAGACGGAAAACGGCGTGCCGGTGATCCAGAGGGCCACGATGCCGCCCACCGGCGCCGACAGCAGCACGCCAAGCACAGTAATGAACGGGAACTTGAAATTGCTGTAGAGCGCGAAGAGCAGCAGGAAAATCAGGAACAGGGTCAAAGGCAGAATGGCATTCAGCTGCTGGCGCGAAGCCGTATATTCCGTGTATTCGCCGCCCCAATCCAAGCGGTAGCCGTGCGGCAGGGCCACCTGGGCGTTGACTTTCTGAATGGCCTCGCCGACCGCGCCGGCCAGGTCGCGCCCTTCCACCGAGAACTGAACTCCGATGTAGCGCGAATTATCCTGGCGGTAAATGAACGACGCGCCGTTCGTCACTTCGATGTCCGCGAATTCCTTGAGCGGAATTTGTTGACCCGCAGGCGTGGCCACCAGAATGTTGCCGATTTCCTCCGGATTATCGCGGTATTGGCGCTCGAGACGCACGATCAGGTCAAACTGCTTCTCCTCCTGCACCACCTGCGTGGCCACGTCCCCGCCGATGGCTGTTTGGATCAAGGCATTGATGTCGGCGACATTCAAGCCATAACGGGCAATGCGTGCGCGGTCGATCTTTATCGTCAGGCTTGGCTGGCCCAGCTCCTGCACCAGCGTCACGTCACGGATGCCGCGCACCCGCTCGAGAATCTGCTTTATGGCTCTGCCCTTCTGTTCGAGCGTTTGCAGATTGGAACCGAAGACTTTGACAGCAAGCGCGCTTTTCAAGCCCGTCTCCGCCTCATCGACCGCATCTTCCGCCGGCTGCGTGTAGTTGAAGATGATCCCGGGAAACGCCTCGAGCTTGTGGTTGATGGCCTCGATGAGCCCGGCCTTG
>Ga0302181_10000889_pt1 | contig 23364 bp, 27 predicted proteins | sample I_Palsa_E3_3_FD_198786 | JGI IMG/M metagenome (GOLD analysis project Ga0302181, IMG submission 198786) | Peat permafrost microbial communities from Stordalen Mire near Abisko, Sweden - I_Palsa_E3_3 | ecosystem: Environmental > Terrestrial > Soil > Palsa > Peat permafrost | place: Sweden...
ACAGGTGGGCAGCCGAATGAGAGAGCGTCCCGCCGGTCACCTCAACCGAGCCTGGCCAGGCACCGGCCGTAGCACAAGTCAACAAGTAGCCGATGAGCGCGCACTGCCGCCTGTATGCTTATGCGTCTATCAGAATAGTATCGCCATTGAATATACCGCGCGCAGGGACGGCGTTGTCATAGATCAATCATTGGGCCTGCCGATTATAAACGGTGTCGTAGTTGTGTCGGTCGTGCGCATGCGGGCCAGCCGATTACCCGGTTCTGCGGGTATGGGTCGCTGGATCTGGCCGTCCTGGTCGCGGCGTAGGAGGACGTCTTCCGGGGATCGGCGTGTGCCGCCGCGTCAGACCGGCTGGGGTCAGGGTGGTGAGGTGGGTCGTTCGCGATCTGGACGATCGTCTTTCCGACGTTGTCGCCGCGCAGCACGCCGAGGAATGCCCCGACGGTATTTTCGAACCCGTCAACGAGTTGCTCGTCGGCTCTGAGCGCACCGGGGCGCAGGAGGCGGGATTCGCTGACAGTGCCCGGATTGCTGCCTTCCGCGGAATCCTGACGCTGGGTAATGTGACTCAACTGGAGCCTGCGGCGGAACGGCGGGGGGGCGGAGAGGCGGAGGACCGCTGTGCTGGCCAGGGCCGGGCGAGCCGGCCCGTGCGGATCGTCAGCATATGTTGACGCCCGATGGTAGTCAGCATATGCTGACGGTCATGGAGTCAGCACTTGAGATCGCTGAAGGTGCCGCCAGCACCGACCCTGACGCCGGGCTCCGTGCAGTGGCGGCCTTGCGGACGCTCACCGAGCGGCTGGAGATCCTCCAGGTCGAGAACGCCCGGACGCTGGGGTGGTCCTGGCAGGACATCGCTACCCGGCTCGGTGTCACCAAGCAGACCGTGCACCGCAAGCACGGCAAGCGGACCGGGGCGCGGTGATGGAGCCTGCCACCCCCGAGGCCCTCGCCATCCTGACCCTCGCCTTGGAGCATTCCGGCCGGCTCGGGCACCGTTACATCGGCGGCGAGCATCTCCTGCTCGCTCTGGTCTCTTCCGGCCAGCTAGCGGGCGCCCTCCTGGCCGAGCGCGGCGTCACACCGCAGCGCGTTGAGGAGGAGATCGTCCGTCATGCCGGTCACGGGGCCGGGGCCGGCCTGTTCGGCAGCCTTGACCGGGACGCGCTCGCGGCCATCGGGATCGATCTGGGCGCCGTGCGCGCCAGGATCGAATCGTCCTTCGAAGCCGATGCCCTCGCGCACGCCGGCCGGGCCGTCGAGCGAGGTGCCCGCCCGGCCAGGCGGAACCTGCCCCGCCCCCGCCGCGACGTGCCCGCCTGGCTCATGGCCCGCTGGCACCGGCGCCGCGCGGCGGCCAGGGAACCGATCCCCCTGCGCGCAGCCACCGGACTGTGGCGGCACGAGGACCGAACCCCTGTGTTCATCCCGTTCACCCCCAGCGCCCGCGAGTTCTGGGAGAACGTCCGCCATGAGGCGCGGGCACAGCACGCCCCGGGCCCCGGCACCGAGCACGTCGCTCTCGCGATCATCGCCATGAACGACGGGCTGGTACCTCCCATCCTGTCAGCACTTGGCGTGTCAGCACCGGCGCTGCGCGCGGCAATCCTCGACCGCTGCCGGCAGGCGAGCTGATGCCCTTCCCCGACCACCATCATGGGCGCCCGCGCGAGCCCCGGTGCGCTTGATCCCCGGGTAACCAGCCCGCGCCCGTCGGTCAAACCGGCGTCCAGTGCCCGGACCCGCCTTCCAGGCAAACGCAACAGAATGCCCATTCGGGCGCGCCGCAGGCAGCCAGCAGGCCGGCAAGACATCCCGCGCATAGCGGCGGCTATTTGCTCGCGCGACTGCTGCTCCAGCTTGATCCGTCGACGTCCCCAGGGCCGGGCCGCGTTGCACGTTTATTCATGATCGCGAAACGATCCAACGTCCTGTCATGCCGCGCGTGTTGCTGGGCTGCGGGCTTGCTAGGGAGCCTGACGCGCGCAGAGTCGAAGCATGATGCACTACAGCGAGTTAGTCCCCGCCCGGACTGGTGATCCGGTCCCGCATGCTGAACGGCTGCGGCTTGCAGTAGCCGCCTATCTTGCCCGGTTCAAGGGCACCTCCCGAGAGCACACCAACTCCGATCTGCGCTGCTACCTCGCCTGGTGCGCCGAGCGCGGCCTCGACCCGTTCCTGGCCCGGCGCCCGCACCTGGAGCTGTACATCCGGTGGATGCAGGAGATCCGCCGGTTCAAGCCCTCAACGGTCTCACGCCGGTTCTCGGTCACCGCCGGGTTCTACCTGACCTGCGTCATCGACGGTGTCCTGGAGCACTCACCCAGCCGAATACGTCCGCCGGCCGGCCGTGCCGGCTGAGTCACCGACCCTGGGGTTCACGCACCTGCAGTTCGAGGCTCTGCTCACCGCCGCCCGCCAGTCTGCTAACCGGAACGACTTCGCGCTGGTGGCGATGCTCGGCCTGCTGGGCCTGCGGATCTTCGAAGCCACCGGCGCGGATATCGGCGATCTTGGCGAGGAACACGGCCACCGGGTCCTGCGGGTCTGCGGGAAGGCGGCAAGGTCGTCCTGGTCCCGCTGCCCCCGGCAGTCGCCAGGGCCATCGACCGCGCCGTCAACGGCCGCGGCGCCGGTCCGGTGCTGCTCAACAGCCGCGGCACGAGGATGGACCGCCACGCCGCCACCCGACGGCTCCGATGGGTTGCCCGGACAGCGGGAGTCCGGATCGCCCGGGACACATCCTCATATGCTCCGGCACACGTTCGTCACGACCAGTTTCAACGCCGGTGTCGACCTGCGCGACGTCCAGATCGCCGCCCGCCACGCTGACCCGCGCACCACCATGCGCCAGAGCGAGCCCGCAAGAACCTCGACCGTTACCCCAACTACATCCTCGCCGCCTACATGGCCTCTGGCACCTGACCAGCCCCAAGCATGAAGATCGGTCGTGCCGAATAGCGGGCGTTGTGTACCCGGCAGACTCCGGGCCTGATGACGGCCCGGAAGCGGCCGCTGGTCAGGTTTCAGTGGCCGCAGTGATCAGTTTTCAGTTGCCGTCGGCAGATTCTGATGCCTTGCGGGCTGACCCGGCGCGCCGCGGTCGATGAGACGCAGGACGCCGTATCCAGCCGGGCGGAAGCCGACGTTGAGCCAGAATGGCCGGGACAACGGGTTAGCGGTGTCGAAATCGACCGAGATCCACTGGTAGTCATGGGCATATGCCCAGGTGAGCGCGGCGTCGACGAGCGCGTGCCCGACGCCTCGCCCGCGCGCGCCGGGCAGGGTGGCGGTAGGGCCGATGTAGGGCTGGCCGTCGGGGCACAGCCGCGGTACCGGTGAGGTCAGCTCGATGGTGAGCAGGCCGACGTCGCGGCCGTCAAGGGCGGCGAGGAGGTGGACGGCGCCGCCCTCGTGCAAGGCGCGGTGCCCGGCGATCAGGTCGGCGAGGGGCGGAGCGTGCGGTGGTGCGAACATCGGTGCCGCGGAACGGTGCTGTATCTCGACCAGCGCGAGGCGTGCGACGGTGCCGAGGTCCGCTGCCCCGGCGATCCGCACGGCCACGGCTGAGGAGCGGCGCCGCGCCGCGGCGGGCGCGACGCCATAGGCGCTGCTGCGTCCGAACCCGAGGTTCGATAGCGCTTCGGTCAGGCGGGGCAGCGCGGTGTGGAGAAGGTAGTAGCGCAGCACACCGCCGGCGATCAGCGGCGAGACGAGGTCCCCGAATGTGACGGCGAGGATCCCGGTCGGATCGGCGAGGTCCGGGTCGACGGCGAAGCCTTCGGCCGGCAGGCGGGCATACTTGCCGCCCGCAGGGTGCTGGCGCACGGCCGCGGTCATGACGGCGACCGTGCGCCCGTTGTCGGTCGCGACCAGGCCGCCATGGCCGCTGTCCCGCAGCCGCTGGAGCGCGGCCGCGCAGACGCCGACAGTGCCGAATCGGGCCGGCAACTCCGGCCGCACCTGGCGGGCCGCGGCGTGCTCGCGAGCTACCAGCGCAGCAGCGCGCTCGACGGTGGCCTCGCCCAGATCATCGACCACCAGCATCCAGACATCCTCCGCTACGCGCCGGTAATCATCAGTGCGGCACCTTACCGAATGCCGGCCATGCCGAGCCGTTTACCTTGGTACCCGTTCGGTGACGGGCAGGTCGGCCTGCATGAACATACGTACCTTCCCGACACCGGCACTGTCCGGATCTGCCGCTCCTGGTGCGGCATGCAGATCGGCGAACTTGCTGATGAGGCGGGATTAACCTCGCCGTACGCTCAGGCAGGCGCTTGCGCTGCGCAGCGGCAGAAAGGATGGCCCTTCTCATGACCAGGTACGTGATCGGTCCGGACGTCGCGATTCAGCTGGCTCACGCTGAGGCCGTGATCCCCGGAGTACATCAGGTCCTGGCCCCGACGCTCCTTCGCTCGCAGCTGCTGTCGCTCCTCTACCAGGCAGTCCGCCGCGGCGAGATGGAGAAAAGAGATGCCGAGCGACGGCTCAGCTACATGCGCGGACTACGGATTCGGCTGCTGGGAGACCGCGTCCTGCAGAACGTCGCATGGAAGATCGCCAGCCAGCTTGGATGGCCTGACACGTTTGACGCCGAGTACGTTGCCCTGACCCAGCTCCAGGCCGACGCCTTCATCACGCTCGATCGGCAACTCGCCCATGCCGTGAAGGACCTGGTGACCATCGCACCTATCGAGGCCCTGTCCGGATCGAATTAACCTGCACACGGCCCTCCAACCGAACGCACTGTCATGCCCATACGGCGCGTGTCAGGTCAGGCAGGACCTGGCCACCTGCGACCGGGACGCTCCCTCGCATAGTCGACGGGCACCGGGCCCGGCGGCGACTTCCGGGCCGGTCCCATAGCGCCGAGTCAGCCGCGGGCATCGGGCTACATCGGTCGACAGGATCACGCTGAGCGACGGCGAGGCCAGGGATAACGCCCGCCGAGCCGCCGTTCGGCGCGGCTCGGATGGCTCGAAGTCGCTGGATGTCGGGCATCCAGATGGATAGCTCTGTGGTGAGGGGGTTCGGGGGTTAGTTAGCGAGCTCCGCCCGGCCAGAACCGCGTCCTGCTGGCAGACTGCTTGGGGTGGAGCCGATGGAGGATGTCGCGGCAGGGGATCACGCTGGTGTTGCTGGCGGGCGGGGCAGGTATGGCATTGACGGCGGCCTTATCGGCGTCTCGGTCTTTGCGCTGGTCCTGGCCGGGGCCGCGGCTACCGGGGTCTGGGCGGCACGGCATCTCCGGCCTGGTCTGGCCGCACTGGCCGGCGTCGCCGGCGCGGCGGTGGCGGGGTCGGCCGCGAGTTACCTCTACTTCACCGGGCGCGGCAAGCTCTCAGTCTGGGCGCAGGTGCTGGACGAACTGAGCCTGCGGGGTGACGAGCATGTCCTGGACGTGGGATGCGGCCGCGGCGCGGTACTGATGCTGGCGGCCCGCCGGTTTCCTGGCGGCCGGGCGGTGGGAGCGGATCTGTGGCGGCGCCGTGATCAGAGCGGCAATAGCCGCGCCGCCGCCGAGCGCAACGCGGCGGCAGAGGGAGTAAGCGAGCGCGTCGACATCGTTGATGCCGACGCTCGTGATCTGCCGTTCCCCTCCGCGTCGTTCGACGTGGTGGTGAGCAGCCTGACGATCCACAACATCCCCGTTGCTCAGGGGCGCGGGCTGGCACTGCAAGAGGCCATGCGGGTACTGCGTCCGGGCGGCCGGATGCGCATCGTTGACGAAGGCGCGGACCAGTACGCCGCGGTACTGAAGGATGCCGGATACGCCGGCGTCACCGTGCAGCAGCTCGACTGGCGGACCTGGTATGGCATACCGGGCCACCACCTGACCCTGGTTGCGGCCAGCAAGCCACCGGCCTAAATCCGTCGGCCGCCTCGTTCCGCCGTGCGGCAGCGGCCAGCGGCCCGGACAGCACGCAGGCTGCCGCCAGATCGCGCACAGCTAGCTGCACGGCAAGCTGAACGCAGCGTCTCACGCTGCGTGATCAGCCATCAGCTGGACGGGGCACATTTCCGCCTCATGAGCGGGTCCGAGCGTGGCGCCGATCCTGCGGGGACCGTCCATATCAGGAATTCTGTCCCCCTCGCGGGCGCGAGCATGGTGCGTTTGCTGGTCGTGTTCTCACCCGTCTTGCGGGTCGGACGGCAGCGTGCGCAGGCCTGCGGGAGTGGCTTCGCTGGCAAGGCGGGCACGGACGGCGCGGCGGGCCCGGTTGAGGTAGGTCGCATCTGTGAAGAGGTGGAAGTACCAGTTCGCCGACAGCAGGGCTGCCTCCAGCTCGAAGGCGAGCTGCCGCGGATCGCTGCCGGCCCGCAACTCTCCGTTTGCCTGGGCGTCCCGGGCGGCGCGCTCGAGAGTGTTCATCCACTGGTCCTGGCACTGGGCTATGCGGTCGCGGACGGGGCCTGGTGCCTTGCTGTCAAACTCGGCCATGGCGGAGGCGAAGAAGCATCCCCCGGGGAACACAGCGCGCTCGATGTAGGACAGGAATGACTCGCACAGCGCGTTCAGCCGTTTGATGCCGGAGCCCGCGGCATGGGCCGGAGCGATGACCTCGCGGGTGTAGCGCTGCCGGGCCTCCTCGATCGTGGCCAGCTGCAGGTCTTCCTTGGAGCCGAAGTGGGCGAACAGCCCGCTTTTGCTCATGGTCAGCTCGGTGGCCAGCCGCCCGATGCTGAGGCCGTCCAGCCCGTCGACGGAGGACAGGTCGGCGGCGGTGCGCAGGATCGCGGCCCTCGTTGTGGCTCCCTGGCTGGTGCTGTGTCGTGGCATGAGCCCATTGTATAGCACGAACGGTCGTGCTAGCCTAGTTTTTCACGGTCGGCATCTGAGCCGGCTTTCCGGGAAGGAGCGGGTTATGCCGTTCGTCAACGTCAAGGTCATCGAGGGGGTCTTCTCCCCCGAGCAGAAGCAGGACATGGTGCGCCAGCTGACCGACACGATGGTCAGCATCGAGGGGGAGAACATGCGCCCGGTCACCTGGGTTGTCGTCGAGGAAGTGAAGAGCGGCGACTGGGGCATCGCCGGCAACCCGCTGAGCACCGCGGACGTCAAGGCCCTCGCCGCCGGCCAGCCCGTCGGCTAGCCGTCACCAGTCCCTCGTCGTCCGGGGCCGCGATGTACGACGTGATCGTTGCTGGCGCCCGGTGCGCGGGGGCGCCGCTGGCCATGCTGCTGGCGCGCGCCGGGCACCGGGTCGCCCTGGTCGACCGGGCGTCGTTCCCGAGCGACACCATGTCCACGCATTTCCTGTGGCAGCGCGGCGCGGCCCGGCTGGGGGCCTGGGGATTGCTCGGCCGGCTGCAGGCCCGTGGCTGCGCGCCCATCCGGGAGATCACCTTTGATGTCGGGCCGGCGCAGATGTCCGGCATCGGGCCGGCCGTGGCCGGCGTGGCCGACACGTACTGCCCGCGGCGTACGGTACTCGACGCGCTGCTAGCCGAGGCCGCCGAAGAGTCCGGCGCCGAGCTGATCGAGGGCCTGGTGGTCGGTGACCTGCTGTGGTCCGAGGGCCGGGTGACAGGCGTGCGGGGCCATCGCCGGGGGTCCGCGGAATCGGCGTTGCGGGCCCGGGTTGTCGTGGGCGCGGATGGCCTGCACTCGACGGTCGCGCGAAGGGTCGCCGCCCGCCCTTACCGGGAGTACCCGGCGCTGACGGCCGTCTACTACTCCTACTGGAGCGGGATCGCCCATCTGGGCGCGTCCTTCCATGCCCGCCCCGGGCGGCTGATCCTGGTCTGGCCCACCAATGACGACCTGACTTGCATCTATGTCGCCTGGCCCCGTCAGGAATTCGGCCGGGTCCGCAAGGACGTGGCAGCCAACTTCCATTCCGCCCTCGAGCTAGTTCCGGGGCTGCGCGAGACCGTCGCATCCGGCCGCCGCGAAGGGCGCCTGGCCGGCACCGGCGACCTGCCCAATTTGTACCGGGCGTCGGCCGGCCCGGGGTGGGCGCTAGCCGGCGACGCCGGCCACCACAAAGACCCCTCGACCGGCATGGGCATCTCCGACGCCTTCCTCACCGCCGAACTGCTGGCCGGCGCCATCCACGACGGCCTGGCCGGGCACCAGCCCATGGACGACGCCGTAGCCGACTACCAGCACCGGCGAGACGCCCTGACCGCCAATGGCTTCGACCTCGCCCTGGCCACGGCCAGGCTCGCGCCGCTGTCGCCCAGGCTCGAGGCGTTCTACCACAAAGCCGCAGGACAGCCCGAGCTGACCCGTCAGGTGTTCGGTGTCCTCGGCGGAACCATTCCGATGGCGGAGGTCTACCCGATAGGCACATCGAGGCAGCGCTGACAGAATCATGCTTCCCGGGGCGTGCCCGGCTGATGCTGGCTACCAGCTGACAGCCAGCACGGACCGCAAGCAGGCTGGCAATCGCCAGGAAGCCGCCAGCGAAGGAGAGAAGACGACATGACCAGCAGGGCAGTGACCAGCCTGACGACGGGGCTAGCGGCCGCAAGAGACGGCGGGGCTGCATCGGCCCGGGTCGGCATGTTCCCGCCCTTCGCCCTGCTGGAGCAAGGTCCGGAGACGGCCGGGGCATTCCTGGCGCAGGCCGGCGAGGCGGGCATCGACCATGTCTGCTGCGGAGACCACGTAAGTTTCGCGGGCACGGGATTCGACGGGCTCGTGCAAGCCACCGCGCTGGCGCTGCTCCATCCCACGCTGCCCATCTACAGCGGCGTGTATCTGCTGCCGCTACGCCATCCCGTCCATGTGGCCCGCCAGCTCGCAGACATCGACCGGCTCGCTCCCGGGCGGCTCATCTTCGGCGTCGGGGTCGGCGGCGAGGATCGCCACGAAGTCTCGATCTGCGGGGTGGACCCAGCGACCCGGGGCCTGCGGATGAACGAATGCCTCACAGTCCTGCGCCAGCTCCTGACAGGTACGCCGAGCACCTTCCACGGCAAGTTCTTCGACCTTGACGAAGCGGTCATCACCCCCGCGCCGCCCGCGGCGATTCCCATCATCGTCGGCGGCCGCTCAGACGCGGCGATCAGGCGCGCGGGCAGGCTCGGCGATGGCTGGCTGGGCATCTGGAACTCGCCCCGGCGTTTTGCCGACGCCGTAGAGATGGCAGCACAAGAGGCCGGCCGCACGGGCCGGCCCGGCCCGCCGACCCGTCACGGCATGCAGGTCTGGTGCGGGCTCGCGGACTCGAAAGAGGCCGCCCGCAACTGCCTTGCGCCGGCGATGCAAGCCTTCTACCAGCTCCCATTCGAGCGCTTCGAGCGCTACTGCCCCTACGGCACCGCCGACGACGTCGCCGAGTTCCTCGCGCCCTACCTCGATGCTGGCTGCACCGAATTCAACCTCATCCCGCAGTCACCCGACCACGACCAGGCCATTGCCGGCACGGCAGCCGTGAAAAGGCTACTGGCACGGGCGTAACATGCCCGCACAAAACGACTTCTGCCAGCGGATCTGACCGCGTCGCCACCACCGCGATCCCGCCGCCAGCCCTAAGCTCACGTTCCACCGGCAGGCCCGATCCCCGCCATCAGCGACTGCTTTCAGGCCGCCCAGAAATGACGGATCTGGCCGTCCGCCACAGCTAGCCAATCCGCTAGCCAAACGCGCCGATTCGGCAGGCGACACTTCCTGCGAGTTCCGCTGCCGAGACCTCTCACCCGGCGTGACAGCCACGCCTGGTTCAACTCCTGCAGGGTAGGACCGTTAGTGTGACGTATGGCCTTCTGGATCATGGAGTCTATAGCGGCAGATGGCGAAGCTGAACGATCTTGAAATGCGCCTCTCCTGTCGCCGATCGCATGCCGGCAGACGGGGATTGCCGCAATGGCGCGCGGATCACCATGATCACGGACGGGGCTGGCGGCGTTCTTCACGATGGCGCGATGTCGTCCACGGCGGCGTGGCCGCCGACGCGGCAGCCTGGCCGCCAGCGAAACAGCCCGAGCGGTCACGCCCGGTGCCCACACCGCTGACCGACGCCCGGCTCCTCGATGAGCGGATGCCCTCATCTGGGTTATCCCGGTGATCCGGATCTGCCGATGAGGGCGCTGCTCTGCGGCGGAACTCGGAGTGCAGGTTTCGGCAGTTTCCCGCGCCGGGGAAGCCCGTGTCATAGGGGACAGCCGGCGTCGGCCAGAACGTTGCGGCCCACGGCAACGCGGCTGGATCTTCGCTGCGGCATGGTCGTCCCGTAGTACCAGATCATCAACGCGATGGACAGAGCCCAGGCCCGGCCTCGCAGCCAGGTCGCGTCGTCAACTCAGAGCTGGCTCCGGAAGATCTCCCTGGCAGGCGGATCGAGGACCTCCCAGGCCACCGCCAGGTCGACGGCGGGGTCCCCGGCCGACAGTCCGCCAAAGTCCAGTACCGCCGCCAGCCCCCCGTCCCGCACCAGCAGATTCTCCGCGGCCAGGCCGCCGTGGTACCACCATGGCGCCGGCCGGTCCTTCGCCCCGGGCAGCCTCATAGCTTCGTCCCGCAACCGTCCGGCGGCGTCAAGGCCGAACGCGAAGTCACCCAATGCCCGGCAACGCTCAATGTTCTGCCTGGCCACCACGTCCATAGTCGCGAGCGGCTCACCCCGGTACCAGCGCAGGCCCCGATCGCTGGCCGCCTCGCCAGGCACCTGTGCCAGCCCCAGGACATGCACCACCTCGGCAAGGCCCGCTGCCAGGTCCCCCGCCGCGGGCCGGCCGGCATCTCGGGGGTGACCACCTCAGGATGCTCACCGTCGATCCAGCGGACCACCGACCAGCGTTCCGGGTAGTCACCGCCGGGTTCGAACACGGCGACCACCTCAGGGACATCAACCGGCAGCAAAGCCCCGAGAACCGGCAGCCACCTGGCCTCTTTCACGATCGCCGCCGATCCCCCGGGCTGACGCGGCAGCCGGACGAGGAGATCCTCCCCGAAACGGAACAGCGCGTTCGACGAGCCACCCGAATCCAGCCGCCGGACGGGCAGGCCGACGTGGTGAGGCATCGCCCGGTCAACCAAAGCGCGAACCAGCCCGGTATCGATCGGGATTTCGTCGTCGTGGAGAACTCCGGCCACTCCGGAGTCAATCTCACCCCCCGAGACACGGGAACGGGTTATCGGACTTGGATCTCGCGCCCCCCTGCTGCTAGGCCAGCAGACAACCGCATCTGCCGCCGACAGGTTTGTCTACGTCGATTTGGCGGCGCTGCTCGGGTCGGGCGGTGGACGATGATGGCTGGTGTCGGCTTGTGAGGGGGCTCCGCAGACTAGCCGTGAGCCGGACAGCGATCCAGGCCGCGGCGTCAGCAGCAATGCTGGCCTCGGCCCGGCCGGGCCGGGCCCAGGCCGGCCCCTCTCACAACTCCGGCCCGCACCAGTGGCGGCCGCACGCACACCGCCTCCGAAACTCCTGGGCGGTTCAGACGCGCGGTTAGCCTGCTCCTGGTGCAGGGGTGTCCGCCTAGCGCGGGTGATGTCCGGGAGGGATCCCCGGCCGCCGGATGCGGCGGTGGCCGGGGATCTTCGCTGCTCGATGCCGGGGTGCGAAGCGCCGTCTGGGTCCGCTGCTCAGCGGATGTACAGCTCATCGGCGTCGTACTCGGTGACGTCCATGTTCGGCACCACGTCGGTCATGCCGAGCGCCTGGAAGGCGGGAAAGAGCTGTTCGGCAGACCACCGGTCCTGGTGCGCCTTGGACTCCCAGACGGTCACCACGTGGAGCCCGTTCTCGTCCGTGCCGGCCGCCCAGGCGAGCAGGCCGTCCATGTCCTGGGGCGGGTTGTGCTTGGCGGCGACCGCGCGGAAGCCCTCGATCGTCACCCCGGGCGTCGCGGCGATGTGGATGTGTGCCATGTTGTCCTGCCTTTCCTGAGTTTGTGCTGGCAGGAAGGACGCTACGGGAAAGTCCGGAGCCGGCCATCCGGGGAATCACTCACTGGAGTACTCATTCACCGTCGGCCCGGGTACTCATGAACGGTCCGCGCCATGCTCTCCGCTGGCCCAGGCGGCGATCTGGCTGCGGTTGCGGAGCCCGAGCTTGGTCAGGATGTGCTGGACGTGGTTCTCCGCCGTCCGCTCGGAGACGTAAAGGTTCTGGCCGATCTGCTTGTTCGTCAGTCCCCGCCCGACTAGCCCGGCAACCTCGAACTCGCGAGGGCTGAGCGGTGAGTCGCTGGACGCCGCGGCCGGACGCCGGGCACGCAGCTGTTCGATCCAGGCGGTGAACGGCGCCATCCCGAGCTGTTCGGCTTCGGCCGCGGCGGCGTCCAGCGCGGCCTGCGCCTCGTCCTGGTCGCCAGGTGCCTGACGGCGGGTGAGGGCGGCGGCGAGTTCGACGCGGGCTTGCACGGCGCACCCGCGGGCGCCGTTGGCGTCGCAGATCGAGGCCGCCGTCCGCAGGTCGTCAACCGCCGGGTCGAGACGGCCCAGCGCGGCGGCCGCCTGCCCGAGCGGCAGCTCGACCGGGCCCATGTAAACCCCGGGCCCGGCGCCGTTCGCCACGTGCTGGCCGCGGAACGGCTCGAACTGCGCCGCCAGGAACTCGATGTCCTGCGTCCGGCCGAGGCTGATGGCGACCGGCAGCCCGTGTGCCCAGGCCGCCAGGCGCATCGCCGGTATCGGTGTCCAGGACCGGACGGGACCGGCCTGGGCATAGGCGGCCTCAGCGGCAGCGCGGTCGCCCTCGTGGAGGCGGATCAGCGCGAAGCTGAGCGCGGGGAAGACGGTGGCCACGCCACGGGTGGTGTCCACGGCATCCGGCCTGAGGTGGTCAGGGATCTGGTCGAATAGCTCGATCATCCCGGATCTGCCGAATCCGATGTGCAGGCCCGCCTGGCCTAGGATCACCGAATAGCCGCCGAACGCGACCGGGTGTCCCATATCGCTGAACACCTTGAACGCGTCGGCGGCCAGCCGCGTCGCTTCGGTGAAGCGACCGGTGGCCAGCGCGAGCGCCGCAGAGGTCTCCAGGAAATGCCATTGCGCGAGCGGGCCCGGAACTCGTTCCACGCAGATTTCGAGATCGGCGAGCTCACTCCGGACGCTCCTCAGCTGCCCCGTCTCAAACAGGGTGTCAATTCGCCACAGCCGGCCCCACATCTCGAGCCAGGCGCTTCCTAGGGCGTCTGCGACCTCCAGCATGCGGCTCGCCAGCACGCCCCGTTCGGCGACTCCGTCGGGGGCACAGCAAGCCAGCTGCCGGGCCCGGAGCGCGTCCACGAGCACGACCGGGTCCCCCGCCGATCCGGCGGCGGCCAGCGCGTCCTGGCTGACCTGTCCCGCCCGGTCGTACTCATCGCGGTACACCAGCGCCTGCGCGTACCGCGAGGAGACCCGGGCCCGCAAGTCGCCGGGAAGGTCATTCCCGGCCAGGGCCTGCTCGCAGATGCGGCAGATCTCACCGTCCCACTCCGGTACGCCGGTGGCCTCCATCACCAGCGCCGTGCGGGCAAGCCAGAGCCGGTCACGCTGGCGCTCGGCCCGCCGGCCGACTGCGGCCGCCGTGCGCTGTGATCCGGGCAGGTCGCCGCTGCGGTGGAGGGCTTCGGCCAGGGCGAGTTCGAGCCGGAAGCGGTCGGGGTCGCGGATCTCCCCTTCGCCGACCGACAGCGCCTGCCGGTACAGACGCACGGCCTCCTCGAACGCCAGCGATTCCGCCGCCACGCCGGCGGCCGCCTCGCACGCCGCTACCGCTACCGCCCGGTCACCGGGCAGCGATGCCTCGACCCGGTGCCGGGCGACCTCAGCCAGGTGCAGATCCAGCTGCCCCTCGTATAGAGCCTCGATCGCGTCCGCCGCGGCGGCGTGCAGCCGCCGTTGCTCCGCGGCGCTCAGCCCGGCGGCCACCGCCGAGCGGACCAGCGCGTGCGAGAACCGGTGATCACCGGGACGGTCCCCGGCCACCAGGAACCCGGCGGCCCTGCACTCGTCCAGCGGGCCGAGCAGGGCAAGCACACGTACTTCCAGGATCCTGGCCACCACGCCAGCCGAGAAGTTGTTGCCTGCCACGGCGGCGGTCCGCGCCAGCGCCCGGGCGGGATCCGACAGCTGCGCGAGCCGGTGGGCCGTCGCCTCCGCCACCCGTCCCGGCACCGGCCCGCCGCGCCGCTGCTCGGCGAGCATGCGGGCCAGCTCCCGGACCAGGAACGGGTTGCCCCCCGTTTCGGAGTGCACCTCACCGGCCTGGTCTGCCGATGCCGGCAGCCCGGCGGCGAGCAGCATATCCCCGACCGCGCCGGCGGCCAGGCCAAGAAGGTCCACCCGTTCGGTGTTGGCATCCGCCGACAGACGCGGCAGCAGCCCGGCGCTCGTATCATCATCGGATGCCGCCGACTCCCGGTAGGTCGCCAACACCAAGATGAGCGTCCCTCGCAGCTGGCGCACGACGTCGGCGAGCAAGACCGCCGACGCCTCGTCCGCCCACTGCAGATCATCAAGCACCAGCAGCAATCCGCTCCGCCTAGCCGCCTGCGCCAGCCGCCGGCGAACCTCCGCGAACATCGCGAACCGCTGGTCGCTGCCGGAATCGCCGCCATCAGCCAGCGCCGGGCGTTCGGCTTCACCGAAGACACGCGGCCACAGGCCCGCACCGGATGGGTCATCATCGGCGCCCCGGACGGCGGCCTCATCCAGCACCAGCCGCTACAGGCCATACGGCGGCAGGCTGTCCCGGTCAGCCGCCCGCGCCCACGCCACCGGCACGCCCCTCGCAGCGGCCGACGCGGCGGCCTCCTCCGCCAGCCGGGTCTTCCCGATCCCCGCCTCACCCGTGCACAGCACCAGACGGCCGCCACCCGCCAGGGCATCATCCAGCAGCAGCATGACCCGGGCCAGCTCGCGGTCACGGCCCACCATCGGCCCAGAGGCCCCGCCCCGCGCACCTTCCATCACGCAACCATAAGCCGCAGCCATCGGCACCCTAGTGGTGAACAGCACCCAGCTACCGATGCCGCTTACCCGGCGTGACAGCCATGCCAGGTTCCGGCGCCCGGAGTAAGCCGATGTGGCAGAACGCCAGCCAACTGCGGCGCCTCCAAGAGACTCGTCAGGGAAATCTACGCGGCCTGCCGACCGTAAGAGCGCCGCGCGGTCTCCGGCACCGGCTTGGCCAGCTGCGTTAGCAGCCCGCCTGGCGCGGTCAGCGACAGCCCCGCCTCCCGGTGCTGACGCATCATGTCCTTCTTCGCCTGGTGCTTAGCCGTGCTGATCGCATGATTCGGAGAGGAGTACCTGTACGGTTCCTGGACCAAGATCTTGAGGTGGCGTCCCAGCAGCACTGCCGAGTTCACCAAGAGGAAGAAGAGGAGGCAGGGACTCATGCCCTCCCTGAACGACAGCGTGGTGCTCCTGACCGGCGGGGCCACAGGTATCGGGCGGGCCATCGCCCTCGACATGGCGGCCGCCGGCGCGACCGTCGCCATCGGCGACACAAACATCGATGACGGGCAGCGAACAGTTGAGGAGATCCTGAGCGCAGGCGGCAAGGCGTCCTTCAGGTCATGCGACGTGGCCGAATCCGAGCAGGTGACCGCCCTGGTCAACGGCGCCGTCGCCGACTTCGGGCAACTCGACGTGCTGGTCAACGACGCCGGCATCTCCGGCGGGTCGCGTCGCCTCCATGAGCTCGGCATCGACGCCTGGGACCGGACGATCGCCGTCAACCTGCGCGGGACCTTCCTCTGCGCCAGGGCGGCGATCCCCCACCTCCTGCGGCGCCCGCGGAGCGCGATGGTCAACATTGCCTCCACCTACGGCATCATCGGCGCGCCGATGGCACCGTCGTACTGTGCATCCAAGGGCGGCATCGTCAACCTCACCCGGCAGCTGGCCGTCGACTACAGTCCCGACGGTCTTCGCGTCAACGCCATCTGCCCCGGGTACATCGACACGGACATGGGCGGCGGAAGGGCATCCCTGCCGCCGACCGAGCGCGCCGCCGCCCAGGCGCGGCGGGAAGCGAACGCCGCCTTGCAACCCATCGGCCGCCAGGCGCAGGCATTGGAAGTGGCCCGTGTCGCGACGTTCCTCGCATCTGACGAGGCGTCATTCATGACCGGTTCAATCGTGACCGTCGATGGCGGATGCACGGCCACCTACCGCCACGGATCCTGACGGTCCCGCGAACTCCCGCGCGAGCCGATAGCCATCACTTACCATCAGCCCAGCCATGCCCGGCGTGGCTACCGTCACAGCCGGAAGGGCGGCTGCGGTGACCTCCCGGGTGATCGACACGGGAGGACAGGCACTGGCCCGCCGGCGTCCCCCCAGAATGGAGGGAACGCACACGTATAGCCCAGCGACCTACATGGTGATCCGGAGAGAAAATCGCCCGCTCGTAGCCGATGTGCGGACACCCTCGCAGGCGAGCACGATGGTGCCGTGGCCCGGCCGACAGACAATGGAGATCGAAGTGACAGCAACCCTGAAGATGACGCATAAAGCAATCGGAGTCGAGGTCCGACGTGGCCCGTACGACATCGTGGTGGACGGTCAGCGTGCCGGATCGCTCGAAATGAACGACACGATCGAGATACCAGTCGAATCTGGACGTCACACTCTGCAAATTCGCAGTGGCCGAAACTCCAGCCGAACTCAGACCTTCGAGGCCGCCGAGAGCCAGACCGTCGCCTTCCGATGCACCGGAAAGAGCTTTCTGCCGATCTTCCTCGCGTCCTTCGTCGTCCCAAGCCTGGCGCTCCAGCTCCGCCGTGAAGCCGATGATCGGTCTCTGTGACGACAGAGTCGCAGGCCGAGATCAACCCGGAAACAAACGCCGTACTGATGCAGCTAAACCTGAGTATCAGCGGCAGGACGACTGTGGCCTTGGGTATACCGTGACGCACGGTCATCCGCGAGTACGCGCTGGTGGTTACCAGCGCGTCCTGCGGCGCCAGCCGGCGGTGATTCGGCTGAGCAGCTGCGCTGGCGATGCGTCAGGCGATGACCCAGAACTCCCTGAAGAGCACGTGCATCTCACCCCCGACCTACGGGTCTGGCCCCCAGGCCCCGGCGGACAGATTAGAAACGAACACGCCTGGATACAGTTCCATTCGCGCACAGTAGTCCAGCAGGCGCATCGAACCGTCCGCATCTGCGCGTCATCAGCTCGACCGTCGAATTCAGTGCCTCTAGGCTCCGCGACTCAGCCGCCCGCCCAGACGAGCTCAGCTATCCAGGCCACCCTGCCCGTGCGCTGAACGAACTCTAGCCGCGAAGTGCGTGGCCCGCGGGTTCAGCGATTGAGGCGGCCCGACAGCGCCGGGCTCGTACGCTCCTGAACGTGAAGCGAGTTCTCCTGACCGGGATGTCGGGGACCGGGAAGTCGAGCGTTGTCCGTGAGCTTGCCGCCCGCGGGTTCAAGGCTGTCGACACCGACGACGGGTGGTCCGAGCCCACCCTGGACGGCCGGCAGATGTGGCGGGAAGACGCCATGAGGGCACTGCTGGCCACCGAAGACACGGACGTGCTGTTCGTCGCCGGCTGCGAAGAGAACCAGGCGCAGTTCCATGCCCACTTCGATCACATCGTTCTGCTGAGCGCGCCGCTGGGCACTTTGCTGGAGCGGCTGGCGGCCAGAACCAGCAATACCTACGGCAAGGCGCCCGAAGAACTCGACCGAGTGCGCGGTGACGTCGAAACCGCTGAGCCTTTGCTGCGGCGAGTGGCCGATCACGAGCTCCAGACAACGATCCCGCTGAACGAGGTGGTAACGGCCATCCTGCGTCTCGTCAACGAATGACAAGACGCATGCGCGTCCACCAGGATGCTCGAATACGCCCGACCCGAGACATCCTCACATCCTTTCTATGCCGCATGGCGAGCGCTCGTGAGCTGGCCACGGAGCGTGGCGGAGCCGCCTCTGGGGTGAGCGCACAGCACCGCCGTTCGGCGCGTACTGGCGACCGCCTCTGAAAGTGACCCACCCAATGCGCGCGACAACGAATGTTCTGTCGCGTTTGCGTTGGATGCAGGTTCAGGGGCTGGTCGGCTGCTTGTGTACCGACGCCTGGTAGATCTGCTTGATCGACGACTCGAGCTGGGTGTTGAACTGCTTGTCGGTCTGGTTTTCGGTCAGCCCTTCCAGAAGCGCGCGCGAGAAGCTGGCGATGAGGGTGGGATCGCGTGCGAGCCGCGCGCAGGCCTCGTCACGGCTGTAGCCACCCGACAAGGCGACGACCCGCAGGACGCGTGGGTCAGAGGCCAGGTCGCCGTACAGGCCAGGCCGGGTCGGGATGGTGATCTTCAGCATCACGGTCGCGCCCTCCGGCAGCGCCTGGACGTGCTTGGTGATTGCGTCGCGCAGCAGCGTCTCAGCCTGCTCCTTGTGCGGGCTGGAGATGCTGACTTCGGGCTCGATGATCGGCACGAGGCCGGCGGCCAGGATCCGGCTCGCGTAGGAGAACTGCTGGCCCACGATCGCCGAGATCCCGGCCTCGTCGGCGTCGTTGATCACCGACCGCATCTTGGTACCGAAGATCTGGTGCCGCTGCGCGCGCTCGAGCAGATCATCGAGGGTGTCAATGGGCTTCATGAGCTGCACGCCGTCCTGCTCGGGGGCAAGCCCCTCATCGACTTTCAGGAACGGCACCACGTTCTTCTCATCCCACAGATACCGCGCCGCGGGGACGCCACTGACGTCTCGTTCCATGGTCTGCTCGAACAAGATCGCCGCGAGAACGCGCGAGCCATCAAACGCCGGGCTGGTCAGCACGCGGGTCCGCATGGCGTGGACCAGGTCGAACATCTCGGCGTCAGAGCTGTAGCGGTCGCGCTCGACGCCGTACTCAGCCAGCGCCTTGGGCGTGCTGCCGCCGCTCTGGTCAAGGGCAGCGAAGAAGCCGCGGCCGGTCCTGACCTTCTCGGACTGGGTAACGTTCACTTTTCCTTATTCTGGCACCAGCCGTACGGGCTGGCCCCGAGGGGATGACGGGAGCGATGAATCCGGGCGGTCACGGCCGCCCCCGGGGCTGGGCGGCAGCAGGTCGCCCGGCGCCGAACGGCCCGGCCTGCGCGGCGCGGCGACAGCCTGGCCGACGGTCGATCGGCCTACCACATCCCACGAGGCTGCCGCGGCTCGCCCGGCCGCAGCTCGCATCGGCCTGGTCTCAGCGGCGATCCATTGCTCGCATAGCCGCCAGACTGGCCTGTCGAGGGCCACCCAACCAGACATCATCGGCCTACCCTACGCCGCTACCCGACCCTCAGGCCGCCGATCCACACCCCACGGACCTGGCGCACGGCGGTGATGTCGACAGTCGGATCGCCGGGCAGCAGCACGCCGCCGCGCGCATTGACGGTCGCGGCGCCTGGCTGGTCGGTGTCGTCGGTGATCAGTCCGTCCCGGACGGCGACGGTGCGCGGCGGCTTAACCGCGGCGTCGTCGAACAGCTCCAGCTGCACCCGCAGCGTGTCCCGGCAGGTCGGCCAGATCCTGCCCCGCAGCACCTGGCCAGTGCCGGTATCCGGCGCGGCCATCGGCAGCCCCCGGTCGCCAGCAGCCGGCCAATTCCGCGAAAAAATGAATATCTCAGATTAGAGCGGTGTACATCTGGTCATTGGCATCCGAGGATTCCCGTCAGCGCGGAGGTAGCCATGAAGGTCCCCGGCAGAGCCCGCTTTCCGGGGCGGCCAGCACGCCCGCCCGCGGCCGTGTTCATGGTGACGGCATTGGCGCTCGCCATGCCCGCGCTCGCGATCGGCGCCGCCAGCGCAGCACCCGCGGCCCCGGCGGCCCCCGCGGCCCCCGCTGCGGCGCCATATAGCTGCGCGCCTAACGGCCCTGCGGGCAGCCAGATGATCTACGGAACCTTCGGCGACGCCAGCGTCATCGGCTGGGCCGGGAACAGCCAGGGCACGGTGGCGTGCCTGGGCGGCAGTTTCTTCGTCGACACCAGCCCCGCCAACGCCGGGCCGGGCAGCGCCAGCACCGCCGCGGTGACCGGCACGACGTACGGCTACGGCGTGTACGACGACACCGCGACCACCTGGAAGAACGCCGACGGCTACCTGCCCGCTCTGATCACCGCGTTCCACCGCGGCGGCGCCCGCATCTCGATCACCAACTTCGGCGACAAGGTGACGATCGGCGGCCACGCCTTCGTGGTGATCTACAGCCGGGTTCAGGTGGCCAACCCGACCGGCAGCACGGTGCGGATCAACCCCGAGCCGTCGGCCGGCCTGGTGCCGCTGAACTCCGCTCCGGACGCGGTGCCCGCGCACAGCACCGTCAGCCACGACTACGCGGTGGCCGCCAACCGCTTCGGCGGCAGCTACGCCTGGCCGCCGGCGAGCGCGCTGGCCGCCGCCGGCGGGTTCGGCCAGCACTTCACGCACATGAAGGCGTACTGGGATAGCCGGCTCGCCAGCATCGCGCAGATCGTCCGGCTGCCCGATCAGAGCCTGGCCGATGCCTACCGGACCGGTTTCATCTACACCCAGATCATCCGGTCGGGCGATGAGCTGAAGACCGGCGCCAATGGCTACGACAAGGAATTCAGCCACGACGTCATCGGCATCCTGGCCAATCTGTTCACCCAGGGCTACACCACGGACGCGCACGGGCTGCTGGACCGGGCCCGGTATGTCATCGGCACCCAGACCCAGTACGACGACGGGGTGTGGACCTATCCGTGGATCTGGGCCATCTACCTGCTCAAGACCGGCGACCTGTCGTTCGTGAAGGCCAACTTCGCGACCGAGGGGCCGACCGGCAAGTCCGAGCCGAGCATCGAGGACACCGCGCACCTGATCGCCGCCGACCGGACCGGGCCCGGCGGGATCATGGAGAAGACCAACGACATTGACGCCAACGGTTACTGGACGATCGACAACTACGAGGCGTTGACAGGCCTGGCCACCTACGAATGGCTGGCGCAGAAGGTCGGCAACACCGCCCAGGCCAAGTGGGCGGCGGCGCAGTACGCCAGCCTGCTGAAGGCGACCAGCAAGACCCTGGACGCGACGATCTCGGCGAGCCACCTGCACTACCTGCCGTGCTCGATGACCGAGCCGAACACCGACAACCGGTGCGCCAACGCCGAGGACGCCAACTGGGCGGCGCCGTTCCTGTTCGGCCGCTGGGCCTGGGACGGCTACCTGTTCGGCGCGCCGCGCAGCGGCCCCGGGATCAGCCTGATCGACGCCACGTACCACTACGGCTTCGCCCGCCTGGCCGGCAAGCTGCCGCCGGACACCTTCGGCGGCTACCCGACCCAGTACTACAGCACCGCTTATAACGCCGGCTACGGGGAATGGGGCCTGGCCAGCGCCGACCACCGGGATCAGGGCATCCTCAGCTACGAGTTCATGATCGCCAACGGGCAGAACGGCCCCTACTCGTGGTGGGAGAGCCAGCAGTTCCCGAACCCTGGCTCACCGTGGACCGGCACGCATCCGGAGAACGGCAATGGCTCGTCCCCGCATGCGTGGGGCATGGCCAACGCCAACATGGTGCTGCTCGACTCCCTGGCGGCGCAGCGGGCAGATGGCAGCCTCATCGTCGGGCGGGGCGTTCCGAACGCGTGGGTGCGCACTGGCAAGGTCATCAGCCTGGCGAATTTCCCCACGGTGGATGGACGGCACGCCGGGCTGACGATCCGCACCAGCGGCAGCACGGTCACGCTGACGCTCACCGGCCAGCGCCCGTTCGGCCCGGTACTGTTCCAGCTGCCCGCGTTCGTCGGCAACATCGCCCACGCCAGCGCCGGCGTGATCAACGAGACCACCGGCACTGTCACGCTGGCGCCCACTGTCCGCACCGTCGCCGTGCAGCTGAAGCGCCCCGAGTCCGCGAGCTGACGTAGGCGCAACGGCGGCAGGTGGTGGAGCTGAGGGCGACGATTTCGCGCGTCCCATGCGCGCCCCGTGCATGAAGCACAACCCGCGATCAGCTCCGGGTGAGCGAGGCGGGGCTGGCGAGCGCAGACTGAATGGGCCTCCGGCAGGCCCGGGCGCTCCGGCCCGGGGCACTTCCCGCGCGTGCCTCGTGCAGGGCCTTGACATCAGCCACTCCGTTAGGCGATGCTAACCGTTAGTGAATCCTAACCGAGAAGGTGACGGCTGGAGCGCGCTAGCCGACGGCACCCGGCGCGCCATCGTCAGCCGCCTGGCAGACGGGCCGCAGGCGGTGGGACAACTAGCCGCGGGGCTGCCGGTCAGCCGGTCGGCGGTCTCCCAGCACCTCAAGGTCCTCAAGGACGCCGGGCTGGTCAGTGAACGAGCGGCCGGCACCAGGCGTGTCTACCGGCTTAATCCAACGGCAGTGGCCGCGCTGCGCGATCAGCTCGACACCTTCTGGCAGCGGGCTCTGGCCAGCTACGTGGAAGTTGCCGGACAAGCGACGGAGGAGAGTCCATGACCCGAACCGAGGTCCCCGTTGTCCGCAAGCAGGTGGTGGTTAACGCGCCGGTCGAGCAGGCCTTCACAGCGTTCACCGAGAGGTTCGGCGCCTTCAAGCCGCCGGAGCACAATCTGCTCGCGGCCGCGATCGCCGAGACAGTCTTCGAGCCCCGCGTCGGCGGGCACATCTACGACCGCGCCGTCGACGGCAGCGAATGCCGGTGGGCGCGGATCCTGGCCTACGAGCCACCAGCCCGCGTGGTATTCAGCTGGGACATTAGCCCGCAATGGCAGGTCGAGACCGACCCGGAGCTGACCAGCGAGGTCGAGGTCCGGTTCGTGGCCGAGGGACCGGACCGCACTCGGGTCGAACTGGAGCACCGGCACCTGGACCGGCATGGTCCCGGCTGGCAGTCGGTCAGCGACGGCGTTGACGGCGACCAGGGATGGCCGCTCTACCTGGCCCGGTACGCCGCCCTGCTCGAGGGCCGCTGACATGGCGCCGACCATCGCCAGCACCGTGGTGGACCGGCCCGCAGCACAGGTGTTCGCCTACGCCACCGACCCCGCGCACTTCCGTGAATGGCAGCAGGGCCTCATCGACGGTGACCTGGACCCGCCCGGCCCCGCGCTGAGCGGACGCGCTCATCTGGTTATGCCGGTGATCCGGATCTAGCCGATGAGCGGACGTCAAGACGATGCCGGGCACTACCCGCCGGGTCATCGTACTAACTGCGTGGGCTGTATGCGTAAAGCCAGATCTCTCGACCCTCGTCGTCGATCTCGGGCTCGCTGGACTCCCGAATTTAGTGGGCATCGACACCGTCAGGATCGTCATCCCACGGCTCAAGGTCCCACTCATCTTCAAGAGTCGGCCGCATGCGCCATAACCTGGCCAGGGGCGGGCCCGCGGAGACGACGAAAGACCCCGCCTCTATGGTGGACCGATGACGTCGGTCAGGCAGATCCAGGTCACCTTCGACTGCGCGGAACCTGAGCGCGTCGCCCGTTTCTGGTGCGAGGTGCTGGGGTACGTCGTACCGCCGCCACCG
>Ga0302181_10000892_pt1 | contig 23259 bp, 20 predicted proteins | sample I_Palsa_E3_3_FD_198786 | JGI IMG/M metagenome (GOLD analysis project Ga0302181, IMG submission 198786) | Peat permafrost microbial communities from Stordalen Mire near Abisko, Sweden - I_Palsa_E3_3 | ecosystem: Environmental > Terrestrial > Soil > Palsa > Peat permafrost | place: Sweden...
CCGGAATCGTCGGCGGCGCGGCGCCACGGATGATCACGTCGGGGATCACCTTCGCGACGTCGGGATCGGCGACCAGCCTGGCCCGCTCAGCCCTGGACACCGTCGCGGACATCGCGTTGATCAACTGGAAGCTCTGGACGTGGGTCGCGTGCGCCGAGCGCAGCTGGGTCCGGATCGCCACCTGGTCAGACCTGATGGCGTCCGCCCGAAGGACGGCGGAGCGGCTTCCTACGCGGGCAGCCCGGAACTGGCTCTTGAGAATCACGATCACGCGGGACGAGCTCGCGCCCGGCAGCCCCCGGTGTCGGTGTGATGAGCCGGACCGCGCCAATGCGACGCCTGCGGCCGTGAAGACCGCGACGACACAACTCAGCGCGACGATCACGCCGCGTATCCGTACCCAGGCCATCAACTACCTCCGCGACGTTTCCTCAGTAGCGGGGTGACCCTATACGGGCGCCGATCAACTGCCAACCCGAAACGCAGCTTTCCGCCACATTTCGGCTGAATGCGAGCTATACCTGTGGTCGGTCGGCCCGTTTCAGCCAACCGGCTGGCCGTAGAACGCGGCCTCTTCGCGCCCCAGCTCCGTCGCCGGCGGATCCTCGTAGAACCACTCGCGCGCGATCCGGTGGAAGTTGCCGGTCGCGTGCAGCTGGGCGATCACCGCCAGCGTCAGCACCTCCATCCGGCGCCCGAAGATGTGGTCGGGCGGCGCTGACTCGTGGCGCAGGTAGCCGAAGTACTCAGAGCGCGGGTCGCTCATGTCGATCATCACCTGGGTGGCGTACTCGGGCGTCAGCGTGACCTCGCGGTCGCACGTGTACCAGGACGTCGCCGCGCGGAAATGGGCGAGCACGCGGTCGGGGTTGAACTTGTCGGGGTCGGAGAAGAACCCGACCTCGGTCCCGAGCCGCATGATCTTGTCGGTGTCGCCCTCGATGATCGCCCGGGCGACTTCGATCTCCAGCTGGACGGCCCCCTGCGGCATCCGCTTGAACAGTCCGAAGTCCAGGAACGCCATCCGGCCATCGTCGAGCAGCATCGAATTGCCGGGGTGCGGATCGCCGGAGAACTGCCCGTGGCGGTAGAGGCAACCGAAGTAGAAGCGGAAGATGATCTCGCCGATGCGATTGCGCGCTGCCTGGTCGCGGTGCTTGAGCTCCTCAAAGCCGGTCCCATGCACGTACTCGGAGACCATCAACCGCTCACGCGACAGCGACGTCATCACGTCAGGGATCACGATGAACGGGTGGCCACGGTAGATCCGCGCGAGCGCCCGCTGGTTCTGGGCCTCGAGCTCGTAGTCGAGCTCCTCGCCGATTCGAGAGCGGATCTCCTCGCCGATCGCCTTCGGATCCAGTCCCGGGGCGATCCGCTTGGCCACCCGCAGGATCAGGCCGAGGTTCTGCATGTCGGCGCGCACCGCTGCGGCGACGCCCGGGTACTGGACCTTGACCGCCACCTCGCGGCCGTCCAGCAGCCGCGCGCGGTACACCTGCCCGATCGACGCCGCCGCGATCGGCTCGGTGTCGAACTCCTCGAACACGTCCTTGAGCCGCTCGCCCAGCTCCTGCTCGATCACCGAGCGCATGTCCTTGAAGGTGACCGTCGGCGCGGCGTCACGGAGCGCAGCGAGCTTGTGCTGGAACTCCTCGCGGTACTCCTCGGGCACCAGCCCGACGTCGAGGAACGACATCACCTGTCCGACCTTCATCGCGGCGCCCTTCATCGTCCCCAGCGCCTCGACGATCTGCTCGGCGGCCTCGATATGTCGGCGCTCGAGCGCCGCCGACTTGCCCTCGTCGCTGCGTGCGATGTTGGCGGCATGGGTGCCGGCCTGGCGAATCGCCTGACCCGCGGCCAACCCCCCGATCTTCGCCGTTCGCGCTACGCGAGACGTCGGGATCTTGTCGTTGGGCACGTATTCGAGTCTAGGAGTCGCCAGCGCCCGCCCGCCCGGGCTGACGCCGAACCGACAGCGGCGCTCGGCCGTCAGCCCTCGGTCTGGACGCGTGAGCCCGGGACGATGTCGTCGGACCCGTCGGGCCAGCGGACCCATGCCTTATGCCCGCCGTCGTAATCGTCGCCGAGCAGGATCAACGTGGCCGGCTCGCCCAGCGCTGTGCAGCTGTCGGTGCCCTCCGGGTCCAGGCCGCGCCAGATCCGGATGAACCGGTTGTGCTCAAGCTCGTCGGCGACGGTCGTCGGGTCGGTGTGGCCGGGGTGGACGCGGGTCTGCGCCGGCAGCGTCAGCAGCTTGTCCATGATCGACGACTTGAGGTCGGCGTAGGAGGTCGAGCCCGGCGCGCGCACGCCGCCGACCGACCCCTTGAACAACGTGTCGCCGGTGAACACGTCGGTGCCGTCGATCAGCAGCGACAGCATCCCGGCGGTGTGGCCCGGGGTGTGGATCGGCTCGATCGTCAGCGCCCCGGAGGTGATCGTCTCGCCCGGCGCGATTGTGCCCGTCGCCTGCGGCACGAGCGGACGCTCGAGCTCGTGGATCAGGATCGGGACGTCGGGATGCGCGGCCGCGACCCTGTCGATGTCGATCACGTGGTCGGAGTGGTGGTGCGTGAGCAGCACGTGGGTCAACGTCAGCTGACCGCGGCGCAGGTACTCGAACAGGGGCTCGACCGGGCCGCCTGCGTCGATCATCACCGCATGGCCGCCCAGCTCATCGGCGACGACGTAGTTGTTGGTCAGAAACCCTTCGCTCATCGACCGCTCGACGATCATCAAAAATCAGCCTAGCGGGGTAGCCTTCTTTTGACATGAGCCTGATTCACACCTGTTACCGGATTCTCGAGATCGATCGTTCGGTCGCGTTCTACGAAGCGCTCGGCTTCACGGAGGTCCGGCGCGCGCCGATCCGTGACGAGGCCATCAACGTCTTCATGAACCTGCCGGAGGACGGCGACAATCCGCGCCTGGAGTTGACGTACAACATCGGCCGCACCGAGCCCTACGAGCTCGGGAACGGGTACGGCCACATCGCGATCACGACGCCCGACCTCGACGACACGCTGTCGGAGCTCGGGCGCCAGGGGATCGAGCCCGAGAAGCCGCCTTACACGGTCCGCGAGGGCGGCAACCGGCTGTGCTTCGTCCGTGATCCCGACGGCTACCGGATCGAGCTGATCGAGCACCCCGGCTGAACCTCATCCCCATCTCTGCGAGGATGTGACGATGGTCGATAACGTCAAGATGGGCAAGCTGCTGGAACGGTTCGCCCAAGGCGTCGCCTCCCACGACCGCGAGAACCCCGACCACAACAGCTGGGGGATCGGGATGGCGCATTTCGACATCGAGCGGCTCGACCTCGAGGAGGGCGAGGAGATCCTCCCCGGGATCGTGCTGCAGGCGGACGGCGGTGTCACCGGCAACTTCCGGGTGCTCTGCGACGGCCAGCATGACGGCGCCGGCGAGATTGAGGAGGAAGACGTCGTCGAGGCGATCGGGACGCAGGAGATCCTCGAGCCGGTCCGCGTGAGCGACATGCCCGAGCGTGTCCGTCCGCCGGTGTAGACAGGGCTCACCTCCGACCTCGCTGCCCCGTCTCGATTCAGACGGGGCTCACCTCCCACCCCGCCGCCCCATCTCGATTCCCCCTACGCGCGGCGCGGCGCGTGACCCGCTCGGCGAGCCACTGAACCGTCGGGCAGCGGAGCTCGTGACGTGCGCCCGCGCGCAGCACCGCGCCGGCGATCGCGTCGAGCTCGGACGCCCGCCCGCCGCGGAGATCGCGTTGCATCGAGGAGCCGAGCTCCGGGTGCGCCGCATCGAGCTCGGCGATCGTGTCGGCAGCGTCGAGCCGGCCCCCCTCGGCGATGGCCACCGCGACCGTTTCGGTCACCGCGTTCGTCAGCGCCGAGCGCCAGCGCGGGTCGGTCCGCACGAACCCGATCGGACGGTCCGATGCGGTCGTTGTCAGCGCCAGCGCGCACAGCCGGGCCAGCTTTGACCACATCACGTCGGGCTCCGGGGCCCCCAGCCGGACGTCCAGCCCGGCCGCACGCAGCTCGGCCGCCAGCGCAGGCGCGACCGGCTCGGTGGCGGGCGGCCGGGAATCGGCGATGTCGATCCGAGCGCCGGGGCTGGATTGAACGATCACGCCCGGGCGCGGACGATCGGATTCGACCCGGATCACGGCGGCGGCGACCCGCTCGGATCCGAAGCGCGCGCGCAGCGTCTCCAGGTGCTCGACGCCGTTGAGCAGCGGGATCACGAGTGCGGGCGCGCCGGGCGCCACGCGCTGCAGCGCATCGTCGAGCCCCGCCGCCTTCGTTGCGACGATCAGGCAGTCGACGGTCGCCGCCATCGTGTCGACCGCCGGCACCCGCGCGTCGAACTCACCCAGCAGCGTGCTGGTCACGTGCAGCCCGCCCGCCGCGATCGCCGCCGCGGTCTGCGGGCGGGCGATCAGCGTCACGTCGGAGCCTGCGTGCGACAGGGCGCCGGCGACGAAGCCACCGACCCCGCCGGGTCCGAGCACCGCGATCCGGAGCGACATCGCCGATATAGGCTGCCAGACTGCCGCCCCCGCCTGGTCGGCGCGTCGGCTCCGAGGCCGAGATCGTGCAGCGGGTCGCCGAGGCCAAGGGGTCCGAGCGCGCGGTTCAGTACGAGGATCGGCCCCCTGCAGAGCAGTGCGACAGACCGCCGGCGTGCGACGTGCCGGCCCGCCGCCAGCCGATCAGCCGACGCCCCCGGCCCGGCGCCAGCCGATCAGCCGACGCCAGACGCCAGCTGCCCGGCCGACGGAATCAGGTTCTGGATCGACTGACCCTTCGACGACGCGGTCTTTGAGATCGACGACAGCTGTGACTGCAGCCCGCTCATGTCCGGCGAGCTGACGCTGCCGCCCTTGATCGAGTCCTTCAGCGACGAGATCTTGTCCGCGACCGCGGTCAGCGGCGCGAACAGCGTGCGCAATATCTTGCTGCTCTTGGCGTCGGTCGCCGCCAGCCGCAGCTCATGCTCGACGAACAGCGCGGCGACCGCCGCCTTGATCAGCGTCAGCTTGTGCAGGAACGGGTGCTTGAACTCGCCCGCCCTGAACGGCTCGTAGATGTAGCGGTGAAACGCGCCGAACGCGAGCCCCGAGTGCAGCAGGAACTTCGTCTTGGCGAAGTGGGTGGTCGAACTCGGCGAATGCGTGGCGGCGCTGCTCGAGCTGGAGGAGCCGCAGGCGCTCACCAGCCCGACCGTCGCCAGGCAGGCCACCACCATCGTAATCAGCGTCAGATTTCGAATCGCGCAGCCATCATGTCAAGTTCCGGAATCGTGTTCGTCGATGTTGGCTGCCCCCGGCTCGCCGCTCGGCAGCGTCCGCCGCGCCTGCGCCCGCCGCTCCTCCGCCTGCGCCCGCCGCTCCTCCGCCTGCGCCCGCCGCTCCTCCGCCTGCGCCCGCCGCCGCTGCGCTTTCGCGGCCTGCTCGGCGCGCCGCTGCTGCAGTTGAGCGGCCCGCTCCGCGCGGTGGCGTTCGGCGGCGCGGCGCAGCCCATCCTTCAGTGTCCGGTCGTGGTGCTGGCCGGGCCAGTGCCCCCCGTGTTCACCGCGGACCTGAGCCCAGGTCTCACGCGCCTGGCGCAGCGCTGAGACCACCTGGGCGCGGGCCTGCTCGGCGGCCTGGGCGAGCTCCCGCGCCTGGTTCGCCGCGCGGGCGCCGCGCGCCAGCAGTTCGAACGACCACAGCCCGGTCTCGAGCAGTCGCGCGGCCCGGTTGACGTCCGAGCTCACAGCCGACCGAAGCGCCTCCCCACGCAGGCCCTCCTCTACCCAGCGCACCTGGGATTCGAGCGCGACCTGCACGAGCCCGACCAGCGCGCGCCCCGCGACGGCGACCTCGGGGTCACGCGGATCGACGCCGGCCTGGATCGCGAGCTCCTCACGCACGACCTCGGCGAGCCGGTCATATAGATCCAGCCACGCCGCCCGCAGCGCCGCCGTCGTCTCGATCATCTTGACGAACATCGGGAGGAACGCGATCAGGTCGTCGGAGACCTCGTCGAACCGGCGCATGTCGCTCTCCAGCGCCCGCAGTACCGCGTCGGTCAGCGACTCGTCGGGTCGGCGCTCGCGGAGCGCTCGGGCCATATCGGCAAGCGCGTCGTCGGCGGTGTCGAGCACCATCGATTCTTTGGTCGGGAAGTAGTTGTAGATCGTCTTCTCGGAGACCCCGACGCGGGCGGCCACCTCGGAGACCGTGACGTTGTCGAACCCCCGGGTCGCGAACATCGTCGTGGCGGCGTCGGAGATCGTTTGACGGGTCAGCCTGCGCTTGCGATCGCGCAGCCCTTCGTCCGGGTGCTCGCGTCGGTATCGCGCTTCCTCGGCGCCGCGTGCCCGGCGCATCGTCGCCGCGATCTCCTCGCCCATCTCCTCGACGATCAGGCGATCGAGGATCTCGTCGCCGTGGGGCTCGGCGAGCAGTTCGTCGCCGGCGTGTTCCTCGGGTCCGATCGGGCGGATTTCGCGGTCCATCGCTGAATTTTGGGCTTGCCTGCGGTCTGAGTGATCACGGGGCGACCACTACTCAAAGCGTACCAGGAGAATTTTCACTTGCAGTATTTCTTCAGTCTCTGTATTTTTACGGACCATGACCGACATAGCGATACAAACTGAGGGCTTGACCAAGCGATTCGGCGAGTTCGTCGCCGTCGATTCGCTTGATCTGCGCGTCGACGACGGCACGGTCGTGGCGCTCCTGGGGCCCAACGGCGCCGGCAAGACAACGACGGTGCGGATGCTCGCGACGCTGATCGCACCCGACGGCGGCCACGCCCGGGTGGCCGGGTTCGACGTCGTCTCGGACAGCGCCCGCGTGCGTGAGCGGATCTCGTTGACCGGCCAGTTCGCCGCGCTCGACAAGCACCTGACCGCGCGTGAGAACCTCGTGCTGATGGCACGGCTACGGGGCCGCGGCCTGCGTGAGGCCCGGCGTGTGTCCGACGAGCTGCTGACCCGCTTCGACGCCGAGCCGTTCCGCGACAGGCTCGTGAAGAATCTGTCGGGCGGCGAGCGGCGCCGGATCGACCTCGCCGCGGGGCTGATCGACCGACCCCACGTGCTCGTGCTCGACGAGCCGACGACCGGGCTGGACCCCCGCAGCCGCCAGGTCGTGTGGACGACGATCCGGGAGCTGGTCGCCGAGGGTGTGACGCTGCTGTTGACGACCCAATACCTGGACGAGGCCGACGCGGTCGCCGACCGGGTCGTGTTGATCGACCGCGGCCGTGAGGTCGCGGCCGGTACGCCGGCCGAGCTCAAGTCACGCGTCGGACAGCAGCGGGTCGACGTCGTCGCCGCCGACGGCGAGGCGTTCGCGACACTCCAGCGCGTGCTCGGCGAGCGATTCGAGACCACGCCGGTGGCCGAACTTCGGACGATCTCGGTCGCCGCGCCCGACGAGGTATCCGACCTGGCGCGCGTCGCCGAGGCGGTCCAGCAGGCAGGCGCTGCGGTCGACGAGATCGCGCTGCGCCGCCCGACGCTCGACGACGCGTTCCTGGCGCTCACCGGCCACACCGCCACCCATGAGCCCGATGACGCGCAATCAGACAACGATCCAGGACGAGAGGAGGTGGCGGCATGAGCACGATCGCCGCTCCGACCCCGCGGTCACGCTCGCGGCTGGGCGGGCCGGTGCGCTTCGTGCGTGACACGGCGCTGCTGACCGGCCGCAGCCTCCGCGCCATCCCGCGCGTCCCCGAGCGCCTGCTCGACGTGACGATCCAGCCGGTGATCTTCATCCTGCTGTTCCTGTACGTGTTCGGCTCGGCGATCCACGTGCCGGGTATCCCCTATAAGGACTTCCTGGCCCCCGGGATCATCGGCCAGTCGTTGGCGTTCGGCGTGATCGGAGCAGGGACGGCGACGGCCTCGGACATGACCGAGGGCGTGATCGACCGCTTCCGCTCGATGCCGATCAACCGGCTGTCGATCATCACCGGCCAGGTGATGGGCCAGTTCTGCGAGCAGGTCCTCGGGATCGTGATCACGGTTGGCGTCCTCTTGGCGCTCGGCTGGAACCCGCACCTGACGGTCGTGCACGGGTTCGAGCTGGCGGGCCTGATGGTGCTGGGGATGTTCGCGTTCACCTGGTGCGGCGTCCTGTTCGGGATGATCGTCCGCTCGCCCGATGCCGTGCAGGGGATGGGGTTCATCCTGATCCTCCCGTTGACGTTCATGGCGGGCACGTTCGTGCAGATCTCCGGCATGGACGCGGTCCCGCGCGCGATCGCCGAGTGGGACCCGATCTCGGCGCTGGTCGCGTCGGTGCGGTCGCTGACGACGCCGGCGTTTCACTCCGGCGGCTCCTGGCAGCTGGATCACCCCGAGGTGGCGATGGTCGGCTGGTGCCTGATCCTGCTCGCCGTCTGCGTGCCGCTCGCGCTGCGCCGGTTCAACCGAATCGTCGCCGGCTGAGCGGCCGCGATTGCGCGATTTGGGCGCCTATGCCGCCCATTTCGCACACTCGCGTAACGTTTTCGGCCGTGTCGGCCATTTCGATCGCGGATGGCTATTGACGACGATCGACGTGCGCGGTTCGAAGCGCTGTTTGCAGCGCATCACGCGGTAGTGCGGGCGTATGTCGTCCGCCGTGCCGGCGGCGGCATCGGCGTCGACACGCGGTCGCCGACACGTTCCTGGTCGCCTGGCGGCGTCTCGACGTCGTCCCCGAGGCGGCGCGACCGTGGCTGCTGGGCGTCGCCCGGCGAGTGCTCGCCGATCAGCGGCGCGGGTTGCGCCGGCGACGGTCGCTGGCGGAGCGGCTGGCGCCCGCGTCGTCCGCCCGGATCGCGTGGGAGCCGCCGGCAGGGGTCAGCGCGGAGCTGGCCGAAGCGCTGCGGGAGCTGACCGGCCATGAGCGCGAGGCGCTGATGCTCGTCGCGTGGGACGGCTTGACACCCGCCGAGGGGGCGGTCGTCGCCGGCTGCAGCGCCACCGCGTTCCGCGCGCGGTTGCATCGGGCGCGGCGACGCGTCGCGGCACAGCTTGGCATCGAGCCGACCATCACCACCGTCACGGAGAAGCTGTCATGAACGATCCGCTGATCGAACGCGTCGCGCGCGAGGATCCGGCGCCAGCGGGCCTCGCGCGCTCCCAGCACGAGGCGACACTCGCCCGGCTGCGCGCGTCGATCGACGATCCGGCGTCGGCGACCGGGCGTCAGGACCGACGGCCGCGCCGTCTGCCGGCGGCGCTGGGAGCGGCCCTCGTCGCCGCGATCGTCGCGGCGGTCGCGATCGTCGTGGCCAATGGCGGGCACGCACGATCGGGTGTGCAGGTCGTGCATCGCCCCGTTGACAAGCCGGTGCGGCTCGTGCCTGCAGGAACCGTCCACGTCGGGGTCGGGCCGGCCGACCTGCTGGTCGCCGACGGGTCGCTCTGGGTCGCCGGACGGGGATTCATCGCCCGGCTGAACCCGGCCAATGGGCGCGAGCAAGCCCGCCTTCCGATGCCCGCGAAGGTCATCGGCCGGGCCCAGCTCGCCGCCGGTGCGGGCAGCATCTGGGTCGCCTACCAGGGACAGCGGCAGGTCCAGCGGATCGACCCGAGCGCCGACCGCGTGATCGCGACGATCGGGCTTCACGGAGCCGCGAGCGGCGGCGGGATCACGGTCGCCGGCGGCTACGTCTGGGCGTCGATCGACAACCAGGGCCGCCGTGGGCACGTGCTGGTCATCGATCCCCGCACCGATCGCGTGTCGGGTCCGCCGGCCGCGGTCGGGACCGGTCCTGGCCGGCTTCAGGCGGGCCTCGGGTCCGTTTGGGTGCAGAACACGAGCAGCCCGAACGCCACGGCGTCACGGATCGATCCGGGAACGCGGGCCGTCCAGCTGCTGTCGATCAGTGGCGACCTCACGGCCGGTTTGGGTCACGTGTGGGGGCTGGGTTCGCCGTTCGGACGCGGGCCAACCGTGCTCTACCGCTACACGCCAGGCGCGCGTCCTGCGGAATTGCCCGGAGCGCCGTTCCCGCGCGGGATCGCCGTCACGTTCGGCGCCGGCCGGGTTTGGGTGCTGTCGTATCCACGGTCGCGGTCGACCCGGACGTTTGATCCGATCCGGGGGACCGCGACGGTAACACCGGTCGCCCCTCGTCCCTACCGGTACGGGCTGCCGGTCGGCATGGCGACCAGGCTCGATGCCCTCCAACCGGACGCGATCGCCGTCGCTGGTCGCGACCTCTGGGTCGCCGATTACGCCAGCGGCGAGCTCCTGCACTTCCGGATCCGCTAGTACAACCCTTCGCCGCGCTCGTAGCGTCCGGCCCGCTCACGGTCGTAGCCGGCGGCGTCGAACTCCGCGTGCAGCGAGCGCACGACCTCGCCCTGGCTCGGCAGCGCCGATCGCTCGAGATGGCGCTCCGGGTTCCACAGCTCGGAGCGGATGATCGCCTTCGGGCAGTGGGTGTAGGCCTCCTGCACCGTCACGAGGATGCCGACGCTCGGCACGCGGCCCTTGACCGCGCAGGGCTCGAGCAGCTCGCGATCGTCGGTGATGATCGCGCGGCCGTTGACCCGGAACGTGTCGCCGACGCCCGGAATCAGGAACAGCAGCGCGACGCGGTCGTCGCTCATCAGGTTGCGGAACGTGTCCGCGATCCGGTTGCCGGGCCGGTCGGGGAGCAGCAGCGTGCGCTCATCGAGCACGTGGACGAAACCGGCCGGGTCGCCCTTGGGCGAGACGTCGAGTCCGCCGTCGGCCGACGCGGTCGCGACGCAGACGAACGGCGACGCGTCGATGAACCGGCGCGTCACCTCGGTCAGCCGATCCGCGATCTTGGCGACCGTCGAGTCCTGTGGGTGGCCGCCGATCAGCGCCCGCAGCTCGGCCTCGTCGGTGATTCGGTTGATGACCTTGTTCGGCATCGCGATTTCGGACGTTACGGTATTGCCGATGAGCCTCGCAACCGGCATCCTCGCTCGCGGGCCGTGGCTGCCGTCCGAGATCGAGGTGAGCTGGCGCCAGGAGCCGTTCATGCCCGATCAGGAGGCGACCGACGCCGCCGACGTGGCGCTCGAGCAGCTGCGTGATCGCGGCTCCCCCAGCCACGACGGGCTCGCCGCCCGGCTCCGCGACTTCGAGGTCGTCGACGGTCGCCTACGACTGGAATGCGAGCCGGTCCGCTGGGCGCTACGGCTGCTCTCAGGCGACGCGATGCAGAGCCTCTCGGCGCTGTGTGTCGTGCGCTCCGCCGACGGCCGCTGGCTCGCCGGCCGCCGCGCCGAGTGGCTGGCGACGTGGTCGCGGCGCTGGGCGCTGGGCGCGGCCGGCGCGGTCGAAGTCGGCGAGAATCCGGCCGACACGCTCGTGCGCGAGCTGCGCGAGGAATGGTCGGTCAGCCCCGAGCGGGTGACCGTCGAGGCGCTCGTCAAGCACAGCACCGGGATCACGATGCTGATCGGACAGGCATGGCTGCCCGAGGGCGCCGCGGTCACGCCGGACGCCGAGCACGATGACTACGCCTGGTGGCCCGCCGAGGTCGCCCGCTGGCCCGAGCAGGCGGATGCGCCGCTGCGGCTCACAGCCGAGTTGTTGCGCGACACGGCGTAAGCCGATGGCGACGACCACCGCACCCCCGCGCACGTTGGGACCGGTGACGTTCGGACGCCTGGAGGCGGCGTCGTTTGTGCACTCCGCGATCTACACGGGGCTGCTCGTGTGCGCGTTTGCGCTCGGCGGACCGCAGCCGGAGACGTTCTGGCTGGGTCTGGGGCACGGCGTGCTGTGGATCGGGATGTCGCTGGTCTGCATCGCCGCTGCCCGCGCGCGGATCATCCCGTTCTGGCTGGCGGTGACGGTCGCCGTGCTCGGCGGTCTGGGCCCATTCGCGGGATCGATCGGATTCGTCGTGCAGCAGCGGCGCGACGGCAGGAATCCTCGGCTCGCGCAGCCGCCCACGAAGCGCGCGGTAGAGTGAGTTTCCGACAGGATGTCGGTCGAAACCAGCACCGTTGAGGTCGTGATGCCCGCCATGGGCGATTCCGTGGCGGAGGGCACCGTCCTCGAATGGCACAAGTCAGAAGGCGACGTCGTCGCCGCTGATGAGACGATCGTCGAGATCTCCACCGACAAGGTCGACGCGGAGGTTCCGGCCCCGATCGCCGGCACGGTCGTGAAGATCGTCGCGGCCGAGGGTGACACCGTCGCGGTCGGCGCGGTGCTGGCCGAGATCGCCCCTGGTGACGGCAACGGTGCGCCGCCGGGCAACGGCGCGACGGTGGGCGGCGCCGTCGCCGAGCGTGACCCTACGGCCGAGGCCGAGCAGATCGTCGAGATCGTGACTCCGACGGGCGGTGAGTCGGTCACCGAGGGGACGATCCTCGAATGGTCGGTCAAGGTCGGCGACGAGGTCTCCGACGGCGACACGGTCGTCGAGATCTCGACTGACAAGGTCGACATGGAGCTTCCCGCGCCCGCGTCCGGGACGATCATGGAAATCCTTGCGGCCGACGGCGACACCGTCAACGTCGGCCAGGTGATCGGTCGGATGAGCGTCCACGCGGGTGCGCGGCGCGGTGGCTCGGCCCCGACGCGGGCAACCGCGACAGCCGGCAACGGCACAGCGTCGGCGCCGGTGCCGTCGACGCCGTCGGTCGATGACGACGCCAACGCGTCCCCGATCGCGCGGCGCGTCGCCGCGGCCGAAGGCGTCGATCTCGCCCGTGTGACCGGCTCCGCCCGCGGCGGCCGGATCACCAAGGCCGACGTACTGGCGGCCGGCCAGGCCCCGAAGTCCAACGGCGCGGGGGGGGCGGGCTTGTCTCCCGCCGGGTCGACACTGATCAAGGGCTCCGGTGCGGTGCTTGCGCGTTACATGGACGAGAGCCGCTCGATCCCGACCGCCACATCGTTCCGGACGCTCACCGTGACGACCCTGGACGCCCGGCGCAAGCAGCTGAAAGCCGCCGGCCAGAAGGTCTCGTTCACGCATCTGATCGCCTACGCGATCGCGCGCGTGGCGACTGACGAGATGCCGGTCATGGCCCACCACTTCGCGCAGGTCGACGCACAGCCGCACCGTGTCGACGACGGCCAGGTCAACCTCGGTCTGGCCGTCGACGTCGAGCGCAAGGACGGTGGCCGCACGCTGATGGTGCCGGTGATCCGCGCTGCAGGCCGACTCAGCTTCGCTGACTTCCTCGCCGCCTACAACGCGCTCGTCGAGAAGGCGCGGACCAACACGCTGACGGCCGACGACCTCGTCGGCGCCAACATCTCGCTCACCAACCCGGGCGGGATCGGCACGATCGCGTCCGTCCCACGGCTGATGGTCGGCCAGGGCACGATCGTCGCCACCGGCTCGATCGCGTACCCGGTCGGGTTGGGGCGGATCGGGCAGCTGATCGGCGCCGAGAAGGTCATGTCGATGACCTCCACCTACGATCACCGGATCATCCAGGGCGCCGAGTCCGGCCGGTTCCTGGCGCGGATCGAGGCGCTGCTAGGAGGCGAGGCGAGCTTCTACGAGCGAGTCTTCTCAGACCTGGGCGTGCAGCTGCCAGCATTGCCGCCGCCGCCCGCGCCGAACTTCGCGGCCGCGCCGGCCGAGACCGCGGCGGCGCCTGTCGCGGCACCCGCCGCGGTCGACGAGGAGCTGCTGCAGGCCGTGCAGGCCGCGACCTCGTTGCTGAAGGCCCACCGGACGCACGGACACCTCGCCGCGCACCTGGATCCGCTCGGCCGCGAGCCCGAGTCCGATCCGTCGCTGGACCCTGGCCCGCTCGGGCTCACGCCGGAGCTGATGGAGCGGATCCCGGCCAAGATCCTGCGGATGTACGTGCCGGGCGCGACCCTCGCCGACGCGCTCCCACATCTGCGCGAGATCTATTGCGGCACGATCGCCTACGAGATCGAGCACATTGCTTCCAACCGCCAGCGGCTGTGGCTGCGAGAGGCGATCGAGTCGGGCACATTCCGTCAGCCGCTGACCAACGAGGAGTCCAAGTCGCTGCTGCGGCGGCTGACCGAGGTCGACGCGTTCGAGCGGTTCATGCACAAGGCGTACCTCGGTCAGAAGCAGTTCTCGGTCGAGGGACTGGACATGACCGTGCCGATGATCGACGAGCTGATCCAGCTGTCCGCGACCCGCGGCGCGCGTGAGGTCGTGATCGGGATGGCGCACCGCGGCCGGCTCAACGTGCTGGCGCACAACCTCGGACGCGGGTATGGATCGATCTTCGCCGAGTTCGAGGGATCGAAGACGCTCGAGCCGATCACGACCCTGCCCCAGGGTGGCACCGGCGACGTCAAGTACCACCACGGTGCCGAGGGCTCCTACCAGGTCGCCGACGGCGAGTCGGTGCTCGTACGCCTGGAGTCCAATCCCTCGCATCTGGAGTTCGTCGCCCCGGTAGCCGCAGGGGCGACCCGCGCTGCCCAGACGACCCGCCAGGGGCCGCACGCCCACCAGGACACGAACGCCGCGATCCCCATCATCCTGCACGGCGACGCCGCGTTCCCGGGGCAGGGTGTGGTCGCTGAGACGCTCAACCTGCAGGCGCTCGACGGCTACACGGTCGGCGGCACCGTCCACATCATCCAGAACAACCAGGTCGGCTTCACTACCGACCCCGACGACGCCCGTTCGACGACGATGGCCTCGGATCTGGCCAAGGGCTTCGATGTGCCGATCATCCACGTCAACGCCGATGACGTCGCGGCCTGCATCAGCGCCGTACGGCTCGCGTTCGCGTTCCGCCAGGAGTTCGGTCACGACGTGCTGATCGATCTGATCGGCTACCGCCGCTTCGGCCACAACGAGGCCGACGAGCCCGCCTACACGCAGCCCGAGATGTACCAGGTGATCACCAAGCATGCGCCCGTGCGAGAGCTGTTCGCCAAGCAGCTGATCGAGCGCGATGTGGTGACCGAGCAGGAGTCGACCGAGATGACCGACGCCGTCTGGTCACGCTTGGCCGACGCGCATGACGAGCTCAAGGAGCGGGTCGCCTCAGCCCAGAACGGCGAGATGGAGCACGCGACCGGCGAGTACCAGCTCGATCGCACGCCGTCGCCCGAGGTCTCGACCGCGGTCTCACTGGATCAGCTGCAGGTCCTCAACGAGGAGCTGTTGTCGGTCCCCGACGGGTTCACGGTCCACCCCAAGCTCGTCAAGCAGCTGCAGCAGCGCCGTGACGCGCTCGAGGATGCCTCCAAGCCGGCGGTCTTCTGGGCCCACGCCGAGGCGCTCGCGTTCGCCTCGTTGCTGACCGAGGGCGTCCCGATCCGGATGACCGGCCAGGACTCCGAGCGCGGCACCTTCAGCCAGCGTCATCTGGTGCTGCACGATCCCAAGACCGGTCAGGAGCACTCGGCGATCCAGCACCTGCCGGGGGCGCTGGCACCGATGGAGCTCCACAACAGCCCGCTGTCGGAGACCGCGTGCGTCGGGTTCGAGTACGGCTACTCGCAGGAGGGCCCGGAGACGCTCGTCCTGTGGGAGGCGCAGTTCGGCGACTTCGTCAACGGCGCCCAGGTGATCATCGACCAGTTCATCACGTCGGGTCTGGCCAAATGGGGTCAGACCAGCCGGCTGACGCTGCTGCTGCCCCATGCCTATGAGGGCTCGGGCCCGGAGCACTCGTCGGCTCGCCTCGAGCGGTTCCTCCAGCTGGCGGCCGAGGGGGCGATTCGTGTCGCCAACCCGACGACCCCGGCTCAGTACTTCCATCTGCTGCGCCGCCAGGCGCGGATCGCCAAGCAGCGGCCGCTGGTCTGCATGACCCCGAAGGGCCTGTTGCGGCTACCGCTGGCCGCCAGCCCCGCCGAGGAGCTGGCCGAGGGCCGCTTCCGCCCGGTGCTGGCCGACCCGACCGCCGACCCCGAGCGCGTCACGCGGCTCGTCCTCTGCAGCGGCAAGATCTATTACGACCTGCTCGCCTCGCCCAAGCGCGCGGAGAGCCCGCAGGTCGCGATCGGCCGCGTGGAGCTCCTCTACCCGTTCCCGCAGGGCGAGCTGCTGAGCCTGATCGAGTCCTACCCGAACCTCAACGAGGTCGTCTGGGTCCAGGAGGAGCCGCGCAACATGGGCGCGCGCGCGTTCATGTCACCCCGGCTGCTGCAGATCCTGCCCGAGCACCTGCACTTCGGCTACATCGGTCGTCCCGAGCGGGCCGCCTCCGGCGAGGGTTACCCGATCGCCCACGCCACCGAGCAGCGCCGGATCATCGAGTCGTCGCTGGACGTGTCCAAGCGCACGTCGCAGTACCCGCGCAAGCTCCCCGGCGAGCGCTGAGCCGCCGCGGGCGGGCGGTCGGTCGCGCCTACTGCCAGACCGGAGCCGACGGGCCTCGTCGCGCGCTGATCACCGCGGCCCAGCCGCCGCCGATCAGCAGTATTCCGCCGGCGATCAGCGCGATGATCGCGGCGCTCTGCAGCTGGGTGCTGCCGACCTGCCAGGTGGCGCGGACGGCCGCGCGGTTGGCGGGCGCCGAGGCCGGCACGAGCGAATCGGCGAGGACGGGGCCGATCAGCGCCCGGGCCGCGAGCAGGAGGCCGCCGCAGACGGTCAGGTAGACGCCGACATAGGCGATCGCGCGCAGCCGCCGCCCGGTCGCGACCAGGATCGCGAGCACGAAGCAGATGCCCGCCAGCAGCGACAGCACGAGCACCAGGTTGCGGATCGCGTTGACCGCGAGGCGGACCGGGCGGACCTGGTTAGCGCGCAGGATCCTGATCCTGCCGGCATTACCGACCCGGATGTCCAGCAATTGACGCACTACCGAGGGGAGTGCCTGGATCTGCTTGCTGGCCCGCCACGCATCGAGCACCTGATTGACGATCGGCGTCAGCTGCAGGTACACGCCCTGGTCGCGGTTGTGCTCGATGTCGGCGACGAGTTGGCGGTGGGCCTGGCTGTTGGCCACTCGCCATGCGTTCTCGACCGGCTTGGTCTCAAGCGTGATCACCGCCAGCCGCGTCCCGAGCGACCGCAACTGGCTCTCGGTAGGCCCGGCGAGCGGGCCCAGCGCCGAGGACAGCTGGTGGTCGACGTTGCCTCGTCGAAACAGCTGATCGACGATCTTGTCGGCGACCGCGGAGCGGATCCGTTGGTTCTCGATCAGGCCGGAGCTGGTGTCGGTCCAGCCGCGATTGGACAGCGCCTGGCGATCGAGCCAGATCGCGGTCGCGGCGCCGAGCGTCAGCAGCAGCGCAAACACCAGCAGCACCGTCATCAGCACGCCGTGCCGCCGCGGTCGGTCGGTCCCGTCCATGAAGTGCCCTCAGGGTGGCATGGACGGCGCACGCGCGATTGCATCCTGGCGCGAGCGCCGCCAGCGAGTACCGTCTCTGGCATCAGATTCCGCAGAGACGGTTCCCGTCGTGACAACTCCAGACGCACGCTGATCCCGAGCCTGGGCGTCCACGACATGGCGATCGATCTCGGCACCGCCAACACGCTCGTCTACGTCGGCGGCAGAGGGATCGTCGTGTCCGAGCCGTCGGTCGTCGCGTCCGATCTTCGAACCGGCGAGGTTCATGCGGTCGGCGCCGAAGCCGAGCTGATGATCGGTCGCACGCCCGCCTCGATCTCGGCCACGCGGCCGCTGCGCCATGGCGTGATCGCCGATTTCGAGGTGACCGAGGAGATGCTGCGGTACTTCATCCGCAAGGTGATCGACCGCCGCAGCGCCCACCCGCGGCTGATCGTCTGCGCGCCCTCCGGGGTGACCGAGGTCGAGAAGCGTGCGGTCGAGGAGGCGTCGCTGGCCGCCGGTGCGCGTCAGGTGCACCTGATCGAGGAGCCGATCGCGGCCGCGATCGGCGCCGGGCTGGCGATCGAGGAGCCGATCGGCCGGCTCGTCGTCGACGTCGGCGGCGGGACCTCGGAGATGGCGGTGATCTCGCTCGGCGGGATCGTGGTCTTCCGTTCGGTCCGGGTCGGCGGCTACGAGATGGACGAGGCGATCTCGCACTACATTCGCAACGTCTACCAGTTGGCGATCGGCTCGCGGTCGGCCGAGCAGATCAAGATCGAGATCGGCTCGGCGCTGCCGCTGCAGGAGGAGCTGACTTTCCGGGTCCGCGGCCGGCACCTGGTCACCGGTCTGCCGACGGCGATCACGCTGCATTCCGAGGAGGTCCGGGAGGCGATCTCGGGGCCGCTGCGCGAGATCCTGCAGGCGATCCGCGACACGTTGGAGCAGACGCCGCCGGAACTGGCGGCCGATATCTCCAAGGACGGGATCCTGCTGGCCGGTGGCGGCACCCTGATCCGCGGATTCGCCGACATGATCGCCGACAACACCGGGATGCCCGTGTTCCACGCCGAGTCGCCGCTGACCTGCGTGGCGGTCGGGTCCGGTGAGGCGCTCGCGCACCTGGACACGCTGAACCTCACCTCACGGCAACTGGGGCGCACGCCGACGACGCCGGACTGGCGAACCGCACAGGAGTAACCCGACGCGCCAGATGGACATACGCTCCGCAGCAGTTGACTGATATAGACCACCCCACGGCCATGGATCTCGATCTGCTCGTCATCGGCTCGGGGCCCGGAGGCCAGCGCGCGGCGATTCAGGCGGCCAAGCTCGGCAAGCGCGTCGGCGTGATCGAACGCCGCAACCGGATCGGCGGCGTCTCGATCCACTCGGGCACGATCCCCTCCAAGACGTTGCGTCAGGCGATCCTCGAGGATCTGGCCGGCCGCGGCGCCGATCTGCCCGATCCGCTGCACCCCGAGCGCCAGGAGCATGCCGCGGTGACGATGCTCCACGATCGCGTCGGCCGCGTGGTCGCGTCCGAGACCGCGGTCGTGCGCGAGCAGTTCCGCCGCAACAACGTCGGCCTGCTGACGGGCGACGCTGAGTTCTCGGACCCGCACAGGATCCGGATCACGGATACGGACGAGGACGGCGGCGAGATGTCGGTGACCGCCGAGAACGTCGTGATCGCGGTCGGCACCAAGCCGGCGCGTCCCAGCGGCGTCGACTTCGACGACCGGCGCGTGATCGACTCCGACGGGGTGATGGAGCTCGACTACTCGTACTGCAAGACGATGACGATCGTCGGCGGCGGCGTGATCGGCGTCGAGTACGCGTCGATGTTCGCCGCGATGGGCGTGCGCGTGACGTTGGTCGACGCGCGTGAGCGGTTGCTGCCCTACGTCGACCGGGATATCGCGGTCGCGCTGCAGTACCTGCTGCGCCGCCGCAACATGACCTACCGATTCGGCGAGGAGGTCGTCGGCGTCGAGCGCAAGCAGGATCGAGTCGTCTGTTACATGCGCTCGGGCAAGCAGATCGCCACCCACACGCTGCTGTACGCCACCGGACGCCAGGGCGCGACCGACTCGCTCAAGCTGGAGAACGCCGGGTTGGAGGCCGACAAGCGCGGCCGTCTCGACGTCGACGCCGAGTACCGCACGGCGGTCGAGCACGTGTACGCCGTCGGCGACGTCGCCGGACCGCCGGGGTTGGCCGCGACCAGCATGGAGCAGGGGCGGATCGCCTCGCTGGCGGCGTTCGGCGAGCCCGTCACCCACCTGCCTGAGCTGGTCCCGACGGGGATCTACTCGATCCCGGAGATCTCGTTCGTCGGGCGTACCGAGGAGGAGCTGACGGCGGCCGCAGTCCCCTACGTGGTCGGTGTCGCGTGGTGGCGAGAGCTGGCCAAGGCGATGATGATGCGCGAGGAGGACGGGCTGTTGAAGATCCTCGTCTCACCCGAGGATCGGCGGTTGCTGGGCGTCCACGTGATCGGCGCCCAGGCGACCGATCTGGTCCACATCGGCCAGGCGCTGATGGACCGTGACAACGGCCTCGACTTCCTCGTTTCGACCGTATTCAACTACCCGACCCTGGCTGAGGCCTACAAGGTCGCCGGCTTGGATGCGCTCAACAGAATCCGCGACCTCACGTAGGGTCCCCGCCCACCCTCGACGCCTCCAAGCGCATCCGCGATCTGAGGTAGCCGGCGGCGGTGCTCAGCGCGCAGGCCGCCAGCAGGATCAAGAACGGGTCGATCGGCTCGCGGAACCGCGGCGTCTCGACGTTGACGAACACGATCGTCAACGCGTACAGGATCGGCAGCGCCCACAGCCACGCCGGCGCGCGACGAGCGGCCGTCGTGCACAGCCCGCCGATCGCCAGCACGCACAGCGCCCAGAACGCGATCACGCCAACCTGGGCATCCGATTCATGCAGCCCGATCGCGTGTGCCGACTCGTGCCAGGCGTAGCTGCCCCGCAGCTCGAACATCCGCCGCAGGTTTGACCACGCGACCATCAGCGGCGCGGTCGGATGGCGTCCGATGTAGTTCAGCGCCCGCGATTCGAGCTGGCCCGAGAGCGGCACCTCCTTCTCGTGGAATGCCCGGTGCTTGACGCCTGCGTCCTGCGGAATCGACCAATAGAAGCGCCACTTGTAGGGAAGTCGTCGATCGGAAGCCGACGCTTCGTTGTAGGTCCCGCGCAGCGTGATCCCCGTCTCGTCGGCGACCGGGATGAAGTGGTGCAGCTCGACCGCGTTGCGGATCGTCCACGGCGCGATCATCGCGGTCGTCGCGACGAGCAGCGTCAGCCCACCGAGCAGGCGGCGGCGCCACGACTGTCCCGCGGCACCCGCGGCGGCGAGCGCCAACGGGACCACGAAGACCGCCGCGTTCTCATGGGTCAGCGTCGACAGGCCGGCCAGCACGCCGGTGGCGGCGATCCACGCCAGCGGCCGGCGTGACCGCCGCGCCCGCAACGCCGTCCAGACCGAGGCGAGCATGAACACGACGAGCAGGTTCTCGGCGACGAGCGTGCCCGCCAGCTCGACGAACACCGGGTAGACGGCCGCGAGCGCCATCCCCGCCAGCGCGGTGCCCGTGCCGAACGCCTCCACCGCGACCAGCCCCAGCAGACCGACCGCGATCGTGCCGAGCGCGGCGCCCCCGAGTCGCTCCCCGAGCAGCGCGGTCTTGCCGCCCGCCTGGTGGCCGTCGATGATGTCGACGAGCGCGAGGAAATATGGATACGCGGGCGGGAAGTACGCCGTCGGTCCGTGCGTCCCGCCGGCGCCGGAGTCAAAGCCGGTGCTGGGCTTATAGTCACCGAGCTGCGCGATCTGGGATGCCAGCCGGTTGTAGGTGCCGGCGTCATCGATCGACTTGAACGACGTCAGCTCGACGAAGCCGACCCGCAGCACGAGCGCGAGCACGATCATCGCTCCCGCCAACAGCAGCATCAGGCGGGTCCGAGGCGGGCCGGTTCGTGATCCCGGCGCACCGGTGGGAGTCTGGACGGTGGTGCTCAGTTATCGGCGACCATACCCGTCGCGCTCAGATGATGCCGACGATGCTGGCGCAGTCCCAGGCGCCCGGCCCGGAGGTGTCCCAGATCCGCTTGGCGACAGCACTCTGCTCGGCTTTCGACGTCAGGTAGGCGGCGGGGCCGGTGCCCCCGTTCGCCTGCCAGGTGCTGGGGATGATCTGGTAGTAGCCCGAGGCGCCGGCGCTGTTGGGAGGGAAGTTCTGTCCGCCGGACTCGCAATCGACGATCGCCCACGGGATCGCCCAGCCGCTGTCGGCGCCGAGCGCCGGTCCGATCGGCGTCGGCAGCGCGGCGTCAGCGGCGGCCTGCGCCGACGCCTTGGCGGCGGCCGCGGCGGCGGCGGCCTGCTGAGCCTTGACCTTGGAGATCTCGTGCTGGAGCGCCTCGCTGCGCTCCCGGCTCGCTTGCAGGGCCGCCGATTGTGCGGCGCGCGCCTTGGCGAGCGCTGACTGCTTGGACTGCAGCAACTCGTTCATCTCGGCCAGGGCGCGTTGGCGGAGCACTGCGTCATGGGTGATCCGACGATCGGTCGACTGCAGGCCGGCGAGCCGCCGGGCGGCTTGCGTGGCCTGCTGCTTGGCGACCGTCGTGGTCACGATGAGCGACTTCTGCTCATGCTCGGCCCGTCCCAGGAAGTTGAGTTGGTTGAGCAGGTCCTGGAAGCCATTGGCGCTGAGCACGATCGAGACGAGCGTCGGTTGGTTGGCCTCGTAGCCGGAAACGAGCTGATTGGCCAGCAGCGCCCGGCCTGTGGCGAGCTTCGCCTGCAGCTTGAGCAGTTCCGCCCGCTCGACGACCAGCTGCCCGTGGACGGCCTTGAGCTTGGTCCGGTCTGAGGCCAGCTCATCGGCGACGGTCTGCTCGCGACCCTGGACCAGCGAGATCTGGGCGTCGAGCGTGTCGATCAGCTGGTTCAGCGAACCGATCTTTGAGGACAGGTGCTGCTGCTGGTCCTGCTGGGCGCCGAGCTGGGACTGCAGTTGGCCGAGGCTGCTCGCCGCAGTGCCGCGGGCGGGGTCGATGACGGCCAGGGTCAGCGCGAGTCCGGCCGCGAGCGCGGCGGCGAGCAGGGGCGTGCGAAGCCCACGGAAGAGGGTCGTGAAAGGCATGGCGGCAACCGTCGCGCTGTCGGGAAAAATCCCGCGATGTGCGGCGGGAACGCGCGACCCGGGCGAACATACCATCAGCCGTTGCCAGCGTGCATGCGTCGATCGTCTCTGCAACAAATCTTGCCGCGGATAAGCTCGCCTGCAGCAGTCCTCAACGCGAGCGAGACGGAGCAACTGTCATGGGACGAGCGGTGCGGTTCGATCAGTACGGCGGCATCGACGTATTGCAGGTCGTCGACGTTCCCGACCCGGTGCCGGGGCCCGGCGAGGTGCTCGTCCGCGTCAAGGCGGCGTCGATCAACCCCGGCGAGGCGAAGATCCGCGAGGGAGCGCTGCATTCCCGGTTTCCGGCGACGTTCCCGTCGGGCGAGGGCTCTGACTTCGCGGGCGTCGTCGAGGGCCTCGGCGTCGACGTGACCGCGGTCGGGATCGGCGACGAGGTGATCGGCTACTCCGACAACCGGAACAGCCAGGCGGAGCTGGTCGTCGTGCCGGCCGAGCATCTGACACCGCGGCCGCCATCGGTGCCGTGGGAGGTCGCGGGCTCGCTGCACGTCGCGGGGGTCACCGCCTGGGCGGCGGTCAGGGCGGTCTCGCTGACGGACGACGACACGGTGGTCGTGGCCGGAGCGGCGGGCGGCGTCGGCGTGTTCGCGGTGCAGCTGGCGGGCCTCACCGGGGCGACCGTGATCGGGATCGCGGGCGAGTCCAAGCACGGCTGGCTGCGCTCGCACGACGTCGTGCCGGTGCTCTACGGCGACGGCGTCGAGGATCGACTCCGTGCCGCCGCTCCCGATGGCGTCGACGCGTTCCTCGACCTGGTTGGCGGCGGCTACGTCGAGCTGGCGCTGAGGCTCGGCGTCGCTCCCGACCGGATCGAC
>Ga0302181_10000893_pt1 | contig 23253 bp, 14 predicted proteins | sample I_Palsa_E3_3_FD_198786 | JGI IMG/M metagenome (GOLD analysis project Ga0302181, IMG submission 198786) | Peat permafrost microbial communities from Stordalen Mire near Abisko, Sweden - I_Palsa_E3_3 | ecosystem: Environmental > Terrestrial > Soil > Palsa > Peat permafrost | place: Sweden...
TAGCTGGCATGCTATTTTCCCTATGACACTTTCGCGTCACAGGTAAGCCATCAGATCCAGAGACATCTCCTCCTATCCCTGCCCGCTGTGCGGGCGATACGGCAGTGCGCCTCGTGGCGCACAAGAAGTGCAGGGTCATGGTCAGCACCAGGCAGATGGGCTGCTCGAAGCTGAAGACCTGCCGGATGCGCCAGTCGTAGATGATCTCGTTGGGGAAGCGCAGGTCTCCGGCCACGGCCAGCACACTCGGGTCGCGGGCGAGCAGGCTTTGCGCATGCGACAGGACGATCTCGTCGTTGTCGACGTAGATCACGGCCGCATCCGGCTGGATACCCTGGGCGGTCTCGTGAGTGTTCGGGGTGGTGGGCAGACCGCAGCCGATGTCGAGAAAATGCTGTACCCCGGTGCTGGCCACGTGGGTGATGGCGCGGCGCTGGAACTCCCGGCTTTCCCGGGCCAGCTCGGCCGCCTGAGGGAAGACCGACAGTAGCTGGTCAGCCTGTTCCCGGTCGATGGCGAAGTTGTTCTTGCCGCCCAGCAGCACATCCCACACCCGGGGGATCGACGGTTCCCCGACGGTGAAATGCCGGACTGGAGCGGCCAGTTTGCCCCGGAGCCGGTCGACGGTGGCGGCTTGCGCGAACCGCGGCTGCACCCCGGGTTCGGCCGCCTCGGCCAGGTAGAACAGCCGGTCGCCGATCACCCGCATGAAGATCCGGTGCCGCGGGAAGGCCGGCCGCAGCATCTCCAGCTGCGGCCGGACCGGCAGCGGGTTACCCGTTGGGCCGGTCATCGGAACACCAGCGGAGCGACGTTCAGCGGCGGGAGATACGTCCGGCGCGGAAGGCATGCTGAAGCCACCTCTCTGTGGGCTATGGGGAGGCAGCAGAGGCCGGGCCGACTTCGCAGGGACGCCCGGCGCCCGCATTGCCGGAATAGGAAATCGCGGTCGTTACGTCGCAGACGCGACCGGCCTGAACGCTCGTCGCGAGAATGACTAGGCCGGTTTCTTCGCTTCTCCGGTACCGCCGCAGGACACGCAGGATCGCCGTACCGCGGTAGCCGCACCCCGTGTCAGCGTGCCGATAACGAGGGTTCGCCGTGAGCGGTGGAACTTCCATCCCCGGCCACGACACGCCTGACAACGATTTGCTGGGCGATGTTCCTGCTGCATGGGGCCTACGATCGCGATCACGGCCCCGCGAACCCATCCCAATCGGGGTTCTCACGTTGAGATGGGGCGTAAGCTGCCAATCGCCCTCAGTAATCCGGTGACCGGCCCTGGCCTTCGGGAAGCCCTATGCGGACCAGCGCATTCGAGCCCTTCGACATACCTCCCGAATTCTGGGAACATCCCAGCGTCGCCCGCGCTCTTGCCGAACGCGACATGGGCGTCTTGTTCGACCTGCTTCACCAGTACACGGGTGTCAGCCAGACCCGGATCGGCGTCGCAGTGGGGATCGGCCAGGGACGTATGAGCGAAGTCGTCCGCCACATCCGGGCGATCAAGGAAACGCAGGTCTTCGAGCGGATCGCTGACGGCCTGAAGATGCCCGGCCATGCCCGGATCATGATGGGCCTGGCCACCCAGCAGGCTTCGGCTTCACCAAGCCAAGCCAAACGGTCCAGTCCCCGGTCCGGCCAGCACACCGAACTGCTCTACCGGATCTCCGCCTCGCGCCACGTGGACGCCGAAGTCATCGCCGCCCTGCACAACGAGACGAACTCCATCCGGCTACTCGACCGGCGCCTCGGAGCACCGGCCGTCTCGGCCAAGCTCCATGCCCACATCGACCATGTCGACACCTGCCTGCGCTATTCGATGCGGCCGGGACAGCGGCAGGCGCTGGCGTCGGTGCTGGCCGAAGCCTCGTCGCTGGCTGGCTGGCAGGCCATCGATGCGGGGAAGCTCCCGGCCGCCTGGGAACACTACGAGCGGGCCACCGGGGCCGCCCGCGAGGCCGACGACAAGAGCCTGCTCGCTTACGCCGCCGGGGAGCAGGCCTATGTCCTGGCCGATCTGGGCGAAAACGAGGATGCTCTGGCTGTGATCCGCGCCGCGCACGACGAGACGCGCGCGGCCATCCCGCACCAGATAAAGGCGTGGCTGTACGCGGCCGAAGGGGAGTTGGCCGCGGCTGCCGATCAGGAATCCGCCTGCCGGCGCGCGCTCGACCTGGCCGCCAGGGAGATCGAGTACGGGCCCAGCGATGAGGATCTTCCCTATCTCGCGCTGAACCCTGTCCACATCTCGCGCTGAACCCTGTCCACCTGGCCCGCTGGCGCGGCAACTGCCTCGTCAACTTCGGTGACCCCGAAACCGCTGACGAGCTCACCAGAGCACTCGACGCCATGGATGACAGCTTCACCCGCGCCGAGGCCGGTGTCCGCTGCGATCTGGCCGCTGCCTTGCACGCTCAAGGCGAGCGAGCCGAAGCGCAACGTCATCTCCGCCGCGCACGCCAACTCGCTCAGCTCACCGGCTCCGCCCGCCAGTGCCGGCGCGTTCGCCAGCTTTCCCGGCGCCTGGCGGGCCGCGCCGCCTAACGCTAAGCGTCCTGCGCGATCAGCTGCAGCAACCCCACCAGCGTCCCCGCGCTCCAGATCTTGCCCTCAGCGACCAGCCCCGGAATTGACGCGACCGGCACCCATTCCAACCGCGCGACCTCGTCGACATCGGTCGGCTCACCGGCCTTCTCCGGGTCGCGGCCGACGAACACGACGTGTTCGGAGTCGACCATGCCGACCATCGGCTGAAACGTCACCAGGTGCTCGACCCGGCCCGCGCGGTATCCCGTCTCCTCCTCCAGCTCCCGCGCCGCGGTCTCCGAAGGCTCCTCACCCTCATCAATCAGGCCGCCCGGCAGCTCCCAGCCCCAGCGGTCCTGCACGAACCGATGCCGCCACATCAGCAGCACCCGCTGCTGATCGTCCAGCAGCACGATCACCGCCGCCCGTTGCAGCCGCACCACGTGATGCCAGAACCGCTCCCCACCAGGCAGCTCGACATCTACCTGCCCGAGCCACACCCACGGGTTGTCATAGATCGTCCGCTCACCGAACGTCTTCCACCGGCTTGTTTCGTCACCCTTCGCACCAGTCACAGGCACGACGCTAACGGGTCCGACGCTTCGTTGCCTATTGCGCCCTCGCGTCAAGTATCGGTGGCCAGGACCAGCAGCCCACGCGGCGAGCCTCCCTCAGGTACAACGATGCGTCATGTCAGAACATTATTAGTAGACACAAACGATATTCTTGCCGTATGCCCAATGACCCAGGCGAACGGCTTAGCGTGGTCTGGACGCTGGACATGTCCGCACATGGAAGCGGCAGCACCGCCGGACGTGCCGTTGGGAGCCTAAATATGCTTCTTGAGCTGCTGCTTTACCGTCGGATCATCATCGCCCCTACGAGGGCCCAGCAACTCTTGCCGGAGCGTGCTCAGTTGCGCAGATGCGCACGGATCAAAGTCGGTCCAACGGCTGATTTATTGTCAACGGCATTCCGCTTGCGAAAACCTGTGCAGTGCCCAATCAATCGGTCAGGATCTTTCCGCATCACCGTCACGGCGTGGCTCGGATGCCATGGGGACGAGCAACCTGCCTCGCCGTCTGCGACGCCTGTTGGCCGTTCGCCCAATGCGTTGCCGACGAGATGGGTAGGATACGCATACCCCGAATATTGCCGTACGGTTCGACCATCCTCCAGCGGCACGTGAGTGGCGCCCAAACGCATCTGATGAACCTGGGGCGGAAGGAACCTGATGCGTGCCGTCGAAGATCTCCTCAACGAGGTTCATGACCGGGAGTCGCGGCGCTACCTCGCCGAAGCGATCGGGTCCTATCAGGCGGCCGCCTTCCGAGCCGCGATCGTCGCCACCTGGGTTGCGGTGGCGTTCGACCTGATCGCCAAGATCCGTGAGCTCGACGAGGCGGGTGATCCCACGGCGGGTGCCTTCATGCGTGTGCTCGAACGCGCGATCGATAATCAGGCGCAGAACCCAGACCTCCTGCTGGACATCGAGCGGAACTTGATCAAGGAAGCTCATGAGTCGTTCGAGTTCATCGAGCAGCGCGAACGCCTCCAACTTGAGCGGCTGCGCCAGGACCGGCACGTTTGCGCGCATCCGGCGTTCGTGCGCCCGGATGAGGTGTTCGTACCCACCCCTGAGCTGGTGCGAGCGCACCTGGCCACCGCTATCGACGCGGTGCTTTCCAAGGGACCCGTCCCTGGCAAGCGGGCGATCGACCGGTTCATGAACGAGATCTCACAGACCTCCTTCCCGGAACGTCTGGACGATCTGGCGAACTACCTCAGAGATCGTTATTTCGAAGTCGGCAAGCGTGTGCTACGGCGCGGCCTTGCCGAGCTCATCGTGAAGGGCTGCCTCGGGACCGATGGCGCCGACTCTCGGATCATCCGCCGGTGTGCGCTAGCGGCGCACGCCTTGGAACTAATCGAGCCCGGTCTGCTGAGCGATGCTCTGGCTGCCGTGGTAACCAAACGGGAGCAGGGGTCGGGGCTCGTGGATGCGGACCTACTGTGTTTCAGCGGCAACCTTGGGGACATGCAGCTCGCATGGGACGCGCTTCCAGAGTCGTCGCACTCGCGGGTCCGCGAGTTGCTCAAGAACGCCCCCGTACAACAGCTTATAGAGCGCCACATCTTTGCCCGGGATCTAACCGAGGAGGCCAAGCGTATCGTCGAAGGCCGGATGGCCGACCTCGACCGGGAACAACTCGCCGAGGTTATCAGCCAGGCGGCCGACCCGCGCTTCACGGACTTGGCCATAAACGAGTTCCGCGAGTCCCCCGAATACACGGAGGCAGAGCAGAACATGGAGTCACTCGTCCTCCCGCTGGCACCAGTAATGACTGGGGACCAGGTCCGTGAGGTCCTGGACGCCGTCCGCGGTAATCAGCAGATCCGGATGGCGGTTGAGATGCCCGCTCTCTTCGTCCAGTTCTTCGACAGGACAGAGTTGCGCTTCGCCGAGTGCTATCGGGACTGGTATGACCTGACCGACTGGCTGATTACCACGGCGCCGCACTCCGACTCGGAACACTACGCTGCCTACCCGGAACTGTGGACACAAGTACACGCCCCGCGCGGCGCCGCGGAAGGTTAAGGCTCGAAGATGGCCGGGTCGATCTTGAGTACTCGCGCGTTCTCGGAGACGATCCGGCGTTTCTCCCCGGTGAACCCCGCTGGCCGGGTGGCCTGGATCTCGACGGTGACCGTCAGCTCCGTCTCCGAGTCATCGAGGTGCGGCAGGATCTCAAGCTGCAGGTCCTTGAGTGCCTTTCCGTAGCGATCCCCGCTGATCTTCATGACCCCGAGGAAATGCGTGAGCGGCTCGTCACGTGGGCCGGGCTCTGTCTGGGAACCGGCAGCACCGGTCTCTGTGCTACGACCAGGATGAGGCTGAGCGGAAGCGCCGCCCGATGATGGCACTCGCCGATTCTCCTCGGCAGCCTGCTGCTCCAGGGCTCGTTCCGGGACGACCAACAGCGTTTCGTCGGTAAGCTCCCCGAACCAGTTGCCCGTGCCCGGGATGGCCAGCCCCTCATACTTTCCGTCCTGGATCGAGTCCGCCAGCGCGAAACCGCTGGTGATCCAGTCGGAGAGTCCGAGCGCCTCTCGAATGCCGCTCACTAGGACGGACCTGTTCCTCAGGCGCGGCATGTAGGTGTACTTGGTGTACAGGTCCCAGAGCTCGCCGACCTCGATGTACCCCTTGGGCTCCCAGACGCCGGGAAGCTTCTCCCGCAGGACGAACCTGATGTTCGCCGGCGCGTGCCGGTCGGCCAGCTTACCCTCGCGGGAGAGGCGATCGCTGACCCGTCCCGCCAGCCCGGCCGTGGAACTGTCGGTCCTGATCGCCGTCACCGTGGGCGGCCGTGTGGGGTCGGGCTGGCCGGGGTTCAGGGTCCAGACGTAGGTCTCCCTGATGAGCTGATCCACGATCGTGCCCGCCTGCTTGCGCCGATCGGCCACTCGACGCTGCTCGAACTTCGACAGGTTCATGGCGTCGCTCTTCTGCTCGACCTCCTGCCACGCCAGGAAGTCTCGGGTCCCGTCCATGAGCTCGGCTAGCCGGTCTGCGTCGGCAGCTAGGAACACCAGCATGTTCGGGTGCCTACGGGCGACATTCCCGCAATTGCGCAGCGCATCCCTGGCGAATTCCATCGCGGCCGAGTCCTGGTCACCACGCTTGTAGACGCGTTCAGGATGAATGAGGACCAGGCGAGCCTCCTCCTCATCCGGGATCCGTCCGGAATCGGCCGGGCACGACTGGCGGGCAGCGAAGTTCCCGAGGTTCGTGGCGGTGGCTTCCGATAGCCGACGGCAGATATCCTGCCAGACCCGCTCCGGATGCCCGATGAGTCCGTCCGCGATGTCCCGCATCGTCTTGGTGACCGACTCCGCAACGTCATACCAGTAACGGGCGCCCTCGTTGTACAGGTACGTGGCTCGCTCGGCGAGCAGGTGCAGGGCCGACTCGAAGTGTACGGTGGTATCCCCGGGCACCGCGGTGCCCAGCCAGATGCGCTGCTTGTCGATTCCCTTGTTCGGCGTCTTCAGCGTGGCGGCCGAACCGATGAAGATGGTGCGCGCCAACCGCTCAGTCACCGACCGCTGCCCGTAGAGCGGACGTGACCGGTCCACCTGCGCGGGGGTTGAATCACGGCCCGCGACATCCCGGTTGATGATCGTTTCCCAGGAGTCGTCCAGGTACTGGACGAGCTGGTTGCCGACGCGGTACTCACCCAGCGGCACCGTGGACGGCATGATCATCGGGCTGGCGTCGTTGGCGTCCCACAGCACCTGGATCACGTTGCTCATCAGTGCCAGCACGCCGCGGGTCCGCTGGAAGCGCTCCAATGTTGACCAGTCGTCGTAGAGCCGCTGGAACAGCTCCGGGTGAATCGGGTACGCGGCACGGATGTCGTCCGCGTAATCCGAGGATGCGCAGTCCGCGGGGAACTCGCCGGGCTGGTCGCGGTAGAGCCCGGAGAACCGGCGTGCTACCGCATCGATGTCGGCAAGACCCGAGGCATCAACCTCCTCGAAGAGGCGGCGGCGCACGATCTCGAACGACTCCCTGGCGGTCGCCGCCTTCCACGGTTTCCCGACCCGGCGGGTGATGTTCTGCAGGCGCTTGAGAGCCTCCTGCCCATAGGAGCCGCCGACCTCGATGTCGGACGACGGGATCGTGACCGCGAGCATTGCCCCGGGTGTGGCGCTGACCGCGTCCATCAGCACCTGAGCGAAGGTGAACTGCGCGTCGAAGGTGCCGGCATTCAAGTTCGAATTTCCGTAGAGCTGCCGGGCGTGGGCGACCCATTCGTCGATCAGGATCACGCAGGGCGAGTACTCTGCGAGCAGGTCGTCCAGCACGTCCCGGCCAGGACTGGTGCCGGTTTCGTCGGACCTGGCGAGCCGTTCGTATGCGGCGCGCCCGCCAAGCTGCCAGGCTATTTCGCCCCACAGCGTATTGATATGAGTGCCGTCGTGGTCCTTGCCCTCTTCGGGCGGCAGGTCCTGGCCGCTGATCACAACCCGGTGTACCCGCGCGCCCAGCTCGTGCAGGTCGGTACCGTTGGCGATGTCCTGGACGCCCTGGGGATACTGCGTCGCCGGTGTCGCCGAGAAGATGTGGTATAGCGCGAGCATCGAGTGCGTCTTGCCGCCACCGAAGTTCGTCTGTAGGTTGATCACTGGCGAGGCGTTCATGTCTCCGGCGACACGCCGGACGGCCTCTGTGAGCAGGTCCCGCAATCCCTCGGTCAGGTAGGTGCGGCGGAAGAACTCGACCGCATCCCGGTACTCCAGCGTCGCCTTGCCGTTGACCACGTTGTAGAGGTTGGCAGCGAACTGGGATGCGTTGAAGTTGCCGTCGACGATGTCCTTGTGCGGGCGGATCACCTGGCGCCAGGGCTTCAGGCCGAGTCCCTCCATGCCCGGTAGGATGACGCTGGCCCGGTCAACCTTCCTGGACCGCCGGTCCGCCGCCAGGCGCAGGAACTCGGTGAGGGACTCCTGGACCGCCTCGGCTTCCGGCGCCGCCCCCGCGGCGCGCAGCAGCCGCTCGGTCGTATCGAGCGCGCGCTGGGTGTCGGGTTCGCTGAACGCCAGGCTGGTATCGCTGAGCCTGGTCGCCACATCTAGCAGCTCGTGCGCGAAGCCGATCTCCGTCCCGGACAGTGCCGCGCGGAACTCGTCGTACTCCGTGATTGCCTGCAGCAAGGCAGCGGGATCCTGCGCGGAGACCGGCTCCGGCGCCTGCCGCGCGACGAACGACGTCAGTCCGTCGGCGAGCCGCCCCAGCGACTCGGCCACCCGGTCTCGGTTACTCAGTGCCATCTAAAGTCTCAGCTCACGTGCCATCGAGAGTCAGGTCATCGAGGGTTGCCTGGACCTGGGTTTCGGCGGCGATCTCTCGCGCCTTCTTCACCAGTTCCGGCCATTCCGTCACCAGCCTATTGAACCGCTGCTGGTCGTCGCTGCGCTTGTGGTTTTCCCCGATGGTGTACAGCAGCCTGGTCAGGTCCGCGACCTGGTCAGGAGGCACCGCGCTCATCACCCCGGCCAGCATCCGGGCCGCTGCTTCCAGCCCCTTTTTCTCCAGGAGCTCCGAAAGCCGCAACCGCGTGGTCCACGCCGTCGGGTGCAGGTCTCCGAGGGGATCGTAGCCGTCGATGGTGATGTCATCCGCGCCGAGCAGTCGCGCGTCGCCGGCCTTCGCCCACATGATGTCGGCCTGCACCAGCCGCGGGACCGTCGTGTTCTTGCCCCAGGCGATCTGGCCTGCCTCGTCCTCGTCTCCGATATCCCAGCCGTACTTGTCATACCAGGCCACGGCCGCGCGGGTCTCCTTGTCGAAGTCGGACTCAGGACCCCACTGGATCGACTGCAGTTTGTCGTTGATCAACGCCAGTGCCGTCGCCACCGTCATCCGGGTGCCGTCTCGCTCCAGCACCTGCGAGAACCTGCAGAACACCTCCATACCTGGCCCGATCGCCGCCTGAGCGAGGTCAACCATGTCGACGTTCCCAAATTCCTTGATCGCGTCAGGCAACCTAGCGTCGAGCGCGTCCAGGAACCCCTGCCGGTCGGTCACGGGAAGTTCTGGATGCCGGGGCTTGCAGATCAGGATCACGTATGTCGCGAGCGCGTTGGCTCCCTGGCCGATCTGCTTCGCGGTAGTGGCCGCTTCAACTGGCCAGGTGCGAACGACTCCAAGGCCTGCGGCGAGCACCGCCTCGAGAAGGGACTCCCATCCGGTCGACGTGACGCCGTCCACCATTTCCTCGTCTTGCTTATGCGCGTAAGCCACAACCATCGGCAGATCGGGGCGGGCGGCTTCCTTCAGCGAAGAAAACACTTCTGTGAAGCCTTTGATGAACGCGCTACGAGCCTTTGTCGGAGAACCATCATATCGAGCCGGGTTGGCAACGAGTTCGCCATCCTTCGGCGTTGCCATCGTGGCGAACAGATCAGGATGCACTCCGCGCATGGCTCGGCGAATCCATAGGTAGAAATAGTCAGAGAGGTCGGCGTAGTTGATCTGTGCGTAGTATGGAGGGTCGGTGACAAGGAGCGTCGACCCGGATGGAACTAGCTGACCGGATACGCGAGCGTCTATCTGAACCACATGCGCTTTGGTTGAGGGGACCGGGATGGCAGGCAGAGCGGCGGAAACGGCTGCTATCTGAGCATCCCAGCTCCCTATAGATCTTCCAAAAGGAAATGCTTCGGCAAAGTCCCAGAGCATGGGCATTGCTTGCGTCCCGAAAGCTGCCATAAGGCGTGATGGCCCGTTGCGAGTAGCGAACCGGACGAGAGTCGAATTTGATTGGGCAAGCTTGCCGACGCAGAGGCCGAGAACGGAGGCGATCGCTCTGGCCTGCTGCTCGCCGCCGCCGTCCTTCCGGACTCGGTCAGCAACGCCCGCGACTTCATCGGCGAACGCTGCGAGCACGGCGAGCTGCCGGGAGGTGTATAGGTCAATCTGGCGAGGTAGCCCGTAAAGCGGGGTGGAGAAGTTCTTTCTGTTGTCTCCGATCTTTAGCTCGCTTAGGTCATCGGGAATCGTTGGCTGAGTCACCGGGTCGCCGACCGCATCGGGTCCCAGGAAGGTGCGACCGCCGTGCGGTTTGTCGATGCATACCGCCATGAGTTGCAGGCCCATCGTGTGATCATTGCCAGCGGTGCGGAGTTCCTTCTCTCCGATCGCTTGGCTGCACGCAAGGCACTCGAAGCGGGCACGGGCACCCTTGACCTTGACCGAGCGCCCGTGCTCGAGTGAACCCTTCCCGGTGTGCACCACAAAGCGGATGTCCTTGCCGTCAACAACAGGCTCCAGGCTGGCCTCCCGGCCGATCTGCTTGCTCAGGATCGGGGAGCTGAACAGCGGAACCGTAGTCCGGCACATTGGGTTGGGACACGGGACAGTGCGGGCCCATAGCCAGGCGACCAGTTCGCCCTGCGAGATCGTCGGGTAGAGGTCGCCCAGCTTGTCTTGCACGGCCCGCTGCACCAAGTCGCCGTAGTGGCGCAGGTCGGCGGCGAATCCCTCAAACGAGGGCTTTTCCTCGCCTAGCTCAAGCTGACCCTCGGGGGCCGAAACGGGTGGCACGTGCGCCATCGGGGGAAGCAACTCACCAAGGACCCGTGTGATCAGGACGGCAATCGGGTTGAGGTCGGATGCCACCACCGGCAGGCCAAGTCGCTGCGCCTCAACCACCGTCGAGCCGCCACCGCAGAACGGCTCCAGCACCGTGGGCAGCTCGGGGTTGTCCCTGGCGATGTACTTCCTCGCCCGCTCCAGCACTTCCTGCGAAGGCGGAGTTCCTTTCTCAGGGACGAGTTCCTTGATGAACTCCCCGAGCACCTCACGCCCGGCATTGGTGCCGGGGTCGTTGACCAGGGATGCGAAGATCAGCGCACGCAGCGCCGGGGCCGGCATCGGCGCGAACCATTTATGCAGGTTCTTGATCGTCCCAACCTTGCGGTTCTTGTCCGCGACGCTGGCCTTGCTGATCTCAAGGAGCGGCAGCGCTACCTCGATCAGCTTGCGCGGCCGGTCATCGTCCATGGCGCCTCTTCCCCGTCCACTCAAGCACGTCTCACGTTACTCGGAAAGCCGGGATCATCTGGGCGCCCCGCCGAGCTCCCAGAAGACGGGCCACCGAAGGGTAACCGAGTGCAGGCCGAAGTCCTCCGCGATGTCGATACCACCGAACGGTGTGATCACGTAGCGCACATCCTCGGTGGCCGCTCCGAGTTCGACCAGTGCAAGGCGGTAATGGTCGGCGTTCTTGCCGTGTACCACCTCGGTCCGTGTCACTTTGAACTCTTCCGAGCCTTCGGCCCGCCCCTTGACCTCGATGAACACAGTGTGCCCGGCCACCGGGTCCCAGGACCTGATGTCGAAACCGGGGTTGCTGTGTGGCTGGACCTCCGGTTCCCGGCCCAGCGCCCGTTCAGCCGCCACGACCGCGCGGACCGCACGCATCTCGGCCTCGGTAGTGTCCTTGGTGTAGTGCTCGGCAGACTTGTCTCGCAACCCCGCGAGACGGTCCAGGAAGCCCTGGGGCACGACGAGCGCCAGCGACGCGACCGCCGGCGGGAGCGGCTGCAGTTGTTCGTTCCGGTCCAACTCGGCCATGCGTTGCGCCTGGCGGCGTTCGAGGTCGGCGATGTGCCGTTCGATGGCCTCGGGGGGGCGGCGACGGGCCTGCTTGCCCGCGCGGACCTGGCCGGCCGCTTCCGCGGCCAGCGCATACTGGTAGTTGATCTCCTGTGACAGCCTCCGCGATACCATCCGGCGCGTCCGGTCCACTTCGGCCGATACCCGCTCCCGCAGATCGGCCACTAGCCGCGGAAACTCATCTCCCGCCGCCCAGCTCAGCGCCAGATCCGGGGAGGCGGCGATCCAGCTCTGCCTGAGCAACGGGCGCACCAAGTCCAGCTCGGCCGCATCGAGCGCGTCATAATCCAGATAGGGAGCATCGGCGGCGCCTTCTCGCGGCTGACCGTCGGCGTACAGCTCTACGTAACAAAACCGTTTCAGCACGGAACGCGGGGGCTCGTGCCCGTCGACGACCTCCATCCGGAGGGAGGCCAGCAGACGGGGGGATTCACCACCGTCCGTTCGGTCACAAAGGATAGAGCCGCTCGCCAGTACTGCGCTGTAGCGCTCCGTGGTCGCGTCCACCACGGCGTCCAGTAGGGGATGTCCTGGCCCCAGGAGGTCAGCTCGCGGCTGGCCATCAATGAACTGGCGGTCGAAGCAGACCCGCTCGTACCGGGGTAGAACGGGGTGGCCCTCGCGAACAGCTTGCGGGACATGGGTGACCTCGAACCTGCCACGCTGGCGGGGCGCGATCCGGCCGTTCAGTGCGGTGAGCGCGCCGCGGAAGAAGCCCTCGATGTGATGTGGCTGGAGGCGGCGCGCCCTCGCCTCCTCCATGTCCCGGCGGATCCACTCCACGTCGGCGAGCGACAGGAGTTTCGTGTGCAGCGCCTGCTCGCTGAGCAGTTCAGGAATGCCGTGCGCGACGCGGTCGTCGATGACGGCATGTAGCTTCGCCTTGGTTTCCGGGAGGTTGCCGTAGCGGATCGCCTCCATCAGCAGGTCAGCGAGCGACCTCTCGACAAATACCTCCCCAATGACGTCGAACACCTTTCCCTGGTATGTCTTGCGCATCTGCCCGATCTTGTCGAGCAGGCGCAGGTACACGTCGCCTTCGCGCGTATCCTCGGCGACCAGGTTCCACAGGTGGCACGGCTCGGCCTGGCCGATGCGGTGGATCCGGCCGAACCGCTGCTCGATGCGGTTCGGATTCCACGGCAGGTCATAGTTGATCATGAGGTGCGCGCGCTGCAGGTTCAGGCCCTCGCCCGCCGCGTCCGTGGCGACCAGCACCGTGACCTTGGGATCCTGGCGGAACGCGTTCTGGACAGCGAGCCGCTCCGCACGGGAGAGCCCGCCGTGGATGGAGACGACAGCGCCCGGCTTTCCGAGCAGGTTGGTGATCTCGCTGACCAGATAGGTCAGAGTGTCACGGTGTTCGCTGAAGATGATGATCTTGTGGCGCTGGTGGCCGCCGAACATTTCGGGGGTATCGGTGAGCAGCCGACTGAGCTGCTGCCACTTGACGTCGGTCCCAGAGTGCCTGACCCTTTGTGCGAGCCGCACGAGGTCCTCCAAGACGTTGATCTCATGCCGTAGCTCTTCCGCGGTATGGGCCGCGGTCGCCGCATCGACAATCTCTTCCTCGAGTGCCTCCCGCTCGGAGCTGAGCATGTCGTCCGGGTCTCTTGCCACATCCGCCGCCGCATCATCTGGCTGCCAGGCGAGCGTGTCGTTCAGCCGCGCGGCCAACCGGTCGCGGCGGCGTTCCAGCGAACGCAGGATCGCCTCGGGACTCGACGCCAGACGGCGCTGGAGGACGGTGAGCGCGAAACCGACGGTACTGCCCCGCCGGCCTTCGCCTGCGTTCTTCAGCTCGTCGGCCCTGTTCATCTCGTTGCGGACATACCCGGTGACCCGCTCGTACAGCTCGGCCTCGTCGAGGCCAAGACGGTATGGGACGGTGACGGCGAATCGTTCGGGGAACAGCGGCTTGCCTTCGAAGGTGAGCAGCTCCTCCTTGATCCGTCGAAGCATGAGCCCGTCTAGGCCGTTGTCGTCGCGACCCTCCCGGTATGCTCCCTCGAACCTGTCGGCGTCCAGGAGCCTGAGCAAGAGCTGGAAGTCCTCTTCCTTTCCGGCGTGCGGCGTCGCCGTCATCAGCAGTAGGTGTTCCGATACGTTCCCCAGGAGCTCACCGAGTTCGTAGCGTTTGGTCCGCTTCAGCTCGCCGCTGTAGTACCGCGCCGACATGCGGTGCGCCTCGTCGATGACGGATAGATCAAAGTGCGCGCGTTCCAGGTGTGCCCGCAGTTCGTCACTGCGTGCGAGCTGGTCCATCCGCACGATCAGATACGGATGTTCGCGGAACGGATTGTCCTCGGCGAGAGTAGCGGCGATCAGGTCTTTGGTGAGGATCGCGAAGCGGAGCCCGAACTTGTCGTGCAGCTCGTCCTGCCACTGCTCGACGAGGCCGCCCGGGACGACGATCAGGCAGCGTTCCAGGTCGCCGCGCAGCAGCAATTCCTTGATGTAAAGGCCGGCCATGATCGTCTTGCCGGCCCCGGGGTCATCGGCAAGCAGGAAACGTAGCGGAACCTTCGGGAGCAGGTGACCATAGACGGCATCGATCTGGTGCGGCAGCGGGTCCAGGTCCGAGGTGGTCACGGCCACCATCGGGTCGAACTGGCCCGCCATCTTGATTCGCGTCGCCTCTGCGGCCAGCCGGTATGTGGCAGCGTCACCGTCGAACTCGGCCTCCTTGGAGGCAGGGATGATCCGCAGGCGTTGCTCGACCTCTCGAAATGCGAGGACGTGATCGGGGCTGCCGTCGGTTCGGGTGAAGACAACGGTGAAGGCGTCTTGAGCGGTCTGGACTGAAGTCAGGATTTTAACGGGGCCGCTCGCCACCAGCCCTTCGACCCGGACTCCTTGGATGAGATCTTCGAGACGAACGCGTGGAGTATCCGGTGGCCTGGCCTGTGTCGCTGACACAACCGGATCATATCCAGTTGGTTACCGAGCGGAAGCCTTCCCTATAGCAGCGAGTGCAGCAACCGGCCGGGCACACGACGGCCGCCTTACTCGGCCATGACCATCCCTCCAGAGCCGTTGGCCCGCACGCCAGTTGCACGCCAGTCGTTGCACGCCAGTCGTGCACTGCCGAATCTTCCCGTACCAAGATCAAGGCGGCGCCGCTGCGCGGCGCCGCGCCCGGCTGCGCTTTGCGCCGGGCGTGCGGCCCTGACGGGCCGACCCGGCGCAGCGCGCCGGGCCAGCTTGCGGCGTGTGCTGATCTGCTGGCGATCCGGTGCTGTGTGACCTGTCGTTACCTGCCGCGCATTCAACGGCGGCCCTCATAGCCCGTCCGGGCGTGGCCGCCCGGCTGTGGTCAGCTTGCGGCGCCTCCTTGGACCCGCAACCGGGCTCTCGCTTCGCTCGTCCCTCGCGGCCAGAGATCTTTCCCGAGCTGAGCAAGGTGGTGGCCCACTGCGGCCGGTGCAGTTGCCGAACTTGTGAGGGAAACATCTTGGCCGCGCGGGACCGCCCGGTGTGCGGGTCCTGGCGTCGGGGCCGCTGGGGCGCTGACCGCCGGGCGGCCTTCCGCCCGGACGGATCACTCAGCGAAAGGAGAGCCCCGATGAGTGTTGATGCTGCCGCGGCGATACCGGGTACGCGCAACGCCACCTTGGCGGACATGGTCACGATCTTGCGGAGTCAGCGGGCCCGGCGCCTGGACGTGGTCGCGGCCGCCAGCGCGATCCACGCCCACGACGGGAACCTAGTCATCGATTCCACCGTCTCCCAGCTCGGCACCGACGGGGTGACCTCAGCGGCCGGGACGTACCGGCCCACCACAGTCGCCGACGAAGGGATCGCGGACAAGCTCGGAATCAGCCTGGCCTACCTGCGGCGGCTCCGCGCGGCCCGCCCGGACCTGTGGGACGCCAACATCAACGGCTGGCTGCACGGCGACCAGCTCGCCGGTTACCCGGCCGATGACCGCAAGTTCCTGGTCCGGCTGTTCCAGGCCGGCGATGACGGGCTGGGGGTGGCGCGGGCGTTCTTGTCGGACAGTTACAAGGTGATCGACAATCTGGACGCCCTGATGGCCACCCTGGATGGGATCCGGCAGGCGGGCACCGAGGTGGTCTTCGACGGCCTGGACCTGACCGAGCGGCGCCTGTATGCCCGGGTGGTCACTCCCGGTGTGGGCGCGGTCGCCCCGGCGCTGCTGGGCGGGTACCGGTCCCCGTTCGGCGGCCGGACCTACGTGCCGGGCAGCAGATGGAGCCCGGAGCAGGCCCGGGCCGCCGCCGCGCGGGACAGCCGGGCCCATCAGCCCGGCAGGGAGCCGGTGCTGTTCGCCGGGTTTGTGATCAGCAACAGTGAGGTCGGGGACGGCGCCTGGTCGATCACCCCGCGGATCGTTGCCGAAATCTGCGGGAACGGCCTGCAGATCGCCGCCGACGTCACCCGCGCCATCCATCTCGGCTCCCGCCAGGAGCAAGGCATCGTCCGCTACAGCGCCGACACCATGGACAAGGAGCTCGCGCTGATCACCGCCCGGGCCCGCGACGCCGTGGCCACCTTCTTGTCCACCGGCTACCTGCTGGACAAGATCGCCCAGATCGAACGCCAGGCCGGGATGCCGGTCACCCATCCGGACCAGACGGTCCGGCAGGTCGCCAAGGCCGCCAAGTTCAGCGACGAGATGTCCGATGCGATTCTGGCCCACTTCATCCGCGGCGGGCAGCTGACCGCGGGCGGCGTGATGCAGGCCGTCACCAGCGTCGCCCAGACGCTGGATGACGCCGACGCCGCCCACGACCTGGAAGCCCAGGCCCTGCGCGCCCTCGATCTGGCTGCCGCTTCCTAGCTTCCGTCACTGTCCTGGCCCTCGCCGCGTCCGCGGCGGGGGCCGATGTCATCCCTGCCATCCGGGAGGTTCTGCCATGGCTGATGGCACGGTCACACCCATCCGGCCTGATGCGCCGTATTCCGATACCGCCGCGCTGAATGACATTCACGTCCTGCTCACCACCACCGACCCCGGCCAGGAGACCCTGGCCGACATCGCGGCCATCCTGGCCCGCACCGGCCGTCCCCTGATCCCGGTCCGGGACATCGAGACCACCGCCACCGAGACCGCGCTCGGCTGGCCCGTCGCCTGCGTGGATGCCGGGGACACCGCCGTCTACGTGCGCCAGGCCCCCGCCGGCACGGGGCTGGCGATCGAGATCTGCACCAAGACCGACACCGAGCATGCATCCCTGGCCGTCACCCTCGACGGCCGCCCGCTGCACCCGGCCGGGCCGTTCCCGGTTCCGGTCGCCTGACACAGCCCCTCCAACGGAAGGAATCCCATGACCACCGACGACAACCCCACCTACGACGACCCGGATGCTGGGCAGCCGGACAGCGCCGCTGGCAGCAAACCGGCACCTGATCGACAGGCCACCGATGCCCCGCCGTGGCGAGCGATGATCGCGGTCAGCCAGCTGGCCGCTCACCCCGGCAATGTCCGCGCCGACCTGGACCTGAATGCGGAGTTCGTGAACTCCATCGCCGTCAACGGCGTCCTGGTCGCCTTGCGGATCACCCCGGACGGCGACGGGTTCCGGATCATCGACGGTGGCCGCCGTCTGGCCGCCGCTCTCAAAGCAGGCGTTGAGGAGGTGCCTTATGACCTGGTGGCCGAGCGGGCCGGTGATGAGGCTGGCCAGTACCTGGACATGATCACCGCCAACCGGCACCGTAACCCTCTTACCGTGCTGGAGGAAGCCGATGCCCTGTTCGCCGCCAGGAAGGCAGGCGCGGCCAAGACCCGGCTGCGGAAAGCGACCGGGATGAGCCCGGCGGCGGTCAACGATGCGCTGGCCGCCGCCCGGCTGGATGCCAGCACCCGGGCCAAGACCGGCGGCCTGGGTGAGCAGCTGACCCTGGACCAGTACGCGGTGCTGGCCGAATTCCACGACGACCCGGATGCGGTGGACCGGCTGCTGGCCGTGGCCGGGTGGGGCGGGTCGCTGGAGCACGAGGCCGAACGGATCCGCCAGCAGCGCGCTGACCAAGCCGACCACGAGCGCCTGCGCGCCGAACTGGAGGCGGCCGGGTTCGCGGTCGGCGACTACAGCCCGGCACCGCACCAGCTGCTGACCGGCCTGACCCACGACGGCGAGGACCTCACCCCGGAGACCCACGCCAGCTGCCCCGGCCGGGGCGTGATCTTCCGGCCCTGGGACCCGAACACCCCGGTGCACTACTGCTCCGACCCGGCCACCTACGGGCACACCGTCCGCTCCGCTATCGCTGTCAGTGCCGCCGCACCGGGAGGGTCTGATGTCCCTGACTCGGCCGGGCCACCCGCCGATGACGCGCCGGACCCCTCCCGGCGGATCGTCATCGAGGGCAACAAAGCCTGGGCCGCCGCTACCGAGGTCCGCAGGCGATGGCTGGTGACGCTGTTCGCCCGGCGCAGCGCACCACGTGCGGTCGCCCAGTTCATCGCCCGGCAGCTGGTGCGGATGCCGGAGCCGCTGCGGTCCGGGCTAGGCCGCGCCCACTCCCAGATGCTGTTCAGCCAACTCACCGGACGCGACGACCACGACTGGCTCGAGGCCTGCGAAACAGCACCGGCGGGGCGCCTGCCCCTGGTGATGCTCGCCCCGATCGCCACCACCTTTGAAGACGCGATGAGCGAAGGAGAGGGCCGCCACACCTGGCGGACCGACCGGTACAGCCCCTGCCCACGACAAGAAGCCGCCGCCTACCTGAACCTCCTGGCCGGCCTCGGCTACCAGCTGTCGATCATCGAGCAGGCCGTCGCCGGCCAGACCGCCTACACCGGAGAGACGCCACCCGGGCAGGCCGCCATCGACGACACCAGCGACCCGGACCACCACACCGACGGCACCGGGCCCGAAACCGCTTCCACCAGGACGGACACCGATCAGGACGACAGCACTGGTGACAGCGGGTCCGGTGGATGGCCGGCGGCCGGTGTGGAAGACCAGGACGCGGCCTGACCCGTTCCGCGGAGGGGATGGGGTCGCCGTGACTGGTGGCCCCATCCCGGGGCCCGGGACGAAACACCGTGCGATGCACGTGATCACGGGTGCGATGGCCAGGACGCCTGAGTGTGACGGCGCTGGCCTGGCTGGCTACCCCGGTGTCCGCGGGGTCCGGGTTTGCCGAACTGGTGGTGCGGGGGTCTGCGGGTGTCCTTATCCCGGGCTTGGTCAGCTTGCGCCTGCTCCTTGGGTCCCGCAACCAGGCTTTCGCTGCGCTCACCCAGGCCCGCCAGAGATCTTTCCCCGAGCCGCGGCCAAAGGGTTTTGGGACCGGCTGCGCCGGTGCTCCTTCTTTTCTTGGCCGCTGGGAAACATCTTGGCTGGCCCGGGCCGCCTGGTGTGCGGGCCGGGCGTCGCTGGCGCGGGCACCTGACCGCCGGGAAGGGCACCACAGACCTCCAGGCCGCCACCCAGGCGGCCGGCTCTCCCGGCCTGCACATCAGGGAGAAGCCATGAACCCCATCGCCATCACCGTCACCGGCCGCCTCGGCGACGACGCCCGCGTCTTCACCACCCGCGACGGCACCGCCGGCGTCGAGCTCCGCCTGGCCGTTGAGGTCCCCGGCCGCGGCGACACCATCACCCGCTGGGTCAAGGTCACCGCCTTCGGTGTCCTGGCCAGCCGCACCGCCGACTCGGTCCGCAAGGGCGACCGGGTCACCGTGGTCGCCGACGACCTGACCGCCGAAGCGTGGCTCAGCACCGGCGACGACCGCCAGCCCCGCGCCCGGATCAGCCTGCGGGCCCGCGACATCGCCGCCTCCATGGCCTACGACACCCTGCGCACCGGCTACGCCGACCGCAAGAACGCCCGCGCGGCAGCCGCCAACGGCCAGCCCACCGACCTGCCAGCGGGCGAGCAGGCCGACGCCCAGGTCCTGGCCGGCCTCACCTCCTGACCCCGGGTGGGGCGGGTGGCACCGCTGCCCGCCCCACCACTCACCCGCCCGTTCCCGTACCCGTCCCCGTTACCGGAGGTATTCCGTCATGCCCACCCAGCCCGATCATCAGCCGCTTCGCGTCGGTTCACCCACTGACCTGCTGGCCGTCGTCCCGCACCTGCTCGGCTTCATCCCCGGCCACAGCCTCGTGATCGCCGGAGCCCGCGGACCCCAGCTCCGCATCGAGGTCACACTGCGGTTCGACCTGCCCGACCCGCCAGATGACGATGCCACGGCCAGCATCGCCGCGCACGCCATCTCCGTGCTGGCCAGCCAGCAGTTCACCATCGCCGTCGCCATCGGGTACGGCCCCGGCCCACTCGTCACCCCCCTCGCCGACGCGATCCGCGAAGCGATGACCGGAACCGGCATCGACCTGCGTGACGTGCTGCGCGTCGAAGGGGACCGCTACTGGTCCTATCTCTGCTCCAGCCCGCTGTGCTGCCCACCGGAGGGCGTGCCCTTCGACATCCAGGGGCACCCAGCAGCGGTCGCTTTCACCGTGGCATCCGGCCAGCAGATCCTGGGCAGCCGCGACGACCTGGCCGCCACCATCGCCCCCATCACCGGCCCCATTGCCGAAGCAATGCGCCGCGAAACCGCCCGCGCCCAGCGGATCGCCGCCCGCCTCATCACCCGCGCCGCCACCAACGGCGGTCCCGCCCGGCCGGTGATCCAGCACGGCCTCAAAGCCGTCCAGGCCGCCATCACCACCTACCAGGACGGCCGAGCGATTGAGCTGGCCGGCCAGTTCGCCTGGCTCTCGGTGGCGCTGACCAGCTTGTGGGTCCGCGACGACGCCTGGGCCCGCATGGACCCCGGCCACGCCCGCGCCCACCAGCGGCTCTGGACCGACCTGACCCGCCACGCCCAGCCCGGATACATCGCCGCCCCCGCCAGCCTGCTCGCCTTCACCGCCTGGCAAAACGGTAACGGTGCCCTGGCCAACCTCGCCCTCGACCGCGCCCTCGCCGACACACCCGGCTACTCCATGGCCCAACTGCTCCGCGACACCATCGACGCCGGTGTGCCACCGTCGGTGGCCGTCCTGCCGATGACACCCGAAGAGGTCGCCGCCAGCTACAGCACACCACCGGCGTCTGAGCAGGCTCAGCAGTGGACCCCTAGGGCTACCAACGCTGGAGACAACAGCGCCAGCTGAACGTCCTGGCGACCACCGGGGCCTGTGCACCGTGCCGGGCCCCGGTGGCGGGGCCTGCAGCGTGTACCGACTTGTCAGCCTCGCAGCCGCGGCCGGGAGCGCAACCGGCTTCTCGCTCCGCTCGCTCCAGCCGTTCAAGATCTTTTTCCCGTACGCGGCAGATCCCGGGACCGGCTCCGCCGGAAGTTTCCTTCAAGACCGCTGGAAAAACATCTTGCCCGGCCGGGCCAGCCAGTTGCACTCCCGCCCTATTGCGCCTGCGTGTCCTCCCGCATCGGAACACACCACAAATCCAGACCCCGCCACCGGGACCCCCACCGAAGGAGCACACCATGGACGCCACCACCACAACCGGCACCCAGCTCATCACCTGCGACGGCTGCGGCACCCAAGTCCCCATCGCCGACTCCTACTACGTCGACGGAGCAGGCCAGCTCTGCACCGCCACCTGCACCACCCCGATGCCGGAAGATCTCACGGACATCGAGCCGCCCTTCTGATCGAGGGGCGGCCACGCCGCCAGGAAGCAGCAGTTGAAAGTGTCCACGAAACGATCTCCTAAGGAGTAGGCCGGTTCCGGTCGGCGGAAGACTGAGCTGCACTCGATGGCAGACCCGTTTCGAGGTCCAGCTTGGCGCGGTAGCCGATCACTCGCTTGCGCAAGTCGTCAACGGCTTCTGGCCGTGCGGCGTCGTTGCCATACAGGGCTATCCCGCGCTCGGCTCATCGTGACCTTCCAGGAACGCAGCCTCCAGCGTTCCGTCGCGCATCCACGCGGGGCGGCCTTGCTGGTACACCGCGCCGAACCGATTCACCACTGTTTGCCAACTCCACGTCTTATGTCCTCTGTTTCCTCAGACGCGCAGGACCGGCACATGGAGTACAGAGATGGTCTCGCACCGTGCCGACCGTTAGTGAGGTCGAACCGATGTCAACGCGCCTTAAATACCTCCAGGAATGCCTAGACCAGCGGACTCACCTCCGCATCTCTGGATCCAGAGCTCCGCAGGTGCGTCATGGACTTGAACACGGCAAATTCGCGGCCAGATGACGGTGCACGGTGGCGGCCGACCATGCACTCTGGCACTTCAACAGGCACGCTGGCGCCGTGCGGTGCAGCGGGCTCATAATCCGTCCCTCACCGGATCGAGTGGGTGTGCCCGTCGCCCTGTTCAACTGGGGGTGATTAGTGGGCCTCCGGGATATGGACTGGGCGTCAAGGTCACCGAGAGATGGCTGGCCTTGCAACAGCGCCAGCTCGTAGGCCCACCACGGGTCGCGGGTCTCATCCCAGAACCGCTTGATCTCGCGGTTCTGGGTGAAGATCACGCCAGCAACGCGGGGAACCCTGGAAAGTGGCCGATAAAGAGGCCCGCGCCGATACCCCTTCAGGCCTCGGTACGCGCCTGTGGCCTGCGGTGCTCTATCCCAGCTGACAACATGGTAGCTTGCCAACACACTCGGAAACGACTCTTCCCGCTGACCTGCAAGACGCATTATGATCACCCCATCGCATCAGTGCCGTCGAAGATCACCGCGTTTCGTGAGCGTCCAACTGATAGCTAACCAAAGAGAGCGCACATGCAGGACAATAATCGTGATCTCATTTTCGTCGATGCAGTACTGCCAAATGGCACCCACGTGAAGGTTGCTGCCCAGATGGGCGACGCAGCCCAGGATGTGGCCTTCACTCAGCCTTTTAATATGGACAACCTTCAAAGCTCTCTTTCGGGTTTTGCTCAGTTGGTATCGGATGCAGTCGCAAAGGTTGCACCAGATACCGTGCAACTTGAATTCGGGTTCAATCTTTGTGTAGAAGGCGGTAAGTTGATAAGTCTACTAACAAGCGTTAGTAGCGAAGCCTCGCTTACTGTCCGGCTTGCCTGGAACCGGCAAAACGAAACCAATGTCCCTGCAACTACAACACCGACACGCCCAATTCCTGAGAACTGAAATGGCTACCGCACAGTCCAACCCTGAATCACTCGTTAATCTCCTGGTTGAATGTTCGGCCCAAGTATGGGTAGACGATCAGTATCGTGGCACTGCTTTCTTCGTTGCGCCCGCCCTAGCCGCCACATGCGCTCATGTGATCGGCGCCGCAGCGCAAGGCCCAGGTCGAATAAAAATTCGTTGGAATAACGGAACTTACACTGTAAGCCACTCATGGCGCGAACCTTCTCCCATTGATAATCCGGATCCTTATCCCTACCCCGACATCGCCTTGCTCGATGTCCGGGTAAACGACCATCCGTGGGTGTCCTGCGAAGATACAGAACCAATGCTATATCCTGAACCCGACAAGCTCTATTGTGTGGGCTGGACGCAATGCCACTCAGCCTAAGTTGATCTTGGTGTCGGGGCGTGTCGCTCCGTGGTGTTCTGGCAGGTGGCCGGCATGATCGCGGCTTATGGCAGACAATGGCGCGGTGACTG
>Ga0302181_10000895_pt1 | contig 23223 bp, 14 predicted proteins | sample I_Palsa_E3_3_FD_198786 | JGI IMG/M metagenome (GOLD analysis project Ga0302181, IMG submission 198786) | Peat permafrost microbial communities from Stordalen Mire near Abisko, Sweden - I_Palsa_E3_3 | ecosystem: Environmental > Terrestrial > Soil > Palsa > Peat permafrost | place: Sweden...
GCATGAGTGTTTTCCGCGGCAACTCTGATAACGGCGAGCTCAAAGCAACGCAGGAGGACAGCGAAACCAGAGAAGCCACCGAAACCAGAGAAGCCAGTCCCACCGCCAGCAGTCCCACCGCCAGCAGTCCCACCGCCAGCAGTCCCACCGCTTCGGCCATGCGGCGGACGCTGGCCCGGGCCAGGGACGGCAAGTCGCTCGACCGGGACGAGGCCACGATCCTTCTGCAGGCTCGCGGCGAGGATCTCACCACGCTGCTGAGCTACGCCAGCCGCACCCGCGACGCCGGCCTGGCCGCCGCGAACCGGCCGAACGTCATCACCTACTCGCGCAAGGTCTTCATCCCGCTCACCCGGCTGTGCCGGGACCGCTGCGGCTACTGCACGTTCGCGACCGTTCCGCACCGGCTGCACAGCCTGTACCTCGAGCCGGACGAGGTGCTCGCCATCGCCCGCGAAGGCGCCAGCATGGGCTGCAAGGAGGCCCTATTCACCCTGGGCGACAAGCCGGAAGACCGCTGGCACCAGGCCCGGGAGTGGCTGGACGCGCACGGCTACGACGACACCCTGTCCTACGTCCGGGCGATGGCGATCCGCGTGCTCGAGGAGACCGGCCTGCTGCCGCACCTGAACCCGGGCGTGCTGTCCTGGCAGGACTTCCAGCGCCTCAAGCCGGTGGCCCCCTCGATGGGCATGATGCTCGAGACGACCGCAAGAAGGCTGTTCAGCGACAAAGGTGGCCCGCACTTCGGCAGCCCGGACAAGGACCCGGCCGTCCGGCTGCGCGTCCTGGAAGACGCCGGCCGGTGCAACGTCCCCTTCACCACCGGCATCCTCATCGGCATCGGCGAAACCCTGGCCGAACGCGCCGAGTCGATCTTCGCGATCAGGAAGGTCGCCCGCGAGTACGGCGGTATCCAGGAAGTCATCGTGCAGAACTTCCGGGCCAAGCCGGACACCAAGATGCGCGACGTGCCCGACGCCGAGCTCGACGACCTGGCCGCGACGATCGCGGTGACCAGGGTCGTGCTCGGTGCCAAGGCCCGGATCCAGGCGCCGCCGAACCTGGTCGGGGCCCAGTACGACCTGATCCTGCGGGCCGGCATCGATGACTGGGGCGGCGTCTCCCCGCTCACCCCGGATCACGTCAACCCCGAACGTCCCTGGCCCGACATCGACGAACTGGCGGCTCGCACCGCGGCCGCCGGCTTCACCCTGCGCGAGCGCCTGACCGTCTACCCGCCCTACATCCGCGAGCCCTGGCTGGACCCGCGGCTAGCCCGGCACGTGGAGGCGCTGGCCGATCCCGCCACCGGCCTGGCCGCCGACGGCGCCATGCCGCGCGGCCTGCCCTGGCAGGAACCCGACGGCGGCTGGGGGCAATGGGCTGAAGCCGGCCGCACCGACCTGCACGTGACCATCGATACCACCGGCCGCACCCATGACCGCCGGGATGATTTCGCTGAGGTCTACGGCGATTGGAATGAGATCGCAGAACGGACGGTGGTGCGTCCCCCCGGCCACGCTCCCCGCCCCGCGGCCCAGACCGCACCTGCCGTCTTGGCCGCACCTGCCGTCTTGGCCGTCGGGGAGGTCGCCTCCGCCCTCCGCCAGGCCGAACGCGACGCGCTCGCCCTCACCGATACCCAGGCGCTCGCCCTGTTGTCCGCGGACGGCCCCGACCTGGAGGCCCTGGCCGGAATCGCCGACGCGCTCCGTCGCGAAACCATGGGCGACGACGTCACCTATGTCGTCACTCGCAACATCAACTTCACCAACGTCTGCTACACCGGCTGCCGCTTCTGCGCGTTCGCCCAGCGCCGGACCGACGCCGACGCGTACACCTTGTCCCTGCAGCAGATCGGCGACCGCGCCGCCGAGGCCTGGGATGCCGGAGCCACCGAGGTGTGCATGCAGGGAGGGATTCATCCCGATCTGCCAGGAACAGCATACTTCGAAATCGCTTCCGAAGTCAAGCGTCGGTGCCCAGATCTTCACGTACACGCGTTCTCCCCGATGGAGGTGGTGAACGGGGCCTCGCGCACCGGCCTGCCGATCAGGGAGTGGCTGATCCGGGCCAAGGAGGCGGGCGTCGGCTCGCTGCCGGGGACGGCGGCGGAGATCCTGGATGACGACGTGCGCTGGGTGCTGACCAAGGGCAAGCTGCCCGCCTCGGTGTGGATCGAGGTGATCACCACGGCGCACGAGCTGGGCCTGCGGACCTCGTCGACGATGATGTACGGGCACGTCGACACCCCCGCCCACTGGGTCGGCCACCTGCGCGTGATCCGGTCGATCCAGGAGCGGACCGGCGGCTTCACCGAGTTCGTGCTGCTGCCGTTCATCCACGAGAACGCGCCCATCTACCTGGCGGGCCTGGCCCGGCCCGGGCCGACCCGGCGGGAGAACCGGGCGGTGCACGCGGTGTCCAGGCTGCTACTGCACGAAGCGATCGACTCGATCCAGTGTTCCTGGGTCAAGCTGGGCGACGAGGGCTGTCGTGACGTGCTCCGCGGCGGCGTCAACGACCTGGGCGGGACGCTGATGGAGGAGACGATCAGCCGGATGGCTGGCGCGGACCACGGCTCCTACAAGACGATCAGCCAGCTGCGCGCGATCGCCGAACCCCTCGGCCGTCCGATGCGCCAGCGCACCACCACCTACGGCGAGGTGCCCGAGGAGCGGCGGGCCGCCGCGGCCGCCACCGATGGCGTCTGCGCCTCCGTTCGGTCCCCGCTGCCGGTGCTGTCCCCGTAAGCAGGCCAGCTCACCAGGCAGCTCACCAGGCCAGCTCACCAGGCCACCTCAGCGAGTCAGTACGAAGTCGTCTGGGTCCTGCGGCGGGCGGGGCCTGGCCTGCTCGGCGGGACGGCCGACCGCGATGGCCCCCATCGGCCGCCAGCCGGGCGGCAGGTCCATGGCCCGGGCGGCGACGTCGGCGCAGAACAGCGTGCTGGAGATCCACGCGGAGCCGAGCCCGTCGACGGCCAGCGCGATAAGCAGGTTCTGCACCGCCGCGCCCATCGAGACGATGAACATGGCCTGCTCGGCGGCGCCGCGCCGCTCGTCGGGATAGTCGTGCGCCGCGTCGGTGACCAGGCATGGCACGACGACCAGAGGCGCGGCCCGCAATGGTTCCCCGCGCCGGATCCGGCGGGCGATCTGCTCGTCGGTGAACCCGTCCCGCCGCAGGTCGGTGATCCAGGCCTCGCGCATCGCGTCGAGCAGCGCGGTCCGGGCCGCCGCCGAGGACAAGATCACGAAACGCCACGGCTGGCTGTGGTGCGGCGCGGGCGCGGTCAGGGCGGTGGCGACGGCCCGGCGGACCGCCATGGCGTCGACCGGTTCGGGCGTGAACGCCCTGATGGTGCGGCGGGCCAGCGGTACGTCCGCCGACCCGAGCCGGAACATGTCGTCCTCGGCCGGCCTGATCAGCGCCCGCGCGCCCGGGCCGTCCTGGTCGGTGACGAGTTCGGCCAGCCCGCGCACGACCGCTACCGGGACCTGCCATGACTTTCCCTTCACCAGGTCCGCGGCGGCGGCGATCTCGTCGGCCACGGCGGCCACGGTGACCTCCAGGATGTTGCCGAACGTGTCGGCCTCACCGCGGTAGTCACGTACCGGCAGCACTCCGGCGGCGCCGATCGCGTTGTCCGTCTGCCCGGCCCGCCACGGCCGGCCCATCGTGTCGGTGACGATGACGCCGACCCGCACGCCGGTGCGGCCATGCAACGCCTTGCGCAGCCGCCGAGCCGACTCGTCGGGATCCTCGGGCAGCAGCACGACGGTTCCCGGGCTGGTGTTGGACTCGTCCACCCCGGCCGCCGCCAGGACCAGGCCGTGCCGCGTCTGCGCGATGGTGGTGGCGCCGCGCCTGGCCACCACCCGCACCGTTTCCGCCTCGATCGCCTGATCCCGGGAGGCGGCCACCACCCGGCCCTCGGCCTTGCTCACGATCTTGGAGGTGACGACCAGGATGTCGCCATCGCGCAAGTCTAGGTCCGGGCGGACGGCGCCGGCGATGAGCGCAGCCAAGTCGTCGCCCGCGGCCACCTCGGGCAGCCCGGTCACAGGGGTGACGGTGAACGCTGACATCACGCTCGTCCAGGCGCGAGCTCGGCGGCCAGGTCCAGGGCCGCGCGGGCGATCGCGGTGGTGGCGGGCAGGTCGCGCATGTACAGCGGGAGCGCGCGGACCTCGATGCCGGTCAGGGCCGGATCGTCGGCGGCGGCCTTGTCCTGGTCGTCTACCAGCCAGCCGTCGATCACCCCGGACCCGTAATGCGCGCCCACCGCGGTGGCCGAGGTGGCGACCCCGATCGCGGTCAGGCAGGCGTCTGCCATCCCGCGCACCGGCGCGCCGCCGATGATGGGGGAGACGCCCACCACGGTCTTGGCCGCGACGGCCGCCCTGATGCCGGGCACGGCCAGGATAGTGCCGATGCTCACCACGGGATTGGACGGCGGGAACAGGATCACGTCCGCCGCACCGATGGCGTCGAGCACACCCGGCGCGGGCTCGGCGTCCGCCGCGCCGGAGGCGATGATCTCCGCCGCCGGCGCCTCGGCGTGCAGCCGCACCCACCATTCCTGGAAATGAACCACGGTCTGCTCGCCTGAGTCAGCCAGCACAGGGCTGGCCAGCACGACATGGGTTTCGATCGGGTCGTCGGACATGGGCAGCAGCCGCACCCCGGGCCGCCACCGCTGGCAGAGCACCTCCGTGACCGCGGACAGCGGCTGCCCGGCCGCGAGCAGCTGGCTGCGCCGGATGTGGGTGGCGAAATCCAGGTCCCCGAGCGTGAACCAGTCCGGGCTGGCGCCGTAGGCGGCCAGCTCGGCCCGGATGCGATGAGTCTCCCCGGCCCGCCCCCAGCCCTGCTCCTCGTCAATGCCGCCGCCCAGCGTGTACATGACGGTGTCCAGGTCCGGGCAGACCCGCAGTCCGAACAGCGTGATGTCGTCACCGGTGTTGCCGATGACGGTGATCTCGGCGTCCGGGGCAGCCTGCTTCAGGCCGCGGAGAAAGCGCGCGGCGCCGACGCCGCCCGCGAGCACGGTGATGCGCATACCCAGCAGTCTGTCAGGTCCGGCCGGCGCGGGCTGCGGCGCGGGCTGCGGCGCGGGCGGCGACTCCCCTCAGGCGGCCTCGCCCGGGCCCGCGTCGGCCCCCGCTCCGGTCCGCTGCCCGGCGTCGCCCCGGACCGCTGTACCCCTTGAGCCGAGAGTGACCGCTGATTTCTGCGCGTGTCCAGTGGCACTCACGGATCGCGCCGCTCCAGATTCTTTGGTGATTTATTTCGCATCTCGGGCAACAAGGCGACCATTATCACCTTCTCCGCTTGACACCAAGCAAGACACGCAGGTGTAATTTCATTGATGTGATTCTTACCCGCCGCGGGGAGTGGTGGGACCGGGGGAGCAAAGTGGGGAGGGAGGATGCGCTATGACCGAGGTCATCGTCCCGCTGGCACAGGTCATCGTCAGTCCAGATGATGTCGACGAGCTGGGCTGGCAGGATCAGGCGTTGTGCGCGCAGACGGATCCGGAGGCGTTCTTCCCGGAGAAGGGAGGTTCGACCCGGGAGGCGAAGCGCGTATGCCGCAGTTGCGAAGTCCGCGCCGAGTGCCTGGAGTATGCGCTCGAGAACGACGAGCGGTTCGGTATCTGGGGCGGCATGTCCGAACGTGAACGCCGTCGCCTGAAGCGCGAGGCCGTCTTAAGCTCCGGGCCGCCCCGGGCCGCCTGAACAGCCAGGCCGCCTGAACGGCTCCGCCTGGAGCGCGGGCCGTGCTGGCGGCTGGACATCGCGCGTTCACCCTGCTGAGCACCTTTGGGCTGTGTATCTTTAGTGCTGCGTGAGCGCTGGGGATTATCGCTCACGTGGTCCACGCGCTCTTGCCGGACGGGGTAGCCGTGCGGGGCGCCGCTGCCCACGCACCAGACAGGTCCTTTGTCACAGAACGCATCGCATCTCCGTCACGTCGTCACCGCTGTGGTGGTAGCACACGACGGCGCCCGGCTATTGCCGGGCCTGATCCAGGCGGTGCACGAGCAGACACATTCCGTGCATCGCATGGTCGGGGTCGACACTGGCAGCCGGGACCGCAGCGGGGCGGCGCTGACCGAGCTGCTCGGCCCGGACGCGGTGTTCGGCATGGAGCCGGAGACCGGTTACGGCGCGGCCGTCGCCCGCGCCCTGCAGCATCCGGCGGCTCGCAAAGCGATCCCGGAATCCGCGCCTGACCAGGAACCGCCGGTGGAGTGGATCTGGCTGCTGCACGATGACTGCGAGCCGGCCCGCGACGCGCTCGAGCAGATGCTGCGGGCGGCCAGCCGCAGCCGGTCGATCGCGGTGCTCGGCCCGAAGCTCAAGGACTCCTCCGACCGGCGGGTGCTGCGTGAGGCCGGCGTCACCACCGACCGGGCGGGCCGGCGCTTCACCGGGATCGAGCCGGGTGAGATCGACCAGGGCCAGCAGGACGGGAACCGTGCGGTGCTGGCCGTCAGCTCGGCGGGCATGCTGATCCGCCGGGACGCCTGGGACCAGGTGGGCGGCTTTGACGCCAACCTGCCCCTGTTCCGTGATGACATCGACTTCTGCTGGCGGGTGCACGCGGCCGGCTACGAAGTTCGGGTGATCACGGACGCCGTGGTGTACCACCGCGAGCTGTCCGCCCGGCAGATCCGCAAGACGCCCGCCACGGGCGGCCATCCGCGGCTGCTCGACCGGCGCAGCGCGCTCTACGTTTTCGCGGTCAACCTGCCGCTGGCGCCCATGCTCGCCGTCGTGGGCGGCTGCGTCGCCGGATCGCTGGTGCGCGCGGCATATTTCCTCGTGACCAAGCAGCAGCGTAAGGCGGCGGCTCACATCGGGGCGGTGGCCTGGCTGCTACGTCATCCGGTCCTGCTGTGGCGAGCCCGCCGCCGCCGTGCCGCCCACCGTAAGCACGCCTACGCCGTCCTGCATGCCCAGCTGCCCCGGGCCAGAACACTGACCCTGGGCGCCGAACGGCTCTCGGGCCTGCTGTCCCGCGGGTCCGGCTATGAGAGCAGCGGGCTCCATCACGCCGTCGTGGACGAGCCCGACGACGAGATGCCGCTGCCGGCCAGCGATTCGGTCATCCGGCGTGTGCTGACGAGCCCGGGTGTCCTCCTCTTTGCCGGCCTGGCCATCGTCGCGCTGGTAGCACAGCGGTCATGGGTCGGCTCGGTGCTTTCCGGTTCCGGCACGCTGGCGGGCGGCGCGCTCGTTCCGGCCTGGGGCGGAGCCGGGGACCTGTGGCACGAGTACCTGGCGGGCTACCACGATGCCGGCATCGGCTCGACCGTGAGCACGCCGCCCTACGTGGGTGTAATGGCCGCCTTGGCTACCCTGTTCGGGGGCAAGCCGTGGCTGGCGGTCGACGTGGTGCTGTTCGGATGCATTCCCGCGGCCGGGGTGACGGCGTTCCTGGCCACTCGCCGCGTCACGCCCGTCCTGGCGGCGAGGGTGTGGCTCGCGGCCACGTACGCGCTGCTGCCGGTGGCGATGGGCGCGGTCGCGGCCGGCCGCCTGGGCACCGCCGCCGCTTTCGTCCTGCTTCCGCTGGCCGGCATCATGATCGGGCGGATGCTCGCCCAGCCGCCGCGGGCGGCGCGCCGGGCGGCCTGGGCCGCGGGCCTGATCATCGCGATCGCGGCGGCCTTCGTGCCGTTGGTCTGGCCGATCGCGGTGCTCGCCGCGATCGGCGCGGCCGGGGCCTGGCGCTGGCTCGGCCTGCGGACGGTCGGCAATGCCGTGATCGCCGCCGTGGTACCCGCGGCCATCCTGGAGCCATGGGCCTTCCACCTGGTGATGAGCCCTTCCGCCTTCTTCTCAGAAGCGGGACTGTCGCGGCCCGGGCTCGCCGTCGCGGGCCTGCGGCCCGAATCCCTTTTTTTGCTCAGCCCGGGCGGACCGGGGCTCCCGCCCGTCTGGGTGACCGCGGGGCTGGTGCTGCCCGCGTTCGGCGCGCTGCTGGCTCGCCGCCGGCTGGCCCTGGTGTACGCGGGGTGGAGCGTCGCGCTGGCCGGACTGGTCCTGGCCCTGGTCGTGAGCCGGATGCGGGTGACGCCGCCGCAAGGCGGGCCCGCCGTCAGCGCCTGGCCCGGTATCGCGATCGCGATCGCCGGCGCCGGACTGCTGCTCGCCGCCGCGCCCTTGGTCGAGGCGGCCGGCCGTCCCCTTCATCAGGCCGTGGACCTGATCGCCGGCCGGGTGTCCAGGACCGACTGGCGGGTCCTAGCGACGCTAGCCGGTTTCGCGGCGGCCGTCTCGGCGCCGGTGCTGGCGGCCGGCTACTGGCTGGCCGCAGGTGCCGGCGGAACCGTGACCGTGGCCAGCCCGCAGATCCTGCCCGCGTTCGTGGCGGCCGCTTCGGCTGGTCCGAACCGGAACAGGACGCTGGTCCTGCGGCAAGTGGGCGGGACGCTGTCCTATGCCGTCTTGCGTGACACCGACCCCGTGCTCGGCGAGCCGGAACTGGCCGAGACCTCGTCCTCGACGCACGCGCTCGCGGGCGTCGTCGCCTCGCTGGCCACCGCCGGCGGCGGTGACGCCGGGGACACCGGACAAGCGCTCAGCCAGTTCGACATCGGCTACGTGTTGCTCCCCGCCCCGGTTGACCAGCCACTCGCGCAGCAGCTCGACGCGGCGGCCGGGCTTCAGCCGCTGACGAAGGCAGCCGCGTACGACCTGTGGCAGGTTTCCGGGACGGTCGCCCGCGCCCGTGTCGTGGCCTCGGACGACACCGCGGCGCCCGTTGCCTCGGGATCGATCGACGCGGCCGCGGTCCTCGCGCCGGGGACCTCGGGCACGCTGGTACTGGCGGAGGCCGCGGGCGGCTGGTCTGCGACCCTGAACGGTAAGCCGCTGGTGCCGCTGGCCGAACCCGTGGACGGGTGGGCGCAGGGCTTCGTGCTGCCCGCGGGCGGCGGGCGCCTCGTCGTTACCCGCAATGAGACGGCACGGGACATCAGCCTGGGCTTCGAGGCCGTCGCCCTGCTCGTCGCCTTCGCGCTTGCGCTGCCGGGTACCAGGTCCTCGGCGCTCGCGACCGCCGAGGCCAGGGCGGCTTCCGAAGCCACCCCGGCCCAGGGCCGACGGGAGCGCGCCGAAAGCGCGACGGCCTCCCGCCGCAGGCGCCGACCGCAGTTCGCCCCAGCCAGCGCCCCAGCCAGCGCCCCAGCCAGCGCCCCAGCCAGCGCCCCGGCCAGCGCCGCGACCCAGGCCCGCGGCGCCGATGACACGGCCGCCGGACGCGCCTCATTTGCTTCCTCCGGGTCCGCTCCGGCGCAAGCCCCGTTCAGCCTCGCAGCTCCCCTCGGGTCCGCTGTTCCTGCCGCCTTGAGCCCCGACACCGACCCCGCGTTCGGCTCGGCGGCGACCGCCGCGTTCGGCTCCGGCGATGACGCCGACTACGCTCGCGCCGGGACCGGTTCCGGGCACCAGGCCCCGGTCGGCGCCGCGCATGTCGCCGGAAACGGCTCAGGTCCGGCGTTGAGCTCCGCACCAGCCCGGCGCGGGCACGGCCAGCACGCGGCACGGCACGGCAAAGGCAAACCTGCACGGCGATGGCGCGGGAGCAACACCGGCAAGTCAACGGACCAGGTTCAGAAGGCCCAGACTCCGACGGCCCAGACTCCGACCTCGGTCACCGGGTCGGCGGTCGAGGTGGTCGAGGTGGTCGAGACCTCTGCCGCTGATTCGCGGGCGCCCTGGGAGCGCGGTGACGCCCGATGAGGGCCGTTCACCTGGTGCCCGCCGGGGTGGTGCTGCTGGCGCTCGGTGCCATCGGCGCCGCCGCCTCACTGGATCGCCCGACGGCCCGCCCGAACCCGGCCGCCGTGACCCGGCAGGCCATGGTCACCGCCGCGGCCCGGGCCTGCCCGCCGACCCTGGGCGGTGGCACGGGCACGGTCGCGCTGATCGCGGGACCGGCTGGATCCGGCGGGCCCGGGCAGGCGGAGCTGGCGTCGCTGCCGGCCGCCGGCGTCCAGCTGCAGCCTGCCGGCGCGATCAGCGCGAAGGGCCCCGGGGTGCTCTCGCTGCTGACCGTCCCGCCCGCCTCGAGTGCGGCCACGAAGGGTACGAAAGGCACGTCAAAGCCGACCGGCTGGTCCGTCATCGCGAGCGGCACGATGGCACAGGCCATGGAGGCCGAGGTGGCGCAGAGTTCCGGCCTGGCCAGCCTGCGCTGCGGTGAGCCCGGTTCGGACATCTGGTTCGTCGGGCCCGGCCAGCAGAACGGCGCGGCGCAAATCCAGCTCGAGCTGATGAACATCGATTCCCTGGCCGCGACCGTGGACGTCAGCATGATCACCGATGCCGGCCCGGTGCAGGCGGGCAACGACACCGGGATAACGGTTCCGCCGCACGAGACGGTGACCGAATCCCTGTCGTCGGCGGTCGGCAACTCCAGCGTGGTCGCGATCGAGGTACACACCAGCAGCGGCCGGGTGGCCGCCGACGTCTCCGAGGGCGGCTCCGCCCACGGCAGCACGACGAACTGGCTGCCGAGTGCGGCCGCGCCCTCGACTCAGCTGGTGATCCCGGGCGTGCCTCCGTCCAGTCACGCTGCCGAGCTCTTCCTGACGGTCCCGGGTACCGCGGACGCCAAGGTGAACGTGATCGCGATCACTCCGCAAGGGCAGTTTCGCCCGTTCGGCTCGGAGCCGGTTGACCTGCCGGGGCAATCGGCCTCCTCGATGGCCCTTACGCCGCTCGGCGGCACGGCGGCCGCCGTCGCGATCACGGCGAACGTGCCGGTCACCGCCACCGTGCTGGTGCCAGGCAGCGGCGTTGGCGCCTTCACCACCGCGACGGGACCCATCAGCGAGCAGGCGGTGGTCGCGGGCAACATCAGCGGGTCCGGCTTCGCCTCCTCGCTCGTGCTTTCCGCGCCCGCCGGGGCCGGCCGCGTCCGCCTGACCGAGATCTCCGCGAGCACCGGTTCGGCCGGAAGCCAGGTCACCTCGGTGCTGGCCGGGCATACGCTCATGGTCCCGGTCACGGCGCCGTCCGGTGCCAAACGCGGCGTGGCGTTCGCCGTCGTCATCACGCCGCTGGCCGGGTCGGGTCCGCTGTACGCGGCCCGAGTGGAAACACAGGATCAGAGCACCGTCGTCTCCATCATCCCGGCCGCCAGCGCGCTGAGCAGGATTAGCCTTCCCCCGGTAAGCGACTCCTACGATGCGATAACCCCTTAGCGCCCTGCATCAGGAGCAACCGCCGTGACCGACACTGAGCCCTTTGCCTTGATACTGCTTTTCGCGGCGGCAGTGGGACTGGTCGCGGTGCTGTCCAACCGGCTGACCGAGTGGGTGAAGATCCCGTCGCCGGCGCTGGTCCTGATCGGCGCGGCCATCGCGGTCAAGGCCATCCCGGCCCTGCACGAACCGCCACGGCTGACCGTCGAGCGTGTGGTCACGGTGGCCCTGGTGTGCATCTTGTTCGACGGCGGCATGCACATCGGCTGGTCCCGCTTCAGGTCCGCGCTTGGCCCGATCGCGGCCGTCGGCGTAGGCGGCACGTTCCTGACCGTCGCAGCGGGCGGCGTCCTGGCCCACTTCGGCTTCGCCCTGACCTGGTATGTCGCGCTGCTGGTCGCCACCGCGGTGGCCCCGACCGATCCGGCCGTCGTGTTCTCCGTGCTTGGCCAGCGGGAGGTGTCCGGCCGCGGCGGCACCATTCTGGAGGGAGAATCGGGCGCTAACGACCCGGTCGGTATCGCGCTGATGGCCAGCCTCATCACCGCCGGCGGCCTGTCCGCGGGAGCATTCGCCAGCGTCGGCGGCGAATTCCTGCTGCAGATGGGCGTGGGCGCCGTGGTCGGCGTTGCGGGCGGCCGGGCGCTGCTGTGGTTCACCCGCCGGGTGCCGCTGCCGGGGGAGGCCCTTTATCCGCTGCGGACGCTGGCCTGCGCCGTGCTGGTGTTCAGCATCGCCACCTTGGCCCGCGGGTCGGGGTTCCTCGCGGTCTTCGCGGCCGGGATCGTCCTGGGCGACGAGCCCGCCCCGTTCAAGCGGGAGATCGAGCGATTCCACTCGGCGATCGCCAGCCTCGCGGAAATCGCCGCCTTCGTCGTCCTCGGCCTCACCGTGAACCTGGCCGTGCTCGCCCGGGTCGACGTGTGGATTCCCGGTGTCGTCCTTGGCGCAGCCCTCGCTTTCGTCATCCGGCCGGTGCTGATCGGCGTGTGCCTGATCCCGGCCCGGCTGCCCCGCAGTGACCGGAACTTCGTGCTGTTCGCCGGGCTCAAGGGAGCCGTGCCGATCCTGCTGGGTAGCTTCCTGCTCGCCGCGGGGATCCCCGGGGCGCAGCGCCTCTACGGCATCGTCGCGGTCGTGGTGATCTTCTCCGTGGTCGTCCAGGGCAGCCTGGTGCCCGCCGCCGCTCGCCTGCTGCGGGTGCAGATGCGGACGGTGGAGCCGGAGCCCTGGGCGCTTGGCGTCCGGCTGCGGGACGAGCCGAGCGACGTGCATCGCCTGACCATCGCGGCCGGCTCGCTCGCCAACGGCCGTACCATCGCCGACCTTTCCGATCTGCCCGGCGACGCCTGGGTCAGCTTCATCGTGCGAAACGGCCGGCTCGTCCCCATCAAGGCCGACACCACGCTGCGGGCCGGGGACGATGTCCTGGTCCTGGCCGACGTGGACCTGGGAGAGAACCTGACCAGAGCCTTCGAGGGTTCCGGTCCCCAGCCGGTGGCCCCAGCTCAGGAAAACCCAGCTCAGGAAAACCCAGCTCAGGAAAACCCAGCCCAGGAAGCTGTGACCCCCGCGGAGGAGTTAGCCGAGGCAGCTGAATTAGCCGAGGTCGCCGTAGCCGGGATCGATGATCTCCGGCTCGACGCCGAGGATCTCGGCGAACTCCTCGACCACCACGTCGAAGACGAGCTCGCTCAGTTCGTCCTCGTCTTCGGCCCGGGCCAGCAGCGGCTGCCGGAACAACACGATGCGAGGCCCGGTGGCCGGGTTCCCCGGGTCAGTGATATCCGGCGAGCCCCGGACGATACGGGCCAGCGGCACGCCGTCCTCATCGGCGGTATCACAGTCCGGCACTTCCTGGACCGCGAATTCCACGTCGGACAGCTCGGCCTCCCAGCGTGGCTCGAGCCGTGCCACTGCCTCGAGCACCAGGTCGTCGAACTGCTGGGCCCGGCTCCGGTACAGCGGAACGCCCGGCGGTACCAGCCTGCCGCGCAGCCCGCGCCCGTGCCGGTCACGTCGCCGTGCCCCCGCGCCAGGGAGCGGTGCGCCAGGAAGCAGCGGTGCGCCAGGGAGCGGTGCGCCAGGAAGCAGCGGTGCGCCAGGGAGCCGGGGCCCTGGCCCTGCGCTGTCCTCGCCGCTCTGCACAGTCACCGAGCGTATCGGATCGCCCCGGCGCCGGGATACCCGCGCCGACCCGGGACAAGACGTGCAAAGCACGACACGACGCAGGCGCGGGGCGCGGGTGGTGGCGTTCGGCGCCGCGGACAGATACCGTCACGGTTGTATCCGACACTGTCCCGGTTCCGGGATGAGGTCTCGAGGGTGATGTGAGCGAGGTGGGCTGGTGGGTTTGCGTTGCTGCTCGCGCACCGCGTGCAAGCATCCTCCTGTCTACACGCTGACCTATGTCTACCGCGATTCCACCGCGGTACTCGGCCCGCTGGCGGCCTACGTAGAGCCGCACTGTTACGACCTGTGCGAAAAGCATGCGGGCCGGCTGGTGGCGCCGCGCGGCTGGGACGTGGTGCGGCTGCCGGTGGATCCGGCTCAGGACCGCGCCGATGACCTGGAGGCACTGGCCAACGCGGTGATGGAAGCCCGGCCGAGGGTGCGGCCGGAGGCGGAGCCGGTCGGCCAGGGCGTCGAGGTCGGCCGCCGTGGCCACCTGCGGGTGCTGCGTTCGGGGCCGCCGCAGGACCGATAGGCTCGGGCTATGGGTGATCTCGCGAGCATCGTGAAGGCATACGACATCAGGGGAGTCGTTCCTGACCAGCTCGACGAGAGTGTGGCTGAGGCGGTCGGTGCGGCGTTCGCCAAGCTGGCCGGGGCCACGACGATCGTTACCGTGCACGACATGCGGGCCTCCTCAGGCCCGCTGGCCGACGCGTTCGGCCGCGGCGTGGCGTCAGCGGGGGTCGACGTGCTGGCTGGGGGCCTGGGCTCCACGGACATGCTCTACTACGCCAGCGGCGATCTCGGCGTCCCGGGCGCGATGATCACGGCCAGCCATAACCCGGCCCAGTACAACGGCATCAAACTGTGCATGGCGGGCGCCAAGCCGGTCGGCATCGAGACGGGCCTGAAAGAAATTCAAGATCTGGCGGAACGGTCCCTCGTTCCAGCCCCAAGCACCGGTACTGTCACCCGGCTTGATCTGCTGCCCGGGTATGCGGACCACCTGAGGAAGCTGGTCGACATCTCCGGGATCAGGCCGCTGCCGCCGACGGTGGCGGTGGACGCTGGCAACGGGATGGCTGGCCACACGGTGCCGAAGGTCTTCGAGGGGCTGCCGATCACGCTGATCCCGCTCTACTTCGAGCTGGACGGCACGTTCCCCAACCACGAGGCGAATCCCATCGAGCCGGAGAACCTGCGGGACCTGCAGCGGGCGGTGATCGAGCACCACGCCGACATCGGTCTGGCCTTCGACGGCGACGCCGACCGGTGCTTCCTGGTGGACGAGCGCGGCGAGATCAACTCCGTGGTGGCCGACCAGGCCGCCGCGACCGCGCAGGTCAAGGCGGTGTATGAGGGCCGGCCCGGGGTCAGCACCGACGAGCTCGACGGGCTCACGGTCAGCGCCGCCACCTGGTGGTTCAACCCGCGGCCGTCCAATACCGAGCCACTGCTCCGGCTCAACGCCGAAGCGGACACCGGCGCCGCCATGGCCGCCGTCCGTGACGAGATACTTGGCCTGGTCCGGGGCACCACGGATCGTTCGGACAATGCTAGCCCGGGGGGCACAGTGTTCCCCGGGGAAACCCCGGACCCCACGGCCGGAACCCCCGCGGAGGGAAACCTTATGCAGATTGACGGCTGGCTCCTGGACATCCTGGCCTGCCCGGAGTGTCACGCGCCGCTGCGGGTCGACGAGGAGGCCAGCGAGCTCGTCTGCACCAGCGCCACCTGCGGCCTGGCCTACCCAGTTCGTGACGACATCCCGGTGCTGCTGGTGGAAGAGGCCAGACGGCCGGGCGAGCCCACGTGAGCGGGGACCTGGGCAGCTGGGGCGGGGCGGAGTTCGTTCTGGCGGCGGACCGGCTCGATACCCCCGATGTGATCGAGACGGCGGATCCCGGCGACATGCTGCGCCAGGTGGCATCCTCGGCGGCCCAGGTACGGACGGCGCTGCGGTCATGCCAGGAGACGGACCTGTCGGCTTTCGCCCCGGACATCAGGCCGCGCGCGATCGTGGTGGCGGGGATGGGCAGCTCTGGTCTGCCGGGCGAGATACTCAACGCCATCACCGGCCTGGGCAGCCCGGTCCAGATCGTGGTCACCCAGGCGGATCGCCTGCCGGGCTGGGTGGGGGCGGCCGACGCGGTGATCGCGGTGTCCTGCTCGGGCACCACCCCTGAGACGCTGGCCATCGCGACCGAGGCGGCCCGGCGCGGCTGCCGCCTGGCGGGCGTCGGAGCGCAAGGGTCACCGCTGCACCGGATCGCGGAACAGGCGCGGGCTCCGTTCGTCCCGGTGGTCCCGGCGGGATGGCCGCGGTCGATGCTGTGGGGAGTGTCCATCCCGCTGCTGGTGATCGCGGAGCAGCTCGGCATCGTCCGGATCGGCGCGGACGTCTACGAGCTGGCCGCCAGCCGGCTCGAGGAGGTGTCCCACCAGTGCCGGCCGGTCAGCGAGTCGTTCGTCAACCCGGGCAAATCGCTGGCCCTGGACCTGGTCGGCGCGCTGCCGATGGTCTGGGGCACGTCCGTGCTGAGCGGGGTCGCCGCGCGCCGGTTCGCCAGCCAGCTCAACGAGAACGCCAAGTATCCGGCGATCTCTGGCGTGCTGTCCGGGGCGGCGCACAACCAGGTCGCGGCGTTCGACGGGCCGTTCGCCCCGCGCTCGTCCCCGCTGCCCGCGCCGGGCCCGGACGAGCCGATCCTGCCCCCGGTCAGCGAGGGCGCCGATCTGGAGGATCTGGACGCCTGGGACTTGGATTATGAGGACAGCGACGACAGCGAGCCGAGCGGGTTCACCGCGCTGCGGCTGGTGCTGATCGTCGATCCTGATCAGGACCAGCGGGCGGCGGCCCAGCGGGCGGCGGTCACCGACCTGGTGACGCAGCGCGGGGTGGGGATGTCCGAGCTGGCCATGGACGGGGAGCATCCGCTGGTCCGGCTGGCCGGCGTCATCCAGCTGGTCGACTACGCCAGCGTCTACCTGGCCATCGCGTCCGGAATCGACCCGGGCCAGGCCGTGGCGATCGACGACCTCCAGTCGCGGATCGAGTAGGCCTTGCGGTTGATCGACGACGCTGTTGACCGATGGCCGGCGCGGGTACGTTGCCTGGCATGAAGGCGGTGTTCGCCGCGTTCGCCGCCAACCTCGGCATCGCGGTGGCGAAGTTCGTGGCGTTCCTGCTCACGGGGTCCGCGTCGATGCTGGCCGAGGCGGTGCACTCGGTGGCCGACACAGGCAACGAACTGCTGCTGATCATCGGCCGCGGCCGGTCGAACCGGCCCCGGTCCGAGGAGCACCCGTTCGGTTTCGGCCGTGAGCGCTACTTCTACGGCTTCGTGGTGTCGGTCATGCTGTTCACCGTCGGCGCGACCTTCTCGGTGTACGACGGCGTGCACAAGATCCTGAACCCGGAACCGGTGCACTCACCCTGGGTGGATTACGGCGTGCTGGCCCTATCTGCCGTGCTCGAGGGGTTCTCGCTGCGGACCGGCGTGCGCGAAGCGAACCGGTCGCGCGGCGGCCGCGGCTGGGACACCTTCATCAGGCGCGCCAAGGCGCCCGAACTGCCCGTGGTCCTGCTCGAGGACACCGCGGCCCTGATCGGGTTGGTGTTCGCGTTCGCTGGCGTGGCCCTCTCGGTGGTCACCGGCGACGGCCGGTGGGACGGCGCGGGCTCGCTCGGCATCGGCGCGCTGCTCGCTACGGCTGCGGCGATCCTGGCGGTGGAAACCAAGAGCCTGCTGATCGGCGAGTCCGCGAGCGCCGAGATGCAGCAGATGATCCTGGCCGCGCTGGAGGAAAGCCCCGGTGTCCTGCGGGTCATCCACCTGCGGACGGTGCACATAGGCCCGGATTCGCTCCTGGTCGCGGCCAAGATCGCGGTCCGGGAAACCGACTCAGCCGGGCAGCTCGCGACCGCCATTAACGCGGCGGAAGAGCGCGTCCGCGCGGCCGTCCCCATCGCCACCACGATCTACCTGGAGCCGGACATCTACCGCCCGGCCCTGGCCGACCAGACCGACCCCTCGATCCGTGCCGTTCTACGCAGCCGCTCCCCCCGCTCTCCCCGCTTCCCGCGCCGCGACCGTCCCGGAAACCCCAAGAACCCCGGCGAGCCCAGCGCCCCCGACCCCGACCCCGACCCCGGAGCTTCCGCCCCCGAGAAGTCCAGCGCCCCCGCCTCCGAGAAGCCCAACGAACACCAGCCCCCGCATTCCCTTGAGAACCCACGCCCCTCCTGACCACGCCAAAACTCATCCGCGTTCGTATCACAGGACCCTCTTCGCCCAGGAATCCCACGTTGCGCAAGGCCCACAAAGATCGTGGTGGATCCGGGTTCCATGGTGGATCTGGTGCATCCGGGTGCCCGGATCCACCACTAAGCCCGGATCAACCACGCAAAATCGACGCTTTCAATGCATGTCGGGGCCTCCTGCGCATGAGGAGGGCAGTGTGGCGTGGGAATAGCAGCTGCGACGAAACAGTCGATTTAGCCACGGGAGAGCAGGCGGAGGGCGCGTTCCTTCTCGAAGTCGAGCGCCCGGCCCGGGGTTGCCGGGACGCGGCCAAGCCTGCGGCCAAGGTCCGCGACCGCGGCACGTACCGGCGGCTCGGCCAGCACCCGCAACCCGAACGCGAGCGAGGCCGGGCTGATGTCGTAGCGTCGCTCGAGCGCGAGCGCCGCCGCCACAGCCTCCAGATCCGCCTCGCTGAACTGCCGGTGCGACGCCCCGTGTGGCCCCGCCCCGGCCACCCTCCCGGCCCCGCCCGCGCCCCCCGCCCCGGCACCGCCCCCCGCCCCGGCACCGCCCCCCGCCCCGGCACCGCCCCCCGCCCCGGCACCGCCCCCCGCCCCGGCCAACCTCCGCCCACCACCCAGCCGGTCGCGGATCTGGGGCAGCAACCCGAGCTCCTCGCGGTAGCGGAGCATGCGAGCGGATGTGCCGAGCCGCCGGGCGGCCTCCGAGATGCGCATGAACACCGATTCTAACAATTTCACGTCAAGAAAGCCTGTCTTAACGTGCGACAACCGTCCGCGCTCCCGTAACGTGTGGGGGGCACGAGTCACCAGGACGGAAATAACAAGGAGAACGTATGACCGCGGATCAGGTTCCGTATCTAGTTGCCGACCTCTCGCTCGCTTCCTTCGGGCGCAAGGAAATCCAGCTGGCCGAGCACGAGATGCCGGGGCTGATGGCGGTGCGCGATGAGTATGCGCCCAGCCAGCCGCTGCGCGGAGCACGGATCACCGGGTCGCTGCACATGACCATCCAGACGGCGGTGCTGATCGAGACGCTGGCCGAGCTGGGCGCGCAGGTCCGGTGGGCCAGCTGTAACATCTTCTCCACCCAGGATCACGCCGCCGCCGCGGTCGCGGTCGGGCCGGATGGCACTCCCGATGACCCGAAGGGCATCCCGGTCTTCGCCTGGAAAGGCGAGACGCTCGAGGAGTACTGGCGTTGCGCTGAGCTGGCGCTGACCTGGCCGGGCCAGGACGGCCCGAACATGATCCTGGACGACGGCGGGGACGCCACCCTGCTGGTGCACAAGGGCGCCGAGTACGAGAAGGCCGGCGGTGTCCCGTCGCCCGCCGCCGACGACCCGGAGGAGTTGCGGATCATCCTGGACCTGCTCCGCAACTCACTGGCCGACCACCCCGGTAAGTGGACAAAAGCCGCGAAAAGCATCAAGGGCGTGACCGAGGAAACTACCACCGGCGTGCACCGGCTGTACGAGATGGCGCGGGCGGGCTCGCTGCTGTTCCCGGCTATCAACGTCAACGACTCGGTGACGAAGTCCAAGTTCGACAACAAGTACGGCTGCCGGCATTCGCTCATCGACGGCATCAAGCGCGGCACCGACGTGCTGATCGGCGGCAAGGTCTCGGTCGTGTGCGGGTACGGCGACGTGGGCAAGGGCTGCGCCGAGTCGCTGCGCGGTCAGGGCTCGCGGGTTATCGTCACCGAGATCGACCCGATCTGCGCGCTGCAGGCGGCGATGGACGGCTACCAGGTGGCGACCCTGGAGGACGTGGTCGAGACGGCGGACATCTTCGTTACCGCGACCGGGAACCGCGACGTGATCACCGCCGAACACATGAGCCGGATGAAGCACCAGGCGATCGTGGGCAACATCGGTCACTTCGACAACGAGATCGACATGGCCGGCCTGATCAAGTGGCAGGGCGTTCGGCACGTCAACATTAAGCCGCAGGTGGACGAGTGGATCTTCGAGGACGGGCACGGCATCATCGTGCTATCTGAGGGGCGCCTGCTGAACCTCGGTAACGCCACCGGGCACCCCAGCTTCGTCATGTCCAACAGCTTCACCAACCAGGTCATCGCGCAGGTCGAGCTGTTCACCAAGACCGACCAATACGCACTCGGCGTGCACGTGCTGCCCAAGCACCTGGACGAGAAGGTGGCCAGGCTGCACCTGGACGCGCTCGGGGTCAGGCTGAGCCAGCTGACCAAGGAGCAGTCGGACTACATCGGCGTTCCCGTCGACGGTCCGTACAAGCCGGAGCAGTACCGTTACTAAGGCCCGAGGCACCCAGGACGTCCCCCCGCCGACACCACCCGACCAGCCGCCCCGCTGGCCCGGCGGCGACCAGCCGCGGGGGGATGTCGCTGACCTCGGCCTGGCCGCCGATGGCGATGCCCGCATCCGTTACGCCGAACGGGCCATGCCCCTGCTCACCGGCCTCATGCATCGCTTCGCCCGGGAGCAGCCGTTCCAGGGGCTGGCCGTCGCGGCGTGCCTGCACGTCACGGCCGAGACCGCGATGCTGGTCCGGCTGCTGCGGGTGGGCGGGGCGACCGTCTCGCTCGCGGCGTCGAACCCGCTGTCCACCCAGGACGACATCGCGGCCGCGCTCGCGGTCCGGTACGGGATCGCGGTCTTCGCCCGGGCCGGGGTGGACCGGCCCGGCTACTACCGGCACATCGAGCTGGCCCTGGCCGAGAGCGAAAAGGGTCCGGACCTGGTCATCGACGACGGCGGCGACCTGGTCAACACGCTTCATACTCAAGGCCCGGCGCTGCTCGCCAACGTCAGGGGAGGCTGCGAGTCGACCACCACGGGCGTGATCCGGCTGCGCCGGATGGCCGCCGAGGGCGCGCTCGCGTTCCCCGTGATCGCGGCCAACGACACCGCGACCAAGCGCATGGTCGAGGGCACCTGCGGGACCGGCCAGTCGGTGATCGACGGCATCATGCGGGCCACGAACACGCTACTGGCGGGCAAGACAGTGGTGGTGGCGGGGTTCGGGGCGAGCGGCCGGGGCGTGGCCGAGCGCGCCCGCGGGTTCGGCGCGCAGATCATCGTGACCGAGATCGATCCGGTCCGGGCCCTGGATGCGACGTTGCGCGGCTTCCGGGTGCTGCCGATGGCGCAGGCCGCGCCGGTCGGTGAGGTGTTCGTGACCGCGACAGGATCGGTCGACGTGATCGGCGAGGAACACATCGCGGTCATGCGCGATGGCGCCATTCTCGCCAACGCCGGGCACTTCGACGTGGAGATCGACGTCCGGGCGCTGGCCGGCCTGGCCACCGCGATCCATCGTGACGTACGGCCGCACGTGGACGCTTATGACCTCGGCGACGGCCGGACCGTGCTGCTGCTGGCGGAGGGCCGGGTGGTGAACCTGGTCGCGGCCGAGGGGCATCCGCCCGAGGTGATGGACCTGGCCTTCGGCATCGAGGCGCTCGCCCTAGCCTGGCTGGCGCTCACCGTGCGGCCGGAAAAGGAGGGCGGCAAGCTCGCGGCCGGCGTGCACGAGGTCCCCGAGGACATCGACGCCGAGGCCGCTCGCCTGGTGCTCGCCACCATGGGCACGTCGATCGACATGCTCACCCCCGCGCAGCTTTCCTACCGCGAGTCTTGGCGCATCGGCTCCTGACCGCTACCGTGCGGCGCTACCGTGCGTTGGCCGCCAGGCCCTGCTTCCCGGCCTGAGCGGGCATGCCGAGCGAGGCGATGCCGCTCTGGCCCGGGTCCTGCCCGGCGGTGGACGGCCGCCGGGTCAGCACCAGCCACCCGACCAGCCCAATCGGGTACACGAAGTATCCCCACCGGGTAGCGGGCGCCAGCGTGAACATCACCGCGAGCCCCAGCGCGAGGCGCCACGCGACGGCGGGCGCGTCCAAGGGCGGGCGGACGATGAGCGAGATCGCGAAGCCCAGGCCGCCCGCGAGCAGCAGCCCGACCGCGGCCCAGTGGCCGGCCATCCCGGTCATGGCCAGCAGGTGCCCGGGCAGCGGGCTGGCCGCGGGCGTCTTGTGCTTGCTCAGCCCGAGCGGGAACAGCACGATGTTCTGCAGAAACGCGTACGGGTCGGTCAGGGCCGCGGGCGCGAGCGCGGCGGCCAGGACGACGGCCACGACGAGCGTGACCCCGAGGAACCGCCAGGCCGCCTTGGCCGCGTCCCGTGCGGCCAGCATCGCGGTGAACACGGGGACCGCGGGCCACGCGGTGGCCTTCATGGCGCACGCCACCCCGAGAGCCACGGCCGCGTGGCGCAAGTTCGACGGCCGGGCGATCAGCGCCAGGGTGACGAACATCAACGCGATCACCGGCGGGTCAGTGATACCAACCGCCAGCGGAAACGCGATCACCGGGGAGGCGGCGATGAAGACGGTGGACAGCACGACATTCTGCCGGCAGGAGTCGCAGTGCCGGTGCGGCGCCGCGATGGCGAACGCGGCCCAGATCAGCGTGACGGACACCACCGTGAGCCATAGCCGGGGGTCGCCGAAAAGGCCGGCCGCGCCCAGCGCCTTGGGCAGCCCGAACACCGCCATCACCGGCAGGTAGGGGTTATAGGACAGCCAGGTATCCAGCTGCCCGGCCGGAAGGTACGGGCTGCCGTGCTGGAGCAGCAGCACCGCCGAGCGGGAGATGACCTGGACCTCGGGCGTCGGCGCCACCCGGGTCACCAGCCAGGTCACTGGCGCCGCCAGCGCGCCGGCCAGCGAAACCAGCAGCGGTACCAGCACCGGCAGGTTCCTGCGCCGGGTGAGTACCAGGATCGCGGTGGTCACCCCGTAGCCCACCGCCGCCCAGATCGCCCAGGTCCGGTCCGCGTGACCGGTGTCAACGGCCAGCGCGGTGGCGTAGACCGCGAAGGCCGCGTTCGCGGCGATGAGCCGGTTCCGGCTCAGCCAGTGCTTGTGGCCCGGCTGAGCCGGGCGATAGTCGTCTTGCTGCGTGTGTCCCACCGCCGGGTGCTGGTCGTCTTGCTGCGTGTGTTCCACTGTGCCGGTACCCACCCGTCCACGCGATATTCCCCTGTTGCATGATCTCCGCGGGAGTCATAGCTGACCCGTAGAACTGCCCCCGAAAGCAGCTAAATCAGCCTATCAGCAGGTGCTACCGAGTCGCCTTTCGGGATGTTCTAAGGTGGCGAGCCTACGGCAGCTTCCAGTCCACTGGCTCGGCGCCTCGCTGGACAAGCAGCCGATTGGCCCGGCTGAACGGGCGGGAGCCGAAGAAGCCGCTGGTGGCCGAGTACGGGCTCGGGTGCGCCGACTCCACGCACGGCACGCCGTCGAGCAGCGGGACGAGCGTCCGCGCGTCCCGTCCCCACAAGATCGCGACCAGCGGCGCCTCGCGCGCGGCCAAGGCCCTGATGGCCTGCCCGGTCACATCCTCCCACCCTTGGCCCCGGTGCGATCCCGGCTTACCGGGCGCCACGGTCAGCACCCGGTTCAGCAGCAGCACCCCCCGTTCGCTCCATGGCGTGAGGTCCCCGCTCGACGGCGCCGGGTAGCCCAGGTCGTCGGAGTATTCGCGGAAGATGTTGACCAGGCTCG
>Ga0302181_10000911_pt1 | contig 22891 bp, 24 predicted proteins | sample I_Palsa_E3_3_FD_198786 | JGI IMG/M metagenome (GOLD analysis project Ga0302181, IMG submission 198786) | Peat permafrost microbial communities from Stordalen Mire near Abisko, Sweden - I_Palsa_E3_3 | ecosystem: Environmental > Terrestrial > Soil > Palsa > Peat permafrost | place: Sweden...
CAAGCGCTACGTCGCTCGAGAGGTCTTCAGCCTCCTACCTCACGACACACTTGGGCTTGACAGCCCATAGGAGCATCGTACTGGGGCGGTGTCGCCCACTGATGCGAAGATGGACCCGTGGGGGTTCTGGACGACTTCGCAGCGGCTCGACCGGAGGCGGTGCTTCGCCCCGGTGACGAGTGGTTCGTGGCTGCGGAGGCTGCGCCGGACTTGGTGGCAGAGGCCTATCGACAGGGCGTCAAGGTTCTTGGTCTGGAAGGTTTCCTTATCGACGGAGCCTCGACCTATCCGGCTCTGAGTCGGATTGCCGACTTCTCCAGCGATCGGCCAGAAGTTGCGAATCGCCGGGCGCTTGATCTTCTATCCGGGGGGTGGTCTTCACCACCAACGTCGGTGGACCAGATAAGCAGCCTGGCGTCCAGGCGACACATGATCGCCGTCGTTCTGGACGAATAGCTGCCCACCATCCGGCGTATTGGGGGCATTTAGCGTTGGTTCGGGGCATCCACCGAGTTGGCGGAAGCCCTTCGTAGGGTGCGTCGGGTCGGTTCTTCTGGCTTGACTGAGTTGGGGCCGGAGCGAGCGAGAGCTCGACTCCATAACGGTGATCGTCGACCAGACGAGCCTCCCGACGCACGTGCATCCCTGTTCTGGAACTCGGCGGCCGATCATGGAGTCGGACCCCTGCTTCTCGAATGTCTGGATGGTCACACCCCTGCGGAACGTGCACCCGGTCGACGATGGAGAGCCGACTGATCAACCGTCCAGCGAAAGGACCATGCCATGAAGGAAGTGAGGTTGGGCATCGACGTCGCCTGTCGGGCCGACCACCGGGCCAGCCTGGCCGACGAGCGGGGTGAGTCGCAGCAATGGGCGACCTCGTCGATGAGGACGGGTGTCCGAAGGTCCCTGCTGCTCGCTCCCCCTCGGCTCGCAGCGATAGCGTCGCGGTCATCCAGGTGGCCTGGACCTCCTCTCCGAGGAGTTCCGCCGGCGTTCGCCTCCCAACGAGGACCGTTCATCATGAGGGAGTCGTCGCCGTGAGCATCCATCGTCGAGTCGCTAAGTCAGGCGGGACCACCTGGGTGGTGCGTTACCGGGATCCGATTCCCCGGGAGCGCACCTTCGATCGCAAAGCCGATGCCGAACGGTTCGAACGTTCCGTTCGTCACCAGCTCGACACCGACCAGTACCTCGATCCCGAGTCCGCTCGGATCACCGTGCGGGACGGGGCTGAACGGTGGTGGCCGACGGTCGAGCAGAGCGAACGGGCGCCCAGCACCATCAGCGGCTACGAGTCGGCCTTGCGGCTGCAGGTGCTCCCGCACCTCGGCGACCGCCGGCTGCGCATGCTACGACGGATCGACATGGAGGAATGGCTGAGCGTTCTCCGGGCGGCCGGCTACTCGAACTCGACTATCCATGCCGCTCGCACCGTCCTCGGCATGGTGTTGACCTCGGCCACGGACGCCCGCATCATCACCGGCAATCCCCTGACTGGCCTCCGGCAGCCGAAGGGTTCGAGCCGGACCCGCAACACCCTGACGGTCGAGCAGGTCGAAGCCCTGGCTGCGGCTGTGGATCCGTGGTGGCGGCCCTTCCTCCTCGTTCTCGCCTACTGCGGCTTGCGTCCCGGCGAAGCCCTCGCCCTCCGCCGCAAACATCTTGACGACCTGGGCCAGCTGACCGTGGAGCGGGGCATGACCGAGCACCGGGGCGTGCTGCTCGAGCGGGACACGAAGACACACCGGTTCCGCGTGGTCGAGGTGCCGGCCTCCGTGCTGGCCGAGCTGCGGACACACGTCGAGCTTCGTGTCGGCAGCGATCCGAACGCCTTGGTGTTCACGACGCCATTCGGCGATCCGGTGCGGCTGTCCAGCTGGCGGCACCGGGTCTGGGATCCCCTCGCAGCGGAGCTCGGCCTCCCCGGATGGGCGACGCCGTACGTACTCCGTCACACGGCGGCGAGCCTGCTGGCCCAGAGCGGCGTGCCCGTGACGGCAGCAGCGGTCTCTCTAGGCCACGACCCGGCCATCTTCCTGCGGACCTACGCCCACCTCTACCCGGGTGACCTCGGTGCCGTTGCCGATGCCATGGACGCCGCCTCGAGTGTGCGGGCTCCGAGCTCTGTGGCGCGCGTGGATTTCGCGGGGATGGCCAGACGCCGCCGCCAAGGCATGGCTCTGACCTGCACTTTCGAGTCGGGCTGCCGGGATTTGAACCCGGGACCTCTTGACCCCCAGTCAAGCGCGCTAACCAAGCTGCGCCACAGCCCGCGTGTCGTCGCCGCGCCTTGAATCGATGCGTACCTCAACGGCCGCCGAGGCGACACCAAGAGTTGAAACGACGAACAGATGGTAGTCCACCCCGCTTCTGGAGGCGGGCGGAAGGTGAATTCTCCCTGGTCCTGGATGTTGCGACAAAGAATTGTGTTAAGAGCAACTTCGCCCTTTCCGAAAATGGAGACGTGGCGACTCTCGCGCGTGACACACAGCTCGAACTGCTGCACTACGTGATCGAGACCCAACGTCTGGTGAACGCCCTCCCAGCGGGTTCCGCCGACCGAGCGATGGACGTCGTCCTCGACCGGGTGCAGACGGTGACGAATGCCGATGGCGCGTCCGTTGAGCTGGTCGAAAGAAATGTCATGGTCAACCGTGCCGTCAGTGGCTTGAGCACCGATCGGCAAGGGTCACGTATCGTCGGGGAGAACAGCCTTTCCGGTCTTTGCATCCGCCTGGGCATGCCGCTTCTCTGCCGGGACACCGAGACAGACCGGCGTGTGGACGCCGCACAATGCCGTCGGACGGGAGTCCGATCCATCGCGGTCGCGCCCATGGTGAGGGCCGGGGAACCCCTCGGCGTGCTGCGCGTCATGTCGAGCGAAGCGGAGCATTTCGACGACGCAGATGTCGAGGTCCTCGAGTTGATGGCCAATCTCATGGCTTCTGGATTGTCCAACACCTCGAAGCTCGATCGGGAAGCTGAGCGTGCCCTCAGGGACCCGCTGACCGGTCTCGCCAATCGCTTCATCTTCATGGATCGGCTGGCGCACCACGGATATGAGGCCCGCCGTTATGGCAGACCGTACGGGCTCTTCCTCATTGGCCTTGACCGCTTCTCCGTCGTGAACGAGTCGCTGGGCGAGGAATGGGGTGATGCCGTCCTTCGGTCGGTCGCCCAAGGCCTGAACGCCACCGTTCGGGGTGGCGACACGCTGGCCCGGCTAGAGGGAGATCAATTCGTTGTCCTGTGCGGCAATGCCGAGCAACCCATCGTCGAGGAGAGGCTCAAGGGTCGCATCGAAGCGGTGATTGCAGACGTCGACAAAGACCTGAATTTGCAGGGCTACACACTGACGGCAAGTGTCGGTGTGGCCTGGAGTTCCCGCAGCGAGATCACCGCCGCCGAACTCGTCTCCGAGGCTCGCGCCTCGCTGCTTCGCGCCAAGCCTCAACGGTAGGGGTGCTGCCTCCGTCGGGGCTCGCATGAGTGACGCCATGTAGGCGTCGACCTCTGTGTGGTCGAATGGCTGCCATGACCCCCGACATCGCAGACGACATACGACTCGATCCCCGCCTTCGACGGATCCTCTCATTCATCCCATCGAACCCTCTTCACGATGTGGTCAACCGCGAGGAGCTCCTTGCGGAGGCGAACACCCCCGAGGCGGCCCAGGCCCGAGAGGGCTTCCGGGCCTTTCAGGATTTGTGTGACACCGAAGACGCCGCTCCTTCAGCAGGCCTCTCGGTGACTACGACGCAGTTCATCTCCGATCCCGACGGCAACGCCGTCAAGCTGCAAGTGATCCGGCCCGACTCCGATGTGCCGCTGCCGGGGGTCTATTACATCCATGGCGGTGGCATGGCCAGCATGTCCTGCTTCGACGGCATGTACCGGGGATGGGGCAAGCACATCGCCGCGAACGGCGTCGTGGTCGTCATGGTGGACTTCCGCAACTGTGTCACCCCCTCCTCGTCCCCGGAGGTCGCGCCATTCCCCGCTGGCTTGAACGATTGCGTGTCCGGCTTGCGTTGGGTGGCTGGCCACGCGGGGGATCTCGGCATCGACCCCGCACGCATCGTGGTCGCAGGCGAGAGTGGCGGAGGCAACCTCACCTTGGCGACAGGACTCAAGCTCAAGCGCGACGACAGTATCGGGCTCATCAAGGGCCTCTATGCGCTGTGTCCCTACATTGCAGGCCAATGGCCGGCGCCCGGATGCCCCTCGTCCGTCGAGAATGAGGGGATCCTGTTGCACCTCCACAACAATCGAGGCGCGATGAGCTACGGGATCGAGGCTTTCAATGAGCGGAATCCGCTGGCGTGGCCGTCGTTTGCCACCATGGACGACGTCGCCGGCTTCCCTCCGACCGTGATCAACGTCAACGAATGTGACCCTCTGCGCGACGAGGGGATCAATTTCTACCGGCTCCTTCTTGCCGCTGGGGTCCCGGCGCGTTGCCGCCAGATGATGGGCACTATGCACGGCACGGAGATCTTCTCCATCGCGTGCCCCGATATCACGGCGGACACGGCGCGGGATATTGCCGGCTTCGCTCGTTCGCAGGGCGAATGACCCAACAGGGCCCCGGTTGGGAAAGCTCTCAGTCCAGGCGCCGAAGCGACGCTCGGTAACGCTCGGCGTTGTTGACGTACTCCGTGGCGGAGATCCGGATCATCGCCACATCCGACCTGTTCTCGAGGATCCTCGCCGGCACGCCGAGCGCAAGGGCGCCGGGCGGCACGACCACGTGATTGGGCACCACCGCGTTGGCACCGACGGTGGCGCCGCTGCTGATGACGGCCCAGTGCAAGACGACGCTTCCGGATCCGACGAGAGATTCATCCTCGAGCGTGCATCCCTCGAGGTGAGTGAGGTGACCGACCACGCACCCGTCGCCGACAATTGTGGGAAAACCGGGTCCGGCGTGGACGACTGACCCGTCCTGAATGGAAGTGCGAGCGCCCACGGTGATGGTCCCATAGTCCCCGCGCAGGACGGCTCCCGGCCAAATGCTGGACTCAGGGCCGATCGTGACATCGCCGATGACGACGGCATCAGGATGGACGAAGGCCTCGGGGTCGATGCATGGCGCGACGCCTTCGATCTCGTAGATGGGCATGGCTGCGGACGCTACACGTGGCCGGCGATCCAGGTCACGCCCTGGTAGCCGCGGTAGCCGAGGTAGATCACGCTGGCGACGAGCATCGCCTTGAAGTACCAGGGAATCGGTGGACGCTCTTGTTCGGCCAGGACCGTCCCGCAAGTCGGGCACTCACCTTCTTCGCCCAGATCTTCGTCTTCGACGAGCGTGTCACATTCCTCACACCACGCCATCAGGAAGGGCTGCTCCTCATTTCCCCCCGATCCGCACGCGCAATTTCATGGGCGTTGCCCCGAGGTCGAATTTCTCGCGGATTCCGCGTTCGATGTAGCGCAGGTAGGTCTGAGGCAGCCGTCCGTTCGTGAAGAGCGTAAATGTGGGAGGGTCGATCGCGCCCTGCACGATGTAACGGATCTTGTAGCGGGGCGCGGCCTGGCGCAGTTGCAGTTCTTGCACGGTGCGGTTGAGGGCCCCCGTCGGCACTCGCTGGTGGTAGGCGGTGACGCAGTCGCGCAGTGCGGGCAAAATCCGGTGGACCCCTTTTCCCGACAACGCCGACATCTTGAGCACGGGGGCGGCGCCCAAGAAGGCGAGCCGATCGCCGACCCCGGCCAGCACATCGTCCCGGTCGTCGACGGGCACCAGATCCCACTTGTTCAGCACCACGATGGCGGGGCAGCCCGAGACGCCGATCCGTTCCGCCAGGCGCTGGTCCTGGTGGGACGCCCCGATGGTGGCGTCGATGACCAGGAGGGCCACGTCGGCCTGCTCGAGGGCACGCAGGGCACGCATCGTCGCGTGCTGTTCCGTGCCGCCGCGGTCGGTCTTGGACGGTCGCCGCAGCCCCGCGGTGTCGATGAAACGCACCGGTCCGTCGGGTGTCTCGACCACGGTGTCGATGCTGTCGCGGGTGGTGCCCGGCATGTCGTGCACGACGGCGCGCTCCTCCCCGAGGAGCTTGTTGAAGAGGGTCGACTTGCCGACGTTGGGCCGGCCGATGATGGCGACGCTCGGTGTCCCGGGGTCGCGGTCGCCCCGGGCACTGCGGCCGGCGTCGGAATCGACGGGGTCCCCGTCCTTCGGGAGCGGGACAGGGAGAAGCGCAACCACCTCGTCGAGGAGATCGCCGGTGCCGCGGCCGTGCAGGGAGCTCACGGGGTAGGGATCACCCAGGCCGAGGGAGACGAACTCCCAGACGGCGGAATCGCGGCTGGCGCCATCGACCTTGTTCACGACCAGGCGCACCGGTGGACCGGCTCGCCGGATCGCCTTGGCTGCCGCCAGATCCTCGTCGGTCACACCCGTCGTCACGTCGACCACCATCAGGATGACGTCCGCCTCGGCGAGGGCGCGCTCTGCTTGGTCGCTCACCTTGGCCTCGAGGGCGTCGCCCGCCGCCAGCCAGCCGCCGGTGTCCATGATGGAGAAGGGCACCCCGTTCCACTCGGCGGAGAGCTCCTTGCGGTCTCGGGTCACCCCCTTCTCCTCCTCCACGACCGCCGCCCGGGATCCGACGATCCGGTTCACCAGCGACGACTTGCCGACGTTCGGGCGTCCGGCCACCACGACCATCGGCCTCACGATCCGCACACGGGACGGAAGGACGTGCCGTCGAGCGCCAGACGCAGTGAGGCGCCCTCGGTGGGCACCACCTCGACCGGCCTCGGCAGGTCCGCCAGGGTCAACCCGTCGAGAAAGCGTCCCTCGTTGAGGCAGGCATCAGGTACCAGGCAACGCGAATCTGCAGGCACGCTCTCGAGGGCTCGGGCAAGATCCTCGCCGGTGAGGAGCCCGGCCACCCCGATGTTGCCGCCGAAGAAGTCGTTCTCCACCGGGCGTAACTCGACATCCTTGCGGGGGTGGGAGGCCACAAGGGGCGCCAGGACTCGGGCGCCGTAGGTGCCGGTCATGATCGTGACGGGACGGCTGTCGGCTCCAGCCGGTGCGGACGGGAGGCGCGGCGCCCGGTAGCCCTCAGCTGGAGCAGCATCGACCGAGGCGAAGAAACCGTGGCGCACTCCCCCCGGGCCACCCGCAGTAGGTCGCGTGAACGCGTCGACGAACGCACGCGCCATGCCGATGCCGTTCTCGTGCTGGGGATATCCGTCATAGCTCCGCGCCGAGGGAAGCTCCCTGGTGGCCAGCAGGTAGTACTCGTCAGCCGCATAGACCATCCGGTGCCCCAATGCCTTCTTGTAGAGGTCTTGCCACTCGCCGATGGTGTCGAGGACGGCCTCGGCCTCTTCGAGGGTGTGCGGACGCATCTCCACCTCGTTGGAATAGCGGCTGAGTCCCAGCGGCACTGCCCCCACGCTCGAGAGCGAGGAGTAGCGGTCGAGAATGCCGGCCAGCGTGTCCTCGAGGGCAGCGCCGTCATTCACCCCCGGGCATACCACGATCTGGCCATGGACCTCGATGCCCCCGTCGAGAAGGACCTCCAACCAGCGCAGGCTGGTGGCCCCCTTCGGATTGCGGAGCATGTTGGCCCGCAGCTCGGGGTCAGTCGTGTGGATGGATACGAAGAGCGGGCCGAGGCGCTCGGTGAGGATGCGTTCCGCGTCCAGTTCGGTGAACCGGGTGAGGGTCGTGAAATTCCCATAGAGGAACGACAGGCGGTAGTCGTCGTCCTTCAGGTAGAGGCTCCGTCGCATGCCCTTCGGAAGCTGATAGATGAAGCAGAATGCGCAGTGGTTGTCGCAGGTCCTGATCCGGTCGAACACGGCCGACGACACCTCGACCCCGAGCGGCTCCCCCGCCTCCTTGCTGACCCGCACCACCCGGGGCAGCGGTGCACCGGCGCGGCGAACGAGGACGCTGAGGTCACCTGCGTCGCTGAGGCGTTGGAAATCGATGACGTCGCGCGGCTCCTGCCCATCGATACTGAGGAGCTCGTCTCCCACGGCCAGACCGGCGCGGGCAGCCGGCGACGCCGCGGTGACCGAAGTCACCGTGGGAGCTGACATGGCCTAGAGGTTACCCCCGATAACCTGGACTTTGTGCCCGGAGTAGACCGAGTGATGCTGGCCGAGCCGCGGGGCTTCTGCGCCGGCGTCGAGAAGGCGATCAAGGCCCTGGCCTGGATGGTGCGGGTCTTCGAGCCGCCCGTGTACTGCTACCACGAGATCGTGCACAATCAACACGTAGTTGAGCGCTTCCGTGACCAGGGTGTGGTCTTCGTCGATGACGTGGCCGACGTACCCGCAGGGGCACCCCTGATGCTGAGCGCCCACGGCTCGGCGCCCGAGGTCGTGGCGGCGGCGAGAGCTCGGGGTGGCGCCGTGGTGGACGCCGTCTGTCCACTTGTCACCAAGGTGCACCACGAGCTGAAGGTGCGGAGCCGCAAGGGGTACACCGTCCTGTACGTCGGTCACGCCGGACACGAGGAGGCGGTGGGCACAATGGCCGTCGCACCGCAATCGGTACGGCTCCTCGAGCACGAGGAGGATCTCGATGCCCTGCAGGGACTGTCGGACGAGGGCGCACCGGTCGCCCTGTTGGCCCAGACCACGTTGAGCCACGACGAGTGGAGGGACTTGATGGAGGCGGCCCGGCGGCGCTTTCCGGACCTCTGGATGCCCAACCGCAGTGACCTGTGCTTTGCCACCACCAATCGTCAGGCCGCCCTGAAGGCGATCGCCTCGGAGTCGGACGCTGTTGTGGTCATCGGCTCGGCCAACTCGTCGAACACCGTGGCGCTGGAGAAGGTCGCCCGAGCCGGCGGATGCCCCAGGGTGTTGCGCGTCAATGAGGCCGACGAGCTCCCCGACGATCTCTCCGGAACCGTCGGGGTGACAGCTGGCGCCTCGGCGCCTGAGGCCTTGGTCGAGGAGGTCATCGCCCGCCTCGCTCCAGCCCAGGGCGTCACCGAGGTGACGGTCACCACCGAGGACGAGTACTTCCCACCTCCACCCGAGCTGCGAGAACTCCTGCGCGCCGTGGGCTCCATCCTGGGCTTTCTCGCCGGAGGAGCCCGACCCGCCCGCTGCGACCCGGCCGCTGAAGATCGATCGGTGACGGCCGCCGAGGTCCTCGACGTGCTGGCCTCGTAAGGCCACAAGCGCGATGATTGCCCCATGACGTTCACCCGTATGGACGAATCCACCGCCGAGCAGTGGCAACACATCATCGTCGAGTCGATCGAACACCAGCCTCGAGTCGCCGACCGTGTGCTGGCCATGCTCGCCTCGCTCGAGGAGATCACCGACGGCTTCGAGGTCGATCAGCTCGTGCACTCCCTCCAGACGGCCACCCGTGCCGAGGAGGCGGGAGCCTCCGATGAAGTGGTGGTCGCTTCGCTGTGCCATGACATCGGCAAGGCCGTCTCGGTCATGAACCACCCGCGCATTGCAGCGGAGATCCTGCGTCCGTACGTCGATGAGGACACCTACCGAATGATCGAAGCGCATCAGGACTTCCAGGGCAAGCACTACTACGAGTACCTGGGCCAGGATCCCGACGCGCGGGACAAGTACGTCGGGGCATCCTGGTACGGGTTGGCCGAGCAGTTCGCCGACGAGTGGGATCAGATCAGCTTCGACCCTGACTACCCCACCAAGCCCCTCTCTCATTTCGAGCCTCTGGTCCGCCAGGTCTTCTCCACACCGCGCACGTTTTGAGTCCGCGCCGCGGCGCCACTTCGGGCGCCAGTATTCACACGGATCCTGAGCGCGCGCGCCGCGTCATCGAGTCCTCACGGAAGGATTTCGATAGCAGGTACCCCGACGTGAAGCTCTCCCCCGTCGTGGGGCTCATCTGCGCCTACGAAGAAGAGGACAACATCGGAGCTGTGCTGGCCGCCATGCCCGCAGAAGCATGTGGCCTGGCGGTGACCACCCTCGTTGTCGTCGACGGTGGAAGCGACAAGACCGATCAGGTGGCCAAGGACGCAGGCGCGCTGACATTTGTCCTGAGCGAGAACCTCGGTCACGGCTACGCCCTACGCGTCGGCTACGCCCTCTGCATCGAGCTCGGTGCCCAGTTCGTCGTCACGCTGGACGCCGATGGCCAGAACGACCCGGCGGAGATTCCGGTCATGCTCCAGCCTTTGGTCGACGACACATCGGACTTCGTGGTGGCGTCGCGTGTCCTCGGCCGGGACACGACCTCCGACCGTTTCCGCAAGGTGGGCGTCCGCGTCTTTTCGTGGGCGATGAGCGCCATGGGCCACACCAAGCTCACGGACACCTCGAACGGCTACCGGGCGTTGCGGGTCAGCATGCTCGACGACGTGGCCTATCGGCTCGTCCAACCGCAATACCAGACGGCCGAACTGCTGATCATCGCCATGAAACGAGGTTGGCGCGTCAGCGAACAGCCGACCTTGTGGCTGCCGCGCGCCTCAGGCACGACGAAGAAGGGCAAGAACTGGCTGTTCGGCTTTCGCTACGGGCGGGTTGTGCTGGAGACCTGGTGGAAGGTCCGCAAGGAGCCCCGCCACAGCTGAGCCGGGTCGTCCGTTGTCAATAGCGGCCGGTGTTCTCTCGTGCCTCGTCGTAGACAGCCTGCAACCGGGAAACCAGCGCCTCAGTCGCGGCGCGAACCGCCGACCGTGAGACGCGTCCCCCCTCGGTGCGTTGCGGGGGCGGAATGGGGGCTCCGATCACCACCTGGATCGTCCGAGGTTTCGGGATGGCGCTGCCCTTGGGCATGGCCAGGTCCGATCCCCCGATGCCGATCGGAATGATGGGAGCCCCGGTGCGGGCGGACAGGAACGTCGCCCCCTCCATCAGGTCCTCCACGACGGCGCCTTCTCTGCGGGTGCCCTCCGGGAACAGGACGAGGAGCTCGCCCCTCCGCAACACCTCTTCGGCGCGCTGGAGCGCCTCACGGTCGGCCGATTCGCGGTGGACGGGGAAGGCCCCCACGGTCAGGAGCAGCTTGCCGAGCCACTTGTTGTTCCACATCTCGTCCTTGGTCATGAAAAAGAGCTTGCGCTCGGTGCAGAAAGCGGCGAAGCCGAAGTCGGCGAAGGATCGATGGACCGGGGCCAAGATGGCCGCCCCGGTCGCAGGGATGTGCTCCTTGCCCACAACCTTCGGCCGGAACCAAGCCCAGAGCGCGGTGGCGAAAACCATCCGCTCCACGCGGTACAGCGGCGTTCGCCGGGCGTCGATCTCGAAGGGCTGGTGTCGTCCCGGGGCTTGGGCGTCCGCTCCTCGGTTGCCTTGGGCGTCGGACGATGATCCCGCTGCGCTCACAGCCACGACAGCACCTCCTCGACTACATCCTGCACGCTCCGCCCGGTCGTATCGAGCCGGTGCGCGTCTTCCGCCTCGCGCAGGGGCGAGGCGTCCCGGGTCGAGTCGATCCGGTCGCGCCGTGCCACCCCCTCGGGTGCCTCGTCGTGACGCCGACGAGCTCGCTCCTCGGGCGACGCCGTGAGATACACCTTGACCTCGGCGCCGGGAAAGACGACCGACCCGATGTCCCGTCCCTCCACGACTCCCCCGCCGTGAATCTTGGCCCAGGTGCGCTGACGCTCCACCAGTTGTCGGCGCACTTCGGGATTGGCAGCGACGACCGAGACAGCCCGGCCGACTTCGGGTGAACGGATGACGCCGGTGACGTCGCGTCCGTCGATGGTCACCCGCTCCCCCACCTCGATCGTCGACGCAGCGGCAAGGGCCGCCACTGCGTCGCTGTCGTCGGCCGGCGTGCCGAGTTCCAAGGCGAGGGCGGCGACCGCCCGGTACATGGCCCCGGTATCGAGTCGGTTGACCCCGAGTCGCTCGGCCACCGCCCTCGAGACAGTCGATTTGCCGGCTCCGGCCGGCCCGTCGATGGCGACCAGCAACGCCCGGGGGGCGGTTGCGCCAGCGGCCAGCCGCTCGATGTCCTGGGCGAACGTCGGATAGCTGGTCTCGACCGCACTGAATCCGGTGATCAGACTGCGCTCACCCGTGCGAGCAGCGAGCGCCGCCACTGCTGCCGCCATCGCCATCCGGTGGTCGCCGCGGCTGTCGAAGCGTGCGCCACGGAGCGGACCGCCCACGCCCGTGATGGACAGGGTGTCCCCGTCGATCGTGGCGCGGGCACCAAAGGCCTCCACCATGTCCGCGACGGCGAGGAGCCGGTCGACCTCCTTGACCCGGAGTTCGCCGACGTCGGAGAAGACTGTCGTGCCTTGGGCGACGGCAGCGGCGACGGCGAGCACCGGAATCTCATCGAGCGAGGGAATCTCGCTGGCCGAGACATCCGTGGCGGTCAAGGAGCTGGTCAGGGCCCGGATCGTCGTGGTGCCGGGCTCGCCCGGAACCAGGGTGATCGCTGCTCCCATCCGCTGAAGCACGGTGACGTAACCGAGCCGAGCCGGTCCGCTGTAGACGCCGGCAACGTCGACGGCGCTCTCGGGCGCCACACACCCGGCCACGGCGAAGAAAGCCGATGCAGAGGGATCGCCGGGGACCGTCCGCTCCACCGGCTTCAGAGATGACGCACGGACACGCACGATGCGACCCTCGCCCCAGGGTTCGACCGTCAGGTCGGCCCCGGCCTCGACGAGCATCTCCTCGGTGTGCGTGCGGGTGGTTATGGCCTCGCGTACGACCGTCGTCCCGTCGGCCGAGAGCCCGGCCAGAATGATGGCCGACTTCACCTGGGCACTGGCCACCTTGGAGGTCCAGTCGATGCCGTGCAGCCGGCCTCCCCGAACGAGGAGCGGGGGCAGGCAGCGTGCACCGTGGCCCGTCACGATGGCGCCCATGCGGTCGAGGGGCTCGGCCACGCGATCCATCGGTCGGGACGAAAGCGACGCATCGCCCATCAGCTCGGTCTCCCAATCGAACCCTGCGACCAGGCCCGAAAGTAGGCGCATGGACGTCCCCGAATTCTTGCAGTCGAGAGGCGTCTCGGGACGATGGAGGCGTGCCCGCCCCCCGTGCACGACGACCGTCCCGTCGCTGTGGCGCTCCACGCCTGCCCCCATGGCCTCGACCGCCGCCAGTGAGGCGGCGACATCGGCTCCGTCAGAGAGCCCGTGGATGATCGATGTGCCCTCGGCGAGCGCGCCGAGGAGCACGGAGCGATGGGAGATCGACTTCTCGCCAGGCGTGCGGACCGTGCCGCGGCACGGTGTGCCGCCGTCGACGACGAAGGCGGCCGGTGCCGTCACGACAATTGCTCGGCTCGAGCGCGGTACCCGGCTGATTCCACCGCCACCGTCAGCGTGTCCGCCTCGGCCCCGTCAACCACCAGGATGAGAACGCCGAGGTCGCCTTCGGCGGAATGCGCGATCTCAATGTCGTAGATGCCGATGCCCGCGTCGGCAGCCAACGAAGCGATCTCGGCGATGACGCCGTCACGATCGGGCACCCGGATCCGGAGCTCGGCCAGGTGTTCGGGCCGCACGGCACGGGCCGGAAGGCTTCTCCGAGCGGCGCTGGCTTTTTGTAGGGATGCGAGGATTCCGGCCCGGTCCTGGGCGGCAACTCGGTCTCGCATGGCGCCCAGATCCATGAGCAGGGCATCGAGCGCGTCGACGATCGCCGTGGCGTTCTCGGCGCAGATGTCCGGCCAAATCCCGGGGTGCCCGGCGGCGACCCGGGTCATGTCACGAAAGCCGCCGGCGGCCAGGCGGAGAAGGGTGCGGTCCTGTTCGGCGCCGTCAGTCGCTGCATTCATCAGCGTGGTCGCCACCAGGTGGGGCACATGGGACACCACGGCGACCAGACGGTCGTGGTCCGCGGCCGAAAGGATCAGCACATCGGCACCCAGGCTGGTGACGACTCCCTTCAGCCGGTCGAAGGCCTCCAGCTCCGTCACCGCGGTCGGCGTCAGCGCCCAGACCGCCCCGACGAAGAGGTCGGGATCGGCACCATGCAGGCCCGTCTGCTCTGACCCGGCCATCGGATGGCCGCCGATGAAGCGCGGATGGTTCGCCGCCTCCACAATCGAGGTCTTGACGCCACTCACGTCGCTGACCACCGTGTCGGGACGCCTGCTGTCGTCGTCGAGAAGGCCGCTGGCCACGGCAGCCACGGCGGCCGCCGGCACCGCAATGAAGACGACTTCCGCCTGGAGGTCGTCTCCGGCGGCGTCGATGACTTCGTCTTGCAGTGCCGTGCGCAGCCTCTCCTCGTCGACGTCCAGTCCGGACACGTGCCACCCGCGCTGGCGCAATCCGAGCGCGATCGACCCCCCGATCAGGCCCGTCCCGACGACCAGTGCCCGCCGGCGCTCTCCGACCTCAGCCCGGGAGGTCATCGCGGAGCCCTTGGGCGCCGTGGAGGTAGACGTGCCGGATCTCGTCACGCGACCGGCTCGTATGCACATGAAGGAGGACCCTGATGCAGAGTGGCTTCGCTTCGGGCACGGCGATCTCGGCGGCACACAGGAGCGGGACGGCTCCGAACCCGATGGCCCGGATGGCGGTGGCGGGAAACGTGCTCGTGACGTCAGCCGTCGCCGTGAACAGCACGCTGATGATGTCGTCCTCGACCAGGTCGTTCTTGGCCATCAGCTCGCGCATGAGCTCCTGGGAACGCTCTGTGACCTGGGCCACGGTGTCCTCGTCAACGGTCGTCGCCCCGCGCAAACCCCTGACTGTGGGAGCAGCTGCCATGGCGGGTCACTCTACCGGCACCGGTCGGAGGCCCAGGTGAAGGGCGATTCCGACGAGTGTGGTCACGGGGGCGCGCTCGCAGGACCCGCGGCCGCCGCCAGGGCGCGGACCTCGCCTGGCTCGAGTGTGCGCCACTGGCCTGGGGGCAGATTCGGGTCGCGCACCGTCCCGATGCGGGTGCGGACGAGCCGCTGCACCGGGTGGCCGATGGCGCTGCACATGCGGCGGACCTGGCGGTTGCGGCCCTCGTGGATGACGAGGCGCAGGACGCCCGGGGCGAGCACACCGACCTCGGCCGGGGCGGTGAGCCCGTCCTCGAGCTCGATCCCTTGGCGCAGCGAGCGCAGGGCACCGGGAGCGGGCGTACCTCCTGCGACCTCCGCCACGTACTCCTTGGCCACGCCGTGTGACGGGTGCGTCAGGAGCTGGGAAAGCGCGCCGTCGTTGGTCAGGATCAACAGCCCCTCGGTGTGACGATCCAGTCGTCCGACGGGGAACACGCGCGGCTCGGCGGGCACCAGGGCCATGACGGTGGGACGCCCCTGCGGATCGTCGGCGGTGGTGATCGCTCCATCCGGCTTGTTCAAGAGGTAGTAGACGAGGTCGGGCGCCACCGGGACCAGCGCTCCATCGACCTCGACCCGGGCCGTCAACAGGTCGATGCGGCGGCCGAGCGTGGCGACCTCGCCGTCGACACGGACGCGACCGTCCGCGATCAGCTCCTCGCAGGCCCGCCGGGAACCGATCCCGATCCGCGCCAGGACCTTCTGGAGCCGTTCCCCTTCGTGCTCAGGTGTCGTCGGAGGAGCCCTCGACCCCGAGGCCCAGCGCCGACTGCAGGTCGCGCTCGAGGTCGCCGGCGACCTCGGGTCCGGGGAGGAAGTCCTCGACGGCCGGGAGCTGTTCGAGCGAGTCCAGCCCCAGCCGCTCCAGGAAGAGGTCGGTCGTGCCGAAGAGTGCGGGCTGCCCGGGACCGTCGGCGTGTCCGACCACTTCGATGTAGCCCCGCTGCTCCAGCAGGCGGCTCACGCCGTCCACGTTCACGCCGCGTAACGCGGAGATCTGCCCGCGGGAGACGGGCTGGCGGTAGGCGACGATGGCCAGCGTCTCGAGTGCGGCAGTCGAGAGCCGGTGGGACACCTCGCGGTTGGCAAAACGCTCGACATAGGGCGCCAGATCGGGATGTGTCTGCAGCCGAGCGCCACCGGCGATGCGGGCGAGCACGAATCCACGATTCTCGGCCTCGTACGCCTGGGCCAGCTCGTTCAGCACCTCTTCCACCTGCTCCGCCGGTACCTCGACGAGCTCCGCCAGCAGTTGGGGGGCGATGGGCTCCACCGCCACCAGCAGGATCGCCTCGAGGGTGCGGCCCAACTCTGCGTTCTCCATCTGATTCAAGCCCTCATCCCTCGTAGTCGTCGATCGCATAGCCATCGAGCTCCGCCAGGCCGCGCCCGCTGGTAACGCCGGCCAGCTCGTCGCTGGCGAGCCACGAGATGGCCAGATCGCCGAACGTCGCGCCCTGGCCCAGCGTCACGCGGCCCATCTTGCAGAGCTCGAGCAGGGCCAGGAAGCGCACAATGACCTCAATGCGGGTGCGGCATCCCTCGACCAACGAGCGGAAGGAGGTGGCGCGCTCGGTCGCCGGCACGGCGATCAGGTCCGCCACGGCTTCAGAGACGGAGACGGTGTCCACCGTGACATGGGACAGGTCGACCCGCGGCGCCGGTCGCTCGGCTGAGCCGCGCAGGTATGCCTGCGCCAGGTCGTCCGGGGTGATGCCGGCCAGGAGGTCCGGGGCGTGCACCACGAAGTCATCGTCGAGGCCCACCTCTCGTGGGATGGAGCGTGAGGCCTGCTCGGCCAGGGCGACGAAGACGTCGGCTGCCGCCGCATAGGCCCGGCACTCGAGCAGCCGGGCCAGCAGCAGGTCGCGCTCCTCCCAGCCCACGAGATCCTCGTCGTCGTCAGCCGTCTCGCGACCAGGCAGCAGCTTCTGGGATTTGAGCTCGATGAGGATGGCCGCCACGAGGAGGAACTCCGACAGCTGGTTGAAGTCGATCTGCTCGCGCTGCGCGGAGAGCACGCTCACGAACCCGTCGATCACGGGGAGGAGCGGGATGTCGAGGATGTCGACCTCGTGCGAGGACACGAGGTGCAGCAAGAGGTCGATCGGACCCTCGAAACTTGGCGTGGAGACCGTGTAGGCCACCCGCCGACGTTATCGAACCAGCGGACACCCTCCGCGCACCCCGGGCCACCTGCCAAAGCTCCCTCTGGGGCGCCCTACCATGGCGCCCCATGGAGAGGGTCCTTTCGGGCATTGCGCCATCAGGCAATTTCACTCTGGGGAACTACCTCGGCGCCCTCCGGCAATGGGTCTCCTTCCAGGACGGCTACGACGCCTTCTACTTCGTGGTCGACCTCCACGCCCTGACCACCGAGATCGACCCGGCCCTGCTGCGCGCCAACACGCTCGACGCTGCACTGAATTTGTTGGCCATCGGCCTCGATCCCGACCGGTGCACCCTCTTCGTGCAGAGCCACGTTCCCGAGCACACGAAATTGACCTGGCTGCTCGAATGCACGGCCACGATGGGCGAGCTGCGACGGATGACCCAGTTCAAGGACAAGGGAAAGGGGCAGGAGGCGGCACGGGTGGGGCTCTTCACGTACCCCGTCCTGATGGCGGCCGACATCCTCCTCTATGACGCAGCCGCCGTCCCGGTCGGCGACGATCAACGCCAGCACCTGGAGCTAACGCGGGACGTGGCGCTCCGGTTCAACCACCGCTACGGCGAGACCTTCGTCGTGCCGGAAGCGAGCATTCCGGCCACGGGCGCCCGCGTGATGGACCTGCAGCATCCCGACCGCAAGATGTCCAAGTCGGTGGACTCCCCCCTCGGCACCGTCCGCCTCCTGGACTCCGACGAAGAGATCACCCGGAAGGTACGCAAAGCGGTCACGGACACCGATGGCGAGATGCGCTACGACCGCAACGAGAAACCGGGTCTCGCCAACCTCCTCGAGCTATTGGCTGCGACGACCGAACGGACCCCTGTCCAAGTGGCCGCGGGCTACGAGCGCTACGGCGACCTCAAGAATGACGTGGCGGCCGCGCTGTGCGAATTGATCCGGCCGATCCGGGAACGTCGGACACAGCTCGACAACGACCTCCCGTACGTCCATGAGGTCCTGGCGCGCGGTGCGGCGCATGCTCATGAGGTGGCGGCAACGACCTACGCCCGGGCCTCCGAGGCCATCGGGCTGCTCGCCCCGGGCTGATGTGCCCCGGGAATGCGTGCTCAGACCCCGAGCACGCTTTCCCACCAGTTGTAGAGGCGATCAAACAACCACGTGAGCGGACCGTGCGGGTAGAGAAAGAAGTTCAACAGGACCAGGCCGAGCAGAATCGGCATGGTGTACTGGCGGTACTTCAAGTAGGCCGGCCAGTAGCGCGCCGGCAAGAGGCGTTCGAAGACGGCCGAGCCGTCGAGCGGCGGCACCGGGATCAAGTTGAAGGCGCACAGCCCGACGTTCACGAGGCTGGCGTAGAAGAGGATCTGTGCACCGGTCGAGAACCTGCCCGATGCGAGCACGTCGGCCCGCGAGAAATGGACGAAGGCGAGTCCGAAGATGGCGGCCAGTACGGCGTTGACCGCCGGCCCGGCTAAGGAGACCACAACGCCCTGGTTGCGAGGGCTGCGCAAGCGAGCGGTGTTCACCGGGACTGGTTTGGCCCAACCGAAGAAGCCGACCGAGCCCAACGAGAGCAGCGCGGGCACGATGAGGGTCCCGACGGGATCGACATGCACCGCCGGGTTCAGGCTCAACCTGCCAGCCCGTTTGGCGGTGTCGTCCCCGAACGCGTTGGCGACGTAGCCGTGCGAGATCTCGTGCAAGATGATCGACGGCACCAGGACGCAGAAGATGATGATCTCCTGCTCGGTGATGTTGTGGTGGACGACGAGCACCACGAACACGAGCACACCGGCCAGGATCCACAGCCAGCGTTTGGTCCGTTGGTCCATCGGCCGCCTCGCTGAGGAGGCTCCGGGCGAGGCCACCTAGTGCTTGGCGGCGTCGGCGATGCAGAAGCTCGTGGCGGGCATGGCTTCGAGCCGGGCGGGGCTTATCGGCTTTCCGCACGCCTCGCACCGCCCGTAATTTCCCGCCTCGAGACGCTCGATGGCGGCCTCGACCTCGTCCAGAGTCTCCCGCAGCTCGGTGGCCAGGCGCCCCGCCTCGCCCCGCTCCGCTGTGACCTGACTGGAGTCGGCGAAGTTCGAGTCGTAGCTGAGGCCGCTCCCCTGGTCGGCGAATCCCAGTTCCGTCAGCTGCGCCCGCAACCCGGCCTGCTCAGCGTGCAGGAGGGCGGCGAAGTCGACGTCGGCGGTTTCCGCCGTAGGGGCCTCATTCGGCATGGCGTCATGCTACGCGGTCCCTCCCCCTCTTTGTACCCGCTCGCGGGTGGGCGCCTTCATAGGCCCGGCGCAGGTGCTCGGGCGAGACCTTCGTGTAGCGCTGGGTGGTGGCGATCGAGGCGTGGCCGAGGAGCTCTTGGACGACCCGGACGTCAGCTCCCCGACCCAGCATGTGGGTGGCACAGGAGTGCCGCAGGACGTGAGGGCTCACCTTCTCTGCCAGCCCCACGCGCCCGGCGTACTTCTTCACGACGCCGAAGGCCCCGACCCGGGACAGGCGGCCGCTACGGGCGTTGAGGAAGACCGCTTCGGCGTCGCTGCGGCGCAGCCACTTCTTCGGCTCGAGCAAGCGCCGCCCCTCGCCTGAGAGCCAGTCGGCCAGGGCCGCCCGGGCGAGGCTGCCGACCGGGACGAGGCGTTCCTTGTCCCCCTTGCCAAGGACGCGGAGCAACGGCAGGTCGGCACCCTCCACGGCGGCGATGACGTCGCCGAGATTCAGCCCCACAACCTCGCTCACACGGGCGCCGGTGCCGTAGAGGACTTCGAGCAGCGCCCGATCCCGCAGGACCAGCGGACCGGTGCCGACGACGGCGCCGAGCAGCAGCTCGGTCTCCTCTTCGCTCAGCGCCTTCGGCAGCATGTCGGTCACCGAGATGGAGGGGAGGTCGAGCGTGGGGTCGTCGCCACGCATCCCTTCCTCGACCAGGAAGCGGTGGAAGCCCCGGATGCTCGACAGTGCTCTTGCCACCGACGACGCGCCATGGGTTCTGCGCAACTCCTCCAGGTGTACGGCCACGTCGGCGGACGTGGCGGCCTCAATGCCGTGTTCCGGCACGTTCTCCTGATACGTCCCCAGGTCGCGCCGGTACGCCGACAACGTGCGGGGCGAGCGTCCGCGCTCGACCTCGAGCCAGGAGAGGTACTCCTCGGCGTCCCGTGGCAGTGGCGCAGTCATGACAGCCGGCCCGTCTCGCGCAGGCGCTGGCGGGCCATGTACAGGCCGAGCACGGTCGTCTCGTCGCGCAGCGACCCGTCCGCCACGAGCGCTTCGACGTCGTCGAGATGGATGGTCTCGACGGTCATGTAGCCCTCCTCGACGCCTTGGGGGCGAGCCGAAACGGAGGTGAGGCCTGTCGCCAGGTAGAGGAGGGTGCGCTGATCGCTGACCCCCGGTGTGTTCCAGGTGGCGATGAGCAGCTCCCAGTCCGCCGCCTCCAGGCCGGCCTCCTCGGCGAGCTCGCGCCGTGCGGTGGCCTCGGGCTCCTCACCGTCCTTGTCGCGCGTGCCGGCCGGGATCTCGAGGACCAAGGCGTCCACGGCGGCCCGGTACTGGCGCACCAGCGTCACGCGGCCGTCGTCATGCACGGGGACGATGGTGACGGCGCCTGGGTGGCGGACGACGACGCGCTCGAAGGTCCGGCCGTCGGGGTCGACGAGATGGAGTTGGTCCACCCGGAACAGCCAGGCCCGGAGGAGCTCGTCCTCCGAGACGCGCCGGAAGCCGGGCACGGGCCTAGCTGACGGCGTCGAGGTCGAGGAGGTGGGGCTCTCGTCCCTCCGCTCGCTCCAGCGCGGCGGCGATCAGCTCGCGGAACAGGGGGTGGGCCCGGTCGGGCCGGCTCTTGAACTCCGGATGGGCCTGGGTGGCCACCCAATAGGGGTGGTCCGCCAGCTCGACGAACTCGACCAGCCGGCCGTCGGGCGAGATCCCCGAGCACACCAGGCCCACGGCCGCGAGCCTGGTCTTGTACTTGTTGTTGAACTCGAAGCGGTGCCGGTGACGTTCGGTGACGCCCAGCGTGCCGTAGGCCTGCGCCACCTTCGAGCCGGCCAGGAGCGCGGCCTGATAGGACCCGAGGCGCATGGTGCCGCCCTTGTCGGTCACCTCGGCCTGGTCGGGCATGAGGTCGATCACCATGTCCGGGGAGAGGCTGTCGAACTCCCGTGAATTGGCCCGCTCCAGGCCGGCCCGGTCGCGGGCGACGGAGATGACCATCACGTGGAGTCCCAGGCACAGACCCAGGCACGGGATCTCGTTGTCGCGGGTGTAGCCCGCCGCAGCAATCATGCCTTCGATGCCGCGCTCGCCGAAGCCGCCGGGGATCACGACCGCGTCGAGGCCCCGCAGCCGGTCCGTCCCGAGCAGGCCGGGCACGAGCTCGGCGTCGATCCAGTCGAGCTCCACACTCGCTCCGTGGTGGAAGCCGGCGTGGCGCAAGGCCTCGACCACGGACATGTAGGCGTCGGGCATGTTCACGTACTTGCCGACGATCCCGACCTTCACGCTCCGTGACAGTGACTCGACTCGATCGACCAGCGTCTCCCACTCGGAGATGTCGATGGGGTGCGCGGACTCGTCGATGCCGAGGGTGCGGCAGACGTAGGAATCGAGCCCCTGTTCGTGCAGAACGAGGGGGATTTCGTAGATGCTCGGCGCATCGACGGCCGAGACCACGGCGTCAATGGCGACGTCGCACTGCAGGGAGATCTTGCGCTTCAGGCTGTCGGAGATGGGCTTGTCGCTCCGGCAGACGATCACGTCGGGCTGGATACCCCTGCTCCGCAGTTCGGTGACGGAGTGCTGGGTGGGCTTGGTCTTCTGCTCTCCCGACACGAGGTACGGCACCAGGGTCAGGTGCACGTAACAGACGTTGTCCCGGCCGATGTCCCGGCGAAATTGGCGTATTGCCTCAATGAAGGGGACGATCTCGATGTCGCCGACGGTCCCGCCGATCTCGACGATCACGATGTCGACGTCCTCGTCGGCCAGGCGTTTGATCCGATCCTTGATCTCGTCGGTGACGTGCGGGATGACCTGCACCGTGCGACCGAGGAAGTCGCCGCGACGCTCCTTGGCGATCACCGAGCTGTAGACGCCGCCGGTCGTGGTGTTGGAACGCCGGGACAGGTTCTCGTCGATGAAGCGCTCGTAGTGCCCGAGGTCGAGGTCGGTCTCGCCGCCGTCCTCGGTCACGAAGACCTCTCCGTGCTCGCCCGGGTTCATGGTGCCGGGATCCACGTTGATGTAGGGGTCGAGCTTGCACATCGTCACCCGGAGACCACGGCACTTGAGGAGCCGGCCGAGCGAAGAGGCGGTGAGACCCTTCCCGAGCGAGCTCGAGACGCCGCCGGTGACGAAGATGAACTTGCTCACGCCGCCTTCGGGACGCGGAGCATCACGTCGGGTGATCGGTGCACCCGACCACGATAATCGAAGGGAGCCGAACGCGCGGTGGACTACCGGCCATGTGACGCACCCAGCAGCTCGCGGGCGTGGGCGCGGGCAGCGTCACTGTCGGGATGGCCCGACAACATGCGTGACAGTTCGGTGACCCGTTCCTCGCCCTGTGCCACCGCTGCCGTCGTCACCGTACGACCCCGGGACTGGCGCTTGACGACGCTGATCTGCGCGTCGGCCTGCGACGCCACCTGGGCCAGGTGGGTGACCACCAGTACCTGACGGTCAGCTCCGACCTCGTGGAGGGCGTCTCCGAGGGCGAGGGCGGCCGCTCCGCCGACTCCGGCGTCCACCTCGTCGAAGACCATGGTCTGGGGACCCCCCAGGCTCACCAGGCGGATGGCCAGCATGGCGCGGGCCAGCTCGCCTCCCGAGGCGGCGCGGGCCAACGGTTGCACCGCTTCCCCGACGTTGGCGCCGAGTGCGAGCTCGACGGGCTCTCCGGCTCCGTCGGCGGCGACCCGCACCTCGAGGCGGGCGCCTGCCATGGCCAGCGCTCCCAGGCGCTGGCCGACCTCGGCGGCGAACGAGCCGGCGGCCCGGGTCCGGACCCCACGCACCGC